>WNFJ01000001.1_pt1 | contig 164590 bp, 145 predicted proteins | sample 5400461 | NCBI WGS metagenome assembly WNFJ01 (sample SAMN13153349, study PRJNA577476) | soil metagenome | isolation source: 115 cm saprolite on Douglas fir-dominated hillslope | place: USA:California | collected 2013-09-17
GTCGCCATTCACCGTGTCGCCTCCGTTCCGGCTGCGCTCCAACCCAACACTTCAACTGATTGAAAACATGCGGGGACCATCGAATTTTCGGAAGAAGCCCAGGTAAGAATTTGCGTGAGGAGGCTCGATATGAAGAGTCAACTATTTAGAAAGGCCGCTCTCGGAGTCGCCACTCTGGGGCTGCTCGGCGGGACTATCGCATACGCTCATGATCCCTATCACGATCGCAATTACGATTACGGATACGGTTACTATGACTACGATCGCGACGCACGCCACCACCAGCGCGACGAGAAACGCGCCCTAAGGCAGCACCAGGAAGAGGAACGCTATCAGTATGGCGACAGTTGGGAGCTCCGCGAGCACCAAAGGGAAGAACAGCGCGATTTGCGGCGACACCAGCGCGGTGAACGCTTTCAGTTTTGGAATGGACGGGACGCCAACAGCAACGGGTATTACGATCGCGGCGGATACTACTATAACCGCCCGTACTAAGGGTGCGTACTCACGGAACTTCGTTTCGGCGGTCCTTCCTTGAAGCCACGGGTTAGACTAGCAGAGGCATATGCGACAGCTTGTGTGGTTTCTATTCGGCGTCGGTTTTGTGGCTCTCTTGGCCAGTATTTGCGGTTTCGTTTTCCTCCGGAACGTCGGAGGGTTCAGTGCACGGGCTGAGCCGTCTGCGATCGAAACGTGGCTCGCCCGGAAGGCACGCGGGCTCGCGATTCCCCCAGACGCCAGGCGCCGTTCGAATCCTATCGCGAGCAACCCGGAAGTTCTCGCGGAAGCCCGTGCACACTGGGCCGATCATTGCGCCGTCTGCCATGCCAATAACGGCAGTGGTGACACGGAAATGGGTCGGCGGTTGTATCCGCCGGCTCCCGACATGCGGAAACAACCCACGCAGCAGATGATCGACGGGGAGATGTTCTACATCATTGAGAACGGCATACGGCTGAGCGGTATGCCGGCTTGGGGAGGCACGGACCACAGCGAAGATGACTCGTGGAAGCTTGTCCACTTGATTCGCCACCTGCCCCAGATCACTTTTGCGGAGCAGCAGGAGATGGAAAAGCTCAACCCCAAGACTCCGGCCGAACTGGAAGAAGAGAAGCAAGAGGAAGAATTCTTGAAAGGAGATGATAGGCATGAAACCAAACAACATTCGCATCGTCATTAGACAAGCCCTTGCATCGATGGCCGCAATTGCTGTACTCATCGCGGGACTGAGTCTTATCGCGCCCGCCGCAGAGGCGCATGGCACAATGGAGCACGTGACCGGCACATTGGTGCGCGTTGGTAATGACGTTTTATCTGTGAAAACAGCCAAGGGCGCCACGGTCGACGTGCATCTGGATGCACAGACGGAATACGTCCGCGCAAATCAGCAGGTCCAGAAGAGCGAATTAAAGACCGGCGATCGCGTAGTGATCCATGCTGCCAAGAAAAACGGAGTCCTCGTGGCGCATGAGGTGAAGCTCGCGCCCAGTACGCAAGCCGCAACAATCAAACCCAAGAAAATCACAAAGTAGCCGCAGGCTGCCGGATATCACTCACTTCCGGGGCGCGATCCAGTGCGTGACCTTCGGCGGGGCGTCGCCTTGATGGAACGCCCAAGCTTTGGCCTCCATCTCGCGGTCGGAGACAGTGACGCGCTCGTGCTGGCGCAGATGCTCGGCCCAGCTTTCGACCACGAAGTTCTCGATGTAGCGGCCGGGCATGGCGGCGTCTTCATATAGGCTCCAGCGGATGGCGCCATCGCGGCGGCGAATTCTGCGCACAGCCTGCATCGCGCGCACGAACTCCGGGCCGCGCGCCGGATCGATCGAGTATTCCACCGTAACCAGCACCGGCCCGTGCTCGGGATGCCAATCCACGAGCATGGGAGGCTCGGGCCAGTGGCCCGACGGCGTGGTATCGAGCTCCAGCGAGCGTGTCAGCCGCAAGCGGGCAGTCGCCGCGGCGGCGGCCAACAATGCGATTCCCGCAATGAGCAGGGTCATGCGCAGTCCGTAGCGCGTGGCCACTTCGCCCCAGATCACGCTGCCTACCGCCATGGCGCCCTGAAAGACGAGCAGGTAGACGGCCAACGCGCGCGCCCGCACCCAACCGGGCAGCGACGTTTGAGCCGACGTGCTGATGGTGGAATTCACGGACATCCAGGCCACCCCGCCGGCCAGCATCACCGCGGCCACGGCGCTGAAGCTTTCGAGATACGCCAGCGCGACATTCACCAATCCGAACAGCGCGACCGCCGAGGTTGCGATGGCATCCGGTGAGAGCCATTGCCGTAAGCGTGCGTTCATCAGCGCGCCCACGATCGAGCCCGCGCCGAGACACCCGAGCAACAGACCGTAGCCGCTGCTTTCGCTGTGCAATTCCACCTTGGCGAGCAGCGGCAGAATGGCCCACAGCGCGCTGGCCGAAATCACGAAAGTTCCGCATCGGAGCAGCACGGCGTGCATGGGCCGCGCGAATCGCACATAGCGCATCCCGGCCCAAATCGCGTTGACGACGCGCTCCGTGGAAGGGATGCTCTGCTCCGGATCGCGCCGCCACAGATACAACACCACCATCACGCCGACGAAGGATACGGCGTTGAGCACAAATGCCGCGCCTGCTCCGATGGCGAACACCACAAGTCCGCCGAGCGCGGGACCCACCGAGCGCGCGAGGTTGAAGCCCGCAGAGTTGAGCGCAATGGCGGGCGGAAGTTCGGATTTCGGCACCAACTCCGGCATGATCGCCTGCCAGGCCGGTCCATTCATCGCGGCGCCGAGACCAAGCGCGAAGGTCAGCCAAAGCAAAGTCCACGGCCCGGTTGCGCCGGTCAAAGTGAGCGCGCCGAGGATCGCGGCCGAGGCCAGCATCCAGGCTTGCGTCACGAGCAACAGCTTGCGGCGATCGATAATGTCGCCGATTGCGCCGGCTGGCACACCCAGCAGGAACACGGGCAGGTTGGTGGCAGTCTGAACCAGCGCCACCAGGAGAGCCGACGGCGCAAGGGTCGCCATCGACCAGGCAGCGCCCACGTTCTGCATCCACGTTCCGATGTTCGAAACCAGGGATGCGATCCACAGCCAGCGGAACCAGGTATAAACAAGCGGAGTCCACGGGCCGCGCGTGGGAGATTGCGGTTGAGCCAACTACTATTTTAGGGGTTGCGATGCGGCAGCAGATGTTTTTGGATTTTCCCCAGCGCGTTGCGCGGAAGCTTGTCGACCACGATAAACTCGCGCGGCACTTTGAACGATGCCAGTTTTTCGCGGCAGCGCGCCTCGAGATCGGCGGGAGCCACGGGACATTTCGTAACGATATAGGCGACCGGGATCTCGCCACGCACGCGGTCGGGCGCCGCCGCCACGGCTGCTTCGGCGATCTCGTCCTGCTCTTCGAGAAACTCCTCGATCTCGCGGGGATAAATGTTGAAGCCGCCGGAGATGATCAGATCGCTCTTACGGCCGCACAGCGTGTAGTAGCCGTCGGGCGAGCGCACGGCCAAGTCCCCGGTGCGGAAATAGCCTTCGCGGAAGGCGGCGCGCGTGGCGTCGTCGCGTTTCCAATAGCCGGAGAAAACGTTGGGGCCTTTGACGTAGATTTCACCTGCCTCGCCATCCCCAACCGGCTGGCCGTCTTCGTTGAGCAAACGGACGGAGACGCCGGGCATGGGCAAGCCAATGCTTCCCGGCCGCCGTTCGCCGGTGTACGGGTTGCCAATATTCATGAGGGTCTCGCTCATGCCGTAGCGCTCCAGGATGGTGTGGCGGAACTTGGCGTGAAACTCTTCGAAGACTTGCGCGGGCAAGGGAGCGGAACCGGAGATGAACAGACGCATCTCGGCGCCGATGTCGCGCGCCTGTGCGGCGGGAATATCGAGCATGCGCACATAAATGGCCGGCACGCCGAAGAACAGCGTAGGCCGGAAGTCGAGAAATTCCGCGGCGGCTCTCTGATGCTCGAAACGCTCCAGCAGGCGCATACGGCAGCCGCTCGCAAGCCAGCAGTGCAAACCGTTGCCGAGTGCGTGCACGTGAAACAGCGGCAGTGCGAGCAGAAAGCGATCGGCGCTAGTGATCTGCCAGGCGTCTAGCAGACTGGCCGCGTTGGCGGCGAAGTTATTGTGCGTGAGCACCGCGCCTTTGGATGCGCCGGTAGTGCCGGAAGTGTAGATGATGCCCGCGGGCGTGTCGCCGTCGAGCGCGATTTGCGGGCGCTCATTTGAAAGCGCCGCGGCGTCTCGCGTGAGATCGGCCGGATTCCAGAAGGGCTCAGAAGCCGAGACCAGGGCCTTCGGCTCCGCGTCGGCGAGAATGTGCGCAATCTCGCGATCGCGGTAAAGAATGTTGATGGGCACGAAGATCACGCCGAGCTTCACGCAAGCGAGGTAGAGGTCGATCATCTCCACACAATTGGCGAGGTAAACGCACAAGCGGTCGCCGGTCTTGAAGCCGCGCTGGGCGAGTAGCTGGGCCAGCCGGTTGCTGCGCGCATCGATATCGCCGAAGGTGTAGGTCGCGTCCTGGAATTCGAGGGCAGTCGTATCGCGCCGCGCGGCGAGCGACAGGTCGAAGAGCTCAGTGAGATTCAAACCGGAAGCTCCTTATCGCGGGTCTCGATGCTCAGCGGGAGCAGCAAGATTCCCGCCACAAACGCGAGCGACGTGAGAGCGACGGGCGTACCGATGGTCCGGTAATGAGCCACGCCCGCGCCGACCAGGAAGGTCGCGCCCGCGGCGAGGAAACGGCCGAAAGAGGTCGCAAAGGCGAATGCGCTGCCGCGGCACTCGGTGCGGTACTGCTCGGGAAGCCATAGCGTGTAGACTGCGAAGTTCGCGCCGCCTACTCCCAGAAAAAACAGGCACACGAAGAACCACACCAGCGCGTTCGCTCCCAAATAGAAAACATAACCGAATCCGAGGCTAATGAAAATGAGCATCAGCGTGAAGTAGAAGCCGAGGGCTCCTCTGCGTCCCAACGCCGCTGCAAGCCATGGCAGTAACAGACATCCCAGGATGGTGCCGGCCGACAGCAGCATGGTGCCATAGGACGCGAGCTGCGCACCTTGCACAGCGGTGTGGCCTGCATTCGACGCCAGGTAGGTGACCGAAGCCGGGACGTACACAGAGCCCGCCCACAAGCCGATCATCGAGACCAGCAGGAGCGTCGCATTGACGATGGTGCGGCGGCGGTATTCGGGAGAGAAAAGCTCGAAGAAGGCGCGGCTCGCGGTCCAGTGGCCGAGCTGGCCGATGCGCTGCTGCCAGCGCTTCGGTTCCGAAACGCCGTAGCGGATGAACGCAACCAGCAACGCGGGCGCGCCGCCCACCGCGAACACGGCGCGCCATCCGTAATGCGCGCCGATGGTGTAGTTGACGATAGCAGCGAGAAACGTCCCGAAATAATAGCCGGTGTGCATATACGCCGCGCCTTTTTGACGGCGCGATTCGGGCCATTCTTCGGCGACGAACACGCCGCCCAGCGTCCACTCGCCGCCGATGCCGATCCCGGCGAAAAATCGAAACACGGCCAATTGCCAAACGTTCGTGGCTACGGAGCCGAGGAACGTGAACAGCGAATAGCACAGGATGGTGAGAATGAGCGTACGGACGCGGCCGAAGCGGTCGGCAAAGGGGCCCCATAGGAACGCGAATCCCCAGCCAATCAGGAAAATGGCGAAGAGCAGGCTGCCGTAAAAGCCGACGTTGGCTGGGTCGGCGGCGAGGCCCGAGTGCGGCAGCAGCTCGCGCAGCGCCGGGACCAGCACCAGCGCGTAGATGAACGAATCCATGCCGTCCAACGCCCAGCCGGCCCAGGCGGCCCAGAAGCCGCGGATTTGATTGGGGGTTAGTTTCATTTTGGCCGCGGATGAACGCGGATGAACGCGGATGTCAAACTTCCACCACGTAGACTTGGGTTATGCCTGTGCGGTCGCTGGCGAAGGCTACTTTGGTTTCTTCCATGGACCAGGAGGGATGCGGGTGCGTCCATTGCGGGCCGTAGACTGTGTCGGCGGCGTTTTCCATCCAGCTCAGCGTAGAGCGCGCGTGCTTGAAATCTTCAGCCAAAGCGTAAGAAGATTTCAGCCACTGCGTGCCCTGGTTGCTCGATTCGCTCAGGCAGAGCTGGCGGCGCTCGCCGGTGGCGGCGTCGATAATTTGTAATCCCTCGTCGGGATGATTCGTGTCGCATAGCACTCGCTCGCCGCGGCGGTCGGGCGCGATGTGCCAGGCGTTGTATTCGACGATGGTGCGGATCTGGCGCGTGGCGAAATCCATGCGGCACAAAGCTCGCGGCCAGATGGTGAAAACCAGATCGCCGGTTGCGCCGAGGAATGTCTCGTGAACGATGAACTCGTCGTTGCCGTGTTCGTACAGGCATTCGAGGCCCGATCCGTCGCGGCGGACGCGATGCATGCGCGGCGCGGGATCACCCGAGAATTCAATCCATTCCGAATCGAGCGGATGGAATTGCGGATGGATTACTGTGCGGGGAAATGGAATCTGGCGCCAGCCCGATCCGTCGAACCGGCCGACCACCAGACCGCATTCGGAGCCTCGCTTGTACGCGGCGGTCAGCCATTCGCCGTCGCGGCTGATGGAGCATTCGCCTAACTCCCCTCCGCGGAGGTCGATGATGCAGCGCTCATGGCCGATAGCCCACAAGCCGCCGCCGCGAGTCACGATCAGGGTTTCAGCGTCCGGATGCAAGGCCGGGCTGAAGGGATGGATGGGCGCTGCATGAGTAAGCTGGCGCGTTTCACCCGAATCGAGCGAAATCTCGAATAGCTGCGGCGAACCCGTGCGGTAAGAGGTAAAGAACATGGATTGGCCGCCCGGGAAGAACGAACTCTGCAAGAAGTAAGAGGGGTGATTGATGGCGGGGCCATCCGTCACTTGGCGGGCAATCACGCGAGCCCCAGATAAAGGTCGCGGCCCTGCGCGAGCGCTTGGATTTTGCGATCCGCAACCGAACGCTTGAGCATCCAGAAGCCGCAATCCGGATGGATCCAGGCGACGCGCCCGCGGCCCAGCACTTTCTCGGCGCACTCCAATCTACGCGCGATCTCTTCCGGTGTCTCGATGTGGTTGACCTTCACGTCGATCACGCCGATGCCGAGTTTCAGCCGCGCGTCCACATCGCGCAAAGCTTCCAGATCCGCCGCCGGCCGATGCGCCATTTCGAGAACTAGATGATCGGCATGCAGCAGATTGAGGAAACCGGTGAGCGCGCGCCATTCTCCTTTCTGAACGGTCTGCCCGCCGTAATTGCCGAAACACAGGTGCACGGCACGCCGCCCGTCAAAGGAGTCGAGCACGCGATTGATGGCCGCTGCCGCAAGCGGGCCGTCCGTGGGATTGCCCGGAATGTTGGCCTCGTCGATCTGCACACAGTCGCAAGGCAACCGCGCGACTTGCTGCGCTAGCACGTCCGCAATCGCCATCAGCAGTTTCTCGAAAGCGCCGTAATGATGGTCCAGCAGCGTGCGTGCGAGCATGTACGGGCTGGTGACGGTGAACTTGAACGGCCCGCCGGCCACGCTCGCCGCCAGCTCGCAATCGGCGAGAAGATTGAGCGAGCCCTCGCCGATCGGCCCTTCCACCACGCCAGCAGCCTTGCGCCGGAATTGCATTGTTGACAGGCGGCGAAAAGCCTCGTGATCGCTACGGCCGACGGCGCTGCGAATGCCGGCCATGGGCCGCAAAAAATATTCGATCATGCCGTTCGTGTCGGGATGATTGACGTCGAAGCGATACAACTCGCCGTCGGTAGGCAGATCGATGCGCGCCTGTCGCTGGATGTCGAACACTACCCGTGTTGCATCTAATCGCGCTTGCTCGCTGGGCAGCGCGGGCAGCCAATCGGGGATCGGGTAGGAGCCGACCGTGGTGGTCAGGATGGCCGGCTCAGACGACATACGGAGAGCGATACTTGCGGGTGAGCAGCGCGTTCGCATCCGCGTCGTTAGCGACAAAGCCGGACGGCTCAACCGTGAGCCTGCGCCCGACGCGATAACTGGCGTTTGCCAAGTGGCACAGTGCGGCGGACTGAGCGCCGATGGCGATGTCCGCGGTCAAGTCCTTATAATTCCGCGAGCGGCAGGCCCTCAGGAAATTCGCCATGTGCGGGGCGGTCTCGGAAGCCTTGATGGCTTTTTCGTCCATTGCGAGTTCGCTCTTCTCGCCCTTGTAGACCTGGAATCCCGAGCCGTCGACAGCCATCCAGCCGTCGCTGCCAAAGAAAAGATTGCCGACGAAGTTGCCGCCGCGGCGCTCCAAGCTGCCCTCGCCGCCAGTGAGCACCCCGCGCACTTCGAATACGATCTCGCGGCCGCCGTAATCGAAAGTAGCAAGTTGCGTGTTGGGTGTTTCCTGATCGTCGTCGTAGGCGTACTTGCCGCCGGTGGAGACGACGCTCATGGGCGACCCGACGTCGCCGAGACCCCAGCGGCAGACGTCCATCTCGTGCACGCCTTGATTGCCGATATCGCCGTTGCCAGTGTCCCAGAACCAGTGCCAGTTGTATTTGAAGCGCAGTGCGTTGAAGGGCCGCATGGGAGCGGGGCCGAGAAACATGTCCCAGTTGACGCCGGGCGGAACGGGCGAGTCCGGCTTGTGGCCGATGGATTTGCGCCGCTTGAAGCACAGTCCTTTGGCCATGTAGACCTTGCCGATGGCGCCGTCATGCAGAAGCGCCATGGCTTTCTGCTTGTGCGGCATGCTGCGGCTCTGCGAGCCCACTTGCACCATTCGTCCGGTCTGACGCGCCACTGCGATCATGCGCTGGCCTTCGTACACATTGTGGCTGGCGGGCTTTTCCACGTAAACATCCTTGCCCGCCTGGCACGCCCAGATGGTGGAGAGCGCGTGCCAATGATTCGGCGTGGTGATGGAGACGGCGTCGACGGCCTTGTCGTCGAATGCCTTGCGCATATCGTCGTACGCTTTGGGCTTCTGGCCGGTGAGCTTTTCGACCGAGGCGACGGCGCGTTCGAGCGCAGCCTGATCGATATCGCAAACGCCGGCGATGCGGCAGTCGGGCAGGGTCGCGTATTCCTTGACGTGATCGTTGCCGCGGCCCCCCAGGCCGACGATCACGACGTTGATTTTGTCGTTCGCTCCGAAAGAGCGCGCCACGGGGAGTGCTGCGGCTGTTGCGAGGAAGGTTCGTCGATTCATGTTAGACCTGGCTCCTCCGTATAACATAGCAATTCTCGTTTCTCGTTTCTCGTTTTTCGTTTCTCGTTTTAGGGCGTGGCCCTCGCGGGCTTGTGCGGCGCGGGGGCATCTGGCGACACGGTGGTGCACCGTTGTATGTTATTGGATTCATGGTAGATAGCGTTGTGGATCTGACCTGGGTGACGACAGAATCGTGTGCTGGCGTCACCCCGGGGTAGCTCGTGTAGTATACACCTCGTATATCATTGCAACCCTTGTAGATAGCCTTCTGAATCAGGCTAGGGAGGCGACAGAATCGTGTGTTAGCGCCTCCCGGCTTTCGCCCGACGGCATATCCGGCCTCGGGCGGACGTATGTTCATCCTCTATTCGTAGCAGAGGGGAGGGGGATGCGGCTGAATCGATTGCCTGGATGAAGCGTAAGGCTTGTTGTGCGTTGGGGTTGGCGATATTTGCAATCGTTGTGACTCGAGGTTCGATGCCGATCATAGTTCTGGCAAACCGTTATCAGGCCTCCGTCCAGCAATTGCGGTGAGAGCGTTCGCCAGTTCGAGCGTCATGTTCTTCATCTCAATATCGAAGCCTTCCAGTCTGCCTTGCAGGTACCGGTACAACAACGACAGAGTCCCAACGAAAAGGCCTAGGGTGCCGCGAGTGATCGCGTTTGAGAGTCTATCAACCACCGCCGCCAGGCAGGTCCACTTCTCCCCGCCACAGCCGACGAAGGACGCGGCGATTCCCTCAACTGTTATCAGTAGCCCGAGCAATGGCGCGACAGAACTGATGGTCGCGAGGCTGCTCAGGCCCCGTTTCATTTCAACGTGGACTGCGGCCGCAGAGCGCCGCGCCGAGCGCATGACGGCATCGATCACCGCCCTGTCTGATAATGGCACCACTATGCCGTTGGACACCAGGCGCTCGGCTTTTGTTCCTTACCAAGATGATTATGCGTTTCTGTGACGACTGTTCGTGGAGGTTCTGTTCGCGGGAGTCTCATGCAGGAAGGAGGTTGTCCACACTCGTGGATGATATTCTCACGATTATCTGATATCGTTGGCGTTGCGCGAAGAGACACTCGGGATATGTCCGGTTGGGCGACAATCCAGCCAAGTGGATTCGGAAACAGTACGGCGTTTACTGGCGGGTAGAACTCTTAGGTATTTGATGTCTCCGAACGACATTGCCGTGCCGACGCGATAGTTCTTAGTTCCGCCGGGCCTCCGGCGACTCGGCCTAGCCCTCTCCCGGCACAGCGGTTCGCGAGGGAAGACTGCACGCATGTTCGCTCCCTCCGATTTCGGCGAATTGAATCGCTTGGTATCGAGATTCATGTCCATGTTGGCGGCACAGGGAACCGCGTGAAAACAAATAGTGGTGAAAACAAATAGCTGCGCTAAATCCTCTCCTGCGAGATAATCGAGATAATATGGAGCTATGCTCCACCTGGCCCGGACGATCCGCCTGCTAGGCGGTCTAATGCCACTGCTGTCCCTTCAGGCCGAAATCGCGCGATTTATAGAAGTGCGGGGTCTGGACGGCCAGAGCACATTCATCGCCAACATGCGCAGCGCGTCGATTCGGATACAAGCCGATGGCTGGTCAAGCCTGGATCGCAACGGAAACAGCCGCGGCGGACTCCAGTTCGTCGGCGCATCTCCGGCGGCGAGATTCGAGGCGACCCCGGCCTCTGGCACCTATTCGCAGTTCGTCGGCCCGGACCAGCGCCGATGGATCGCGGGTGCCCAAACATACAGCCGAGTCCGGCAGTTGTACATTTATCCCGGCGTCAACGTTGTTTACTACGGCCGCGACGAGCGGATTGAATACGACCTGATAGTTGCGCCGCGAGCCGACGTCCACCGGATTCGACTCGTGTGGACAGGCACTGGTACCCCGAGTGTAGATCGCGATGGCTCGCTCATTATGCCCGACCTCAGACTGGCGCAGCCCGTGGTTTATCAGCTCTCCGGCCGGCGCCGCATCACGGTGCCATGCCGATATCTCGTGCGAGACAAGTCGGTTCGTTTTCAGGTTGGGCGGTACGACCATTCGCGAGTTCTGGTCATTGATCCCCAGTTGGCCTTCGCCGGACTAACGGTCAACGGGCCCCAGTCTATTGCCACGGACCAAGCTGGCAATCTGTATGTTGCCGGGTTCGGCAATGCTCAGCCTACCGTCGGAGCTTATTACGGTCCTCTGCCGACGACGCTATCTGCTTTCGTCTCTAAGCGTGGCATGGATGGGAACGTAATCTGGACAGCCGTAATCGGACAGGTCTCGGCGCGGCGCGTAAGCCTGGCCGTAGACAGTCTTGGAAACGTATACCTTGCGGGAACGGCGTTTCCCGCTTCTTTCGCGGTCACGCCTGGCGCGTTCCCGGTCGGGCCGGGGCCGCAGCCACAGACCTACGGATTTGTCTCAAAGCTGAGCGCTGACGGCGCCCAACTGTTGTACTCGACTCTTTTGAGCTCTCCGTTTTTCGAAGGCAACGGTGCGGACCAAGCAACTGCGCTCGCCGTTTCACCCGATGGCCAAGTCACTGTCGCGGGCACGCTGTTCGAAACGCGGACCTTTCCAAACGGCCAGATGTTCGCGGCACGCAAACCCGGCGGGTTTGTCGCCCGCATCTCCGCGGACGCCACACAGGTGGTCTATTCCCGCGCGCTGCGCGGCTCGATTTCAGCGCTGGCGGTCGACTCGGCAGGCAGTGCGGCGGCAGCCGGAACTGGCTCACAAGCCGACGATGCTCCAGTGTCTCTACAGCAGAGTACAGCCGACGTGAACCTGTACACCAGTCCGGATGGAGGTGGAGCCGTGCAACCCGTTGCCGGGCCGCCGGTCACCACCGGGGTTGCGGTCGATCCAACCAATCCTCTATCCATACTACGATCCACTTCGGCGGGCGTGTTCCAATCTAATGATGGCGGCGCGACCTGGGGAATCTTGGGCAGCCTTGGCTCAGGAGCGTTTTTCGCCGTCTGGATCCATCCCACTAAACAGCAATTGAGGTTCGCTTCCTCGAGCTCCACGTTGTATCGCAGCGAAGACGCCGGCGCAACCTGGCAGGCATTGTCTTCGGCTAGCCCGTACACCAGGTTCTTTCAAGACGGGGATCGTATCCTGGCTTCGTCTTTAAATTCCGAGCCTTTTGCCAGTGCGGACGACGGCAAGACTTGGCGGATGCTGCCGACTTTCATGCCCACTTTCGGACCGAAATTCTGTTGCGCCGTTGATCCGGCTGACCCACTGCATTTCCTAATAGGCTCGATGTCCAACTCTTCATCAAGTACGGGAATCCTTGAAACTATCGATGGCGGAGCATCGTTTCGGCTCATTCAAACGAACTGGGATCTTCCGCTGGCATTCGATCCCCTGATGTCCGGTCGCGTGTATGGATATCAGCGTTATCCAAGCGGCGATAATTCAACGCGGGTCGGCTATTATGTGATCGGTCAGTCGTTCGAAATTAGCGAAGACGGCGGCAGGACGTGGCGATATCCGCGTTCTAACGCCAGGATTCCGACCGTGGAGATCGCCGTGGATCCGGCCGGATCCGGCCGGATTTATGTGTTCGGTGCTCTCGGGATGTATCGCTCCGTCATCTTTCCGGAACGCTCGGCCATGCGAGATTGACCGGAGGAGACGTGGCATTCGGGGCCGCGGACAGTATATACGCGCTGGCGCCGAGCGGGGGCGACGGGTACGTTGCGAAGTTAGATCCCACGGGCGCCTTGGCATTTTCGACCCTTGTTGGCGGCAGGAATCAGGACGAGGTGTCCACTGTCGCGTTTGCCTCTAATGGAGATATCTTGATCGGCGGCACTACCCAATCCGACGATCTGCTCGCGCAGGCAGGCGCGCCGACTCGCAACAATGGTGCGTTGGAGCAAGGCTTCCTCGCGCGCCTCAGCTCGGATGGTTCAGCGCTGCTCGGCTTCCGCTATATGGGCGGGAGCACCACGGACTCGATCAGTAGGATCGTATTCCTGTCCAGCGGAGAGTTGGCTGTGGCGGGCTTCTCGGAGTCGCCCGACCTGTCCGACGTGGTGCCCGATGCGTTCCCGGATCTGTGTTGCCGCGCATTTCTTGGCGTGTACACGTCCGATTCCTTTGCTCCGCACTTCGTCACGTTCTTGGAAGATGCGTCGGCACCTGCGCTCGTGGCAGCGGCAGGCATTCGCGTCTATTTCAGTGGCGGTAACTCGATTGGTGCAAAGTTAAACGGAGTTCCGCTAGTTTGCGAAGATCCCAACGCGGTCTTCTGCAAGGGGCTGATCTTGGCCGTGGACTTGGCGCCGTAAGCTTCCGTCTTAGTTATGTGATATCACGCCTCATCTCTAGCAGATGGCACGCACCGGTTAACCGACAGCCCAGCTTCGCTCCGTTTAGCCGGAGGGCCCGCATCAGCGCTTGTGATCGTAGCCGCCGCGAGTTTGCAGCGACGCCAAGAAAAGTCCTTCGCGGGAGATGGCTACGCCCTCCTTAGGTAGAGACCCTGATTGGGAACAGATGGCCGACCGCCGGAAGGCGACGGACGCCTTCCGCGCGGATTGCTCCTGCCTGGTCGCGCACCGAAGATCTATCAGCGTCATTAAGGACGAAAAACGCCGATTGCTGACATTTGCTGCGTACAAGTGTAGATCTTCCCTGACGCTGTAGACCGGAATCGCTTGCGCGTGGGCGACCAACGCGATGCCGGCTGAGTTTCGCGATCGATGTCGCCCCGAACACGCTTCCAATGTAGAGAGGGTAACCTTTTCTGGGCTTCCGTCTAGTTGTTGTCGAGGGATAATTAGCCCGCATTTTCCCTAGATCCGTTGACTAGTGCCTCGGATGCGCTCGTGGCGCGTCACTCTTGCGTGACGCGTTGGTACTTGTGCCAACACTTTGTTCCCACGGTGACCGAGCGTCGAGATGAGTCTCGACGCTGCAGGCACGAGTGCCTGCGCCACAGTGTCCTCGAGGGCTGTGAGATTTCAAGCGCTCAATTGCCGCCACAGCGCCTGGTAGTAGTGGAGAAATCGCTCCGGCTCTTTGCTCTCCGCCACCTCTGCCAGAGTGTATCGATTGTAACCGGACTCACGCAACAAGCGGAAGAATTCGCGCCACGGGTACGAGCTGTACAGCTCGTTGATGTGAGCGCTTCGGAGGAAGGGCTTCAGCAGGTCGAAACTTTCCTTCACGGATCCGTCCTTGACGTCGGTCGGATTGGAGTTCCAGCACGCGCCGACGTTTTTGTGCGCCGTGGTCTTTAGAATCTCCGCCGATATTTTGGGCTCCTGGGTCCGCCGGCCGTGAACCTCCATCCAGATTTCGACGCCTTTCGTCTGGCCGTAATCAGCGAGCTCGCGCAGCCCATCGGAGATGTTCTTAATCGTGGTCTCGTACGGCACTCCGTCGGGCATTCCGTTGGGACGCACTTTGACGCCGAGCGCGCCGGTGTCGCGAGCAAGATCGACGAAAGACTTGCCGCTTTCGATCTGCCGCTTGCGCTCCGCGGCGTCGGGCGATTGAAATTCGCAAGTCGTGCCGTAGCTGAGCAACTTCACCCCGGCTGCTTCCAGCGTTCGGATCATTGTTTCCAGATCCATGTCTTTGAGCAGATTGTATGTGACGCAGCCGAGCTGGAACTTGCGTTCGGGAGACGATTCCGCGGCGTTCAGGCGAAGGCTGGTAATTGCGGCGGAGCTAGCGATGAACGATCGGCGGGTCATGGATGCTGACTGGACCATCGTGGTAAGCGCTCCCTTCCGGTCGCGGCTCAGTTTTGCAACGCTTTAGTGGATCGTGGCTGTGAAGACTTCTTCCATGGCCTGCTTTGTGCGGCAGCCCGGCGCGAAATTCAGTTGATGGCGGCTGTCGGTCCAGATGGCATGCGAGACTCCGCCGAAGGAGACCAGTCCCTCGTAGTCGCCGTATTGGTTCCCGTAGTCGATGGCTCCGCATGGGAAGACGCCGTTGCAGTCGTGCTCGTTCGAGCTTGTGGTGCTCACGCGCGCATTCGGTGAGAGCCAGTTGATTCCATCCGTCGAACGGGCGAAAAACACGTCCGTCATGAAGCGCTGGCCGGTTGTGTCGTTACGTGTGTCGTAGAACGAAATGTTGACCTCGCCAGTGACGGCGTCCACGGAGAGCCATGGATAAAAGCGATCCACTCCACTCAGCGCGTCCGTCGGGGTCTGGCGCGACGACCAGGTGGCGCCCTGATTGTCCGAGAAAGCCGTGAAGATGTCCGTGTTTATGCCGTTTGCAGCAATATCCGTCCAGGCGCAGTACAACCGGCCGCTATGCGCACCAGTGGACCGGTCGGCGTCGCAGGTCGGATAAATCAGCGCCCGCCGGAACGAGATGGCCGGGATTCCAATGTCAAACGGAATCGCTTTGCCGGCAACCACCACCGGCGTGCCGAACGTGACGCCTCCATCGAAGCTGCGATTGAACGTAATGGTGTTGGCCGAAATGTCGTTCCACGCCGCGTACACCTCGCCGTTCGGGCCGACAAAGGGAACTGCTGCGATCGCACGACCCGGCCCCGTTGGGTTGTCGATCCGGATAATGCTAAAGTTCGCGCCGTGATCCGTGGACCGCGCAAAACGGATGCCCCCGCTCGAAGATCCACCGCTCGCGGCATCCCAAGTAACATACACACTGTCGCGAAATGGGCTACCTGAGTTGGTGTCCGCGGCGATCATCGGTTTGTCGTTGAAATGATCCTCCCCGCTGGAAAGGCTGAAGAAGTTGACGCTGGGATAAGTCTTACCGCCGTCCGTGGAGCGGGCGACAGCCATCTCAGTCCCGTTGATTCCCCTCGATGCGCTGAAGAAAACGACAATGTAGCTATAGAACACGTTGCCGCGTGTGTCGAAGGCGAGCGACGGGTCGGAACCGAAGTCAATTCCGTTCGCGCCGATCGCCGGCGGCAGCGGCAAGTCTACGCCGGTCCAAGTGCTTCCGCCATCGGAAGAGGCGTAACCTCGCATGGGCAGCCGGAAAATCTCGTTCGAGCCGCCGGCGACAGACGCTGGATTCACGGTGTTCAGCGTGATGTACGTTTCACTCTGCGGCCCACATTCGTTCGAAACGTCCACGTTGCTTCCTATAGTTGGCGCACTCGGGTTGATGGACAACTGATTGGCGCCGTGCTGCAGCAACAACTGATATTTCGCCCACCACCGCGGCTCGAATGAGTTTTTCTGAGCGAAAAGAAAAGAACTGCAAAAAAGGCCTGTGACCGTCAGGCCGAATCGAATAGACATAGATGACCTCCACACGATTCAGAGGATAACAAGAATCAGCGATGGCCGGTTAATGCGCAGTCCCTTCCGCATGCTTCTCCAGCACCAACATCTCCACCGCACGCTTCGCGGGCGTTAACTCCAAGCCGAGTTGTTCCTGGACGGCCCGCTTGATCGATTCCGGATGCGCCGCGTCCCAATGCAGCTCCAGGTCGAACCGGCCGGCGAGCTTGGTTTCGTCCACGACGATCCCGTTCAGCCGGTCCTCCAGCGCATTCGCCAGCCCGGACAAGTTCATATTGATCGCGCTGAATTTGCCGGCTTCGCTCCGCGGCATGTTGCCGCCGGTGCTGGCCGAATCGCGCAGCCCGGCTTGCTGCCCGTCCGGCGCCGTCAGCACCAGCACGTCCAGTTCCTGCGTTTCGCGCCGCACCTGAATCCGAAAGGCCGCCAGCAGCGCATTCTGAAGCAGCGGCCGCACCTGCGACTGGCTTGCGGAAGGCATGGCCACCCCAATGTCGTACTTCATGTCATCGGCCCACTCGCCCGCGGCGATCCGATGCGGCCGAACCTGGTATGCATTCGCCAGGATCGATCGCAAACTCGCCCCCGAAAACGTCATGCGGCCGGGGCTTGAACTCATTGTTATGTGGCCCGTGCTGCTGGCCTTGATGATGATATCCAGCAGGGCTCCGGCCGCATCGCTTCGGATGTTCACCGGCGTGGACGGCTCGCGAGCCGGGATACCTAACGGCTTCCCGTCGAGCAGGTTGTTCACGACTACTTCGGTCACTTCGGACGGCTCGGTGATTCCGGCGATGATCCCATTCGCATCCACCAGCACCGTGTGCGGGATTCCGGTCACCGTGTAGGCATCGAACTGTGAGCGGCCAGGGTCGAGCACCACCCAACCGGAAATAGGGCGGGCCGCCAAAAATTTCGACACGATCGGGCGTTCCTCATCCGTGATCGAGATGAATTGAATCGGCCGTCCCGCGAACTTCGTCACCAGGCCGTTCAAGTGCGGGATCTGCTCGATGCAGGGCGCGCACCAGGTGGCCCAAAACTCCAGGACCACTGCTTTTCCCTTGAGCGTATCCCAGGAGGGCGGCGCTCCCGGCAGCGGCGGCAGGACGGTCTCGAGATGCAAGGCCGGCGCAGGCTTTCCCACTTGCGGAGCGGCCGCGCGCGTGGCAACAGCCCAGCCGAAAGCGGCCCACAGGGCGATGCATCGGCAAAGCATGAGTATTTTCCTAAACCAATACTGTAAACGCCGTCTCGGTGCGCGTCACCGGATGGTAGAGCGTATCGCGCTCCAGGGGCTCGCGGCCGGCCTCGCGGATCAGGCGCAACAACTCCGTCCGCCGCAGGCCCTGGCTGGTGGTGGCGCCGGCGTCGTGGTAGATTTTTTCCTCCACCACCGTGCCGTCCAGATCGTCGGCGCCGAAACGTTGCGCGATCTGGGCGATCCGCGGCGTCAGCATGATCCAGTAGGCCTTGATGTGGTCGATGTTGTCCAGCATCAGGCGCGATACCGCGATCATCTTCAAGTCCAGGAACCCCGTGGTCGTCGGTACGTGATGCAGCGCCGTATTGACCGGATGAAACGCGAGCGGAATGAAGGTTTGGAACCCGCCCGTCTCATCCTGCAGTTCGCGCAGTTTGATGAGATGATCCACGCGGTCTTCTTCATTTTCGATGTGGCCGTAGAGCATGGTGCAGTTGGATTTCAATCCGAGTCGATGCGCGGTTCGCGCCACTTCCAGCCACTGTTGCCCGTCGATTTTGTGATCGCAGATAATGCGCCGCACACGCTCATGGAAAATTTCAGCGCCACCGCCGGGCAAGGAATCCACGCCGGCGTCCATCAGCTTGGTGAGAGTTTCGCGAATGGAGAGCTTGCCGCGCTGGGCCAGGTAGGCGATCTCCACCATGGTGAACGCCTTCAGATGCACATCGGGAAAGCGCTGCTTGAGCCCGCGCAGCATTTCGCAATACCAATCCAGCGTCAATTCCGGATGCAGCCCGCCGACGATGTGGAACTCGGTGACCGCTTCCGTCCATCCTTCTCCGGCCCGTTGCCAAACCTCCTCGAGCGACCACGTATACGCCTTGGGATCCTTGGCCCGCTTGCCGAACGCGCACAGCTTGCAGCTTGCCACGCAGACATCGGTGGGATTGATGTGGCGATTCACATTGAACCAGGTCACATTGCCGTGCATGCGCTCGCGGACCAGGTTCGCCATGTAGCCGACGGCCAGCAGATCGGAGGTGCGATACAGCACGAGTCCGTCCGCATGGTCCAAGCGGACGCCCGCCCGCACTTTCTCCAAAATCGGATGCAAGCGCCGGTCTTCGATCTGGATATCGATGCTGCTCATGCTCTCAGGCCGAGGAAATAAATATCGGCCGCCCAAAACAAGAAGAATAGCACGCTGACGTAGCCGTTCACCGTAAAGAACGCCGCGTTCACGCGCGAGAGGTCGTCGGCCTTCACCAGGCTGTGCTCGTACGCGAGCAGCGCGATCACGGCGCCGATGCCCGCCAGGCTGAGCCAGCCCAAGCCAAAGCTCCAGGCCAGCGCCACCAGACAGCCGATCATCGTCAGATGAAACAGCCGCGCGATACGCAGCGCGCCCGCGATGCCGAACCGGCGCGGCAAGCTGAACAGGCCCGCTGCGCCGTCGAATTCGTAATCCTGGCACGAGTAGATGACGTCGAATCCGCCCGTCCAGAACGTGACTGCGGCGGTCAGCCACAGGATTCTCAGATCCAGTGCGCCGGCGACCGCGATCCAGGCCGCGGCGGGAGCGATGCCGAGCGAGAGTCCCAGGATCAAATGTGAAAACGTGGTGAAGCGCTTGGTGAACGAATAGAAAAAGACGACCGCCAGAGCGGCCGGCGCGAGCTTAAAGCACAGCGGATTCAATTCGCGCGCCGCTACCAGAAATACCGCAACCGCAACCGTAACGAATCCCCACGCGAAGCCCGTGCTCAAGATTCCCGCGGGGATGTGCCGCATGCGCGTGCGCGGATTTCTGCCGTCGATGTCCGCGTCCAGGATGCGATTGAACGCCATTGCCGCCGAGCGCGCCGCCACCATCGCCACCACGATCCAAAGCAGCTTTCCCCAAAATACGCGCCCCGCCAGGTGACTCTCGCGGAACGCGAGCAGCGCGCCGGTCAGGGCAAACGGCAAGGCAAACACCGAGTGCTCGAACTTGATCATCTCCAATGTCAGCCGCAGCCGCTTCCAGAACGCCATTGCTCGAATTCCTCGAATTCTTGAATTCCTCGAATTCTTTTCGCCGGCCGATTCGTTACCATTCTAATTCATGCGCTTCATCCTGCCTGTTTGTCTCGCCCTGATGAGCTGTGGCGGGAAACCAACTACCGTGGAAGACTTCAACATCACCGAAGTCACCCTTCCCGGCGGACAGGTGATCAAGGCGGAGACGAGAATCAGCCAGGAAGACATGCTGCGCGGCATGATGTTCCGCACATCGATCGCGCCGGATCACGGGCTGCTTTACTTTTATCGGAACCCAGGCCATTACCAGTTGTGGATGTACCAGACTCCGCTGCGGCTGGACATGATTTGGATGGACGACAATCACAAGATTGTCGAGATCGTGGAAAACGCGGCGCCGTGCGAGAGCGCGGCCAGCAAGTGTCCGCAAATCGGCGGCCACGAGATGGCGCGATATGTGCTCCAAATCGGTGGTGGAATGGCGCAGAGGTATCGTCTGAGCCTGGGGCAAGCGATCCGCTGGTGAGCACTGGCGCGATGCTGCTACGCTCAAGTTGAGATGGACCAAGACCAACTACGGGCGCTGCTCGAATCGGTGCGCTCCGGCGCCGTCGAAATTGACGCGGCGATCGATCGCATGCGGCATCTGCCCTTCGAAGACCTCGGCTTCGCCAAATTGGACCATCACCGCGCGCTGCGCCACGGCCTCACCGAAGTAATACTCGGCAAAGGCAAGACGCCGGAGCAAGTGGCGGGCATTGCCGACGGCCTGCTCGCAAAGTCTCCCAACCTGCTTATCACGCGCGCCAACGAATCCATCGCCGGCGGGCTGAAGGCGAAATATCCCGAGACCGAATTCTTCCCGTTGTCGGGCGCCGTGCGCATCTGGCGCGACCGAACCATCCGCGGCAAGGGCAAACTGGCGGTGGTCTGCGCCGGCACGAGCGACATCCCGGTGGCCGAAGAAGCCCAGCTCACCGCCGAAGTCATGGGCAACGAAGTGGACTCGATTTACGACATTGGCGTCGCGGGCATCCACCGGCTGATCGCCAACAGCGAGCGTCTGGGCGCCGCGCGCGTGATCGTGGTGGTTGCCGGCATGGAGGGCGCGTTGCCGAGCGTTGTGGGCGGCATGGTGTCCGTACCGGTGATTGCCGTACCCACGAGCGTCGGATACGGCGCCAGTTTCCAGGGCGTGGCCGCGCTGCTTGGAATGCTGAACAGTTGCGCCAGCAACGTGGCGGTCGTGAATATCGACAACGGCTTCGGGGCAGGCTACGTGGCCAGTTTGATCAACCGCCTGTAGGCAGGGTCGCCTAGGAGGCTGCTGAAAAAGCCCTCACAGGCTAAAGCCTGTGCCACCTGACACTCATAACTTGCTGAAACTGGGTGGCACAGGCTTCAGTCTGTGGGCTTGAGGCACGGCAACAGAGACTTTTTCCGCAGCCTCTAGAGCCTGTGCCACCTGACACTCATGACTTGCCGAAGCTGGGTGGACAGGTTTCAGCCTGTGGGCTTGCAACGCGCGAGCAAAGATTTTTTCAGCAGCCTACCAGGCCATGTTACGTATTTACGCCCGACGCCAGGAAGCCGCCGTCTACCGCGATGCACTGGCCGGTGATGAAGCTGGCGGCGTCGGACGCCAGCAGGACTGCCGCACCGATCAGTTCCTCGGACTTTCCGAAGCGGCCCATGGGCGTGCGCATTAGAAACTCGCGGCCGCGCGGCGTGCCGTCGAGCAGAGCGGCATTCATGTCGGTGCGGAACACGCCGGGCGCGATCGCGTTCACGTTGATCCCCACGCGCGACCATTCCACTGCCAGGCTGCGGGTGAGCGAAAGAACACCGGACTTCGAGGCCGAGTAGGCAGCCACCTCGTACAGGCCGACGAAGGAGCTGAGCGACGCTATGTTGACGATGCGCCCGCGCTGGCTTGCCATCAGCGGCTCGTAAAACGACTGGCAGGTGCGCAACATTCCCGTGAGGTTCGTGTCCAGGATGTCTTCCCACTCCTGCTCCGGGACGTCCTTGGTGGGCGTTCGCTTGGTGCGGCCGGCGGCATTCACCAGAACGTCCACTTTTCCAAACTTCGCCAGCACGGCATCCCGCAGGGTATCGATGGAGGTGCGGTCGGAAACGTTAACGCTGTAGTTGAGGGTTTCGCGGCCAAGGACGGCGATCGCCGCACTCACCTGGTCCACCATCTCCTGGCGGCGTCCCGAGGGAACCACGGCCGCGCCCGCTTCGGCAAGGCCCAGTGCGATGGTGCGGCCGAGACCGGACGTGCCGCCGATCACTACTGCGACGCGCCCAGTGAGATCCGTGTAGTTCTTGATCATAAGCATTTATTGGAACACAAGCCAGGTTTCACTTTAGAAGGGACGCGAAAGGCGGCAGCCTGCTTTCGGACCGGCTGGTGTATACTGACTCTGGCTCGGGAGGCGAAAATAGAACCCGGCCAACATCCGGGAGGATATCTACAAAATGACACTCGCGAACTTTACAATGACGGTTAAGTCGGGAGCAGCTCTCGGCATGGCCGTGCTCGTTGGACTGCTGGTCGGTTCACAACCTGGACAGGCGCAACCGAGCGACGACAGAGACAGAATTAAACAAGGGTTCGCGATAGCGCCGGTTCCGCTCAACTTGGCAGGACTGGACCAGAACTTGGTGGGCCTGGGCAGCTACATTGTAAACGCAGTGTCAGACTGCAATGCTTGCCACAACGCGGGCCCTGGGAACAACCAGTTTCTCAAGGGCGGAAACCCATACTTTAGCCAGCCGAAGAAGATCAATCCAGCCACATACATGGGCGGTGGTAGGAATTTCGGTCCGTTCGTGCCAGGTTCCGCGGACATTATCACGCGGAATTTGACGCCGGACAAAACCGGGCTGCCTGAGGGGGGCCGCACGTTTGCGGAGTTTGTTCGGGTCATAAGAACTGGCGCGGATCTGGATAACCACCATCCGACCTGTCCAGTTGGTGTCCTCAACACTGGCTGCGTGCCGCCTCCGTTCGATGGTAGTCTTCTCCAAATCATGCCGTGGTTCAATTTCCAGGACATGAACGACCATGACCTCGCTGCCATCTACGAATATCTGCGAGCCATCCCCTGCGTCGCCGGCCCTGCGGACCCGACTGACTTGCTGCACAACGACTGCCCGGCGCCTCCCGGCGGTGGCGGGAGCGGGGTCACCATCAAAGTTACCGGTCCCGGTGGTGCTACCTCGGCCACCAATAGTTTTACGACGGTTTCGAACCAGATCAGTCTGAATGCGTCCCTGTCGACATCCTCCAACGCCGGGGCGCTGACTTATTCCTGGACGTCGGCGCCCGGCTTCCCACCCGTCGGGATCGTGGGCGGGAATACCGCGACACCAAGTTTCCAACTGTTATCCCAGGGGACATACGCGTTTATCCTGACGGTTACGGATGCGACTGGACTGAAGGCAACGGCTACCATTACCGTGGCGTACATCTAAGTCGGGAAGACACTCGCTAGGGTGAGATCCGCATAACGCGACTTCCGTCGGCCGCAGGTCCTGGCGGGCTGATAGCGGGTTACAGTCGTGCTCCAGAAAGGTATGCGCAATCTGGCCGCCTTCCGCCTCCGCCAACGAGAAGTTGCCGCTGGAGCGGAGGATACTGGATACCCAAGGCTTGTAAGCGATGATACAATACGAACATAGCGTTTTTCGGCGTACTCTCCGGATGGCTCCACATTGGGGTGGGCGCAGTACTATGGCGCTTGTATTTCGAACTAAAAGGAAACACCAAATGAACTTGAGATCGATTGTTGGAAGTGTGCTTATGGCGGGCATGGTCCTCGCCGGATCGCAGGCTTGGGCGCAGGTAGTGCAACAGGATGTGAAGCACGACGTCTCGCCGCCTTTGCGGGACATCATCGCGCCGCCGAACGACTCGAAGATACGCCACGAAAAGCCGCTGGGACGCATTCCGCTTCCGCCTTCCAGCGGTCAGGCCGATCCCGTGATCCAAAGCTCGGTTGGTCCCAAGGTCGCCGTGACGAGCGGCTCGAATTTTGACGGCGTGGGCGTGGGCTTCACTGGTCCGAACGGAAGTTTTGCGCCGAATGCCGCGCCACCGGATACCAACGGCACGGTGGGAGCAACCCAGTACGTGCAATGGGTAAACGAATCGTTTGCCGTTTTCGACAAAGCCACTGGCTCCGTGCTGATGGGCCCTACTGCTGGAAATGCGTTGTGGCAAGGCTTTGGCGGAGGCTGCCAAACCAACAACGACGGCGATCCGATCGTGCAGTACGATAAGGCGGCCAGCCGCTGGGTCTTCACGCAGTTCTCCGTCAGCACCACGCCATTCCTGCAGTGCGTGGCTGTCTCGACCACTTCGGATGCCACCGGCACGTATAACCGCTACGCCTTCACGCAATCGAATTTTCCCGATTATCCGAAACTGGGCGTCTGGCCGGACGCTTACTATGTCACTTTCAACATGTTTTCGGGCAACCGTTTCGTTGGAGCGAATGCCTGCGCTTTCGATCGTTCGAGCATGCTGGCCGGCGCGACAGCCACACAAGTCTGCTTCCAGCAGAGCAGTTCCGTCGCGAGCCTCTTGCCGTCGGACCTGGATGGCTCCATGCCGCCGCCTGCCGGCTCGCCGAATTTCATGATCAACTTCGGTACCAGCAGCCTGAATCTCTTCAAATTCCACGTGAACTTCGCCACGCCGTCCAGTTCGACGTTCACCGGTCCGACCACGCTCGCAGTGGCCGCCTTCTCGCCCGCGTGCGGGGGTGGTACATGCATCCCGCAGCAGGGCACAAACCAGCAACTCGACTCTCTAGCCGATCGCTTGATGTACCGCTTCGCTTATCGCAATTTCGGCGATCACGAAGCTCTGGTAGTGAACCATTCGGTGACCGCGGGGAGCAGTGTGGGCGTGCGCTGGTATGAAATCCGCAGTCCTAACGCGACGCCGTCGGTGTTCCAGCAAGGGACGTTCGCTCCGGATGCGAACTTCCGCTGGATGGGCAGCATCGGCATGGACCACGTTGGCGACATCGCCGTGGGCTACAGTGTTTCGAGCACCGGGTTGTTTCCGTCCATCAGTTTCACCGGCCGGGTTCCCGGCGATGCGCTCAATACGCTGGAGGCGGAGAGTTCGATTCAAGCGGGCGGCGGGTCGCAAAACGGCGGCCTGAACCGCTGGGGCGACTACAGTGCGATGGCGATCGATCCGGTGGACGATTGCACGTTCTGGTACACCAACGAGTACCTGAAGACCAGCGGCAGTTTCAACTGGAGCACGCGCATCGCGAGTTTCAAGTTTCCCGGCTGCAGCAGCGCGCCGCCAGTCCTGACGACGATCTCGGTCTCACCGGCCAGCGCCTCAGTGCCGACGGGCGGGACCAAGCAGTTCATTGCCACAGGTTTCGATCAATTCGGCAACCCGATGAACCCGCAGCCTACTTTCACCTGGTCGGTGAGCGGCGGCGGCACCATCGACTCGTCGGGGCTGTTCACGGCCGGCGCCACTGCCGGCGGGCCTTTCACGGTGACGGCGGCCAGCGGAAGCGTGAGTGGCACCGCCAGCGTCACTGTGACTGCGACGCCCGTGCTGACGACGATCACCGTCTCACCGGCCAGCGCTTCGGTACAGACGGGCAAGACTCAGCAGTTCACGGCCACAGGCCTCGATCAATTCGGCAACCCGATGAACCCGCAGCCTACTTTCACCTGGTCGGTGAGTGGCGGCGGCACTATCAGCTCGTCGGGACTGTTCACGGCCGGCGCCGCTGCTGGCGGGCCTTTCACGGTGACCGCGGCCAGCGGAAGCGTGAGTGGCACCGCCAGCGTCACCGTGACCAGCGTGCCTGACTTCGCAATTTCGGCATCCCCGGCGTCGCAGACGGTCAGTCGGTCCAGCTCGACGCCCTACACTGTGGCCATTGGGGCGCTAAACGGCTTCAACGGAACCGTGTCGTTTAGCGTCAGTGGACTACCCGGCCGTGGCGGTAATGCCACTTTCAATCCAACAACCGTGACGGGTTCCGGAAATACTACCATGACCGTCAGCACGGCGAAGAAGACCCAGACCGGCACGTTCACTCTCACAATCATCGGCACCAGCGGCAGTTTGAGCCACAGCACGACGGTTCAGCTTGTAGTACAGTGACCGGACACACAGGCTAGAAAGCCTGTGCCACAGTATCATAGAAGTCATGAGGCTGCGTTCGCTTGGGTGGCTTGCGCTATCTCTCTCTTTGACAGCGCAGGTCATCGAGTTCGAATCGAATGGGCTTCGGTACAAGACGCTCACCAAGAGCGGCGTGACGGTGATGTTCGCCGCTCTGCCATCTCACGTGAAAGAGTATTCGATCATGCAGGTTTCCGTGTCCAACGGCTCGCCGGTGAGTTGGATGGTGAAACCGGATGACTTCAGCTATCGGCGGCAGGACGGTACAGTATCGCGCGCGTCTCCAGCGCTCACCGTGGTGAATTCGCTGATCGCCCACGCCAGCCGCCACGACGTCATAAAGCTGGTGACGACGTACGAGGCCGGCCTCTACGGCAATATCCGGATGCAAACGACTAACGGCTACGAAGCGCGCCGGCAGAGTGCGCTGGCCGACGGTGTCTCGTCGCGGCTGAAGGCGGGCGCGGCGGCCTCGGCCATCGCTTTTGTTCCCACCAAGCTCGCTTCCGGCCAGTCCACCGACGGCGCCATCTTTTTCCCGAATAGCGGGAAGGCGTTCGGACCGGGCACTCTGGTGGTGCACACCGGCGGAGAGTTCTTCGAGTTTCCCTCGGAAGGTGAGCCGAACGGTTCGAAGTAGGTTGGGTGAATTGACGCAGACTCTTCGGCTCCGGCTTCTATCTGGTTGATACATAAGGGCGTTAGTAAGGAAGCCCGATTGCAGACGCTTATTCCCAAGGAGGTCTGCCAATGTTCCCTCCAAAGAAAATCCTGTTCCCGGTCGACTTTTCGGAGCGGTGTACCGATGCCGCGAGAATGGTCGAAACGCTTGCCGGCCACTTCCAGGCCGAACTTACCTTGCTTCACGTCGTGGAGCCGCTCACCTACAACGATCTGCCGTTCGATTCCACCAACCTGGCGCAACAACAACTCAATGCATACCTGGTTGAAGAGTTGAAGCATTTCGAAGTGGCGAGGGTGCTTCTGCACGGGGAGCCGGCGCACAAGATCGCGGAGCACGCACATTCCCGCGACTTCGACCTCATCATGTTGCCGACGCATGGTTACGGGCGATTTCGCCGGCTGATTCTTGGGTCGGTGACGGCCAAAGTTCTGCACGACGCATGGTGCCCGGTTTGGACGGGAGTGCACATGGAGCAAATGCCGGCGCTCGAGAACATCGCTTTTCGCAGAATCGTTTGTGCCATCGACCTGGGGAAGCAGAGCTGTCCGACGTTGCGTTGGGCAAAGGAATTCGCTTCGGAATTCGGCGCGGAGCTGAGCGTTGTGCATGCGGTTGCTTCGTATGCAGAGGCCACCTCTCAAGACAAATGGGTCAGCGAGGCAGCCGCAAAGATCAAAGAAGTGCAGGAATGCGTAAGCTCGAATGCGAAGGTTTCCGTCTTGAGCGGCGAGGCGGCGAGCACGGTGTGTGGTTACGCCGCGCGGGAGAAGGCCGATTTGCTGGTGATCGGCCGTAGCGTCGAGGAAGGGATGCTGGGCCGCCTCAAGGCCACTGCTTACTCGATCATCCGGCAGTCGCCTTGTCCGGTAATAAGCGTTTGAAAACGGTTCAATGGTTCTTTAGTTCTTTGGTTCCTTGGTTCGGCCCGAGCATCCAAGAACTAATGAACCAGAGAACGAATGAACTTAGGAACCCTTTATGACCACCGTTTACGATGTATCGATTGCCGCTAGGAAGAAGGATATTTCCCGTGACCTGGACGTTTTCTTCAAGCCACGTTCGGTGGCTGTGATCGGAGCGACTGACCGGGCCGGGCATGTGGGGCGCACGCTGCTTTGGAACCTGATCAGCAGCCCGTTTGGCGGCACCGTGTATCCGGTGAATCTGCAGAAGAGCAGCGTGCTGGGGATCAAGGCTTACCCCAACGTCCGAAGCTTGCCCGAACCGGCTGAGTTGGCAGTGATCGTGACGCCGGCCGAGACAGTGCCTGGCGTAGTGGAGGAATGCGCGGGGGCGGGAGTGAAGGGCGCTGTGATCATCTCGGCTGGATTCCGCGAGTCCGGGCGGCGCGGATTGGAGCTGGAACGGCAAATCCTTTCGGCTGCGCGGCCGTCGGGGATGCGGATCATCGGACCCAATTGTCTGGGCGTGATGTGCCCTGTCAGCGGGCTGAACGCGACGTTTGCGCACACGGTGGCGCGGCCGGGCACGGTGGCGTTCGTCAGCCAGAGCGGCGCCATGTGCACGGCGATTCTCGACTGGAGCCTGCGTGAGCAGATCGGGTTCAGTGCGTTCATCTCGGCCGGGTCGATGCTGGACGTGGGATGGGGCGCGCTGATCGATTATCTCGGTGACGATCCGCACACGCGCAGCATCATCATCTACATGGAATCGATCGGCGATGCGCGCGCGTTTCTTTCGGCGGCGCGCGAGGTTGCATTGAGCAAACCGATCATCGTCATCAAAGCCGGGCGAACGGAAGAAGCCGCGAAGGCCGCGGCGTCGCATACCGGATCGATGGCGGGCTCGGACGAAGTGCTCGAAGCGGCTTTTCGCAGGGTTGGTGTGTTGCGCGTCAACTCCATCTCAGACATTTTCTACATGACCGAGGTGCTGGCCAATCAGCCGCGCCCGAAAGGGCCGAAGCTGGCCATCGTCACCAATGCGGGCGGGCCGGGCGTGATCGCGACCGATGCATTGCTCACGCTGGGAGGCGAATTGGCGGAGCTTTCCACCGCGACCGTCGACACGCTCAACAAAGTGCTGCCTCCGCACTGGAGCCACAACAATCCCATTGACATCATCGGCGACGCCGGACCGGAGCGCTTCGAAAGGGCAGTGGAAGTGGTGGCGAAGGATCCGAACGTGGATGGGCTGCTGGTGATCATGACGCCGCAAGGCATGACCAACCCGGCGCTCATCGCAGAGAAGCTCACACGCTTCGCGAAGCTGGATCAAAAGCCGATTCTGGCGAGCTGGATGGGAGGATCGGAGGCGGCGCAGGGTGAAGCGCTACTGAATCGCGCCGGCATTCCGACGTTTCCGTTTCCCGACACCGCCGTGCGCGCCTTCAACTACATGTGGAAGTTCAGCTACAACCTGCGGGCGCTTTACGAGACGCCCGTGTTGACGGACGAGGACACGATCGATCCTGCGGCGGCTGCCAAGTTGATCGACGACGTGCGCACCGAGGATCGGCCGATCCTGACGGAGTTCGAATCGAAGCAGGTGCTGAAGGCGTACGGGATCCCGGTGGTCGAGACCGTGCTGGCCGCGACCGAAGAACAAGCAGTGGCGGCTGCGTTGAAAATCGGATTTCCGGTGGTGCTGAAACTCAACTCGCTGACCATCACGCACAAGACCGACGTCGGCGGCGTGAAGCTGAACCTGGCGAGCGAGGCTGACGTGCGCGCGGCGTTTCAGGCGATTCAGGCTGGAGCGGGCGCACAACATTTCGCGGGAGTCAGCGTGCAGCCGATGATCTCGAGCGAAGGATATGAGCTGATCCTCGGGAGCAGCATCGATTCGCAATTCGGACCGGTGCTGTTGTTTGGGAGCGGCGGCCAGTTGGTGGAGGTGTACCAGGATCGCGCGCTGTCGCTGCCGCCATTGAATACCACGCTGGCGCGCCGTTTCATCGAGCAAACCAGGATTTTCAAGGCGCTCAAAGGCGTGCGGGGAAGAAAACCGGTGAACCTGGCGGAGCTGCAGGAGCTGCTGGTCAAGTTCAGCCGGCTGGTCACCGAACAGCGCTGGATCAAGGAAATCGATATCAATCCGCTGTTGGCATCGCCGGAGCGGCTGATCGCGCTGGATGCGCGGATCGTCGTTTATGGCAAAGACGTGAACAAGTCCGATTTGCCGCGCTTGGCGATCCGGCCGTATCCTTCGCGCTACGAGAAGCGCATGACTGTCGACGATGGCAGCCAGATCGCCATCCGGCCCATTCGTCCGGAGGACGAACCGCTGCTTGTGAACTTCCACCACACGCTATCTGAGCGCAGCGTGTATATGCGCTACTTCCACTGGATGAAGCTGGAGCAGCGCACTGAGCACGAGCGGCTGACGCGGATGTGTTTTATCGACTATGACCGCCAGATGGCGTTCGTCGCGGAGCGCCAGGATTTGAACTCGGGCGATCGGCAGGTGGTGGCCGTCGGGCGGCTGGTGAAGTCGCACACGGCGGAGGAGGCCGAGCTGGCGGTGATCGTGAGCGACCGCTTCCAGAAGCGTGGGATCGGCATGGAAATCGTGCGGCGGCTGGTGGAATTCGCTCGTGATGAGAAGCTCGAGCGCGTCACGGCGACGGTTCTCGCTGAAAACAGGCCGATGCAGAAGATTTTCCAAAGGCTGGGGTTCCGGTTGAACCAGGGCGCCGACGGCGAATCGCTGGATGCGGAGTTAGTACTTTGAAACCGAGCCGCGACCGGCAGGGAGCGCTACCACGATGATCCCAGGCGATGCCGCGTGCCGCGTGCAATGGTAATGACACTTCCCGATGATAGAATTGTCTTAAGGACCACGAGCCGGAGTCGCGTATGACGCTAACCCTTCCTCCTGAACTCGAGCAGCAAATCAACAGCTTAATCCGTCGAGGCGAGTACCCCAACACGGAAGCCGTGCTGGTGGACGCGGTTAAGGCGCTTGTCCGCGAACAGGAACGCCAGCGCATCGAGTCCCTGTTGGAAGCGAACGGTATCGATGAAGTTCGCCTTATGCAGCTTCTCCAGGAAGCCGAAGACAGCAGCGACTACACCGAGATGACCGCCCAGGACTGGAAGGACATCGAGCGCGAGGGTTTAGCGATTGTAAATGCTCGGAAGCCCGGCTAGCTTCCGATGTACCGCGTCGTCAAACGACTAGCCGCTAAGCGGGATTTGACTCAGCACTTCGTTTGGTTCGCCGAAAAGGCCGGCGTTGAACTCGCGCAACGTTTTCTGCACGCGGCCGAAAAGTCTTTTCAGGACCTCGCTGGGATGCCGAAAATGGGACCGCTTAAGATGCATGAAGGAAAATTCGCCGGCGTGCGCATGTGACGCGTGACCTGCTTCGAGAATTTTCTGATTTTCTACCGGCCTCTAAGAGACGGCGTTGCAATCGAGCGTGTTCTCCATGCCAAGCAGGATAACCATCGCGTTCTGAAGTGACTCCGGCAAACGTCAATTCCCTCCAGCCATCTGCGCTTCAATCTGCTTGATGGCCTTTGCAAACTCGTCCGGCGTATGGATCGCCATCGTTTTTCCGCGCACCTTCTTGGTGGCGAATTCGATGGAATCCGGGAAGTCCGCGCCGCGACCGAAGTACGGTCTGTACTGCAAATAAAAAACGCGGGGCGCGACGGCGGCGCGGCTGTCGATTTCCGTATCCAGGAACTTGTCGTAGAAACGCGATGTGGGTCCCAGGAAGATCACGGCATCCGACGGGTCTTTCGCGGTCAATTCCTGGTTGACCAGGTCAGCCAGCAGGCCGATGTGGCCGCGCTTGTTTTGCAGGACGCGGTAGTCCACCGTTTGCAGTTGCAAATTGTTCATCGACTGCGCCACCTCATCGAACGCTTCGGGCGTCAGGACATCCTGGCGGAACAGCTCCTTTTGCTGATCCAGATTGAAGACCACCAGCCGCACCGACCGCGCGGGCAGGCTCTCGAGCAGCGAGACCAGCGACGCGAGTAAGATCGCGCGGTCCTGAGCGCGAAAGCCTGGTCATGCGCGTGATGATTGGCGCTGCGTGCATTAAAACGGTGAGGCGCCGGATGGGTCGAACGTCGTCCACCGTGTTTCCCCGCGCCGACCAACGGCGTAACGACACTTCGCCCACGGTTCCCGGCGCCATCCCGGTATTCACACCGCGCTTGTCGGGGCCCAGCTTGGCTTCGGCGCGCCAGCTCTTGCGGCAGGCACGATTCCTCTCGTCAACCATGGCCCAATCCACCGTGTAGCGGCCTTCGCCCACCAAATATGTTCCACCGACCTCCAGTTCGATCTTGTTTTTGGGAAGGCGAGGCAACCTCATTCCACTCGCGAAGTAGACCGGATCGTGGCTGCCTTCCGGCGTCACTTTCGTCAGGACGGCCAACACATGTCCCGGCCCAACATACTGTTTCAGCGGCACGCGAGCTACATAGCCCAATTGAAGCTGGAAGCTGAAGCTCAGGCGAGGTGCAACCGGAACCACGCGGCACTGCATCGCCCCTTTGTCTTGCGCCGAATCGAAGAATCGTTGAACGGTTGCGAGCTTGGCGGGATCGACGATGGATTGTCCCAACGCGATGGTGGAAGCGAGGAACATGCCGATGAACGCCGGGCGCATCAACTTCGGGGCACCAATCACCAACCACCAAGTTCTATCCTATACTCTTGGAGCAGCACATGATCATCGCGGATCTTTCACAAATCGCCGGCCGGACTTACCCGGCGCGGCGGCGTACGCAGAATCTCGTCGGCGGCGCGAGTCCCATCCAGGCCACGAACTTCTCGATGGGTTACGTCACGCTGGAACCGAACGGCGGACAGGTGCCCTGGCACAACCAGGATCAGGAGGAAATCTATTTCATCGTGGACGGCACCGGTGAAATGTGCCTGGGCGAGGAGAAGATGGCGGTTGCCACCGGCCAGGCGGTTTACATTCCGCACCGGGTGTTCCACCAGTTGACCAATGTCGGCTCAACGCCGCTGCGCATGATCTACTGCTATGGCCCGGCGGGCGACGTGGCCCATTGGCGGCAGGAGCTGGACGGTACGCTGCCGCGCGCGGGCGTCGAAGTGCCGCCCCTTCCCGCGGGCGCGAACGCGCAGTGCACCAGGAGGCCGGGTGACTGAGCATTCCATCGGCGTCATCATGAACGGCGTCACCGGGCGCATGGGTTTGAACCAGCATCTGCGGCGCTCGATTCTGGAGATCGTCGCGCAAGGCGGTGTGAAGACTGCGGACGGCGGGGCGATCGTGCCGCGTCCCATGCTGGTGGGACGCAACGCCGCCAAGCTCGAGGCGCTGGCTCGAGAGAGCGGCGGTTTGCCCTGGACTACCGACCTGGATGCGGCGTTGAAAGATCCGGAGTATTCCATCTACTTCGACGCGCAGACCACCGACCGCCGCGCCGAAAGCGTGCGCAAGGCCATCGCCGCGGGCAAGCACATTTATTGCGAGAAACCGAGCGCCGATAGTTTGGCCGCCGCCTATGAGCTGTATCGACTCGCGCAAAAGGCGGGAGTGAAACATGGCGTCGTGCAGGACAAGCTGTGGCTGCCGGGTCTTTTGAAGCTGAAGACGCTTCGCGACACGGGGTTTTTCGGCCGGATTCTTTCGGTGCGCGGCGAGTTCGGCTATTGGGTTTTCGAAGGTGACACGGTTCCCTCCCAGCGTCCGTCGTGGAATTATCGCAAAGAGGACGGCGGCGGCATCATCATGGACATGCTCTGTCACTGGCGCTATGTGCTGGACAATCTGTTCGGCGCAGTGAAGGCCGTGTCGTGTTTGGGCGCGACGCATGTTCCGCGGCGTTGGAATGAGGCAGGTGAGCCGTACGATGCTACAGCCGACGACTCAGCCTACGCGACTTTCGAACTGGAGGGCGGCATCGTCGCGCACTTCAACTCGTCGTGGTGCGTGCGGGTACGGCGCGACGACCTGCTCAGCATTCAGGTGGACGGGACGAAGGGGTCGGCGGTCGCCGGTTTGAGGCACTGTTGGATCCAGCCTTACGGTGCGACCCCTCGGCCCGTGTGGAATCCCGACGTCGACAACCCGCTCGACTACTTCGACGATTGGCAGGAAGTTTCCCAGCAGGACACTTTCGACAACGCGTTCAAGCGCCAATGGGAGCTGTTCCTGCTGCACGTCGCCGCCGGCCAACCATTCCGGTGGAGTCTGCTGGAAGGTGCCAAGGGCGTTCAGCTAGCAGAAAAAGGTCTGGAATCGTGGCAAAAGCGCGCCTGGGTGGATGTTCCGCTGCTGTAAATTGGGCTCACGGCTCGAATGCACCTTTAGTTGATTCGTTCCTTAGTTTTCCTGAGATGCCCCGTTCCAACCAGGAACCAAGGAACTAAGAAACCAAGGAACTGTTTAGACCCTTTCAGACGACGGTGCGCTTCCAGGTGCCGCGACGGAAGCACAGGATGCCCAGCAGCGCCAGGAGCGAGTCGGCAATCAAGACCGCTACGTAGACGCCGCGGGGTCCCAGGCCGGTCTGCGAGGACAGCAGCCAGGCGACTGGGATCTGGCACACCCAGAAGCAAATCAGATTCAAGACGGTCGGCGTGAACGTATCGCCCGCGCCGTTGAATGCCGCGGTGATCACCATTCCGTAGCCGTATGAGATGTAGCCGTAGCTCAGCAGGCGCAGGCCGCTGACGGCGAGCGGAACCACCGCGGGATCGCTTGTGAACATGGCGATGATCCGTTCGGCGAACGCGATGAAGATCAGTCCGACGCCGCCGAGGAACAACATGTTGTAAAAGCCCGTGCGCCACACGGAGAGTTCCGCGCGCTCCGGTTTGCCGGCGCCGAGATTCTGGCCCACCAGCGTAGCCGCCGCGTTACTCAAGCCCCAGGACGGCAGAATCGCGAAGAGGATGATTTTGATCGCGAGTGTATTGGCGGCCACGGCGGCGTTGCCAAAAGTCGCGATGATTCGCACCACTCCGATCCAACTTGCCATTTGCACCATGTACTGAAACATGGCCGTCAGCGAGAGGCGGACCATTCTCCACATGACCGCGAAGTCCAGCCGCACTTGGGCGGCGTGCACGGCGAAGCGGCTCCTGCCTGAAGTCAAAACCCAAAGTTGAAACAGCACGCCGATGCCGCGTCCGATGGTGGTGCCGACTGCCGAACCGGTGACACCCAGCCGCGGAAACGGGCCGATGCCGAAAATCAGGAAAGGGTTCAGGCAAATGTTCACGATGTTGGCGAGCCATAGTGCGCGCATCGCCGTTGCGGCATCGCCGGCGCCCCGGAAAACCGCGTTGATCAGGAAGAGCAGGAAGATGGTAGCGCTGCCGCCCAGGATCATGCGTGCGTAACCGGTGCCGAGTTTGACTACATCCGGGTCGCCGCCCATGATGCGCAGCAGATCCGGCGAATAGAAGTATCCGAAGATCGCGGTGAGCGCCGAAACAATCAGTCCAACCGCGATGGCCTGCACGGCGACCACGCCCGCGGCGGCCTCGTTTTTTTCGCCAATGCGTCTTGCGACCAGCGCTGTTGCGCCCGTACCCAGCCCGATAGCGATAACGAACAGCACGGTGAGGCAAGTCTCGGTCAACCCGACCGTGGTGATTGCGGTGGCGCCCAGGTGCGCCACCCAGAATACGTCGACCACGCCGAACAGCGACTCCATACACATTTCGAGCACCATCGGCACGGCGAGCATCACGATCGCCCGGCCGATTTGGCCTTCCGTGTAGTCCTGGCGCGAGCCCAGCACTGCTTCGCGCAGCGAGGGCCAGAATCCAAGGACACGAGCTTTTGCTGGTGCGGCGGCGTCACTCATGGGATTTGGTTCCTGAAGAAACTATCCGGGTTCTTTTAGTGTAACTGAGCCGCGACCGGAAGGGAGCGCTACCACCACGTGCCACGTATCATAGAGGATTCATGGTTCCCTCATCCGTTCGGCGCCTGCTGCCTGCGATCCTGCTCACCGCCGTTCTGGCCTTCTTCCTCATCGCCAATCGCGGCGCGTACAAAGGCTATTTCGAGCCTGACGATCTCAGCAACCTGAACACGGCGCGGCAAGTTTCCATCGCCGAATTCGCGCGCGATCTTTTTTCGCCGCGCGTCTTTTCGAATAATTTTCGGCCGGCGGGTCACTTGTTCTACCACTGGATGCACCAGATCGCGGGACTCGACTTCCGCCCGTACATCGCAGCCATCCAGTTCCTGCATCTCGTCAACGTGCTGCTGCTTTGGCTGCTGTTGCGAAAGCTGGGCTTCGACCTGGCGGCGTCCTTCGCGGGAACTTTGTTTTTCGCGTTTCAAATCGCCGTGTTCGATGCGTATTGGAAGCCGATGTATGCGTTCGACCTGCTGTGCGGCATGTTCTGTCTGCTGAGTTTCCTGGCATACCTGAACGACTGGATCATCCCGAGCCTCGTGGCCTTCTGGCTCGCATTTCGCGCCAAGGAAGTGGCCATCATGCTGCCCGCCGTCTTTGCGCTTTACGAGTTCAGGCTGCGCGAGAAGCGCTGGAAGCGATTGCTGCCATTTTTTGCGATCTCGCTATTGCTCGGCGTCCAGGCGCTGCTGGTGAATCAATCCCGAGACAACGATTACACGCTGCGATTCTCGGCCGAAGCGATCTGGAACTCGATCGTCTTCTATGCATCCAAGCTGTTGCTCATTAAGTACGCGGGCTTCGCCGTGCTCCTGCTGCCGTTTTTTGTGCGCGATCGTCGGCTGCGTTTCGGGATTGCTGCTTTCGGCGCGCTGCTGATTCCCATGCTCCTGTTGCCGGGGCGGTTGTTCGCCGTCTACCTGTACGTGCCGCTGATCGGACTGGCGATCGCGATAGCCGCGCTGGCCACAGGGCGGAGCATCGTCGTGATAGCGGCATTTTTTGCGCTGTGGATTCCCTGGAATTACGTCAATCTCCGCTGGAACCGGCGGACGGAGCTGGCGGCCGCCGATTCCCGCCGGGCATTCGTCACGCAACTTGCGGCGGTTGTAAAGCAGAATCCTTCGGCCAACGCATTTCTTCTGATCAGGGCGCCGCTGAGCGAGTATGGTGTTGCGGATGCGGTTCAGTTGCTGCGGGGCGGCGCCTGGCCCGTGGTCCGGGACTCCGAAGGCCCAAATGCGCGCCAGGCGCTCGCTTCGAATTCGCTGGGCGTGCTCGAGTGGGATGCGCTGTTCCACAAACTTCACACGCTCACGCGGTCGACGGAGACGCCGGATGCAAGCTACATCACGATGGATATTGAAACGCCAGTCTGGCAGCTCGAAGACGGCTGGTTGCCACGGCAAGCCAAGTTTCGCTGGACTTTGCCGTCCGCTACGGCGCGGCTTCGGAGGCCCGCCGATGCGAAACAGTTCGAAGTGGTTGTGAATGTCAATCGGTTGTATATCGACACGCTGAAACGCAGCCGCGTTGAGTTGCGGCTGAACGGAGCGCCGATCGGCGAGCGGGAAATTACTCACGAGGGTTGGCGGAGCTTGCTCTGGGATCTTACGCCGGGGCCCGGCGGCGCGGTTGAAGTGCGCTTCGATGCGTCACCGCCGTATCCGGGAAGCATACCGCTGGGTGTTGCGGTCGGGGCGTTCGGGTTCCTGCCTCGTTAGAAATGTCAGCGCGCGGACGTCAGCGCCTTGAGAAAGCGGTAATAAAAATCCACGCCGTCGTAGTATGCGCCGACTCGCACGCGTTCGTCCTTGCCGTGCGCGCGGATGTCATCGTGATCGATCGCGATGCCGTTGATGCCGTAGCTCGCGAGGCCGGCGGCAAGCGTGTAGATGCTGTCGGATGCGCCCGTCTCCATGTCCGGCACTACGGGCGCTCCGGGCCACATTTCGTCGGCGATGCGTTGGAGCGCCTTCATGACCTCCGGCCGCGGCGCAACCGGAGGAAGCGCCTTCGCGTCGGGAGCGCGATCGAGCACCTTGCCGGTGCTGCCGTCGATATATCGCACAGCAACTTGGGGGTCGGCGAAGATGCGGATCAAATCCTGGCGAATCTCCTCGGCGGAATGGCCCGGAAGGATGCGGCAGTTGACGGTGGCTTGAGCTGTTTGCGGCAGGGCATTATTGGCGTGCCCGGCGTTGAGCCGCGTGGCGACGCACGTCGTGCGCATCGTGGCGTTGTAATGCGCATCGGAAGAGAGACGGGCAATCGCCTCGTTGTCGGGCGGCGTGCGCAGGATGGCCTGCATATCCGCAGCGGTCTGTTTCTTTTCGACGGCCGACAGCTTCTCAAAGTAGGCGCGCGTGACCGGGTTGAGTTCGAAGGGAAACGGGTTGTGCTCAAGACGCACCAGAGCGTTGGCGATGTGGTAGATTGCGTTGTCCGGAACGGGCAGTGAGCTGTGACCGCCTGGATTTAGCGCCGTGATTTGGAAATCGGCGTAGAGCTTTTCGGCCGCTTCCACTTCCACGTCGATCGGCTTGCCTTTCTCGGCCAACACGCCGCCCGAATCGGCATTGAGCACGAACTCGGCGTCGATGAGATTGCGGTGATTCTTTAACAGCCAATCGACACCGTTGGACGTTCCGCCTTCTTCATCCGCCGTGAGAGCGAGAACGATATCGCGGTTGGGCTGGTATCCTTCACGCTTGAAGCGGATCAGCGTGGTGACGAGCACGGCATCGTTGACCTTCATGTCCTGCGTGCCGCGTCCGTAGAAGTAGCCGTCCTTTTCGACGAACTGGAATGGATTCGTTGTCCAATCCTCGCGGCGCGCTTCGACGACATCCAGGTGGCCGATAATAAGGATCGGCTTGAGCGCGGTTCCGGCGGGGCCATGCAGCCGCGCGACCATGTTGCCCTTGCGATCGTTCGGGCCGAGAACCGTGACGTCGGCGGGAGCGAATCCGGCGTCGAGCAAGCGTGTCGCCATGGCTTGCGCGGCGACTGTCGTGCTGCCAGTGGAATCGGTGGTGTTGATCTCGATCAGTTCGCGGAATATATCCCGCGCGAGTTGGCGCGTGGCGTCGTCGAGCGGCCCGGCGATCAGGCTGGAACCGAACAGCACGAGGGTCGCAGTCCATCTCATATGCATCGCTTCATAATACGGTAGAATTCCAGCTTGCGGCAGCCAATTGCTTTGGCCACTGTCCTTGCAATGGTCTTGTGTGGCTGTGCTTGCGCGCCCGATTCGTATCCGCCCCCGTCGCAGTACGAACCGCCGCACGGCCTGGAGCCACCCGTGCTGGAGGTTGGTTTGCCAAATCCGCACGTCAAGATTCTCGGAGATGTGATCGACAATCCGGACGTCAAGGGGTCGCGGTGGACTCGCGCGCATCCATGCTTTAGCTTCGAGTTGCATGGCACCGGCAGCCTGGATTTTTATATGCGTTTCGGAGTGCATGACAAGACCTTTGCCCGCACGGGACCGGTAACCCTCACCATTCGCGTCAACGGCGAGGTGATCGACCGTCCCAGGTTTGAGACTCCAGGCGTTCGTGAATACTCGCATCCGGTTCCCGAGCGGCTCCTCGAACTTCGAAATCCGGTTGAAGTTGCGATTGACGTCGATCCGGTGTGGGTTGCAGAGGACCGGGAGACGCTGGGAATCATTCTGTTCGCCATCGGTTTCGCGGAGCACGGCACGTGACAACGGTGTTGGCGCTCTTGCTTGCCTGCGCTTTCACGTATACGGTCAGCTTGCTGGCGGGCAAGACGCTGCTGCAGATTCTCGGAGTCAGGCTGTATCGTTCGGAGGAGTGGTTCTTCGGGTTTCTGGTTGGCGCGGCGTGTCTCAGCACGGTTGTGTTTCTGCTGACGGCGGCGGGCCTGGCATACGCGACAACTTTTCTCGTGGTTGGGTTGTTGGTGATCGTCGTAGCCCTCTGGCGCGGCGCATATCGATTTTCTTACGAGACGCCGCCGCCATTGCCGCGGGCGTGGCAAATCGGATTCTTCGTTCTGTATGCAGTCTTCGCTCTTATGTATCTGGAGGCCGCGCTGGCGCCCGAAACCGGCCCGGACGCTTTGGCCTACCACGTTGCTCTCCCCGCGCGTTATTTGCGCGAGCACCATTTTCCGGCGAACACGCGAAACATGATGACCACGCTGTCCGAGGGCGTGGAAATGCTTTTTCTGTTTGCGTATCCGTTGGCCAAACAATCGGCGGGCGCGATGGTGCACCTGCTATTTTTGCTGGTCACGCCCCTGGGGATGCTTTCGTACGCCCGCAGAATCGGTCATCCGCAGGCGGGTGCGGTTGGAGCGCTGCTGTTTTTTGCCGCGCCCGTCGTTGGACGACTAGGAACCACCGGCTACATCGACGTGGCGGTGGCCAGTTATGTATTTGCGGCTTTCTACTTGCTCGAGATCTGGCGCGACGGGCAAGCGAATCGATTGTTGATCCCGATTGGTCTGCTGGCGGGCTTCTGCTTCGCCGCGAAATATACCGCAGCCGTCATGGCGCTGTTTGCGATCGGTTACGTGCTGTTCTATTTGTGGCGCTCGTCGAAGAGCGTCTGGCGGCCCGTTATAACTTTGGGCCTTTGCGCGGCTGCGATGATGAGTCCGTATCTGATCAAGAACTGGATCGTCACCGGCAATCCACTTTGTCCTTTCGCCAACCGGTATTTTCCGAATCCAGTGATGACAGTGACGTTGGAAAACTCTTACAAGGACGTCATGCGGCACTGGAACAACGTCGCCCTGGCCGAGATCCCGATGGAAGTGACCTTAGGCGGCGGGCGTCTGCAAGGCATCCTAGGCCCGATGTTTCTGCTTTCGCCGCTGGCTCTTCTCGCGATCGCTTTTCCGGCTGGGCGGCGCTTGCTGTTGGCCGCGGTTTTCATCGGCCTGCCTTATTTCGCCAGCATCGCGACACGCTTTCTCGTCCCCGTGCTGCCCTTCATCGCACTCTCCTTGGCTCTGGCCTTGACCCGATGGAAAGCCGCTCTGGCTACTGTGGCCTTGCTCCACGCCCTGCTGTCGTGGCCGACCGTCGTATTGCGGTATTGCTCGCCGGACTGCTGGCGCTTGCGGAACGTCCAGTTGAAGTTTGCGCTGCGGCGCGCGCCGGAAGCGGACTTCCTGCGGCGCGAAGTTCAAGGATTCGAATGGGGGCGAACGCTCGACAAGTACGTGCCGTCCGGCGACCCTGTTTTTGCTTTTACGGGTTTCCAACAGGCTTACCACTCCCACGAAATCCTTGTAGGATGGCAATCCGAGTTTTCAAACCGTTTGAGTACAGCACTGTTGACGCCGGTTTCCGAAGACCTGAAGCCCACGTTGTTTCGCGTGTTTGAATTTCCGGAGAAGACGGTGCGGCGGGTGCGGGTTGTCCAGTCGGGTTCGGCTGGATCGGACGAATGGAGTGTTACGGAAATGCATCTCTACCGGCAGGGCGTCGAATTGCCGCGTGCGGAGACGTGGCGGCTGCGGGCATCGCACAATCCGTTGGAGGTGCAACTGGCGTTCGATAACAATCCAGCGACGAGCTGGAGCAGCGGACAACCGCGCTTGCGCGGAATGTGGATCGAAGCCAATCTGGGAGGTGAGCAGCCGGTAGATAGCGTTGTGGTTCAAAGCGGCGCTGGCCAGGACCGCGCGGATCTACGGCTGGAGTACGAGCGCGCGCCCGGCCATTGGGAGACCCTGGCGGAAAAGCCTTTCTTTTCGCAGCCGCCGGTACGCGGTCTCCGCCGCGCAGCCACGGCGTATCTCAAACTGAATCAGGTGCACTGGCTCATGTTGGAACAATCGGACGTTATCGCGAAGGACATGGCGAGCCGGCCGGAGGATTGGGGAGTGACGCTTGTGGTGGCGGATGATCGATACCGGTTGTACAGGTTGGATTGACACTAACGGCGTTTCTTGCGGTAGACCTGAACCGCGCGGCCGTGTTCCGCCATGCTTTTGGAAAACTGATGACCGCCCGATCCATCCGGTTTCGCGACAAAAAACAGATAGTTTGTTTCGGCCGGCGCCAATGCCGCCTTCAACGATTGAATACCCGGATTCGCAATCGGGCCCGGCGGAAGGCCCGCATGGCGATAGGTGTTGTAGGCGTTCAGGCTGTTGAGATCCGAACGATAGATCGTGCCGCGATAGCGCTGCTCGAGCATGGCCGCGTAAATCGTCGTGGGATCGCAATCCAGCGTCATTCCGCGCTCCAGCCGGTTCGTGTACACGGATGCCACTATCGGCCGCTCGTCCGGAATGGCAGTCTCTTTTTCCACGAGCGACGCCAGCGTCACCGTAGCGTGCACCGCCGCGGGCCGATCGGGTCTCTCGAGATCGCGCCATTGCTTGCGAAACAGGTCGGTCATCATGCGGCAAAGCTGCTGCACCGTGGTGCGGCGCGTTATGCGGTAGGTAGACGGGAACAGATAGCCTTCGAGCGTCGGCGCTTGCGGCGCCAAATCGCGGATCAGCGCGGGATCGCGGGCAGCGTTCAGGAAATCCGAGCCTTTCATGAAATCGAACCCGTCGACAGTGGCGGCGATATCGAAGATGTTGCTGCCTTCCGGCACGGTGAGTTCGTAGAAGAACACATCGCCGCGCACGATACGGTCAAACACGGTTAACACGGAAGCGGGCTGCTTGAACTGATATTCGCCGGCTTGCAGCCGGGCGTCTCTTCGCAGTGCCCGCGCCAGCAGAAACTGCCAGGAATAACGAATCACGCCGGCCTGCGCGAGCTGCGATCCCATCGCACCGGTGCTCGTGCCCAATGCGAAATCGAGGATCACCGGCTTGGAAAAAACCTGGTATGGGACAGTGAGCGAATAGTACGCGGCCCAGGCGCCCGCCCCTATCAACGCCCCGATAGCGAGAATGATCCGGAATAAGCATCCGGCGCAAGAGCGGCGGCGCGTCATAGATGGCGGGAATCGAGGTAGCTGCCGAGCAGGATCACGGCTGCGAGCCGGTCGACGGCTTTCGCGCGCTTTTCGATGCTGATCCCGCTTGCGCGCAGGACGCGCTGGGCCTCCACCGTGGTCAAGCGCTCGTCCCAGAACTCGATGGGAAGGCCGGTGACGGTTTTCAGACGCTCGCCGAATTCGCGCACGTACTCAGCCTGTTTTCCTTCGCGTCCGCTCATGTGCAGCGGATTGCCCATCAATATCAGGCAGACGTTTTTCTCCTCGGCAAGTTGCGCAAGCCGGGCGAGATCCTCGCGAATGTTGGTGCGTTCCAGGGTTTCCTGGCCCTGAGCGGTGACGCCCAACTCGTCGCTGAGCGCCAATCCGATGCGCCGCTTGCCCAGATCGAGCGCGAGTATTCTGCCGGCATGCATCAGCGATTCCTGGACATGGCCCTCGGTTTCATTTCATCATAGAAGAGGATCTCGGGGTCTGAATGTCCACGCTCACATCGGAACTGCCGGCCCGCAAGCCGGGCCAAACCAGCATAACCATACTTGCGTTCGCCGCGAGCATCGCGCTGCTGTACTTCGGGCGCATCTTTTTCATCACGGTGGTGATCGCGGTGATCATTGCCTTCCTGCTGGATCCGGTGGTGACGTTGTTCGTCAAACTGCGGCTCCCGCGCGCGGTAGCGAGCTTCATCGTCTGCAGCATCGCGCTCCTGGCGCTGTACCTGACGGGGCTTGGCCTGTACACGCAGTTTTCCGGGTTCGTCGAGGACCTCCCCAATTACAGCCAGCGCATGAATGAACTCGTGGATAACGTGGCGACGGAAGTAGATCAAGTATCCAAGCGAACCTACCAGATGGTCATGCCCAAGCGATTCCAGGAGAGGGAACCAACGCCTTCAACAGCTCAGCCGGCTGATACTTCACGCCGCCGGAAAGCAGCCAAGCCGGCGCCGGAGATCGTGACGCCGCCCCCGATTCCGGAAGTTCGCATTCATCCCGAGCCGACACCGCTGCTCACCTATCTGTACGGCTACCTGAGATCCTTTTACGACGTGCTACTGATGGCGAGCTTCGTGCCCTTCCTGGTTTACTTCATGCTGAGCTGGCGCGACCACATCCGCCGCAGTTTTCTGTATCTGTTCCCCGGATCCGGCCGCCAGGTGGTCGGAAAAAGTTGGGAAGGCGTGGCCGGGATGGTGCGCGCGTACATGATCGGCAACTTCATCCTGGGGATTGTGCTGTCCGTTCTGGGTTGCGCTTTCTTCTTTGCGATCCATCTTCCTTACTGGCCGGTGATCGGTCCTCTCAGCGGTTTTTTGAGCCTGGTGCCGTACGTGGGGTTGCCGCTCGCGATCGCGCCGCCTGTGCTGGCAGGGCTGATTGTGTACTCACAGCCGGGGATCTACGTGATGATCGCCGTGGTGATCGCCGTGCTGCATTTGATGGCGATGAATCTGTTCTATCCCAAGCTGGTGGGCTCGCGTGTTCATTTGAATCCGCTGGTGGTGACGGTCGCGCTGATGTTCTGGGGCACGTTGTGGGGCGGCATCGGTCTGCTGCTGGCCATCCCCATCACGGCCGGGATCAAAGCGGTCTGCGATAATGTCAGCAGCTTGCACGGGTACGGCAAGCTTTTGGGAGATTAAGAATGGGTTCCTTAGTTCATTCGTTCCTTGGTTCCTTGGTTCATCGCCGGACCATGGCAACCCCAAGCGTAAGCGCGGGGACCCGGAACCTAAGAACCAAAGAACGAAGGAACTCCGTTTAGTTATGAGCAAAACTTTTCTGATTTTCTTTGCTGTCGGCATAATTGCGATCGGGTCTGCTGTTTTCTGGGTGGTCTACTCGCACAAGGGCGCGCACCTGGAGTTGAAGGGCCAGATTCTGAAAGTCCGCACCGGTGCGCTCAGCGATAACGACAGTATCGCAGTGCTGGATTTGCGCGTGGAAAACATCTCCGACGTCCCGTTCGTCGTGCGACAGGTGGAGGTGACGCTCGATAAGCAGGACGGAAGCACCGCGGATGCGCAGATCATCTCGAAGAGCGATCTGAAGCAGTTGTTTCGATACAATCGGTTCCTCGGCGATCAGTACAACGACGCGCTGATCATCAAAGACAAGATTGCACCGCACGAGACCACGGATCGAATGGTGGCGGCCCGCTTCGATATTCCCAGCAAGGAACTGGACGCGGCCAAGAAGATCCACCTGAGTATCCAGGATATGGACGGTCCGCTGTTTGAAACCAGCCGGGGTGTGAAGTAGCCTGCTTGCGGCGCTTGTTGATTCGGCCGGGCGCGATCGGGGATTGCATTTTGTCACTGCCCGCGCTGGAGTGTTTGCGCGCGGAGTACACCGAGGTTTGGGTCCCGTCAGCCGTCACGCCGTTGATTCGTTTCGCGGATTGCGTCCGGTCCATTGCATCCACGGGGCTGGATCTGATGGGATTGCCGGAGATCGATCCGCCGGCAGGCTTGATCGAACGCTTGCGGTCGTTTGACTCGATCGTTTCCTGGTACGGATCGAATCGGGATGAGTTTCGCGCGCAAGTCAGCGCGCTGGGCTTGCCCTTCCGCTTCCTGGACGCGTTGCCCCGTGGCCGGATCCATGCGGGCGATTTCTTCCTGAAGCAGGCGGGATGCGATGGCCTTGCCGTTCCGAGGATCGATTGCCCGCACTCGCAGCCTGCTAATTTCTGTGTGATGCATCCTTTCTCAGGAAGCCCTCCCAAGAACTGGCCGCTGGACCGATTCCGCGATCTGGCCCGGCGCGTAGAAATGCCGGTGCGCTGGTGCGCCGGACCCGAAGAACAGCTCGACGGTGCGGTGCGAATCGCGAATCTGTACGAACTTGCCTGCTGGCTTGCGACCGCGCGGTTCTACCTCGGCAACGATTCCGGCATCACGCACTTGGCCGCCGCGGTGGGCATTCCTGTAGTCGCGATCTTCGGACCCACGGATCCGGCAGTTTGGGCGCCGCGCGGCGAGCGAGTCCGGGTAGTGAGCGGCGCGCTGGAAGAGATTACCGTGGAGCAGATTCTGTCCGCCGCTCGCTCCATCTAAAGACCACTCCCTCACGGTTATGGCTCAGTTACTGAGCCGCGCGCGTAAGCAAGCGGTCTTGCGCTGTTCTTCATCATTGATATAAACTTGATCCCCAGTAACGGAGACCATGTCATGCACAAACACAATCAGTCCGCACTTGCCCTCGGCATCACCTTTCTTTTCGTAACTTCCGCCGGCGCTCGAGCGCAGACGTTCGATCCCTTCGAAGCAACCATCCCACAGATGCGCGCCGTGCTGGCGTCCGGCAAGATCACTTGCAAACAACTGGTGCAGTTTTATCTCGACCGGATGGACGCTCTGGATATCGCCGGTCCCAAGCTTAACGCCATCCGCGTGCGCAACCCGAAGGCGCTGCAGATAGCCGATGCGATGGATCACTTGAGCGCATCGGCGCCGCGCGGCCCGTTGTTCTGCATCCCGGTATTGGTGAAAGACAACATCGACACGCTGGACATGCCGACCACGGCCGGGTCGGTATCGCTGCAGAACACCTTTTCGCTCGACGATTCGTTCCTGGTGAAGCAGCTCAAGGCGGCGGGCGCGATTATCATCGCCAAAGGCAACTTGACCGAGTTCGCGAATTTTCTGACGAACGGAATGCCCACCGGGTACAGTTCACTGGGCGGCTACGTCCTGGATCCCTACGATCCGCGCCCGGTCCCTGTACCGTTAGTCAACAGCGACGGGCGGCAGGCGCTTGGGCCGGGCGGCTCGAGTTCCGGACCTGGCGTGGTTGCCTCCGCGAATCTCGCGGCCGCGACTGTAGGCACGGAAACATCGGGCTCCATATTGAGTCCGGCGAATGCAAATTCGGTGGTCGGCATCAAACCCACTGTTGGGCTGATCAGCCGGCAAGGCGTCGTTCCCATCGCGGCCAGCCAGGATACTGCCGGACCGATCACGCGCACTGTGACTGATGCAGCCATCCTGCTGGGCGTGCTCGCAGGCGTGGACGGCAGAGATTCCGCTACGGTGAGCAGCGAAGGTCTCGCGCTCAGCGATTACACGCCATACCTAAAAGCGGATGGACTCGTGGGTGCTCGCATTGGGGTGCCGCGGCAATATTGGCCGGCTACACTCAACGCGGAGCAGTTGGCGATTGGCCAGCGCGCATTCCAGGTCATGCGGGATCTGGGCGCGGAAGTGATCGACGTCGATATCGACTCATTCGCGAAACTCAGCGCGTTTTCTTCATCCGTTTTGAGCTACGAGTTCAAGCGCGATCTCAACACCTATCTGGCGACCCGGGGCTCGAATTCCACGATAAAATCGCTCGCCGACGTAATCGCATACAACAGCGCGCATGCGGACGTAGCCCTCAAGTACGGTCAGGTGCTGGCGTTGCAGTCACAAGCACTGGACCTGTTCGGCGACGAACCCAAATACATAGCGGACCGTGCGATGGATCTGGAACTCGCCAAGGTGGAAGGCATCGACGCCACGATCGATAAGAATAATCTCACGGCGCTGGTCTTTCCCGCCAACAATGGCGCGGGAATCGCCGCGAAATCGGGTTACCCCAGCGTGATCGTGCCCGCCGGTTATCTTTCGACCGCTGGTCCCTTTGGCATCACGTTTACTGGAAAAGCATACAGCGAAGCGACGCTGATCTCGCTGGCGTACGCATTCGAGCAGGCGACCAAGCTTCGCCAGCCTCCCAGCGCCGCATTGCGGCTGCTGCCGCTATCGGGTCAGATTCAGCCGGGACAAGTTGTGAATCTCGCGAGCGGCGTGGGCGGCCCGGTGGCGCCCGGAGAACTCATCTCCATCTCTGGCAGTGGTATGGGTCCCGCGCAGGCTGTGACGTCGAGCATTACGGCGAATAAACACGTCGATACCATCGCCGGCAGCACGCGCGTTCTCTTCGACGGTGTTCCCGCTCCCATCCTGAGCGCCCAATCGGGACAGATCGTCGCGATTGCACCCTATTCGCTTTCCGGCAAGACAACCGCGCAGATGCGGGTCGAATATAACGGTCAAATTTCGTCTCCGGTCGCCATACAAGTTACCGATGCGGCTCCTGCGATTTTCCCAATCGTATCCAACGACGACGGGTCTCGAAACACCCCGGCGCATCCCGCGAAGAAGGGATCCACGATCACATTCTATGTCACAGGTGAAGGAATCACGACCACGCTGCCCGCCGCGAGTGCGCTGCCCATCGACGGACGGCTGGCGGGCGTTCCGTTGCCCACCACGCCTCCGACATCAACCCCGTTGCAAGTGCCGGTTCAATCCGTGGTTGTGGGCGTAAACGGGAACGGCGTGAGGACGCTTTATGCGGGAAGCGCCCCTGGTCTTGCGGGGACCATGCAAGTGAATGCGCAGCTCGATCCGAACGCGCCTTCGGGCACGTTCGAGCTGGTGGTTCTGGTAGGGAGCAAATTCAGCCCGCCGGCCAGCGTTTCAGTGCAATAGCCTCTAAACCAGTTTTGTTTTCTTTAGCGGCAATTCCCGGATGCGTTTCCCGGTAGCCGCGAATACCGCGTTGCATATCGCGGGCGCCATCACCGGGACGCCGGGTTCGCCGACACCAGCGGGCGCTTCGTTGCTCGCCACAATGTGCACGTGCGTCACGCGCGGCGCTTCCGGCATGCGCGCGACCGGGTAGTTGCTGAAGTTGGATTGCTGAATCTTGCCGCCCGCGGCCGTGATCTCGCCCATCAGCGCGAGACTCGCGCCGAATACAGCCGCGCCTTCGAACTGCGCCTTCACGCGATCCGGATTGACCACCAGGCCGGGATCAATGGCAAAATCGACGCGCGGAATGCGAAGCTGGCCGCGTTGGTCGATCTCCACTTCGACGACCGCCGCAACATAAGTGAAAAATGACCAGTGCGCGGCGATCCCCAGCGCGTGGCCGTGCGAGGGCTTCTTCTTCGCCCAGCCGGACTGTTCCGCCGCCAACTCGATCACCCGCCGCAAGCGCGCCGTATCCAGCGGAAACCGATCCAATGTGTCACCCGCTCTCACGGGATGCAGCCCGTCGTTTTTCACATTGAACTTCTGCGGCTGGCCAATCAACTCCAGCAGGTACTCGACACGGTCGCGATTAGCCGCGGCGGCAAGCTCGTCCGCAAACGACTGCACGGCGAACGCGTGATAAATATTGGCCACCGAGCGCAGCCAGCCGATGCGCGTATGGTTTTTCGCGGCGCCATTTTCGGCGCGATGATTCGGAATGTTGAAGGGCACGTTGCTCCAGCCCATGCCCAATTCGAACGGGGCGCCGTAATCGGCCGACGGCGCAAACATGTTTCCAATGCTCGGAAAAGCGCTGCGCTGCAGCCATGCCGTCGGACGGCCCTTGTCGTCCGTGGCGGCTTTCATGTACATGCCCGCGACGGCGTGATAGTAGTCGAAGCGCAGATCGTCCTCGCGGCTCCAGACCACCTTCACGGGCTTGCCGACTTTCTTCGAGAGCACCGCGGCCTCCACCACGTAATCCGGCTTGGATTTCCGGCCGAAGCCGCCGCCCAGCAGCGTCACGTTGCAGATCACATTCTTCTTGTCGATACCGAGCGCCGCAGACACGGCGTCTTGCACGGCCTGCGGGTTCTGGGTCGGAGCGTATGCCGTCACCTTGCCGTCCTTGAACTCGGCCAGGGCGACGGGAGGTTCCATCGGCGCGTGGGCGAGCAGCGGCACGTAATAATCCGCCTCGTGAATCTTGGACGCGCGAGCGAACGCGGCATCCACGTCGCCGACATTGCGCGCAACCTTGCACGGCTTATGCACGGTATCGAGGAGTGACTTCTTGTAGGCTTCTGATTCGTAGGCAGCGTGTTCGCCGAGGTCCCACTCCACCTTCAGTTTTTTGCGCCCCTGCATGGCCGTCCAGGTATTGTCCGCGATCACGGCCACGCCGCCGAGCGCCTGGAATCCATACGGCGGTTTCCAGCCGTCGAGGGCGACGGTTTGCTGAACACCGGGCACTTTGCGGGCTTCTGTGTCGTCGAACGACTTCAATTTTCCGCCAAACACCGGCGGACGCTCCACCGAGGCGTAGACCATTCCCGGCATCTTGACGTCCATGCCGAACTTTCCACGGCCGGCGCAGAGATCGTCGCGATCTACAATCGGCAGCTCCTTGCCGATATAGCGGAACTCGCCGGGCGACTTGAATTTCAATTCTTCTTTCTTCGGCAAAGGTTGCTGCGCCGCGAGCGCCACCAGCTCCCCGAAACCGGCCTTGCGGCCGCTGGGCGTATGCACCACTTCGTGCAACTCGACGCGGCAATCCGCAGGCGCGGCGTTCCATTTTGCGGCAGCGGCGCGTTGCAGCATGATACGCGCGGTTGCTCCGGCCTCGCGGAAGGCTATGTAAAAATCGCGAATCGAGCAGGAGCCGTCCGTATCCTGCGAACCGTACTTCGGATCGCCGATGGCCTGCTCCACCTTGACGCGTTTCCAATCCGCATCCAGTTCGTCGGCGGCAACCGTGGGCAGCACGCTGCGGATGCCGGTCCCCATTTCCGAGCGATGCGTGACGATGACGACCGTGCCATCGGGCTCGATCGCCAAATAGACGCTGGGATGGAACGGTGTGCCATCCGTTTGCGCTGCACCGAGAATCTGCGGCAACACGGGCGCGCCCAACACCAGCGCACCGGCCGAAACGAAACGTTGCAGAAATCCACGCCGGCTGACGATTTGGACGGTGTTCATGCCTTCACCCCCGCGGCCTGCTGGATAGCCTGTCGAATCCGCTGATACGTCCCGCAGCGGCAGATGTTGCCCGCCATGGCCGCATCGATGTCGCCATCCGTCGGTTTCGGTTTTTCCTTCAGGAGCGCCACGGCCTGCATGATCTGCCCGCTCTGGCAGTAACCGCACTGCGGCACATTGTGACTCTTCCATGCCTGCTGGACCGGATGATCGCCATGCGCGCTGAGGCCCTCGATGGTGGTGATGCTTTTCCCCGCGGCGTCCTTCATCGGCGTGGAGCAACTGCGCGCTGCCGCGCCGTCGATGTGGACCGTGCACGCTCCGCACAACCCCACGCCACAGCCGTATTTCGTGCCGGTCATGTCGAGGATATCGCGGAGATACCAAAGCAGCGGCATCTCCGGATCGCCCTCGAATTGCCGGTTGGTCCCATTGATCTTGAGCCGGATCATTTCTGTCCTCCCAGGCGCTGGATGGCGTCCACCTAATAGCGTACAAGGAAACTGCGAGCGTGTGCGGGTGGAATCAGGTCGGTATTACGCACCTCGGGTAACGCATCACTGCGTAGTGCTAGCTCAAGCGTGTCGCGGATCTCGAATCGGACCGAGCGCGAAATAGGTTGCTACGGGCTGGGCCTCATCCCCTTGAGCCAGCCAGGTTCCGGTCGAAGCGACTCGCCGTTGACCCACCACTCGACTTCCAGAGCCTCAGTCGGATCGGGCACTTCCCAGCGATCCATCATCCGTTCTATTGCCGACACGGGCACAACTGCATTCCTGCTGCGGTTGTGCCCCAAGAAAACGTCGCGTCCGGCCTCCACGTAGACGATCCTGACGCACGCTTCATAGGCTACGAGCAGGTCAATGACTTGTGTTCTGATCTCACGGCTGAGATTCGTCGCGTTCCAAACGAAGTTCTCGCCGGCGCGGAGGAATCCCCGTGCCTTTTCACGTGCAGCCTGCACGACAGCTCCCTGGTTGCCTGTTTGCTCGGCTCCCGATTCCTCGCGAATTGCGTCTAACGAGATCTGTTGAAGTTCGGGAAGATGCTGCGCGATCCAGGTGTCCTTTCCTGACCCCGGCAGGCCGGACATAACTGTTACATGACATCTCGCGTTTTCGTATGCCAGGTAGCTGGGATCGCGCCCAGGGGTCCGAAAGTAGAGAAAGCGGCTATGGCCCGACGGAAACTGCTTTGGGCAGTGTCAGGCAATCTTCCTCCCGACACAACTCGCGGAATAGCTCGATGTGCGTCAGAAGATCAGCTTTGTCGGCGCATTCCCGGCCCAAGGCATCAGCTTGTGCCAGCAGCGCCAGTAGATCGCAGTCCGCCGTCTGGCTGATGAGAAACGCTGTGCGCTGAGAGTCCGGCCTGTTGATGAGATGGAAAGGCAGTTGGTGATACCGGACCAGAGCACAGACCTGCTCCCTCGCCATGAAATCGACCCCGAGCTCCCACAGAATACGCCGGGCGCTGATGGCGCCGCGTTGCGAATGTCCCCGTGATGTTATCCTGCCACCTTCATGCCGCGTGCATGATGGCTTTGCAACATCGTGCAACAGAGCCGCGGCGAACAAGATCTGCCGTTCCAATTCCGGCAGCGCCCGAAACTCATCAAGACAGGCCAGAGCGTCGCATACCATTCCCACGTGAGTCCACACTGTTCCTTCTGCGTGGAACAGAGCATCCTGGGGACAATCGCGCATGGCGCGGATCCATTCGAACTCTTCAGTGAGGGCTGGCCATTCGACATTCCACACAGGGGCGGTAGGGCAACGAAATGGAAAAGGGTTCATGCGAAAAGATCCACACCGTCCCGCAGACGGTTCGGCTCGATCGGTCGATCCGCCCAATGAGAACCCGAATCGGCAACAGCTTGCAGGAATCCAGGGCGAATATATTTGTACCGTTCAGTTACGCATGTGCCTTTTTCTCGCTTCAGGTACAAGCCCTCCATTAGCTCAGTCGACGATACGCGAGAACGCCCAACATATGAGTCGATCTCTCGTACCGACACCAGGCCCAGCACTGGAACGGACACGACAGGCCCTCCGGCGACGAGTCTCTGGCGCGCGTCGGTGCTGAGGAAGTCCCCGCTCTCCCTATCTAGGATGTCGAATTCGAGGAAGTAATGCGGCAATTGATCGTAGGGTATGGTATGCCGAGCGTAGAGCCACTCCCCATACATGATGTAGCGCTGACCCAGAATCTCCCTGAGCGCCGCGACATGATGATTTGCCCAGCGCTTCAGCAGGTCGAACTGCCCTTCCCGTGGTCCGCCGGACAAGGCATGACCTCGGCTTTGCAAGGTGAGGGCGCCGTCACGATTGAAGCTGATGCCAGAATTCGATCCATCCAGTTTCTCTTCAATCACCAGAGAGCGCGATTCCAGATCCTCACGAGCGATCACTTCCAGGTCTTCGTCTCCAGGCTGGAGTCGAGAACCGGAAATGTGCGGCGTTCGCGGGTATTTGACGATCGGCATCATGCTACTCGAATCAACACGATCCGATGATTCAGGACATGCTCGATGGTTGTACGAATGGCTCCCGCCTTTGCGGCCATCTCGCGAAGTCGCTCCTTACTGAATAGATCCAGGTGCTCTGGATTATCGTCAGGGACGGATGGCACACTCAGCAAAACGAACCTCCTCGCAATCGCGACCAAACTATTCAAAGCCGCTTGTGGATTCTTCAGGTGCTCCATCACTTCGAGCATGGTGACAACATCGAATGATCTCGGCGCAAACGCCGGAAGGTGCGCGTCCATTCGAACCACGGTGAGACGGTCAATCCCGCCCTTTCGGACAGCCGCCAGATCGCTGGTTCTCCGGTCGCTCCAATCAACGGATGTGACGGGAAGTTGAGGGAAAGCCGCCAACAGCGGCCAAAGAAATGTTCCTCGACCGCTCCCAATATCGAGCAGATTTGGCGGCGCTAATCCGCGCAGGATACCGAGTATACGCTGAACGCGTGGCAGTTCCGAATTCACCTTGAACTTATGCAGCCGCAGTCCGGCGTCGATGCCGCCTTTGAGGGTCGCGCTTGGCTGCATAAGGCGGCCGCGAACAAATGCGTTCGCCAAATCCGTGAAGTATCGGTCCATCGGATGATCACAGGATAGCTGGGTTTCAAACATCGGGGCCGGGTCGCCGCGCGCTAATCACGCGACGAACGTTAAAGAGAAATAATCAAAGAACAATCTACAGCCCCACTGGGAGCCGGCTCATCTCTGCTCTCCCAGGCGCCGATGGCAGCCACCTAATAGCGTACAAGGAAACGGCAAGCGCGTGCCGCTGGAATCAAGCGGGATATGAAGAGCGTGCCAGCCGAGGCAAAATACCATTGTTATGGGAGACTAATGGTGTGACCGCAACCATTGATCGCGCTGGCCGCGTGGCAATTCCCAAATCCATCCGGGAGGCTGCCGGCCTCAGCCCCGGATCGCGATTGAGCATCGAGTACCGGGATGGAAGGATTGAAATCGAACCCAAGTCTGCGAAGCCTCGGTTGGTGCGAAAAGGCTCGGTGCTCGTGATCAGTATTCCTGGCGCGCCCAAGATGTCGGTCGAAGAGACCAATGATTGGATTCGCAGGTCACGCGAGCGCGCGCGGTAATCGTACCAACACGAACGACCGGCTTTCCGGTACCACAGCGAGCGCCGAGACGAGTCTCGGCGCTGCAGACATGAGTGTCTGCGCCACATTCGACAGAACACAGGCAGTCACGATCTGAAGCCTGTACCATACCACTGAATCCGGCAGACCAGAAGGCCTGCCCCACAAATTCCGGTACTATGAAGTTTTCCCCCAACCATGCTCCGCTTCGAAACAGCCGGTGAATCCCATGGCGAGTGCCTGGTCGCGACCCTGACCGGACTCCCCGCCGGCGTGCCTGTCTCATTCGACGCCATCAACCGCGAACTGTGGCGCCGGCAGCAAGGCTATGGCCGCGGCGGCCGGATGAAAATCGAGTCGGACCGCGTCGACATTGTCGCCGGTGTGCGCCACTCCAAGACCATCGGCTCGCCCATCGCGATCATCATCCAAAACAAAGATTGGAAAAACTGGACCGAAGCGCTTCCGGTGGAAGATGTGGATGGCGCCGAAGACAAGCGCAAGCCAGTGACGCGGCCGCGGCCGGGTCATGCCGATCTTGCAGGCAGCATCAAGTACAACTTCCAGGACGCGCGCTATGTGCTGGAGCGAGCCAGCGCGCGCGAGACTGCCGCCCGAGTCGCAGTGGGTGCACTGGCGAAAACGTTCCTGGCTCAATTCGGCGCCGGCGTGCTCAGCCACGTCATCGGCATCGGCAACGTTCGCCTGGAACGGCAGGCGAGTTGGGAGGAACTGGTAGCGCTCAGCGAAAAGAGCGAAGTCACGTTGGCCTGCGTCGATCCGGCAACGGAAGCGCTCATGAAGGAGTTCGTGGATCAGGCGTACAAAACCGGCGACACCGCCGGCGGCGTCTTCGAGGTGGTGGCTCACAACGTGCCGCCCGGGCTCGGCTCGCACATCACATGGGATTCGCGGCTGGACGGCCGTTTGGCCCAAGCCATCGTTTCGATGCAGGCGGTGAAGGGCGTCGAGATCGGATTCGCGGCGGAAGGCGCGGCGTCGTTCGGATCGCGCGTGCAGGACACAATTCACTACAATCGAGAAGAGCGGCGATTCACTCGCGGCGCCAACCGCGCCGGCGGGATGGAAGGCGGCATGACCAACGGTCAGGACGTGCTGGTCCGCGGATTCTTGAAGCCGATTTCCACGCTGCGGCGGCCGCTCGAATCGGTGGATCTGGTGACGCGTGAGCCGGCCCTCGCGGCCTACGAACGCAGCGACGTGTGCGTTGTTCCGGCGGCGGGCGTGATCGGCGAAGCCATGGTCGCCATCGTCATCGCCCAGGCGTTTCTAGAAAAATTCGGAGGCGACTCGCTGGAGGAGACCCGGCGCAATTTCGAAGGCTACATCCAGCAGGTCAAGAATTTCTAACTATGTATTCGATCGTTTTATATGGTGCGCCGGTGCTCGAAAAGCACGCCGAGCCGATCCAGGAATTCGATACTCCGGAGTTGCGCAAGCTGGTGGACGACATGTTCGAATCGATGTATGCGGCCAAGGGCGTGGGGCTGGCCGCGCCCCAGATCGGCATTCCCAAGCGCATTGCGGTAATCGATCTGTCGGTGGGCGAGGACGAGAAACAGAAAATCGTTCTGATCAATCCGGAGATCTTTCATCGGGAAGGCGCGCAGACCAGCGAAGAAGGCTGCCTCAGCATCCCCGGCTTTCGCGAACAGGTGAGGCGGGCGAAGAACGTAAGCGTCCGGGCACAGAACGTCAAGGGCGAGCGCTTCGAGACGACCGGCGAAGATCTGCTGGCGCGTGCCTTCGCGCACGAAATCGATCATCTCAACGGCCGCCTCTACATCTCGCACGTCAGCGCTCTCAAGCGCGACCTGATCCGGCGCAAGGTCCGAAAGTTAGCGAAGGCCGGCGAATGGGGCTAGACTGTTGACTCTCATCTTCCTCGGCACTCCCTCCTTCGCCGTTCCCACGCTTGAGCGAATCGTCGCCACGGGCCACCGCGTGCTAGCCGTTTTCACGCAGCCGGATCGCCCTAAAGGCCGGGGCGGACAACTGGCCGCGCCGCCGGTGAAAGAACTCGCGCTGCGCCTGGGATTGCCGGTGCACCAGCCGGAACGCGTGCGGCGTCCCGAGGTAGTCGAACAATTGCAACAGATGAATCCGGACGCGATGGTCGTGGTTGGCTACGGGCAGATCATTCCGCAATCCATCATCGACATTCCGAGTCATGGCATCATAAACGTGCATGCGTCTCTCCTGCCGAAATACCGCGGCGCTGCGCCGATCCAGTGGGCCATCGCCAACGGCGAAACGCGTACTGGCGTGACCACGATGCGCATCGAAGCAGGACTCGATACCGGCGACATACTGCTGAAGTGGGAGACCGCCATCGGTCCGGAAGTAAACGCGCTGGAGCTCAGCGAGCGATTGGCACGGGCCGGAGCGGATCTGCTGGTGGAAACGCTGGCCCGGCTGGAAACGGGCACGATTCAACCCGAGAAGCAGGATAGTTCGCAGGCTACGCTTGCGCCGATTCTGAAAAAGGAAGACGGTCTCGTCGACTGGAGCTGGCCGGCCCGGAAAATCTACAATCGCGTGCGCGCCTTCCTGCCTTGGCCGGGAGCATACAGTTTCTTCCGCGGACAACTGTTCCACATTTGGACAGCGAGCCTCTCGGCCGATCCCGTCGCCGGAGAACCCGGCCGCATGTTTCCACAAAAGAAGCGCCTTCTGGTGACTTGCGGCCAGGGAACCGCGCTTGAGCCTCTGGAAGTCCAAGTGGAAGGCCGCAAGCGAATGTCTGCCGAGGCCTTCCTCAACGGGCAGCATCTCGACGAAAATGAAATCTTGGGAGCTGTCGCCGCGTGACACTGCCTCTTGGCTATCGCTACTCTTCCGTCTACGCCGGAATCCGCAAGGAGAAAAAGGACGACCTTGCGTTGATCGTTCCGGATAAACCGGCGTCCGCAGCGGCCGTGTTCACGCAAAACCGGGTACAGGCCGCGCCGGTGCGGATCGCGCGCTTCCACCTTGAGGAATCGCGCGGCTTGGTGAGCGCGGTCCTGATCAACGCCGGCAACGCCAATTGCGCCACGCGGACCGGCGATCGCGTCGCGCTGGCCTGTTGCGACGCGCTTGCAAAACAACTCCGTGTGCCCGCCGAGCAGGTGTTCCCCGCATCCACTGGAGTGATTGGCGTCGAACTCAAGAGCAGCCTCATCACCAACGCCTTGCCGGAACTCGTGCACCGCCTGAAGCCGAACCGCTTCGAAGAAGTTGCCCGCGCGATTCTGACCACGGATACCTTGTTGAAGGTCGCTTATCAGAAGCTCAACCTGCAGCGCCGCACGGTACACATCGCCGGTATGACGAAGGGCGCCGGCATGATCCATCCCAACATGGCCACCACGCTCGGCTTCGTGATGACAGACGCCGCCATCGCGCCGGCGCTTCTGGCGGGCATGCTCGGTGCGGCGGTGAAGCGCAGCTATAACCGCATCAGCGTGGATGGAGACACCTCAACCAACGACACGATCCTGCTGCTCGCCAACGGCGCATCCGGCGTTCAGCCCAATGATATAGGCCGCGAGAAGTTCGAGGAAGCTCTGTCCCAGGTGTTGGAGGATCTGGCCAAACAGATCGTCCGCGACGGCGAAGGCGCCCGCAAGCTGATCGCGATCGAAATCGCGGGAGCGTCCAGCGAGGACGCTGCGGCCAACATCGCCCGCAGCATCGCCAATTCGCCGCTGGTGAAGACCGCCATCGCCGGCTCCGACCCGAATTGGGGCCGCATCCTCTCGGCAGCCGGAAACGCCGGAGTGTCCTTCGATCCTTCCAAAGTGGACATCTATCTACAAGACGTGGCTGTCTGCCAAGCCGGCGTCGCGGCGGATTTCTCCGAACCCGAGTTGAAGAAAAAGCTGGATGAACGTGAATGCCGGATCCGCGTGGTCCTCGGCAAGGGCCCCGGCAGTGCGCGCTTCTGGACATGCGACCTTACGGAAAAGTACATTGAAATCAATGCGAGCTATCGCACGTAGCACAGGCATTCTTGCCTGTGTTGGTTTGTGTTGTCTGTGGGCCGACGCACACGACGACATTATCGAGCTGTTCGCGAACGTGGCCAACGCGCTGAGCACGGTCAACCCCGCGAAATTCATGGACGCCTTCGACAAGAACATGCCGGATTACGACAAGCTCAAGAGCGAGGTCGCCGCCCTGGTGAATCAGACCGAAGTCACCTCGTCGGTGGAGCCGCTCAAAGACGAGGGCGACGATGCGAAGCGCAGCGTGGAACTCGACTGGTATCTCGAAATCCGGAGCCTCTTACCGGACGGCCCTGTCACCCACCGGCGCGAAGTGATCCGCTGCGAGCTCAAGCGGGATGGGAAGCGCTGGCGGATCGTTTCGCTCAAGCCGGTGGAATTCTTCGCCGCAGCAAAGCTGGATCGATGAGCAATTCAGGAAGCCGCAATACACGCGCCTTGGCAGGACTGCGGATCGCGGTCGGCCTGCTCTTCATCATCTTCGGCCAGTACAAAGTGTTCGGAACGCAGTTCACGCTCGGCGGCGGATTTCAGATGTGGATCAACCGCTTCATCGAGCGCGGCGCTTACCCGTTTATGCTCGACACGCTCAAGCATTTCGTTTTGCCGTACGCCACGCCGATCGCGTTCCTGGTGGCTTACGGAGAACTCTGTATCGGCATCGCTCTGGTGATCGGTTTCTTGGTACGCAGCGCGAGCATCTGCGGCCTGATTTTCATGCTCACGCTGCTGTTCGCTTCGGATTATCCCGGTCCCAACGCCGTTTTCTGGCAATACTTCGGCGCGTCGCTCAGCCACTCCGTGCTGGCGTTATGCTTCGCCGCGTTCGCTCTGTCGAATTCCGATCAGGCGTTTTCCGTGCGCTGGCGGCCGTCCGTGCGCTAAACCAAACCGAGCCGCGACCGGCAGGGAGCGCTACTACGATTACGCTTTCGCGGCCGCCGGCAACTCGATCGGCTCGTCCGCGCTGCCACCGTAAATCCTCGGCACCTTCGATCCCATGGGCCGCAGATACGTCGAAAGCTGCCCGCGGTGATGGATCGAGTGGTTCGACATCAGCCCGATGTAGACGATGCCCGCGAAGTTGAACACTCCGCGAAAATCGATCGTGCGCGTCAGGGCTTCGCCTTTTAGCCCTGCCAGGCCCGCCGTCGCTTTGGCGATATTTTCGTCGTACCACTTCAGGACGTCCGCCGATGTTTTGATCGAGTCCGGCCTTGCGCCGCCCGGCTCAAATTTGCCGTTCACCACTCCGTTGATGAAGAAGCATTCGCTGGCCGCGATGTGCCATGCGAGCTCGAGCGCGGTCATGGATTTCGGGTCAGGCTTATAATCGCCCTTGTCGGCCGGAACGGCTTCGATCACGCGGCGCGTGCTCGTCCGCTCGTTCTGCATCTGCGGCAGGTAAACTTGGTTAAGGAGAAACTCGGCTTGTTCGTTATTCATACCCGTATGGTATCGCAAATAATCAAGCCCCCAGTTCTTTTTGTCATCGTTGCCATGCTCCTATCGGCCCAGCCCAACCTGATGCCCTGGCCGGCAAAATTCTCGCCCGGACAAGGTAACCTGCCGATCGGCCCGACCTTGCGCATCGCCTTCAGGGGCCATCAGGAGACGCGCTTACGTGACGCGGCCATTCGCCTGGTGTCGCGTATTTCGCGCCAGTGCGGAATTGCGCTCCGCGCGGAGTTTGTCGAGCAGGCGCAGGCTGCGCTCCTGATCCATTGCGACCGCCCCCGCGAGCCAATCCAACAACTCGGTGAAGACGAAAGCTATCGGCTGGAGGTGACCGCGAAGCAAGCTCGCCTGACTGCGCCCAATCCGCTGGGCATCCTGCGCGGCCTGGAGACTTTCCTGCAACTCATCGAAACCGGCTCGCAGAAAATCAGCGTGCCCGCCGCCGTCATCGAAGACAAGCCGCGATTCCCTTGGCGCGGCCTGCACATGGACGTCTCGCGCCATTGGATGCCCGTGGAGGTCGTGAAGCGCAACATCGACGGCATGGCCGCCGTCAAACTCAACGTCTTCCACTGGCATCTTTCCGACGATCAGGGCTTTCGCGTCGAAAGCAAACGCTTCCCCAAGCTGCACCAACTTGGCTCCGACGGCCTGTATTACACGCAAGACCAAGTCCGCGACGTGATTGCCTACGCTCGCGAGCGCGGGATTCGCGTGGTCCCGGAATTCGACGTGCCCGGACACGCGACAAGCTGGCTGGTTGGGTATCCGGAGCTGGCCAGCGCGCCCGGACCTTATGAAATCGAGCGCAAGTGGGGCGTCTTCGATCCCACCATGGATCCAACGCTCGAGTCCGTGTACGAATTCCTGGACGGGTTCATCGGCGAGATGGCGGCGCTGTTTCCCGATCACTTCTTCCACATCGGCGGCGACGAAGTGAAGGGCGCCCAGTGGCGCAACAGCCGTCACATTCAAGCATTCATGCGCGAGCATCAGTTGAAGGACAATCGCGCATTGCAGGCGTATTTCAATAAACGCGTTCAGGCCATTGTCACGAAGCACGGCAAGCGCATGGAAGGCTGGGATGAGATCCTGAGCCCGGATCTTCCCAAGGACATCGTGATCCAGTCGTGGCAAGGGCAAAAATCGCTGGCCGAGGCTGCGCAGCTTGGCTATTCCGGCATTCTTTCCTCCGGCTATTATCTCGATCACATCGAGCCTGCCTCGGTGCTCTACATGGTGGACCCGCTCGAAAAAGAATCCGCGGCTCTGAGCGAACAGGAGAAGTCGCGCGTGCTCGGCGGCGAAGTATGCATGTGGGCCGAGTACGTCAGCGCTGAAAACGTCGACTCACGCATCTGGCCCCGCACCGCCGCGATCGCCGAAAGATTTTGGTCGCCGCAGGAGGTCAAGGACGTCGCATCCATGTACAAACGCCTGGACGCCGTGAGCCGCAGCCTCGATTGGCTCGGCTTGACGCATCACTCCAGCTACAACGCAATGCTCGAACGTCTGGCGGCCGGCAATCCCGTGGAGCCGCTCAGAGTCCTGGCCGATGTCGTACAGCCGGCCGCGCTCGGTCCTCGAACGCGGACGCACAAGTACACGCAGCAGACGCCGCTCAACCGGTTGGTGGATGCCGCGCGCCCCGACAGTCAGGTCGCTCGCGAGTTTGCAGCGCTCGTCGACAAGATGGACCGCGTGCAGATCCGCGCCTGGCTCACGCGCTGGCGCGACAACGATGCCAAGCTTCAGGCCCTGCCTGCCGAAGATGTTCCAGTCTCGAAGGACCTGAGCCAACTAGGAGCAATCGGTCTCCAGGCGATGGATTACATCGAACGAAACCAACGCCCGCCCAAATCCTGGATAACCGAACAGCGCGCATTCCTCGAAAACGCAAAGAAATTGCTCGCCGAGCTTTTCATCGCGATCGTCCCATCCATCCAAAAACTGGTAGACGCGACGCTCCAACCGATTCGTAACTGAGCCGCGACCGTTAGGGAGCGGTCACCCGTCGCGGTGAGCCGCGCCAAGCTCAAAAGCCGGAAGACAAACCGCGATGTATTCCGCCCCCTCCGGCCCCGGTGTGCTGTATCGCACCCACTCGCCGCGCCGCACGATGACCGCCTGCCCGGCCCGCACTTCCATCTGGCCGTCCTTCGACTCCACGCGAACCGATCCCCGCAGCACGATCGTGAATTCGTCGAACTCAGGCTGCTGCCCCGGCTCGCTCCATCCGGACGGGCTCCGCATATGAGCCACACTCAGAGCTGCATCGCGTGAATTCACGCGTCCAATATACTCATCGATCAGTTTATTTCCGGGTACCGCGATGCGCGTGGCGCTTTCGACCAGAGTCGGCATTCTTCAAATCAGTGATCGCGATCGGTAACCAGGTCGGTCAGAGCGGTCAAAGCGCGCTGATAAGGCGAATCGGGAAATTCGGTGACAATGGCTCGCGCCTTGTCGGTGAACGCCTGCGCGCGCTCGTGAACGCGATCGAATCCGCGGTGACGCTCGATCAATCCGAGAATCTTGTCGAACGGCGCGCGGTCGTAGTTGCCGTCCTTTAGCACGATGTCTACCAGTTCGCGCTCCTCGGGCGTAGCGTCCTCCAGCGCATAAATCAGCGGAAGCGTGACCTTGCCTTCCCGCAAATCGCTGCCCACCGGCTTGCCGAGCACCTTCTCATGCGACGTGAAATCCAGTACGTCGTCGACAAGCTGGAACGCGATCCCCAAACTCCACGCGTACTCGCCCATGCGCGTCTCGGCGGCTTCATCCGCGCCGCCCATCATCGCGCCCAGACGCGCGCAAGCGGAGAAGAGGCTGGCGGTCTTGCGATCCACCAGCTCCATGTAATCGGCTTCTGAGATGTTGATCTTGCCGATCAGTTCCAACTGGAGCAGTTCGCCTTCCACCATCATTTGCGTGAGCGAGATCAGCAGATCGAGGACGCGAAAATTCCGCTCGCGCAGCGCGATCTGGAACGCCTGCATGTACAGCCAGTCGCCCGCGAGCACACAAGTGTGGTTGCCCCAGATGGTGTTCGACGAAGGACGTCCGCGGCGCGTTTTGGCGATGTCGATGACGTCGTCGTGCACCAGCGTCGCAGTGTGGATCATTTCCACCACCGCCGCCATTCGAATCGAGCCGTCGGTGATGTCGCCCGCCAGTCGCGAAGCCAGAAGCACCAGGATAGGACGCAGCCGCTTGCCGCCGCCTGCCTGCAGGTAGCGGCCAATCGTGGTGACGGCGTCGACGCTGGCCACTGTTTCGAGGCCGATCACGCCCTCTACCCGCTCGAGGTCGTCACGGACCAGATCCATGATCTCGCGCGCGGTGAAGGTCTGCCCGAGCTTGCTGAGTCCCATGGGGAATTCCCCAGTTTAGCAGGTTGGGAAAACCTGACACCTGACACCTGAAACCTGACACCTATCACTCATACCGCAGCGCATCCATGGGGTCCACGCGCGTCGCCCGCCGCGCCGGAATATAGCTGGCCAAGAGAGCCGCGCCAATCAGCACCAGCGCCATGACGGCAAAAGTAAGCGGATCGAATGCGCTCACCTGGAACAGTTGGTTCTTGAGCAAACGGCTGAAGACGAGCGATGCTCCCAGCCCAATCGCAGCGCCCGCAGCCGCCAGCCGCATGCCTTGCCCGATCACCAGACCCAATACCTCGCTACGTTGCGCGCCCAGCGCCATCCGAATGCCGATCTCTTGCGTGCGCTGCGTCACTGAGTAACTGATGACGCCGTACAGCCCGAGCACCGCCATCAACAGAGCCATGCCCGCGAAGACTCCCAGCAGCGTCACGACAAAGCGCCGCGGCGCTAGCGAGTTGGCGACCATATCCGGCAGCGTTTTCTGACGCGACAGCGCGAGCGTCGGATCCACTGCTCGCACTGCGTCGCGCATCGCACCAGCCAAACGCGCCGGATCCGATTGCGAGCGCACGATTAAAGTTGCAAACGGGATGGGCTGCTGGAAGAGCGGATAATAATACTTGCCTTTGACGACGTCGCCCGAAAGGTCGGACTGCTTGGCGTGCCCGACGACGCCGACAATGGTCGCCCACGGCGCTCGCCTTCCGAGCCGCATGCGCTTCCCCACTGGATTCTCATTCGGCCAGTATTGACGCGCGAGCGTTTCGTCGATTACCACCACCGGCTCCGATCCCTGCTGATCCTGCTCAGCAAAAACGCGCCCGCTGCGCAGCGGAATCTTCAGAGTGGCGAAGTAATTCGGAGAGATAAAACCGATATCGCCGTGCGGCCCCGGATCGCCTGGCAGCACGGGCCGGCCTTCGATTCCGAACGACGCAGAGCCACCAGCCCCGCTGAAGGGCGCAGGCAGCCCGGCGGCGGCCATGGTCACGCCCGGCAGATTCGACAGGCGCTCGATAACCGCTCGATAGAGCACGATCCGCTTGGCGGGGTCGCCGAATTGCGTTTGCGGAAGCGAAACCGTGCCTGTCATGACGCCGTCCGCCTGGAATCCGGGATTCACGTCTTGCAAAGATGCCAGGCTGCGCAGAAACAGTCCGGCGCCGACCAGCAAAACCAGCGCGAGGCTAACCTCGCCGATCACCAGCCCGGCGCGCATGCGCTGTCTCCGAAAACCTGCCGCGCCCGAGCGGCCGCCCTCCTTCAGCGCGTCAAATCGGTCGAGGCGCGAAATCTGCCATGCCGGTGCGATTCCAAAGAGGATGCCGGCCGCGATGGCCGCAAGGGCAGTGAACAGGAGCACGGCCGGGTCGATGCGAACATCCAGAGCGACGCTCGCGTTTTCCGGCGCCAGCAATAGCAATCCGCGTATGCCCGCCAGCGCCAGCCCCAAGCCCGCCACCGCGCCGGCGAACGCGAGCACCAGACTCTCCGACATCGTCTGCCGGATCAGATCCCAGCGGCTGGCGCCCAGCGCGGCACGAACCGCGATCTCGCGGCTGCGCCCGGAACCGCGCGCGAGCATCAACCCGGCGATGTTCGAGCACACGATCAGCAGCACGAAACCCACCGCGCCCAGCAACACCAGCATCGGCGTCTTCGTGTCGCCGGCGATGTAATCGGTGAATGGTACAAGGAACATGCCCCACATCGAGTCCTTTGCGTAGCCGCCGGCTTGGGTGCCGTCGTTCCGGACGCGATCGGACAGCACCCGCACCCAAGCACTCGCCTGCTCGAAGGTGACGCCCGGCTTCATGCGTAGCGCTGCGTCATAGCTCTCGTTGAAACGATTCCCCGGGCTGAAGGCGTCCGGTGCGAGTCCCAGCGGAACCCAAATATCCACGTTCGCCGGCCAGCGAAACTCCGGCCCCATCACGCCCACCACGCGATACGTCATTTGGTTCAACTCGATGGCTCGGCCGAGAACGCTCGGATCTTGTCCGAAGAGCCGCTTCCATGCGGCGAACGACAGCACCACCACCTGGTTCGCCTTGGGCTTGTCCTCTTCCCGCGTGAAGACGCGGCCCAGTCGCGGTTTGGCGCCGAAAACGTCGAACCATTCCGCCGTTACCGTGGCGCCCTGCAGCCGCTCCGGAATTCCCGAGCCGGTGTAGGTGAAGTCGCCCGGCCCGAGCAACGCCCCCGATTCAAACAATTGTGTGCTGTTCTTAACATCCGCGAAATCGGGATTGGAAACCGAAATGCTTCGCAAGGCGAGCTTGTCGTACTTCACGCGCAGCGCGACGATCCGCTCCGGATTAGTGACGCCCGCGGGATTCAACAGCACTTCGTTCACCACGCTGAAAATGGCCGTGTTCGCGCCAATGCCGAGCGCCAGCGCAGCGACGGACGTGACGGCGAAGCCGGGGCTCTTCAGCAGAGTGCGCGTGGTGTAACGCAGGTCGGAAAGGAAAGTGGGCATGTGACTAATACCGTTTGAGAAAGAAAAAGTTACCGAATAGTATTACGAGCGAGGGGTCGAACCGAATGCACCAAATCCAACGCAACCCAAAGCGTCAGCGCGGGGACACCGAGCACCTACCTCCCGAATGCAAGCCGTCGGAAATTTTCGGTAGTAAAACCGCTCACGTCTTCCAGCGACTCGCCGCGAAGTTCCGCCAGCTTGCGCGCGGTATGCACCACCAACGCCGGCTCATTCCGCTTGCCGCGCTTCGGAACCGGCGCCAGATACGGCGCGTCGGTCTCCACCAGAATTCGATCGCGCGGGGCCTCTTTCGCCGCTGCCTGCACTTCCAGCGCTTTCGGAAACGTAACGATGCCGCCGAAACTCAGGTAGAAGCCGAAGTCGAGCGCGCGTCGAGCTTCGGCGGGGCCGCCGGAAAAGCAGTGCATGATCCCTGGGATGCCGTGCGGCGCCCAGTGTTGCTCGATCAGCGCGAGCGTGTCGTCCCAAGCTTCGCGGGTGTGGATCACGATGGGCTTGAGCGCCGCCGCGGCGATCGCCATCTGCTCGATGAACACGGATTTCTGCGTCTCGCGCGGCGAGAAATCGTAATGGTAGTCGAGCCCGATTTCGCCCACCGCGATCGCCTTGGCATGCGAGAGCAAATCTGACAAGCGCCGGAAATCGGCCGCGCCAACTTTGGCCGCATCGTGCGGATGGATGCCCACGGTCGCAAGAAACGCCGGATATTTGTCCGCCAGTCGAATGCCGGCCTCGAGATCGGGCGGGCCTTGGCCTGTGCCGATGGCGACCATGTTTTCCACGCCGGCGTCCAACGCACGCTGAATCACCTCGTCGCGGTCGGCATCGAATTCCGCGCTGTCGAGGTGGCAGTGCGAATCGATCAGGCTCACTTCAGCCTGGCTCCAACCGGAATGTCTTCCAGGAATCCGGCCAGCACCGGCTTGCCGCCCTCGATGGACGCCGCCACAATCATGCCGTTCGATTCAATGCCGCGCAGTTTGCGAGGTTGCAAATTAGCCACGATCACCACTTTGCGGCCGATCAACTGTTCCGGAGTGTACGCCTCCGCAATTCCCGCGACAAGCGTGCGCGGCGCGGCCTCCCCGATCTCAACGGTAAGCTGCAGCAGTTTGTCGGCGCCCTTCACGCGCTCGGCCGCGAGCACAAGGCCCACGCGCATTTCTACTTTACTGAAATCGTCGATGCTGATTTTCCCGTCGGCTTGCGCCCCAGCCGCTGCAGCTTGTGCCGGAGCGAAAAGCGCAGCCTGACGCGCTTTTTCCTTCGCCTCCAACTCCTCCATTTTTTCAATGGACGGTTTCGCATCCAGCCGCGGAAACACGCCGCTCACCTTGCCAACCCTTTGCCCGGCGCGCAGCTTGCCCCAGTGCAGATCGGCGATGCGGATATTCTCGATTGGCTCCGGCATTCCGAGCTGTTCCCAAATCTTCCGCGCCGAATCTGGCATCACCGGATAGATCCACGCGCAAATGATGCGCAAAGCTTCGGCGGCCGTGTACAGCGTCTCGTCGAGCAACGCTTGGGAGTGCGGCCCTTGGTCCTTGAAAAGTTTCCAGGGTGCGCGATCCACAATGAACTTGTCGATCACGGAAATGAACGCCCAGATGGTTTCCAGGCCCCTCGAGAAGCTGAACTCGTTGAAGGATTCCAGAGCCAGTTCGGTGGTTTTGCGCGCCGATTCCGCGATGTCGCCGAGCCCGTCGGATGCGGGAACCGCGCCGCCGCGATACTGATGAATCATCGTGAGCGTGCGGCTGGCCAGATTGCCCAGCCCGTTCGCAAGATCCGCATTGTAGCGCTGGATCAAAGCGTCGTAGCTGAAACTGCCGTCCTGCCCGAACGTGATCTCGCGCAGCAGAAAATAGCGCAGCGCATCCACGCCGGTCACCTCCGCGATCGGGCCCGGCCGAACCACGTTGCCGCGCGACTTGCTCATCTTGTTCTCTTCGAAAAGAATCCAGCCGTGAGCGAAGACTTTCTTCGGCAGCGGCAGATCGGCCGCCATCAGAAAGGCCGGCCAGTACACGGCGTGGAAGCGCAGGATGTCCTTGCCGATCAGGTGCAGGTCGGCCGGCCACAGATGCGTGTCCTTCACTGCGCTCATGTACGAAATCAACGCATCGAACCATACGTAAAAAACATGGTGCCCTTCCACCGGCGCGGGAATTCCCCACTTGATATTGGTGCGCGTGATGGAGAGATCGTTCAGCCCGTGCTGGACGAACGCGGTGATCTCGTTGCGCCGGTGATCGGGCTTGACGAACTCCGGGTTCTTCTCATACAGCTCCAGCAGCCGCCCTTGAAACGCCGACAGCTTGAAGAAATAATTCTCTTCCGTGACAGTCTCGGTGGGCCGCCCGCACTCCGGACATGGATCGCCAGGCTTGGCATCGTTGATATACAGTTCGTCGTTCACGCAATATTGGCCGCTATACGAACCTTTATAGATGTATCCGTTCTTCTGGCAGCGCTCGAACAGCCAGCGTACCGTTTCATGATGCTTGGGATCGGACGTGCGTATAAAGTGGTCGTAGTCGATGCCCAGTCTCTTCCACAGCTCCGTGAATTCCGGAATCATTTTTGCCGTGTACGCTTCAGGACTCAAGCCGGCCGCCTTCGCCGCGCGCTCCACGTTGCGGCTGTGCTCGTCCGATCCGGTAGTGAGCACCACCGGATCGCGCCCATCCATTTTCTGGAAGCGCTTGATCAGGTCGGCGACAAAAGTCGAGTATGCGGTGCCGATGTGCGGCGCGGCATTCACGTAATAAATCGGAGTTGTCAGATAGTATTTCATCGAATGGTTTTTAGATAGGCCAGATTCGCCTCGGTCAGGATCTGCTTCAGCGGAACTCCGCTCGCATGCGCCAGCCTGCGGCAATCCTCGTATTCCGGCGCGAACGACCCGTCGCCGGCGATCTTGATCCTCACGCTGCCGTGCTGCGTTTCCACTTCCACGGTGTGCCGCTCCTTGACGCGGCGCTCGGCGGAATAAATCCGCAGCCCCAGCGTCGTAGTTTCCGCGAACATCAACTGGGCGAGGCGCTCACGGTCCTCCGGCTTCGCGATCACGCGGATCAGTGTGCCCGGACGGTTCTTCTTCATCAGCACGTATTCCAGCGTAACGTCCAGTGCGCCCGCTTCCAGCAGCCTCTCCATCGCATAGCCGAGCACCTGCGGAGTGGAATCGTCAATATTGGCTTCGAGGACCGCAACGCTCAGCGCCTCTTCCACCGTGCTCGATTCGCCCAGCAGCACTCGCAGGACGTTCGCGTGCTCGGGAAAATCCTTGTCGCCCGCGCCATAGCCGGTGGCCGTAATTTCCATCGCGGGCAATGGACCGAATTCCGCGGCGAGTGTTGCCGCGATGGCCGCGCCGGTCGGCGTGGTCAGCTCGAAGCTGGGGCCACGCGCATAAACCGGCTTGCCCAAAAGCAACTCGGCGGTCGCCGGCGCAGGCACGGGCAATACGCCATGTTCCGTCTTCACCGTTCCGCTGCCGACGTTCAACGGCGAACTGTAAATCGCGCTTACGCCCAGCAGGTCGAACCCGGCGCACGCGCCCACGATGTCGCAGATCGAATCCACCGCGCCCACTTCATGAAAATACACCTTCGCCAGCGGAATATCGTGAACTTTCGCTTCCGCCTCGCCCAGCCGTTGAAACACCGCCGTGGCATTTTGTTTGACACGATCGGCGAGCGCCGACTTGCCGATCAGTTCCAGAATGTCGTTCAAATGCCGGTGACCGGCCGCCTTCCCGCCGGTCACGTTGAATTTAGAAGCCGCGATGCCGCACCGGCTTACCTTTTCGATCTGAAATTTGGCGCCCGTACCCAGACCCTCGAGCGCGCGCACCAGCGTCGCGCTATCGGCCCCGGCATCCACCAGCGCGCCCACCGTCATATCTCCGCTGATCCCGGAGAAGGCGTCCAGGTAACAAATCTTCATGCGATTAATTGCGGCAGCAGCTCTCCCGAAGGGCCTTGCAGATACGAGTCGATCCCATCCGAGAGCGGCGTTTCCGCGATGTTGATTTCCACCACGCGCGCGCCCGACGATTTTGCGATCTGCACCAGACCCGCCGCGGGATAAACCACCGCCGAAGTTCCGATCACTAGAAAAAGCTCAGCCGAGCGCGCGGCGTTTTCCGCCTCCTGCCAAACCGTACGCGGCAGCGCTTCGCCGAACCAGACCACGCCCGGCCGCAGCAAGCCGCCGCACTCGCATTTCGGCGGAATTTCGGGCAGCGGAGTCCGGCGCTCGAATCGTTCCTCGCCGCAAAGCGTGCACCGCACCGCCCAGATGCTTCCGTGCAACCGCAGAACGTTGCGGCTCCCGGCCTGTTCATGCAGCCCGTCGACATTCTGCGTGATCAGCGTAAAGTTCGAAGCGCGCCGCTCGAGTTCCGCCAAAGCATCATGCCCCGGATTCGGTTTCGCCTCCGCGAGCACGCCGCGACGCCAGTCGTACCATTCCCAAACCAGCTTGGGATCGCGTGCAAAAGCCGCTGGCGTGGCCAGGTCTTCGGCGCGCCGCTGCTTCCACAGTCCGTTGTTCCCCCGAAAAGTCGGTACGCCGCTCTCGGCGGACACACCCGCCCCAGTAAGCGCCGCAACCGACCGTGCCTGCCGCAACCATCCACGCACCGCATCCATCAACTTCAGTGTTACATAGCGCGTTCGCGCCGCAAACCGAGCCGCGACCGGCAGGGAGCGCTACCACGATGGTGCAGATTTTTTCAAAGAACCTTGCGAACATACAATAAGATCGACCGTGCACCAAACAAGAAGACAACTCCTCCGCGCAGCGAGCATCCTGCCACTAGCCGGCGCAGCCCGCGATCGCAAACCAAATCTACTCTTTATCCTCGCCGACGATCACGCCGGCTACGTCCTGGGCGCCGACGGCAACCATCGTGCCCAAACTCCCAACCTCGACCGCCTGGCCAGCGAGGGCATCCGCTTTGCCAGCCACTACTGCAATTCCCCGGTCTGCACGCCGTCGCGCCAATCCATTCTCACCGGTCAACTCCCGCACGCCGCCGGCGTCACCGTGTTGCAAACTCCTTTGAGCGAAAGCAGACCCACGCTCGCCAAGACGCTCGCCACGCAAGGCTATTCCACCGCTGTCTTCGGCAAAATGCACTTCAATCGACCCGGACGTCCCGGCCTGCACGGTTTCGAAACCGCCTGCACCGAAGACGTAGTCCAGCGCCAGTGGAGCCAGGCTGTCGGCGCGCAACCCGACTTCGGAGACGTTCGCACCAAGCCCGCCTGGCGGCCCTTCCGCGACCCCGCGCGCATCTGGCTCAACGCCGACAAGCTCCCCTTTCCGCGCCGCTACGAACAAATGAAGAGCACTTGGGTGGCAGCGCAGGCTTCGCAGTTTCTCGCCGAGCACAAGGACCACGCCTTCGCCCTGTGGGTCAGCTTTCAGGAGCCGCACTCGCCCTTCGATTTCCCGCTCGAATACCAAGACCGGTTTCCGCCCACCGACTTCCTCGTACCGCGCGTCGGACCCGAGGATGCCGCCGAAATCCCGCTCACCTTCCGCGATCTGAGCCCGCAAGACAAGCAGGGCATCATCGCGGCCTATTACACTTCCGTCAACTACCTCGACCGCAATGCCGGCGTCGTGCTCGACAAGCTTCGCGAGCTGAATCTCGAGCGCGACACGCTGGTCGTCTACATGGCCGATCACGGTTACAGCCTCGGTCAGCACGGCCGGTTCGAGAAGCACTGCTGTTTCGACCCGGCGCTCCGCGTTCCGCTGATCCTGCGCTGGCCCGGCCGCATCGGCGCTCGCGTAGTTCACGACTTCACCGAATCCGTCGACGTTCCGCCAACGATCCTCGACCTCCTCGGCGCCGAACCCTTCCGCGTGCAACATGGACAAAGCCTGCGCCCCTATCTCACCGGACGCAGACCCAACCAGCCCCGTGGCTACATCTTCAGCGAGTATCTGGAAAACGAAGAAGCCTGCATCCGCACGGCGCGGTGGAAATTCGTACATTGCAGCGGCAAGCGCGCCCGCACCGACGGTTACAAGACAGACCATCCGACTCCCGGCCGAACCGTCCGCCTCTACGACCTGAAGCACGACCCAGGCGAATTTCAGAACGTAGCTTCGCGGCACACCGATGGTGTTGCCGGACTCTCGCGAACGATGCTCCAGAGATTCCGCGCCACGCATCCGGAAGCCGCGTCCGAGCCGCCCAACATGCCGGACGCCGACGCGATCGAATGGTACCTCCGCCCCCGTGACGCGAAATGATGAGTGTTGTTTTGTGGGGCAGGGATTCTTCCCTGCCGCCGGCTTTCAGCCGGCGTGTTCGGGATCGAGAAATAGTCGCTGCTTGCGTGACTCCGCTCGGGTAATGTAGTCATACTCCCTATGACCTCACTACCTCCACTCGCGCACCAGGAGCCCTTGTGATACAATACGTATAACAGAGTGCTCTTTGAATGGGACATGGAGAAAAACCGGGCCAACGTGAGGAAGCACGGCGTTGACTTTGAAACCGCTTCCCTCGTCTTCGCAGATCCAAATCTCGTCCTCATTGAGGACAGGATCGGTGAGGATGACGAACAACGTTGGCATGCAATAGGGTTAGTGGGTAGTAGCTTTCAATTGCTGGTAGCTGTTCACGTTTACATGGAGACAGAAAATGAAGAAGAAGTCATCCGAATCATCCCGGCAAGAAAAGCTGGTCCGCGTGAGAGCCGAAGATATTTTAAATAGGCCGCTGAAAAAGAGCCAGCAAGAAGCCTTGCGGCGGCTGAAGAAGATGCCCAATTCAGAAATCGACTACTCGGACATCCCTCCTCTCACCGAGGAACAACTTGCATCTGCGTTCCGGCCCAAGTCGAAGCAGTTGATCGCGGTGCGGCTGGACCGCGATGTTCTCGAGTGGCTAAAGGGATACGGAGAGGGCTACTCGACGCGCATTAACCACATTCTGCGGGCGGTCATGGCCGCAAAACGCTCCGCCTAGACAGCCTCCAAACAGCCGCTGCGCGTCTTCTCAAAGGAAAGATCCGCAGGCACGTGGAACAACTCGGCGAGCTTCTTCGCCTGAGCCTTGCTGATCGCCCGCCTTCCGCTCACAACCTCAGAGGCTATGCCGCGGGAACCAAACACGTCGAGCAAGTCGCGCTGACGCAGGCCACGCTCTTCCATCAGACTGCGCAACCGGCTGTCGGGCGTCGATCCTTCGAGGGTGTAGTTGGCGTCTTCGAAGGCTTCGATAAGCGCGCTCAGGAGTTCGGAATACTCCAGCTCTTCCGGAGTGAGTTCGTCATGGCGCTTGTCGAGCTGCTCCAACTCGGCGATGAGGCGCTCATTCTCTTCCTCGGTACGAATGACCGCCGGCAGCTTGCGTGCCAGCAGACGGCCGTAGCGCTTTGAATCTACTTCGACCACCGAATTTTTCATGGCTTCTTCCAAACCTCCCTGCTGTATTCCTCGTGCGTCATCACGCGGCGAATGTAAACCCTGCCGGTTCGATAGTTGATGTACGTGGCCAGGCGATACTTGTTTCCGCCAATGTTGAAGATCGTGAGCTCGCCAACCGCATCCGCGTGTGGATAAGTCTTCCGCACATCCACGATACTGGCCCACCGTAATCGCTTTGTTGTCCGATACCAGTCATCCAGCGGCGTCTCCGGGTCTTCGTGACTGTCGGCGAACTCGCGAAGCGCCTTAGATCGTGCCCGGACGGGGCCCAAGCCCGACTCCTCCGCGTACCGAAGAACGTTGGAGCACGGTGGGCCGGTGTTAGTCGCAGTCACAAAACTTCAAAATCCTTCTTTCCTTCCGCACTAACCACTTACACGACCTCGACGCGCTGCGCGAAAACCTCTCAGGCTATTCTGTACTCGGAGCAGGCGATCAAGCAGCCCCTTGGTACGCCCTCGCGCACTTCACTCGGGCACAACGCTTGCGGTTAGTGACAGAGTTCGAAAAATGACTCACGCCGAGATCGAAATGCTATGCACAAGACCAACGAAAACAGCCACTTGCGGGATGACATCTCCGAACACAAAAAATCGCCACTCCGTCACCACACCCCGCACCGCCACCGCGATAAAGAAAAGTGAAAAACGAACGGTGATTATGCACTTGACAAAGTATTGGACTTCGTGCATACTAGAATCATGCCAGGGAAAAATCACCGGATCGGCAAAAGCCTGATAGAAGTATCGCAGAAGTTCGGGACGGAAGAACAGTGCCAAGCGTACCTGGAAGCGGCACGTTGGCCAGAAGGCGTCCGCTGTCTGAAGTGCGATGGGGATAAGGTCTCCAGGTTCGTCACGAACGAAACCAGCCGGGAGCGAGTCAACCGCAAAGGGCAGACCGTCACGGTGAGGGTTCCAGCACGCCGTCTCTATGAGTGCCTGAATCCGGCCTGTGGTTACCAGTTCAGCGCAACGACTGGGATACTCTTCAACGACACTCACCTGCCGCTCACGAAGTGGTTCTTGGCGACCGCGATCATGTGCAATGCAAAGAAGGGCGTCTCGGCAAAGCAGCTTGAGCGCGACTTAGACGTGAACTATCGGACCGCATGGTACCTCGCGCATCGTATTCGCAAGGCCATGGAAGAGGGCAACCTGTGGGGCGAGAAAATGACGGGGATCGTCGAAGCCGATGAAACCTACGTGGGCGGAAAGTACAACAAGCGCCTGAAGCGCGAACGTTGGGACAAAGAGCCGGTCTTCGGCGTCCTCCAACGCAAGAACGAAGAGAAGCCTTCACAAGTTCGCGCCTACCACGTCCCCGAAGTGAACCGCTTCAACATCTACGGCAAGATCAAAGACAACGTGATAGTCAATGCCGAGTTGGTTTGCACGGACGATGCGCACCTGTACGATTCACTCGGCAAGCACTTCTCGCGGCACGAAATAGTGAACCACTCCGCGAAGCAGTGGATACGCGGCGAGGTGTCAACTCAGGGGATCGACAACTTCTGGTCGCTGTTCAAGCGGGGCGTGATAGGCTCGTATCACAAGGTCAGCGTGAAGCACCTAGACCGCTATCTTTCGGAGTTCTGTTTCAGATTCAACAACCGGCGCAACGAAGAGATGTTCGCAATGACGATCCTCGCATTGGTGATAGCCGCGAAGATGCCCTACGCCGAACTCATCGGGAAGACCGCCGCACCTGCCGAGCCTTCCGAGTTCGAGGACGCCCCCTTTTAGGATCGGTGACTATATCGGATCGCTTCATCGGCGGTGTGCTGATGAGTTGCTGAAGCACGCTGTCGAACTGCCGCTTGTCAACCTTCATGCTTGCCAACTTTGCATCCTCAGCCGTTTTCGTGATAACGTAGTTTATACGCTACAGCGGAAGCGTTGGGCATCGGTAAGCCCGCTGGACTTATAATCCACGAACTCCTGCCGGGGTTTTGCGGGTTCGACTCCCGCCGCTTCCGCCCTGAAATAATACTACCAGCTAAGTGCCTGATCCACAAATGGTACTGTACTCCCTAGGGGGCCTATTGCCCTCCAAGCTGCAAAGATGATATCCTTGACGTAGTTTATATGCTACGCCGAATGCTGAGACCTAACGCATGGAAACCAGAGAGCGCCCCGTTCTCTCCTACAAAACGGTTTCTGGAAGGTTCCCGTTTAGAGAATGGCGCGACGGCATAACCGATGGGGACATCAAGGCAATCATTGATGCTCGTGTAGCGAGAATGCGAGGTGGTAACTTCGGTTGCTCCGAACCCATTGGCAATGGCGCTTTGGAAAACAAAATAGACTACGGTCCTGGATTCAGAATCTACTATGCCATTGCTGGCAACGACATAGTGCTATTGGGTGGAGGAGACAAACCTACACAGGACGCCGACATCAAGGCTGCGAGGGCCAATTGGAAAGATTACAAGCAGCGTGAAAAGCAGCGAAGAGAGTTGCTGAAACGGAACGCGAAGGAAACGCAATGAGCGACTACAAGCGCGATCTCCTCAAGGACCTCAAGAGTCCTGGATATGCAGCTAAGTATTTGTCGGCTGCGTACGCAGACTCTGCTGAAGCATTTTTGGTTGCGCTCCGTGATGTTGCTAGCGCTCAAAAGGGCATGACCAAGCTGGCCAAAACAGCAGAGGTCAACAGAGAGAATCTCTATCGGATGCTCTCTAAGGAAGGGAACCCGCGTCTGGATAGTATCCGTGCGATTTTCGATGCACTTGGGTTCCATGTTGTCATCGGATCTAATGAGCCAAGTGAACCACAACCGCCTTTCTCAAGAACTAAACAGTCAGTGCCAAGCGCCAGACGCGCTCTACGGGGGCTTCGCGCATCCAAGTCAAGTGCCGCACAGCAAATATTTCTCCCCATAAGCTTTGGGGCCGGAACATCCGGCGCAAGTTTCATGTATGATGCCACAGCGTGGACCGGCTTTGTATTTGGTTCTCAATCGGGCGGGCCAGACATCATCAAGATTGAGCCGAGCCGACTGCCATTGACTACTTGGTCTAACGCACGTAGCGCAGTAACGGTAACGGTCACCTAACCAAATGAAAGGTAACAGAATGCCAACCACCAAGAAACAACCCCCCCAAGAAATTCAGAAGCAAGCGGATGAAGCCTTCGCGAAGTTAGATACACCCATATACGTGAACAACTCGTTCGTCGCCGCGTCTAACTGGGACGTTCGCATTGCGTTCTGCGAACGGCTTCCTAGTGGCGCTGTTTTGCCGCGTGTTGGCATTGTCATGTCACACCAACAAGCAAAGGCAGTGATGGAAGTGCTTGTTCAGACCATCGCTCAAATAGAAACATTGATGGGCACTCCGATTGTTCCAAATCCACCTTCACTGACAAAGCAAGCAAAGTAAAGCGAGGTAAAATTGTCCGGCCTGTCACGCCGTCCAATCGTATCCCCCGCTACACTTCTTTGTCAAATGCATAACCACCAAACGAACCCAATCCCACAAACGGACACCGCCGATGACGCCACCTGAACCTATCCGCCGATCACGTCAGCTCAGCCGATCGCACATTGTCCGCTTGTTCTTCGCGAAACGCGCGCAGCTTTTCCCGAAGCGAAGGATCCTGATTAGCCAGAATCGCCACCGCCAGCAGCGCAGCATTCTGCGCGCCCGGTTTTCCGATCGCGAGCGTGCCCACTGGAACGCCACCCGGCATCTGCACCATGGAAAGCAGCGAATCCATGCCTCTGAGCGCGTGGCTCTCCATCGGAACGCCCAGCACGGGCAGCAGCGTGTACGCGGCGATCACGCCTGCAAGATGCGCCGCGCCGCCGGCCGCCGCGATAATCACTTGCAGTCCGCGCGACTCTGCGGTCGACGCGTACTCCGCCGTCAAACTCGGCGTGCGATGCGCCGACAGAACCTTGGCTTCGTGCGGCACGCCGAAACGCTTCAGCATCTCGCCGGCATGGCGCATCGTCTCCCAATCCGACTTGCTGCCCATGATGATGCCGACCAGAGGCTGCATGCGCGGCTATTGTCCCTGGGCGAGCGTGTAACCGGCTTGGCCGTCGTAAGTGCGGAGCGTCTCGGTCTTGACGATTTCGAGGCCCTGCTCGAGCACGCGGCCCAGCAGCGCCACGGTCTGTTTCGAAGTGGTTCCGTTGGTCGTCGTGAAGCGGCAGCGGTAACTATCCGTGCACAGCGTCTCCGCCATGCCGTCCGGCCAGACCTTCACGCCGCGGTTGTCGATCATGGTCAGTTCCAGACCATCCCCGTTGGCTTTCTGCGCGGCGCCCGCCAAACGGTTGGTCTCGAGCGACGGCCAGGCAATGTAGACATCGATCCCGTCTATGCCGACCTTCGCGGGAGTCTGCCGCTTCTCAGCCGCGCGCGCCTTCTTCGGTGGAGCAGCGGAATAGTGCACGGCTTTCAACGTGTGCGGCGTCTTGCCCAGGCGCGCCACTACCGCGTCCCCGAATTCCTTGGTGCCCACTTTCTGCTTGCTTTGGCCTTCCTTGTAAATGTCATAAGTGTGGATGCCGTCTTCGATGGTGCACATCCAGGCGTTATGCACGCGTTCGGCGATGTCCGGCTGATCCAAGTGCACCAGCATCAGCACGCCGCCCAGCAGCAGACCCGTGGGATTCGCCAGGTTCTGGTTCGCGCGCCGCGGCGCCGAACCGTGAATCGCCTCGAACATGGCGCATTGCGAGCCGATATTCGACGAGCCCGCCAAGCCCACCGATCCGGCGATCTGCGCGCAAACGTCGGACAGAATATCGCCGTACAAATTCGGCATCACAATCACGTCGAAGGCTTCCGGCGTGTCGGCCATTTTGGCGGCGCCGATATCCACGATCCAGACCTCTTTTTCGATGGACGGATACTCCGCGCCGATCTCGTCGAAGATCTTGTGGAACAGGCCGTCGGTCATCTTCATGATGTTGTCCTTCATGAAGCACGTGACCTTCTTGCGATTGTATTGCAGAGCGTATTCGAAGGCGTAGCGGACGATGCGCTCCGAGCCCGGACGCGTGATGATTTTCAAGCACTCCATGACGCCGTCGCTGAGCTGATACTCCATGCCCGCGTAGCAGTCTTCTTCGTTCTCGCGCACGATAACCACATCCATGCCGGGATGCTTGGTTTTGACGAACGGATGATACGAAACGCACGGGCGGACGTTCGCGTAAAGGCCCAGCATCTTACGCGTGGTGACGTTGAGGCTCTTGTAGCCGCCGCCTTGCGGAGTTGTGATGGGAGCCTTGTAAAAAACCTTGGTGCGGCGCAAGGATTCCCAGGAGCTGGGCTCGATACCTGTGGTGTTGCCCCGCAGGTAAACCTTTTCGCCAATCTCGATGACTTCAAGTTCGATGCGCGCGCCGGCTTCTTGAATGATGTGAAGCGAGGCGGCCATGATTTCAGGACCAATTCCGTCGCCGTAGGCGACTGTGATAGGAGTTTTAGACATAAACTGTAGGAAGCTCCAACATAGCACGAATCATGCGCCGATCCTTGTGTTGCACATTGCTCCTCTTAGTTGCATGCGGCGGACGGAAACACCCGGCCGTCGAGGACCTGAGCGGGCGCGAAAACCTGTCGCTGTTCAAGTTACAATCGCTGCGCGGCACGCGCGACGGCGATCGTCTTCAGGCTCAGGCGATGTTCAGCGACAGCTCCTCGATTCTCACCGTGGACATGCGCTTCGCAATCGGATCGCCCACCACGCTCGAGTCGGGCGCGTGGCGATGGATGCGCAACAATCAACTGCTGACCGGCGCCGTCGCCGCACGGTCGGTGTCATTCCTGGGCGGCCAGGACGGGCCACCCAGCATCGGCGGCGTCTTCCAATTGCTAGGGACAGATGGAATCGCAAAGTACCGCGTCACCATCCCAGTTACCATAGTGAGCCGGACCAACTGAGCCGCGACCGTAAGGGAGCGTCACTGCTCCAGACCCCGCACCAGTCCCGCAAAGTTTTCCAACTCACCCGCATTCAAATCCGACGCCAACCACCACATCATGCCCCCGCGCGTCCAGTGAACCATGTTGTAACCCTGGCGCGCGCTTGCCGCGACGCCGCTGTCGGACGAACCAGGCGACGGCCAAATGTACACATTGATCATGTGCTGGCGGTGTTGGTAGACCAATACAGCCACAGTGCGGCCGTCCACTGAATCCAGGCGTCCGCCAATCAACGGGAATCCCTGCGCTGCGAAATCTGCCACGGGTGGCGAGAAATCCAGCTTGCCGTTGAACCACGGCTTGACCGTATGCTGGTCCGTGGACTGCACATCCGCCAAACGCCCGGGCATCAGCGATCGCAGATGGCTGTCCAAAACTTCTTGTGCCACGAGATCGCTCGACCTGTGACTCAACGTCACCAGCCTGTCGATGAAAACGCCGGCGATCAGCAATCCCGCTGCTACGGCCAGCAACGCCCAGGGCAGTCTTCTTGGCTGCGCGCCGGATCGCGCCATGCGGCGCAATGCCGCATCCACGCGGGGCCGCAACTCGCGCGGCGGCCGGTGATAGAGCGAACCGCCGCGCAGCGCTGCGCCGATCGCCTGCTGACTCTCCACTGCGCGGGCGCACGTCTTGCACGCTTCCACATGCTTCTCTATCTCCAGGCTCCGAACCAGGTCGAGTTCGCCATCCACATAAGCGTGCAATAGATCCCGGGCATCTTCGCAACTCATGCCGCACCTCCTTTGTGAATCCGGCCCGCCAGCGCCTTCTGCAAGCGGCCTCGCGCCCGAGCCAGCCGTGACATCACGGTTCCCAACGGCACGCAGGTGATCGCGCTGATTTCCTTGTATGAAAGACCCTCCAGCTCGCGCAACACGATGGCCTCGCGGAATTCCAGCGGCAGATCGTCCACCGCCTGCCGCAATTGCTCCGCGTCCACGCTGCGCAGCAGGAGCGTTTCCGGATTCGATCGCGCGTCGTCCGGCTCCGCCATATCTTGATCCAAAGCGAGCGACGGCTTGCGATTCTGCTGCAGCCACGTGTAACAGGTGTTCCGCACGATGGTAAGCAGCCAGGTGCGGCAATCGCCCCCGCGGTAGGCGTCGAAGAAACGAAACGCCCGCAGGTAGGCCTCCTGCACGACATCCTCCGCGTCATGATCGTTGCGAGTCAGCCAGCGCGCGAGATTGTACGCCGCACCCATGTGAGGCACCACGAAAATCTCGAACGATACTAGTTTGCTCGGTTCCGGCACGGACGCCTGCTCTCGTTTCACCGGTCCTTGGACGGCGACGTTATTCAATTTACTGCATCTCCAAGCGTCCCGCGGCTCTAATGTGAATTCGTCTTGAGGTAAGCGATGATTTCACTGCGCTCCGCGCCGCTCTTGACGTGATAAACCATGTCTGTGTCGGGTACCAGCTTCTCGGTGTCCGTTAACCACTTTTCCAGAGTTGTTTCAGTCCACTGGATTCCCGATTTTTTGAGGGCGTCGGAGTACTGAAACGACGCGACCGATCCCGCAGTACGGCCATAAACCCCTCCCAGACGTGGCCCTTCCTTGTCGCGGTCCAACGCGTGGCATCCGCCGCAGCGCCGTTCAAACAGCGCCTTGCCGTCGGCGATCGGCTGGGCTTGCGAGTCGAAGAGACTCAATCCGGCCATCAACGACACGAATCCCGCGAGAATAGCTCTCATGCCTAAGCTCCCGCCAGTGTGGAATCCACAATCGCCAGGCTGTGCTGCTTCATCACGGACTTGACGTCGGTGATTCCGAGGACACTTCGTAATTTGTCATCCGCTACCTTCATCGGGCCGGGTCCCTTCGCTGTGCCGGGAGCAGGTTGTGGAAACGCGGTGGACATCGCCGTGTGGAATGTAACGCTGCCTTCCACCTTCTGCATCACTTGATGGATGTGACCGTTCAGCACCGTTACTGATCCGAACCGTTTGAGGTACGCGAGGGCCTGAGCGCTGTCCTCGGTTCCCCAGCCCCAGTCCGGATATACGGACCACAGCGGGATATGAGCAAAGACTACTACTGGGCGGCTGGCTGGTTGGTCTTTTAGATCGGCTTCGAGCCACTCGATCTGTTCAGCGCCGAGTTTGCCGAGCCCTTCCAGTACGGCGGCGTTGTTCAGCCCAACGAAGTGCACATCCTTGTGGTTGAAGCTATACCATCCGTTTCCCTTCGTGTCTTTGCCATAACGTTCCAGGTACATTTTGCCGTCGTCGATCGACATGTCATGCTCGCCGGGAACGAAGAAGACCTGTTTTGGCTTCGCGCCTTGCAGCATATGGTCGAGCGTGTCATACTCGCCGGCCTTGGACGTGTGGCTCAAATCGCCAGTGTGGATAATGAACTCGGGCTCTTCGGGCAATCCGTTGATCTTGTCGATGGTCGCCTGCAACGTGGCGGCCACATCGGGATTCGCCGGTTTGTTGAAGCCCATATGAGTGTCGCTGATCTGGACGAAATGGAGTCCTCCGTTCGCGGCTTTCTTCTTGTTTTGTCCGACGGCCTGGGACGTCAGGACGTCGCTGCCGACGGTCCACAGAACGCCGGTCCCAGCCCAGGCCATGCACTGGAGAAAGCCGCGGCGGTCGATGCCGTCGTCGTTGTGGTCGTGAATAATAAGCTTTGACAAATCTCACCTCTCTTCACACTTCCAGACTCGAATGCCCCGCAGTTTATTCCCTAGTCTGTCGGTGCTTTGGTGGCGGACTCCAATCGCTGGCGTTCGCGATGTGCCCAATCGTACAGTTGCCGGATTTCGGATTCCGACAGTTTGGCCGCGGGATGTAAAGCCACGTAACGCGGGAGTGGCATTCGGTGATTCCGCACCTCAGCACCCAACCTGGAGAGAACCTCCGCCTGCCGATCTGCCGTGTAGTCGCCCCAGTGGGAAAGATTCATGTGATTTCGGGCCTGATGCACGTCATTTTCAACGAGCCACGAGAGCGGAGGAACGTAACTGTACCAGGGCCATTCGGTGCGTTCGGAGTGGCAATTCTGACAAGACCGCTCGAGGATCCGAGCGATGGGTGCCGTGGTCTCCGCGCCCGCAAACAGCGGCTCGTTCGAATGCTGAGCCTTGACACGTCCAAATGGATGCACAAAGGCCGAGGCGAAGCCTGCGAGTCCGATGGCGGCGATACTTGCTCTGAGGGTGCTCTTCATGTCTAATTACGAGACCCTCGGGCAGGCGCTTTTATTCCCCGGGTTCAACTACATCGGTTCCACGACCAACTTCAAACCCGCCAGAGCCCTCACGCGCACACGCGCCCCCGCCGGAATCGTCGCGGACGCCACCGCATCCCAGTATTCGCCGCGCACCAGAACCTGTCCCTCCGGTTCCAGCGCGGTGCGCGTGACGCCAATTTCGCCAATCATCCCGCTCGCGCCCGTTAGCACCTTGTTGCGGCGCGCCTGCACCACAATCGACACCAGGAACATGGTGATTACGGCGAACGGGATGGCTACGCTGAACGCCGTCAAGGGATGAATACGCAACTCGGGCGGGCCGTTGATCAGCAGCAGCGCGCCCAGCACCATCGACACCGTGCCGCCGATCCCCAGAATTCCGTGTGAAGTGAACTTCAATTCCAGAAGGAACAACGCCACCGACAGCAAAAGCAGCGCCACGCCCACCCAGTTGATCGGCAGGATGGTCAGTGAAGAAAGTCCCAGCAGAGCCAGAATCGCGCCCGCGACTCCGGGAAAAATCAGTCCCGGCGAAGAGAATTCGACATAAATCCCCAACGCTCCGAGCACCAGCAGGATGAAACCGATGTTCGGGTCGGCGATGGCAGCCATCAGCTTCTCGCGCAGGCTTCGCCGCGCTTCCGCTACGGTGGCGCCCTTGAGGTGCAGCACCTGCTTGCGCCCGTCCGCGCGCTTGATCTCGCGCCCGTCAAGTTGCTTCAAGAGCTGCTGCTCGTCGCTCGCGATCAAGTCGATCAGCTTGTTGTCCAGGGCTTCCTTCTCGGTAAACGCCTTGGCTTCCCGAATGGCCTGCTCGGCCAACTGGCTGTTGCGGCCGCGCTCCGACGTGATGCTGCGCATCAGTGCAGCGATGTCGTTCTCCACTTTATCCCGCATCACCTTGTCCATCTCCTGGCCCATCAGGACCGGGGAAGCGGAACCGGTGTTCGTGCGCGGTGACATCGCGGCGACATCGCCTGCCTCGAGCAGAAAGAAGCCGGCGGAAGCGGCATGCGCGCCGCTCGGCGTTACGTACGTGACCACCGCGACCGGGGAAGCCGAAAGCTGCTGGATGATCCGGCGCGTCGCTTCGAGCAGCCCGCCGGGCGTGCTCAACCGGATCAGGAGCAGCTCAGCATGTTCCGATTGCGCTTGCTCGATCGCGTGGCTGATGATCTCCACCGTGATGGGGTGAACCACGCCGTCGACGGACACCGCGATCACATGCGGCGCGGGCGCCTGGCCCACAGCCGTCAGGCCCAACAACGCCAGCAATGCGAAGAGTACCCGCAAGTAACTTCAATATATAGCAATTCGAGCAACGCTGGCGATAAGTAGAATCATGTTATGAACCCGAAATACTTCTTTGCGCCGGACCTGCTCGCGCAAGTCGAAGTTCCCAAGCAGGGAATCCTGAGCCGCACGCTGCACAACGACGACCAGGTGAAGCTGGTGCTATTCGGCTTCTCCGAGGGCCAGGAACTCTCGGCGCACACCGCGCCCATGCCGGCCGATCTTTACTTTCTGCAAGGCGAAGGTGCGCTAACGCTGGGCGAAGAGCGCATGCCCGTCCAGGCCGGATCGTTCGCCCACATGACGCCGGGATTAACCCACGGAATCGTGGCGCAAACGCCGCTGGTCATGCTCCTGGTGATGATGAAGGGCATAAACACCTAGTGTAGTGTGGGGCAGCCAATCCTGGCTGCAGCCGCCTTTCAGGCGGCTCTTTCCGGTCGCTCGTTTGCCCATCCATTTCGTGGACACTACGCTAGCCGCCACGGAACGCCACCGCCAACTTCCGATACGTGACCGCCAGTTCTTCGGGCAGCACGCGCGTCTCCGCGACCGTGGTGATGAAGCTGGTGTCACCGGTCCAGCGCGGCAGGACATGCATGTGGATATGGCCGGCGATGCCCGCGCCCGCGCTCTCGCCCAGGTTCATTCCCAGGTTGAAGCCTTGCGGTTTATAGATCGTACCCAAGTGGCGCTGCCCCTGCTGCGCCAGCAGAATCATCTCCTCCAGCGCTTCGCGCGACGCTGCTTCCAGAGTATCCACGTGCTGGTACGGCACGATCATCAGGTGGCCCGTGGTGTACGGATACAAGTTGAGAACGATGAAGTTGTGCTTCCCGCGATGGACCAGGAAGTTCTCTTCGTCCTTCTGCTCCGCCGCTTTCTGGCACAAAACGCAGCCCTCCGCGGCGCGCTCCTTTTGAACGTACTGATAGCGCCACGGACTCCAGAGGTGGTCCATATAAACCGGATTGGAAAGCGGCCGATCTTAGACGCCGCCAGTGCCAGGCGCACCGGAAGACGGCGCAGACGGCTGACCTTCGCCGCTCGAGTTGTTCACCAGGTCTTTCAGTTCCTTGCTCGGCTTGAAGTAGGGGATCCGCTTGGCCGGCACCTCGACGCGCGTGCCGGTCTTGGGATTGCGGCCAACGCGCGGCTGTCGCTGCCTGGTGCGGAAACTGCCAAATCCTCGGATTTCGATCTTGTCCCCCGAGCGAAGGGAACGAACGATGCTGTCGAAGATGGCTTCTACGATTACTTCGGAATCCTTGCGGGTCATCTCCACGACCCGGGAGACTTCCTCGATCAATTCGGCCTTCGTCATGTGCTTTATCTCCCTTGGAGGTCCGGCTTACCGGCCTTCGCCTTTGACTCTGATATTGATCACTTCTTCGATGGTCATCGTGGCCGCCGTGGCGTGGCGCTGATAATCCTCCAGCCGGGTTCTTTCCTCATCATCGGTCAGCGCACGAATACTGAGGCCGATCTTCTTTTCGGCCTCGTTCAACTTTACAACCTTAAAGTCCATCTCCTGGCCGATCGCCAGCGGCGATTCCTCCTGCCTGCGATCGGCGCCGCCCGGAATCTCGGAGCGGTGGCACAACCCCTCGACGCCCGGCGCCAGCTCCACGAAAACTCCGAAATTAGCGGCCCGGCACGCGCGCCCCCGCACCACGTCGCCCACTTGATGGGCGCGGAAGAACGATTCCCATGCGTCCGGCTGGAGCTGCTTGACGCCCAATGACAGCCGCCGGTTCGGCGCGTCAATATTGAGGATAACAGCTTGCACCAACTGGCCCTTCTTCACCACGTCGGAGGGATGCTTGACGCGCTTGGTCCAGGAAAGATCCGAAATGTGCACCAGGCCGTCGATCCCCTCCTCAATCTCGATGAACGCGCCGAACTCGGTGAGCTTGCGCACGCGTCCCTCGACCACGGATCCGATGGCGTACCGCTCCGCGACGGTGGTCCAGGGGTCGGGCTCGAGCTGCTTGATGCCCAGCGAGACGCGCCGGTCGCGCGCCTTCACGTCCAGCACCACCGATTCCACCTGGTCGCCGATCTTCACCACTTTGCTCGGATGCTTCAACCGCCGGCTCCAGGTCATCTCGGAAATGTGGATCAGTCCTTCGACGCCCGGCTCCAGTTCCACGAAAGCGCCGTAATCGGTGACACTCACAACGCGCCCGATCACGCGCGATCCTCCCGGATAACGCTCCCCGATACTCTCCCAAGGATCGGGAATCAGTTGTTTGAGTCCCAGCGAGATGCGCTCCTTCTCGCGGTCGAACTTCAGCACCTTCACCGTGATTTCGTCGCCCGGGTTCAAGATTTCGGATGGATGATTCACCCGCCCATAAGACATGTCGCTGACGTGCAGCAGCCCGTCGATGCCGCCCAGATCGATGAACGCGCCGTATTCGGTGAGATTCTTGACCACTCCGGTGACTGCGGCGCCTTCTTCCAAGCCTTGCAGCGCCGTGCTCTTGCGCGCCGACAGCTCTTCTTCCACGGCCATCTTGCGCGAGACCACGACGTTTCCGCGGCGGCGGTTCAACTTCACGACCTTGACGGGGATGTCCTGGCCCAGAAACGTATCCAGATTGTGCATCGGGCGAACATCGATCTGCGATCCCGGCATGAAGGCCGGAACGCCCACGTCTACCGACAACCCGCCCTTGATGCGGCCGGTGACGCGGCCGGAAACGATCAGCCCATCGCGATGCGCTTTTTCAAGATTGTCCCAGGAGCGCAGGCGGCTGGCCTTCTCATGCGACAACAGGATGTAGCCTTCCGGCTGCGCGCCGTGGCGATCCACCATCACGTCGATCAGGTCGCCCGGGTGCACCAGGATACTGCCGTCCGGCTGTGCGAACTGTTCAATGGGAACCAGGCCTTCGGACTTGTAACCGAAGTCGACGATGACGTCTTTTTCGTGCAGTTTGACGATGCGTCCCTGGAGCAATTCGCCTTCATGCGGCGGGGCGAAATGGCTATAGTCGTCGATGAGTTGCTCGTAGTCCGCCTCTTCGGTGGACACGGGCACGTCTAGATTTTGCTCATCAATATTGCTGGGCATCGCCGCACTCTCAGGTTCATGCTACTACAACGGCCGGGAGGCAGTCCCCAGGGCAGGCTAAGAGAATCCAAACAGCGGGGCTTAACCGGCTTCTCGGCGCTTCGAAGCGTCACCAACTTAACCGACAAATCATTGATACATCAGTACTTCAGAAGGATAGCCGAGCCGCGAGGTGCAAGTCAACCTTAGTAGTGTTGCCCCTATCAGTTGCGCCCGCAGACATCCGGAGTGCGGCACATCCCGCCCGGGCAAGCGGGAAACTCGGAACTCTTCGACTTTGCGTTCGAGTGGGCGGCGAACGTGGAAAGCGCGGTGGTCAGATGCGCCTGCCCGCAACCTGGGCAAGCAATCGCGTCGCCATTCCGGCGCACCAGCTTCTCGAACTTGGTTCCGCAGTCTTCGCAGATGTATTCGTAAATAGGCATTTCTCTTGACTCCGTAGCAAGCTAGTACTCCAATTCTAGCAATGGCCCGGGCATTCCTGCCGGGGCTCCGTTCCATCTCTCGAGCCGCCTATGAAACAATAAGCACATGAAGCGACCGTTTCCGGCGAGCGTCTGGCGTGAGGGCCGTTGGTATGTTGCCCAGTGCCTGGAGATCGACATTGCGAGTCAAGGTGCGACCGAACAAGAAGCGCTCGACAATCTTCGCGAGGCCATCGAGCTGCACTTTGAGCCGCCCCAAGCGACGCGTCCGCCCAAGCTGCGCGTGATCGAGGCCGAAGTTGGGGCGGCTTAAGCCGCAACCTTTCCGCGAGGTCAAGCGTAGACTTGAAGCCGCCGGCTTCGTCGAAGCCAGCCAGAAAGGGAGCCATGTCAAGTTTGTTCGCAAGGCAGCGGATACCGTCGACACGGCAATTGTCCCAAAGAAATCGGAGATTCCCGTCGGAACCTTACGTAGCATTCTCAACCAAGCCCATATCGAGCCGGAGGATTGGGACGAACTTGGGTGACCTCCAGTGTAGTACGGAGTTTCGATGCAATAACGCTAACTCAATCGTGTCCAGGAACCGGCTTGATGTCCGGCGCGCTGTAATTGTTTACTACATGCATGCATCTCCGAGAAGCCGCGAAATTCTGGCTATAATTATCGCCAGGACGGAGTCAGAATGCGTTTTGCCAGCGTTGCCGAAGTGAAGAATGGTTTGTCCGCCTATCTGGCGCGGGCCCGCAAGCGAAGAGAACCCATCGTCGTCACCCGGCACGGCAAGCCTTATGCCTTGATTCAAGCGATTACCGAACAAGACGCTGAAAGCCTGGAGTGGAAGGGGCTAGCCGAGCAGCGTCTGAAGCAAGCTTGGCAAGGCGAGGATGATGCCCTTTACGACTACTTATAGGCGAGGACAAGTGGTTGTGGTGAACATTCCGTTCACCGGGCAGGGTGGCGACAAGCCCCGACCGGCGCTCGTCCTCAGCGCGGATGAGTTTCACCGCGGATTACCGGATCTAATCGTGTGCCCCATCAGTAGCCAGCCGCGCTTCTTCAAGAAGCCTGGAGCCGGCGATCACCCGCTACAGTACTGGCAGAGCGTCGGCTTGAAATATCCCAGCACGGCACGCCTCTCGAAATCTTATAGCAAGTCGAAAAAAGAATTATCAAACGTGTGTTGGGGATGATGCACCTCGAGGAGCTGGCTCGCGTCGAGCGCGGATTGCGCGAGGTCTTCAGCCTTTAGCGGCTTAGCATTCTTGCCGGTGTTGGGTTCGCGCCCTCCATGCGGCAGCGCCCGCTCGGTGTTAATACGCTATGATTGTGCCGTCGGATCAACGGAATGGCTAGGAAGAACAAAAAGGCGATGTCAAAGGAGTTCGGAACCTTCCTGCGTTTGTATGGTCGAAAGGCCCAAAAGGGCTGCGAGCCTAATGACCGGCCTTACGATCCAGGGATTGAGCGAGAATTGCGTCGTCTGAAGCCCGAAGAACTTGACAGACTCATCAATGGTGAAGCCGATGAGCGCCTTCCCACGAAAATCTCAAAGTAGCCTACTGCCACTGCGATGCCTTCAATGCAGCAGCGCCAACTCCACCGCGTCCAGGAACCGGCTGATGTCCGCCGTCGGCGCGCTGTAATTGTTCACCAGAAAAGAAAAAGCCACCGGCCCGTATTCGGGCGTATCGATATATCCCGAGTTGGCCCGGACGTGGCTCAGCGTCCCGGTCTTGGCGTGAATGGCCTTGGCTTCCGGATGATCCGGAAAGCGCGAGGCGAGCGTGCCGTCGACGCCGGCGATCGGCAGCAAGCCCATCCAGACATCGCGATGCGCGGACTTGTACATGTACGCAAGCAGCTTGGTGATCGCGGCCGGCGTCACCAGCGTGCTGCGCGACAACCCGGAGCCGTCCATGAAACGGTGGTCGTCCTTCGCCACGCCCGCTTCCGTGAGAAAATTCCGCATCTCGGCAAGACCGGCGTCGCGGCTCCCGAAGTGCCTGTTCACCGCGCCCACTTCGCGCAGCATCACCTCGGCGTGCAGGTTCTGGCTCACTTTGTCGACCACCTGAAGAAGCTGCGCCAGCGGCGGCGACGAGCGCTCGGCTAGCACGACGCGAGGCTTCACCATTTCCGACGCATCATCCGAAAATCGATGCCGCGCCACGGCCCTTCCCTGGATCAGCACTCCGCGGCGCTCCAGAGCGTCGCGCAGCACTTCGGCGGCGTATAGCGCCGGATCGTCGACGGCCAGCAATTGCGTGAAACCCGGATCACCGATGGGAATCGCGCCAGAAACGTGGAGCTGGCGTCCCTCCGGTTTGCGATCGAAATCGATCCTTCGGGCGCCGCTCTCTTCGGTGCGAACGCGATTGTCGATGGAGAAGTATTCGAAGGGCGGCAGCAGCAGGATTTGCGCGAGATCGCCAGCGTTAGCGCCCGGCCGGATGGTCATGGCGAAGCCGTTGTCATCCAGGATCAGCGCGCTCACCGGCGCGCCATATTCCCAGGTGGAATCGCCGAACGTCCAGCCGTCCGCGAACGGCGCCCAGATGTAGCGGCGGTCGTCGCCGACGATGTCGCCGCGAATCCGCTTCAGACCGCGCGAGACGAGCTGCTGCACCAAATCCTCCACGACGCGGAAGGAATAATCGCCTGACGAAGTGGAATGGTTCCGATACGGATACTCGCGCCCGGAGAGGCTCGGATCTCCGCCGCCCACGAACACCAGATCGCTGTCGAGCGTCCCCTTGGAATCGATCGGCTTCGCGGCCGAGATCTGCGTCGTGAAGCGATACTGCGGGCCGAGCCGCATCAGCGCCAGCGCCGTGGTAAACAGCTTCATGTTCGAGGCCGGCACGAACAGGTGGGCGGCGTTCCGCTCGTAGAGCACTTGGCCGTCGTTCAGACTCACCACTTGCAGACCGGCATATGCGTTGGCGAGCGCGGGCGTGCTTGAAACGATGTCGTCGATCTTCGACTTGAGGTCGGCGGCGCAGACCAGCGATGAGGCCAAACACAGTATCGCGGCGCGATGCATACGTTGCAATAATATACTCAAAGGGTGGCTTTCCGCTCTATCGCGCTCGGGTTCGCGCTTGTCCCCTCGCTAACGCTCGGGGTTGCGTTGGCCCAGGATGCGCAGCCGCGCTCCAAGGCTTCCGATTATCCGGTGCACGCCACGCTTCCCGGCATGGAGATCGGCGCCGAATACCTGGTGCACAGCATTCCTGCCGAAAGCGGAATGTATTTCGGCAAAGAGTACCTGGTGGTCGATGTAGGTATTTTCCCGGACACGAAGGGCGGGCCCATCACCACTTCAGCCAGACGGTTCACGCTGAAGATCAACGGTGGCAAGATCGTGCTGGATACGGATTCGCCCGGAACGGTGGCCGCCTCGCTCAAATATCCCGACTGGGAGCAGCGTCGCAACGTGACCGCGCAAGCGGGTCCGGTGATCCTCGGCGCGCCGCCCGCGGTGGGAAGGTTCCCTGGCGATCCACGGCCGACGCAGGGACGGCTGCCGCCCGCTCCGCGAGTCCCGGAGCAGCCGGATCCCAGCGGCGAACCCAGGCCTTCCGATCTGCCCATCGATCAGCAGATTGCGCGCATCGCTCTTCCGGAAGGGTCGTTCAACGAGTACGCCAAAGGCTGTCTGTTCTTCCGGTTCACGGGGAAGATGAAGTCGATTCGTTCGCTGGAACTGGTTTACGACACCGGAGATAAAGGGCCGAAGGCGACGTTGGCACTGCTGTGATTTAGGTTCGCCCGCTCAAGCCGGTCAGCTTGGCTTCCAACATAATCAGCAGCAGCAGCACGAAAACCATGCAGGTACCCAGCAGCGGAACGATCATCACGGCTTGAATGCCCCACGCTTGAACGACATCGCCAAGCGTCCATGGCGCCAGCAATCCGCCGGTGATCGCAAGCGAGAAGATCCCGTTGTAAAAGCCGGGATGGTAGTAGGGGAACCGGTGCGCGATCTTCTCGACTACTAATGGATAGATTGGTGCAAAACCGGCGCCGACAAACAGGATCCCCATCACGGCGCCGAAACCGTTATTCGTGGACGCCAGCACGATAGTCCCCAGCAGCGCCGAAGCGATGGAGCCGATCAACAGCACGGCGTGATTCATGCGCTTCAACGCCACCTGCGCAAGGGCGCGGCCCACCAACAGCGACGCCCAGTACAGCGCCAGCATGAGCAACGAATCCTCGGGACTGATGCCCAGACGCCGGATCAGAAACAGCGGCAGCCAGCCCGCAATCGACCATTCGTTTCCGAATTGGAAAAACAGCAGCAGGCTGAATAGGACTGCGCCGGGGTTGCGGAAATCGCGCAACACTTGCATTACGGGGACCTCGCGCAACACAGCCTGGCGAGGAAGCTGCGCTCTCGCGTATATCCCTGCGTAGAATGCAGGAACCACGGCGAACAGGATCAGGATGCTCGGGACGGTGTACACGTAATAGGTACCGGCCACCAGCAGCGCGGTCAGCAGGCAGCCGAGTCCGAAGAGGACTCCCGCGACGTTCACCGTTGCTGCGCGATCGTGCCGGTAGAGCGGAGAGATGGCGTGGAAGACGGCGGCATTCAGCAGTCCCGCGCTCACGCCGATCCAGAGCAGACCGAACAGCCGCCAGATGGCGGCGACGGGCGGAGAGGAAAGAGCCAGAAACAGGAATCCGCCGCAAGCGATGCCGTTGGCCAGGATGAATACGAACTTGACGCCTTTGCGCGGCAGCAGCGCATGGGAAGCGACGACCGACAAAAGGAAGCCGCAGTTCAAGCTGAGGAAGTACTGTCCGACTTCGGTGAAGTCCTCGGAAAGGTGATAGCGCCAAGCTGGCAGAATTGCGCCCAGGAATGACATGAGCATCCCCGAGACCAAGAACGCCGAAAGCGACCGGCGCCCTTCGGAAGCGTCCAGCGTTTGAGCTTCCGCGGGTTCTTCGAGCCTCAACGTAGCAGGACTCGACATCAGTGGATATTGTACCCCCATCCGCTTACCAGGGAAGCCCGCAATACCGAATACGGTAGCCGAATCCGGGGAGTCTCTTCCAGAAAATGAATCACGCTGCACGCTAATCTCAGGTTTTCCAGCATGTTACGGCATGGCTCCGGGATTGCTCTGGGAATGGCAAGTTTGTTTCAGGGTGTGTCTCGAGATTCTGGGGAGTTGCCTCGAAGTTGGTTGGTTTGAGTGCCCCGCACGAAAGATGCGGGGCATTTTTTTGAACTCCGGGGACACTCCGGGGCTAGCGTGGCAAAGGGTTCAATCTGAGCAGTCAGGCAGGCGTGCCGGCAGATTCTGCCCCGAGGTTTCCAGCCAAATTCCTAGTACGCGCTCCGCATCGCTCTACTACCCATAGTGCTCCGATAGAAAAAGTTTGACAGAGAGGGCGAGCCAGCTTTATTATATTTACATCACTGAGAAAGGAGGTGGTCCAGTCTAACATGAGCAATGGTAGTAGTGACTGTAGATTTAATTCCTCGCGCGAGGTGGCCGACTGTTAAAGTCGACCGTTCCGAACGTTCAGGTTTCGTTCAGTGACGATGCCGCTGCTCCTGTGGACCGGCCACCGCACTGCGCGACATAAGTGAAACGCCTGGGACTTCCCAGGTTACCAGCCCCCACACCGCCGCACAGGCGTTGTGGGGGTTCGTATTTAATGGGGTCCGGAGAATCGCTTGTGCGGCAGCGTGGCGATGGACGTCCAGAAATGCTCGATGGAGCGCACGACGGACATGTACTCATCCAGATCGGAAGGTTTGCGGATGTAGCAGTTGGCGTGCAATTGGTAAGCTTTGTCCAGATCGGATGGCGCGGCAGAACTGGTGAAAACCGCCACTGGAATGCTGCACAGTTCGGGATCGGCCTTGAGTTCCTGGAGCACTTCGCGGCCGTTTTTTCCGGGCAGGTTCAGATCCAGCAGGATCAAATCCGGGCGAGGCGCATGGCGATGGGTTCCACGGCGCCAAAGAAAGTCCGTCGCTTCCGTTCCGTCCTTCGCGACACTCAGATGGCAGGGCAGTTCGCCATCTCGCAGGGCTTCGAGCACCAGGCGGACGTCTCCCGGGTTGTCTTCTACCAGAAGCATCTCGAAAGTGCCCGCGGACTTGTTCATGCGTACTAACCCATGATCTTACGGAGCAGTCTCCGGGCCAAACGGCTAAGCGCTTGCCTCTGCTCGATTAGACGCATCCACGCTGGCGATCTCCGCCTGGGTAGATTTTGCTGAGCCGGGTGGTTTTTGCGTGGATTAGAATGAAAGTAGTGACCCGCAGGCTTGTCCCACTGATGGCCGGCCTTCTCGTGCTCCTGGCTTCAAGCTGGGCCGCGGTTCCAGGTTTGTCGATTCGCGGCAAGCTTACTCAGTCGCCGGATAATAAGCCCGTGCTCGAATTGAGCGATCGCAAGCTGGTGTTGCTCGAGGGCGACGAGGCTACCATGGGCGTGTTGAACGACAAGCGTCTTTGGGGAACCGACTTCGAAGCCATCGGGCACTACAACTCACCCGGGCATTTCGAAGTGGATCCCATCCACACGCGCGCGATGTGGGTGCATAAAGACGGGAAGCGGCTGACGATCTCATACTGGTGCGATGTTTGCTATATTCGGACCTACTCGCCCGGGATATGCGTCTGCTGCCAAAAGTACACCGATCTCGATCTCAGCGAACCGGACAAACCCTAGCGCTCGTTTTTTTGCTGCCCATCGCGATGGCACAAGCCGCCGACTACTCCGCGCAAAAACTGAAGGTCGATTCGATCGAAATCGTGCGCCTGACCGACGCGCCGCATCACATGGAGGTATCGATCTGCCCGTCGATCGGCAACATCGCGTACGAGATGAAGGTGAAAGGCAAGGAGATCCTGTTGCCGCCGCCGGCGAAGCTGGACGCGTGGAAGGCGAAGCCCGCGCAGGCGGGCATCCCGTTTCTTGCGCCGTGGGCCAACCGCATCGATCCGGACGCTTATTGGGCGAACGGCCGGAAGTATCTCTTGAATCCCGATGCCGGCAGCCTGAGACGCGACGCCAATGGGTTAGCGATTCACGGTCTGCTGTTGTTCGCATCGGACTGGGAGTTGATCCGGCTGAATGCGAATCAGACCGGCGCCGAAGTCACCAGCCGTCTCGAATTCTGGAAACATCCCGAGTGGATGGTGCAGTTTCCGTTCGCGCACACGATCGAGATGACCTACCGGCTGGCCGAAGGGATGCTCGAGGTTCGCATTGCGATCGACAACCAGTCAACCGATCCGATGCCGCTTCTGATCGGGCTTCATCCCTGGTATCAGATTCCGGATGTTCCACGCGACCAGTGGACGGTACACCTGCCGGTGCGCGAACATTACACGCTTTCGAGCAAACTGATTCCCACGGGTGAGACAACGCCGGTGGAACTAGCCGATGCGACCCCGCTCGCCGGACGACAGTTCGACGACGTCTACGGAAATCTCAATCCCGACGACGAATTCTGGGTGGAGGGCAAGGGTAAAAGGATTTCCGTTCGCTTTGGCTCGAAGTTTCCGGTTGGCGTTGTCTACGCGCCGCAGGGGCGCAACATCATCTGCTTTGAGCCGATGACGGGCGTCACGAATGCGTTCAATCTGGACCACGCAGGCGTGTACAAGGGTTTGCAGAGCGTGCCCGCCGGCGGGAAGTGGTCGGAGAGATTCTGGATCCGGCCGACCGGCTTCTAGCGCAATATGGAAGGAGCGATGCAGTCTGTCTGTAACGCGGGTGGCGGCTCCGCCGGAATGATGCTGGGGTATTTGCTGGCGCGTGCTGGAATCGAAGTCGTGGTTCTGGAGAAACACGCCGACTTCCTGCGCGACTTCCGCGGCGACACCGTTCATCCCTCGACTCTGGAAGTGATGCACGAGCTGGGCCTGCTGGAGGGGTTTCTGAAACAGCCGCATCAGCGCGTTCTCAAAGTGCGCGGCCGGATAGGCAGCGACGAAATCGTCATGGGCGATATGGCCTACCTCCGGGCACGCTGCCGCTTCGTCGCGATGATGCCGCAGTGGGACTTCCTGAACTTCCTGGCCGAACAAGGCCGCCGCTATCCGACGTTTCATCTGAGAATGCAAACCGAGGTTACCGGTCTGATCGAAGAACACGGCCGGATCGCGGGCATTCGGGGAAACACGCCGAGCGGCCCGGTGGAAATCCGTGCGGACCTGGTGGTGGGCGCCGATGGCCGGAACTCGGTGGTCCGCGAACGCGCCGGCCTGGTGGTTGAGGATATCGGCGCCCCAATGGACGTGCTCTGGATGCGGCTGTCCAAACATACCGGCGACCCGGAATTGCTCGGCTACGCGAATCGAGGTAAAATGCTGGTCTTGCTGGATCGCGGAAGCTATTGGCAATGCGGTTTTGTGATTCTCAAAGGAGCCACCGAAGAGATCCGGAAAAAAGGCATCGAAGCGTTCCGTGCAAACATTGTCGAACTCGCCCCCTTCTTGCGCGACCGAGTTGAGGAACTTCGTGACTGGGACGATGTGAAGCTACTGACGGTCCGCGTCGATCGCCTGCGGCAGTGGTATCGCAGTGGCCTGCTGTGCATCGGCGACGCAGCCCACGCCATGTCTCCGGTGGGCGGTGTGGGGATCAATCTGGCCATTCAGGACGCTGTCGCGGCGGCCAACATACTGGCAGCTCCCCTGCGGGAAGGCGCTCTCAGCACGGCTGATCTCGCAAGAATACAACGCCGCCGCGGTTTGCCTACGCGAATCACGCAACGCGTGCAAGCGTTGATGCGAAAACAGGTGGGCGGAAGTCTGGATAACTCCGCATCCAGGCGGATGCCTTGGCCCGTCCGTCTATTGGAAAGTACGACGCTCCCACGCCGTCTTCGCACGCGCTTCATTGGGCTCGGTATCCGCCCGGAGCACGTGAGGACGCCGGATGTGTGGGGCGCGGGAGCGCACGTGGATTCCCGGCATTAATGCTGCGTCAAATGATATCCTGAAGGCCCACCTCGGTATCCGCTATGAATCGTCCTCGGTCTTCCCGCCAGCGCTACCGTGCATTTGTTGACGACTACCGGCAGCGGCGCCTGGATGACATAGTCGACGGCGACAAGAGCCGGAAACAACTCGAAGAACCGGCCAAAGACGGCGCGGCGGCTGAGGAATCGCAAAAGCAAAGCAAGGGCAAACGCCGAGAGTACCTGCGCGAATACCTGCGCTGGCTGTGGCCGCATCGTTACGCCGTCGGGGCGCTCTTCACTCTCGCATTGATCGCCGCGGGCCTGGAGATGGTCGAGCCGCTGTTTCTGCGCTTCATCGTCGACAAAGTCTTGCTGAACCAGGCGCTGGATTTCGCCGCCCGGTTCACGCGGGTGAATCTGGCCGGTGGGCTGTTCCTCGCCCTCGTAATCGCATCCAACTCCGTGACGGCTCTGCGCGAGAACCGGCAGCGCTTGGTGAACACACAGGTGATGCTGTCACTCCGCCGTTCACTCTTCGAGCGCATGCTTAATCTCCCTTTGCCGAAGCTGTGGGACATGAAGACCGGCGGCATCCTGTCGCGGCTCACGGGCGACGTGGACACCACTACGGGACTGCTGCAGATGGCCATCGTGTCGCCATCCGTGTCGATCATCCGGCTAATCATCGCCATCGGCATCCTGATGACGCTGAACTGGCGGCTGGCGCTGACTGCCCTGGCCATCGTCCCCGGCGTGATGGCGATCAGCTTCATCTTCGCCAAGCGCATCCGGCCGATTTACCGCTCGCTTCGCAAGGACGCGGAACTGATCGATGGGCGGGTTGGCGAAACATTCTCGGGAATTCGTGTTGTCCGGGCCTTCCGCCGTGAAATAAACGAGCTGCTCGAATACATGCGCGGGCGGCATACGGTGCTGCGCAAGGAAATGTTCGCGCAGCGCCGCGAAACCGTCATCTGGACGTCCTGGAACCTGCTCATGGGCAGCGTCAACGTCGCGATTGTCTGGTACGGCGGATATCTGAACCTGCGCGGCGGCGCATCCATCGGCGACATCATGGCGTTTCAGTGGTACACGTTCCTGCTGCTGAATCCCGTGTGGAACCTGGTCAATTCTTTCTCCGAATTGCAGCGCTCGCTGGCTGCGATGGAGCGCGTATTCGAAGTGCTGGCGATGCCCAACGACAAGCCCGACAAGCTGGAGGCTTCGGACGCGCCGCGCGTGGCGCACGAGATCCGCTTCGACAACGTCGAGTTCGAGTATCGCGAAGGCCGGCCAGTGGTGCGCGACTTCAGCGTGACGGCGAACGGCGGATCGGTGATCGCCCTGGTGGGCCGCAGCGGCGCCGGGAAGACGACGGTGACGGACCTGGTGGCCCGCTTTCACGACCCAACCAAAGGTCGAATCCTGCTCAATGGCAGCGACATTCGGGACTTTCGCTTGAATACCTATCGGAGTCTGCTGGCCATCGTCCAGCAAGACGTCTTTCTGTTCGATGGATCGGTGCGCGACAACATCGCCTACGGCCGGCACGACGCCACGGACGCCGAAGTGGAAGACGCCGCGCGGCGCGCCAATGCGCATGAGTTCATCGAGAAACTTCCGGAGCAGTACGAGACGTTTATCGGCGAGCGCGGCGTCAAACTTTCGGGCGGTCAGCAGCAGCGGCTCGCGATTGCGCGCGCGATCCTGGCGTCTCCGCAGATCCTCATTCTGGATGAGGCCACCAGCAACCTGGATACCGAGAGCGAACAGCTCATTCAGGAATCCATGGCCGAGCTGCTTGCCGGCCGGACCACGTTCGTGATCGCCCACCGGCTGTCTACGGTGCGGCGCGCCAACCTGATCCTGCTGATGGATGAAGGCCGCATCATCGAACGTGGAACGCACGACGAGCTCATGCGCGCCCGCGGCGTCTATCACGACATGGTAGTTCGACAGATGGAATCTCACGGTCGCACTGACGAAATGGTATTGCAGTGAAAGTCTTGTGAATCGCGATATACTAACTCGGGCTATAGGAGTGCCCTCAAGACATGTTAGGCGATCAGATTGGAGAAGAGACTGGCAAAGTAACCGGGTTCCGCGTGCTGGATGCAGCGGGACCCAAAGTAGAAGTTTCGATTCGAACCCAGGGCAAGATCTTGGGAAGCGACTACGAAGGCCGCACGACGTACTGGTCCGGGATGCAGCCCGGCGGGTTTCTTTACGGAGAGGGCCAGGGCATGTATATGACCGCGGGCGGCGACATAGCGGTATGGAAGGGCCAGGGAACGGGAAGACTCAGTCCGGGAGGAGGCGTCAGCTATCGTGGCGCAGTTCACTTCCAGAGCGCCACTGGAAAACTGGCGAAACTGGCCGGCACGGTAGGCGTATTCGAGCACAGCACCGATGCCAACGACAACGTGTCGTCGAAGATTTGGGAGTGGAAGTAGCCGGGAAGGAGCGCAGGCGTCTCCCTGGTTTAAATCGTCGGCAGCACCACCAGGTTGCTGTTGACGTTGCCCATGACAATAACAACCGCCTGATTCCCCGCGCCAAGACCTGCGGGAACAACCGCATTGATTTGATACAAGCCGACGAAGCCCGGCGCCAGCCCGCTGTAGCTGGTGCTCGCCTGCTTTCCGCCGATGCTGACGATAGGCGTTGCTACCGTCCTGGTCTCGCCCACTGCGGCCACTCCATCCTGTTGCGCGGGCGATACGAGGCCAAGCGCCGTGCAATAGATCAGCACCGTCTCATTCGCCGCGGCGGGGTGCGCGCTATCCGCTAACTGGAAGTTAGCGTGGAGTATCGCGCCAAATGCTAAAGGCAATCCGGGAACAGAATAGTTGAAGACCCCCGGCTGTCCGTTGAGCAGGGGAACACTAATCGTATTGCTTGGAGCGCCGTTATTCACCACTTGAACTGTCGCGCTAGGTTGCCCGGCCACTTCCCAGGGAACCTGGAAATTGATCTGCTGCTGGTTGCGCACATTGTCCACGGCGAAGATCGGAGCGGCCGTACCGTTCACCATCACAGACACTCCCAAGAATTGTTGCGGCAGAGGAAGCGTCGAAGCCAGGTTGATTCCCGTGGCATTTGTGAGATTCGTTCCGAAAAGCGAAGCTATCTCGCCGGGAACCATTTGCCCCGGAGTGAAACTAGCTCCATTGGTCACGCCCCCGACGGTTATCTGCGGCGGAGGCCCTTGATTGGCCGAGCAAGTGTTCAGCAGAATCGAAACATCGTTCGAGCCTCCGTTGAGCGCGGAGATATCCGGTTCGCCGTCGCCGTTGAGATCCGCTGCCGTTACGAAGAGCGTGCCGTTGCCGGCGCCGAAAGGAGCCGGGGATTGCAACGTTCCATCGCCCTGATTCAGAAGAATCGACACCGTCGACGGAAGAAAGTTGCTGACGGCCACGTCGGGCTTGCCGTCACCATTGAAATCGGCCACGGTCGCCGACTGCGGTTTGTTTCCGGCGAAATAATACACCGCGGTCTGAAACGTTCCATCACCGTTGCCCATCAACACCGCGATATTGCCGGTGACACTGGTACCGGTGCACGGATTGCAGCCGAAGTTGGCGACCACCAGATCCATCCTGCCGTCGCCGTTCAAGTCGCCCGCCGCCAGCGATTGAATCGAGCGTTTGGTGTCCGCGGTGAAATCGACGTTCTGCTTGAAAGTTCCATTGCCATTGCCCAGCAGCACCGATATTGTGTTGGAGAATCCATTGGCGACCGCCAGGTCCACATTGCCGTCGCCGTTGAAATCGGCTACCACCACGTTGCCCAGGCCCGAGCGCGTGCCGTTGGTGGCTGGCGGCTGGAACGTGCCATCGCCCTTTCCGAGTAAAACCGAGATCCCCAGAAGACTGACTACGGCCACATCCGCCCGGCCATCTTTATTGAAATCGCCAACCGCCACGCCCAGCGCGCCGAAGGGCACTGCCGTATCCATCTTGGCTTGAAAGGTGCCGTCGCCCTTCCCCAGCAGTACCGACACGCTTCCGACCGCGACATTGCCGACCACCAGGTCCAATTTTCCGTCGCCATTAAAATCTCCAACCGCCACCGAGCTCGCGCCTTGCCCCGCCGGATAGTTCACGGCGGGCCGAAACGTGCCGTCGCCTTTCCCGAGAAGGATCGATACCGTGTTTGAGCCATTGCTCGCGACCGCCAGATCGGGTACGCCATCGCCATTAAAATCTCCTACTGCGGCGGACTGCGGGCCGGTTCCGGCTTTGTAGTCGACCGCCGTTTGAAAGGTTCCATCCCCATTGCCTAACACTGTCCAAACTCCGGCCGGCAGACTGACCAATTGCGACGCTACGACGAAATCCAACTGGCCGTCGCCGTTGAAGTCGGCAATCGCGAGGGAGATAACCGGGTTCCCGGTCGGGACGTAGTTCACCGGCGTCTGAAAGGTGCCGTCACCCTTTCCGATCAACACCGATATGGCAGGATTCAGGCCGTCGCCGCCGGTGATGGCCAGATCGGGCTTACCGTCGCCATTGAAGTCGCCGGCCGCTATGCTGGTTGGCTGACTGCCGACGGTATAGTTCGTGGGCGCTTTGAAACTGCCATCCCCGTTTCCCAGCCAGACCTGAATAAAGTTGCCGAGGTTATTGGTGGTCACCACGTCGAGCTTGCCGTCGCCGTTGAAGTCGGCCACCGCCGTAAACAAAAACCCCTGCGTCAACGTTTGCGTGCCGGAAATGACCGGCGCTTTGAAAGTACCGTTGCCGTTGCCGAGCAGCACCGCGATGTTGCCCGAGGGTACGTTTGGCGACACGATATCAAGCTTGCCGTCACCATTCACGTCGGCGATGACAATGGCCGATCCGCCCGCGGTCACTATTCCCACCACGGCGGGTGCTTGGAATGTGCCGTCGCCTTTGCCTAGGAGCACTGTGGCGCCACCGCTCCCGGTAACGCTGCCCACGATGAGATCCGGCTTGCCGTCTCCATTCAAGTCGCCCACCGCCACCGATCCGGCACTGGTGGGAGCGTAGTTGACGCCCGCGCGAAGTGTGCCATCGCCGTTGCCCAGCAACACCCAAATTCCACCGCCAAGAACGCCTGGTTTGCAAGGCGAGCACCCTTGGCTGGCGACTGCCACATCCAGCTTGCCGTCTCCATTGAAGTCGGCGACCGCAAGCCACTCCGGAAAAGCGCCTACCGGATAGTTGACTGCGGGTTGTAGCGTGCCGTCGCCGTTACCCAGCATCATCGAGATGCTGTTTGAACTGAAATTCGCGACTACGGCGTCGGCTTTGCCATCACCGTTGAAATCTCCGGTAACCACAAACCAGGGGCTATCGCCCTGAGGGTTAAACGAGCGCGCCGCCGCAAACATCGGCATGTTGCATTGCGCTGCCGAGGCCGCCTGGGTATAGATCAGACTTACAACCAACAAGCACGAAATTGTGGGGCAGGTTGAAAACCTGCGGCGGGTTAGTAACACGCCTCTCGCGAATCTCAACTTATTCAAAATAGTCCTCCCCAAGCTGCATTACGCAAACGGTCACCGAAAAGAGTCATGACTGCAGGAATCCATGAAAGCACGGTGCAGTTGGAGTTTGCGCTGTTGGCAGCAGTCCGGTACGCGTGGCTGACCGTGTCGCCTGGCAAGTTTGACGTACCCGCCACTTGGCCGGAGTTGTTGATCCCTACCGGATTGTTGTGGGTTCCGCCAGGGTGCCCAGGTCGGTGACGATGTACTTGACTTGTGCCGCCAAGGGCAACGCCAGCGCCAGGGCGCCGAGAGCGCATGTGCGCAATATGTTCGAATGAAAAATCTGTCGTTGCATGAGATCCTCCTCAGTTGAGAAATTCGGTCAAAGTTGCAAAAGAGCTTCGCCGGATGATACATTCCGGTCATACAGCCTGCGTGAACTGGTGTGAGTGTTCACTTCGCATTACGCAAAGATGCGATGAAAACCGTCATGGGGCTTCGTGGTACTCAAATGTCCCAGGCATTCGATCCGGCAGGGGCGGGGACGCCCGAGCAAAGGCGAGCGTTAGACCATTTATTCAGCGTGACTTACGAGGAGCTGCGACGGCTGGCATCCTCCGTCCGGCGCGCTCATCCCCAGGCTACGCTCAGCCCCACTACTCTGGTCAACGAAGCGTGGCTCAAGCTGGCGAGTTCGCCGCAGTTCGCAAATACCTCGCCGCTGCATTTCAAGCGCATCGCGGCGCGCGCCATGCGTCAGGTGCTGATCGGCGCAGCCCGGCGGCGCAACGCCGGCAAGCGCGGCGGAGGCCCTGGTATAACCGTAGTTTTCGACGATGCACTCCAAGCAACCACGTCGCGAGCCAAAGAGCTGATTGCGCTCGACAGCGCTCTCGAAGAATTGGCGCAGATGAACCCGCGGCAGGCCATGATGGTGGAGGGCCGGTTCTTCGGGGGTCTGGACATGGCGGAACTGGCGTCGCTGCTGGATGTGTCTGAAGCTACGATTTTGCGCGATTGGCGCGCGGCGAAGGCGTGGCTCGCGCATGAGCTGCGCCAGGCGGGATGAACGACGCGCTGTTATTCTCCTACGGCTCTTGGTACGTCGGCTTCCAGTGGCGGTGCGACAAAGAAGCTCGCACGCGTGCGCAATGCCTCAATTTCATTTTTGACGGAGGCCAACTCGCCCATCGTCTTCGCCTTGATCAGAACACCCAAGACACCTCGAACCGGGATCCCGGCTTGACGAGCAAAATTCCTTCCCTGCTTCTCGTCGATCAAAAGCACCGCGTCTTTAATCTCGATTGCCAACGTGATCGCTTCAGCTTCACCTTTGTCAAGATCGCTGGCCAAGGCCTCCGCTACTCGTAGGTTGTTTACTGCTCGGCGCCGCAGCCATCCTGCCTGGTATGCCTGTTCGATGAGGCTGTGGGCCTCAGCAGCAGGCACCTGCTCTAACTCTGTTTGAACTGCCTCTGGAATCCAAACAACCTGAAATTGCGACCGAAGGAGATCTAGTCGGCCGATAAGAGCAAGATTCGATATCGCGGAGGTATCACTCACCGCGACCATACGCGAGGTCTTCTGCTAGTTCTTGTGGTCCATAGTGGCGAGGGATACCCCGACGCGCTACGAGATCAGCGAAGTGATAACGCGAAACCGCGGCCAGTTCTGCCGCCTTTCCGAAGGACAAGATGCCCTGAGCATAGAGTGAGAGCGCGAGTTCAGTCTTGAGGCGCTCCTCCACCTCGTTCTCTGGCAGGCGAAGGCTCCTAGCGACCGAATCCGGTACTCGAAGGGTGATACTCATGATCCTAATTGAAGTGTACGTGGTTCCACGCGATCATAGCAAACAGTAATGCCCGCCGAGCCCCGACCATCGGGGATGAACCAAGGTTGGCCTCCCATTCGCGCATTCAAAAACTTAGCCGTCGGACAAATATGTTAAAATGTCAGACATAAGATGAAGGACCATCGCATCACTGTTCGCTTCCCTGCCAAGCTGCGACGGCGCCTAAAGGACGCCGCCCGCCGCAATGGAACGCGTGAGTCAGACCTGGTGCGCGGAGCCGTGGAGCGGCAACTTGCGTCCGAAGAGAGCGCGCCCACGGCGTACGATCATGCGAAGAAGGCCGGGTTGATCGGAGCCGTGCGAGGCGCAAGCCCAGATCTCAGCACGAATCCAAGACACATGGACGGGTTGGGTTCTTGAGTGACCGCATACTGGTTGACGCGGGCCCGATCGTAGCTATCCTCTCGAAATCCGACCAGCACCATGAAGCCTGTGTCGAGCAACTTAAACATGTCCGGGGTCAACTACTGACTTGTTGGCCGGTAATTACCGAAGCGGTTTGGCTTTTGCGGGCGTACCCCCTCGCCGTGGGAGCGCTGCTGGCGTCTTTCAATGACCGGCCCTTCAGGCTGATCTCGCTGAGCGAAGCGGATCTCCCGGGAATTGCCGCGATTCTGGCGAAGTATGAGCGTCTGGGCCTACAAGTCGCCGACGCTTCGCTTGTTCACCTTGCCAACCGCGAAGGGATTGACACTGTCTTCACGCTCGACCGGCGTGACTTTGGCGTGCTCCGTCGAGCCCACGGAAGAAAGTTCCACTTGATTCCCTAGGAACCGGGGACAGCCCAGCGCTACGCCTCGTTGCGCGCCTTCGCCAGATACTCCCGCACCGCCTTCAGATTCCGCCGCATGTCGTCTTCGATGGAACCTGAGGGCGCCGAGGTCTCCAGATTCGCGAACCCGTCGTAACCGATATCCGTGATGGCTTTCATGACTGCTGTGAAATCGATCGGGCCGTCGCCGATGTACGCCCGGTCCTTGAGATGCATCTGGCAGATGCGCGATTTCCCCAGCCAGCGGATTTCTTTCGGCACATCGAAGCCGTTCCTGCTGGAGTTGCCGACGTCATAATACACGCGCACCGCGGGCGACTGGATGCGTTCCATGATCCGCACATTGTCCTCTGCGGATATCGTATCCTCGAGTCCCAGCAGAACTCCCGCGCGCTCCGCCTCGCCCGCGATCTCTTTCAGCACGTCTGCGACGTATTCGCGCTCCTGCGCAGTCTCCAGCGCGCCCTTCCCGAAGAACGGCAGCAGCATCACGCCCGCGTTTAGCGTCTTCGTAATCGGGATGCCGTCAGCCACCCATTTCTGCCCCAGCTTGTCGTTCTTCAAATAGTTCACGTGCAGAATATCGAGGCAGGTTCCAGCCAGCGCGATGTTCTGCTGCCGGGCCCGCGCAACGTACTGAGCCTGGATCTCGGCATTGTCCAACGCCAGCTTGCCATCCACCGGCTTCCGGCCCAGACTGACCTGGACTCCGTCGAATCCGAGCAATTTCGCCAGCGCCACCGCGTCCAGATCGCCGGTTTTTTTGAGATTCCAGTCCGTGACTCCGATACCCGGCCCCTTGGAACGGCCGGTGGCCAACACCCCTGTTGCAGCCGCAGCCAGAAAAACTCGCCTCGAAACGTTCATGGCGTTCTACCTCTTCACTAAAGTCGTGAGCCGCATGTTGCGAAACTCCACCGCCCCGTGATCTCCTTGCAGAATGATCGCGCCCGGCTCGCCTTCGTTCGGATCGCTCGCGATCGCCGTAAGCCCCTCGATCGTGCCCTTATCGATGATCGTCTGGCCGTTCAGCACCACCGTCACCTGTCGCCCCACCAGACGAATGTCGTAGGTCTGCCATTCCCCAGCCGGCTTGGTCGCGTTGACTCGCGGCGGAATGCGGCTGTACAGTGCCCCGTTAGTGTGCGAATCCAGCTTGCCGTTATCGTCCTCGATCTGCACTTCGTATCGTGCCCGCAATCCAATCCCGCTGTTGCTGTGCGGCGGAATCCTGTATTCGACATGCAGCTTGAAATTCCAGAACTTCCCGTCCGTGATGATATTCGCGCCCCGCCCCGGCCCCGTCAGAAGGCCATCGTTAACGGACCATTTGAATTCGCGATCCGACTCCAACGCATGCCAGCCCGTCAAGTCGCGCCCGTTAAACAGCTCGACGCTCTCGCCATCCCGCCAACTTCCATCGTCTTTGTCTTTTATTACTGGCGCGCGCACGCCCGTCCAGGTTAACTTTCCGTAGGTACCCTCCAGCTTGTCGCCCGCCAGCTTGGCGCGGTACACCAGATGGCGCGTTTCGCCGGCCTTCGCTTGAGGCCGAAACCCGAATACCAGTTCGTTGTCCTCAATCGAAATCTCGTCAATCCGATTCAGGTCCCCCGAGTACGCGCTGATGAAATCGCCCTTGGGACTCGCGGTGTCCGCCCCCTCGATCTTCAGCCACCAGGCACGCGGATGCTTTTCGTCATGCACCGTGATGTCCCAATACCCGTTGAATTGCGCGTTTCCGCCGAACGCGACGGCGCATGCGCAGGCGAGAAACAAAGGCCTGAGTCTCATAATCCAGCCCCGTTCCAGTCTACACCAACGTCTGGCGCACCGATGTTGTATGATGCTGCCTATGAACTCCCACGACTCATTCTCTCGCCGGACATTTCTGGCGGCGACCTCGGCCATGGCAGTCGCCCGCGGCGCGTCCTCAAAGGACCGGCTGAAAGCGGGACTGGTGGGTTGCGGCGGCCGCGGCACACAGGCCGTCGTGAATCTGCTCACCGGCAACGACAACGTGGACATTGTCGCGCTGGCCGATGTCTTCGAAGACAAGCTGGAAGGCTCGTTGAATCAGCTCCGCACCAATGCCAAGTTCGTTGCGCGCGATGCGGGCATTACCGTGGAACGCGATGGCAAGCCGGTGCAGTTGACGGCGCAGGATCTGGTCACGTCCGTCCAGTCGCGGATCAAAGTGGATCCCGAACATCATTTCGTCGGGTTCGACGCGTTCCGGAAACTGGTCAATTCGGATGTCGATATCGTGATGCTGGCCACGCCTCCGGGCTACCGCCCCGAGCACTTCGAGGCTGCCATCAATGCCGGCAAGCACGTGTTTACCGAAAAGCCGATCGGGACCGACCCTGTGGGCGTGCGGCGCTTCATGGCCGCGGCGAAGAAAGCCGAAGCGAAAAAGCTAACGGTGATGTCCGGCGCGCAGCGTCACGCCCATCGCGAGTATGTGGAAACCGTGGACAAGATCCACAACGGCGCCATCGGCGATATCGTAGCGCTCAACTCCAATTACCTGAGCGGGCCGGTATTTCACGCCACCGCCCGCGATCCGAACTGGAGCGACATGGAATGGCAGCATCGCAACTGGTATTCATTCATCTGGATCTGCGGCGATCAGATTGTGGAGCAGCATTACCACAACATCGATTTCATGAATTGGGTGATGGGCGGGCATCCGGTGGAAGTGGTAGCATCCGGCGGAGCAGTCTGGCGCACGCGTGAGGAACTTTACGGCAACATCTACGACCACATGCATTCAGACTTCGTGTATGCGAACGGAGTGCGTCTTTCGAGCCATTGCCGCCAGTACCCCAACGGCCTGTATCGCAACGTCAGTGACCTGATCGTCGGGACCAAGGGCCGCAGCAACGGTTTGGATATGGGCGGGAAAGGCATCAACCCCTACGTGCAAGAGCACATCGATATGGTGAAGAGCATCACCGGCGCGGGCCCATACATCAATCAAGGGATGCAGGTCGCCGAAAACACCATGACCGCGATCATGGGCCGCGAATCCGCTTATTCCGGCGTGAAAATCACTTGGGACATGATCATGGCTTCGAAGCAGGACCTGCAGCCGAAAGCATTCGACTACAAGCAGAAGATGGACCAGATTCCGTTGCCCGTGCCGGGAGTTTACAAGTTCGTGTAGAAGCGGAACGTTGGTATCACAGTTTGTGATACCTTCGCGGCGCGTAGGCGGCCAGCGCCTGGATCGACGACAGGATACGCTGCTCAGAGCTACAATGGGCTGTAGATGGACTGGGTCCTGTGGCCTATTCCAAGAATTAATAAGTTCAGTTAGACGACCTGCCAAGGCCGCCAATTCCGGCAGCGCTCGCTCCCGACGAAAAGGAAATCAATGAAACCATGTCCAAGCCGAGGCCGGCTGACCGCCAGCTTGTTCCTCTTGAGGTGATCGAGCGGCGGATCTTCTTCATCCGCGGGCATAAGGTGATGCTCGATCGCCATCTTGCGACGCTCTACCAAGTGAAGCCCATTGCGCTGCGGCAAGCGGTGAAGCGCAACAGCAACCGTTTTCCCGCAGATTTTGTCATCAAGCTTTCCAAACAGGAAGCGGAAGTCTTGGTATCACAGAATGTGATACCTTCGCGCCGCAGCCTTGGCGGCTTCCTGCCGTACGCCTTCACGGAACAGGGTGTCGCGATGCTTTCGAGTATCCTTCGGAGCGAGCGCGCGGCCATGGTGAATGTCGCCATCATGCGTACCTTCGTGAGGCTTCGTCAGATTCTCGCGACGCACCAAGAGCTTACGCGGCGAATCGACGCGATGGAGAAGAAATACGGTCAACAGTTTAAGGTCGTATTTGATTTTTTGAAGCAGCTCAGGGAGCCCCCGCGCGAACCACCGAAGCGTCCGATCGGTTTCATCACAGCCGCGAAGCGGAAATAGGAATCCTTCGCTAGAGAGGAGAATGAAGTTGGGGCGGCTGGTGGGATTTGAACCCACGACATCCCGGCTAAAGTTTTTCTCTCATCAACCGTCCCACTTTCACCCGCCAAGTTCGGTTGTCACCCACGAGAGAAATGTTCATGATGTCTTCGGGCTTGGGTGTCGGTGCGTAGGAACTGTTGAAAAAGTCCAGTGCGTTCCTCGCCGCCTCAAACAAAGTCTTGCCAGTGCAGACGTACCCATAGCCGTTCAAATCGATCACTACTGTCGACCTTGCTCCACGTTGACAGAGTAGCAAAGAAAACCTACGGCTTCTTCCGGTACGTCAGGTACAGACTAATCAAAGTCGCCAATCCACCCAGAGCACCGACAGACGCCGCCACAGCGGTGAACCACTTAACCCACATCTCCCGTCCTTCACGCTTCCTGCGTTTCTTTTCGTATTCGGCATCTTCTACCATCTTCTTGAACTTGCGGAGCGTGTCCCAATCAACATAGCTATCCCTACTAGTGATTCCTTGCTGCCAATGTGAACTCTGACCTTCGGGAAGGGGAAGGTCAGTGATACTCAGATGGACTCGGTATCCTCGCTTCGTCCACTGCCCGGTTTCTATGGCCTGGATTTCTTCTATCTCTCCTAAGCAGTTGCGTTCGTCCTCTACCCCGTCCACTATGTGGTTTAGGTAAGCCAGTCGGGCGAAACGATTCACAACGTTCCAATACTGTTTCCTGATTGCCCTTCGCAATCTAGATGAAAGACTCGGCTTCACTCGGCTCGGTGAAACTATCGCCATGTCGCACTATGATACTATTTCCCTCATGCCAACAGAACAAAATCTTGCAACTTTTGATTGAGGAACGGGACAAGCTCAACGCAGCGATTGACGCCCTGGGCGGAACTGCCAAGAGAAGGGGACGACCAGCTGGGTACAAAGCTAAGCACATGCTGGAGACGTGCCAGATTGGGTTAAAAGGTCCGAAGAAGAAGAAACGGAAGAAGAGAGTTTTTACAGCGAAGCGAAGGAAAGAGCAGGCTGCTAGGATGAAAAAGTATTGGGCAGCGAAGCGGAAAGCTGATAAGGGTACGAAGGGGAAAGCAAAGGCAACATCAAAGCCAAAGGCTGCTGTTGCCGGTTCTGAACCGCAGTCCTAGACTTGGGTAGTGGGTTCAGTCCGGAATATCGTCGTCCCCTTCTGGTTCGACGTGTCGTTCGATTTCGTTCAATCTCTCGTAGATTTCGTTCAATCTCCCGAATAGAGCATTCGGTTCAAAAGATGCGATGTCGCCAGATGTGTAATACGCTGGACGCTCGTTAGCGAGCAGCGCTTTAATGTCGATTAGCTCTCGCTCAAGGTAAGCTCCCCACAGACGAAGCCAAACGACGATTCTTCCGAGAAGATAGATCGCACTCAAGAAGACGATTACAAACCTGAGGGTACTGGAGAACGGAGGATTGAAGTAGTCCACCAACCACCACGCAAGGGCGGAAGGCACTAGCGCAACAATCGATCTCATCCAGTGAGCAAAGAGATCAAACTTTACCTCAAAAAGCCTTTTTTCTTCCCACTCTTCAAGCTGTTTGGAACGCCAGTGTTCGTTCATAGTGGGGGCAGTGTAGCACAGCGGAAATTCAGATGGTAGGCGGTTACTACGCGTTCTCCTGCTCAGCGACGATGTATGCCATCCAAGGAATCGGCATGTTTGCGGAGCTTGAAGTCTGTCGCTTCAGATTTGATCTGCGTTCCGGTTGGGTACCGTCCCCCGTTCGGAGCTTTGAAGGTCCAGAACCGACCTCGATTCAACAGCGTTCCCTCGCGCTTTGCGCCACGTCGTTGGATTTTTTTGGTTTCGGACATGCCCAACTGTACCATCGAAATTTTTTCATAAGGCACATTTGAGTCACACTGGAGGGGTTCGAGGGAAGGTGAAGACTCTGTAGGTTACTGATTCTTTGGGGCGGCTGGTGGGATTTGAACCCACGACATCCAGAACCACAATCTGGCGCTACTACCAACTGAGCTACAGCCGCCGTGTATCTCCAGTTTATCATTTTGCGCCCGTTTCGTTGCACCGCGTTACACTCAATGTGAGCGACACTCAATGACCGGCTCCATCGCCTTCGCGCGCACGCTGCGGGCGCTCGACGCCGACGGCTTCCGCGGCTCGAAACTCGGATTGCTGCTCGTGGCCGCGCTGCTGGCTAGCTGGACCTGGAGGATGCTGGCCGGGCGCATCCCACAGTACGAGATCGCGCACGTTGCACAAATCGACGCGCGACGGGCAGTTGCCGAATTTCCGCCAGGCCCGACTCTCGATCGCATCCGCCCCGGCCAACCCGCGGAGCTACGCATCGACGGCGAGCAGCGCAACATCCGCGCCGAAGTTGTGAGCATCGCTCAGGACGGCCGCATCGAACTAAAGCTCCTCGAGTCCCTAGCCCCCAGCCTAAAGCCCCAGCGAGCGACAGCGAGCATCGAAGTAGAACGCCTCTCGCCACTCGCAATCGCACTGCGCGCATCCGGCCGCGCGAATCGATGAAGTCGCGCACGCGCTTCATGGCGCCCGAGGTCGTGCAGACCTCGAACATGGATTGCGGGCCCGCGGCGCTCAAGTGCCTGCTCGAAGGTTTCGGAATCCGGGCGCACTACGGCCGCTTGCGCGAGGCTTGCCAGACCGACGTGGACGGCACTTCCATCGACACCATGGAAGAGGTAGCCAATCAGCTCGGTCTCCAAGCCGAGCAGATCATGCTGCCTGCCGATCACGTGTTGCTCGAGGAGGCGCGCGCGCTACCGGCGATCGCTGTCGTGGTCTTGCCCAACGGCATCACGCATTTCGTCGTGGTTTGGCGCCGCCACGGCCGATTCGTGCAGCTCATGGATCCAGCCACCGGCCGCCGCTGGACGGAAGCCGCGCGATTTCTGAACGAGCTGTACATCCACAAGATGCCCGTGCCCGCCGCGGATTGGCGCGAATACGCCGGTTCGGCCGATTTTCTCGATCCGCTACGCCGCCGCTTGAGCCGTCTGGAAATCAGCGACCGCGCGGACGAGCTGCTGCGCGCCGCCACGAACGAAAAAGGCTGGACGAAAATCGCCGCGCTTGACGCCGGCGTTCGCATGCTCGAATCCATCGTGAATTCGGGCGCGATCGATCGCGGCCCCCAAGCGGAGCGCGTGCTCGAAAGCTTTTTGGAAGACGACGGCACGATTCCCGAGCACTACTGGTCCGTTCGGCCCGCTCCTGACGAAAACCAGCTGCTGTTGCGCGGCGCCATACTCGTTCGTGCCTTGGGCGTATCCACAGAGGATCGCCCAGCGCCGGCTTCGCCCGAATTGATTGCAGCGCTCCGCCAGCCGCCGGCTCGGCCAGGCCGCGAACTCCTGCGCCTGCTCCGCGCCGATGGCGCCTTCCCCCCCGCCGCGATCGCAGCCGCACTGGCATTAGCGAGCGGCGCCGTCGTAGTCGAAGCGACCCTGTTTCGCGGATTGCTGAATGCGGGCCGACAGTTGATACCAGCGGCCGTGTTTCTCGCCTTCACGCTCCTGCTGCTGGAAATTCCGCTCACCGGCAGCCTGCTGCGTTTCGGCCGTGGCCTCGAAATGCGCTTGCGTCTTGCTTTCTTGACAAAAATTCCACGCTTGGGCGATCGATACTTCCAGAGCCGGCTGAAGTCGGACATGGCCGAGCGCAGCCACAGCATTCATCTCATCCGGCGTCTTCCGGAACTGGGCGGGCAGCTCTTGCGCTACACGTTCGAAATTGTCTTCACCACCGCGGGGATCATCTGGATCGATCCCGCCAGCGCGCCGATCGCGCTACTCGCAGCACTTGCCGCCGTTGCCGTGCCGATGCTCTCGCAGCCGCTGCTGATGGAGCGCGACCTGCGCTTGCGCACCCACGCCGGCGCGCTGAGCCACTTTTATCTGGACGCGCTGCTGGGCCTGGTGGCGATTCACACGCACGGCGCGCAATCCTCGGTCCGACGCGAGCACGAGAGTTTGCTGGCCGAGTGGGCCCGCGCGGGACTCAACCTGCAACGCGCCGTCATCTCGCTCGAAACCGTGCAGTTCCTGGCGGGCTTTGGCCTCGCGATCTGGCTGCTCGTATCGCACCTGGCGCGCAGCGGCGAACCGGGCGGCGTCCTGTTGCTGGTGTATTGGGCGTTGAATCTGCCCGCGCTCGGCCAGGAGGTGGCGCTCATCGCCTGGCAATATCCGGCGTATCGAAATGTCACGCTGCGGCTGCTCGAGCCGCTGGGTGCGTTGGAGCAAACACCACCTCCCACAACAGAGGCTTCGCCGCCCGCTCCCGCGCGGCCCGGAGTCTCGCTCGACTTCGAAGGAGTCTCGGTCATCGCCGCCGGCCACACCATTCTCAAGAATATCGACCTCGCCATCGAACCCGGTTCGCACGTCGCCATCGTCGGCCCATCCGGCGCCGGCAAATCCAGCCTGGTCGGAATTCTGCTGGGATGGCATCGCCCAGCGTCCGGCCGCGTGCTCGTGGATGGCGACGAACTGGATGAATCGTGTGTAGAACAACTGCGTCCCCGCATCGCCTGGGTGGATCCCGCAGTCCAATTGTGGAACCGGCCGCTGCTCGACAATCTTCGGTACGGTCTGCCCTCGAATGCCAGGATGTCTGTCGACGAAGCGATTCAGTGCGCTGAATTGCATCGCGTCCTCGAACGGCTCCCAGACGGTCTTCAAACGCCACTGGGCGAAGGCGGCGGGCTTGTCTCGGGCGGCGAAGGCCAGCGCGTGCGACTCGGCCGCGCGCTGCTGCGCCCCGGCGTGCAGCTCGCGATTCTCGATGAGCCGTTCCGCGGGCTCGACTTCGAGCAGCGCCGCGTCCTGCTGGCGCGCGCGCGCGAACTCTGGAAGGGCGCAACGCTTCTGTCGATTTCTCACGATATCGCCGAAACCATGGCGTTCGATCGCGTGCTGGTGATCGAAGAAGGCAGCATCGCCGAAGACGGCCGCCCAAGCGAGCTAGCGCAACGGCCGCAATCGCGCTTCCGTACGATGCTAGAAGCCGAGCGCGCGGTTCGCGAAGGCTTGTGGACCGGCGGCGGATGGCGCCGACTCAAGCTACAGGAAGGCGCCTTGATCGAGCCATGAATTCCTACCTCTGGCCAACATCGCGCCTAGGCGAAGCACTCGTGCTTGTGGCGCACGTACTCATGCGTGACGCGTCGCCACTCACGGCGACGCAAGGTCCACGTGAGGACGCAAGTGACGAAGCTATTGGCGAATGGGTGGAGACCGCCGCAAGCTGGCTCGGCATAGAAGCACAACCCGTCGAAACGCCGTACACCGACTTCGCGCGCCAGCTCCACGCCATGGGCCCCGCAATACTCCGCATGCCCGGCGGCTTCCTTGTGATTCTTCGCGGGGCGCGGGTCCTCGCACCCGGCGGCACGAAGCACCGCGTGGATCCAGCGGCCATCCGCTCCCTGCTCTGCGCGGAAATCGAAGCGCCCATCACGGAACAAGTTGAAGAACTGCTGCAGCGCGCCAACGTCGCCGCATCCAAGCGCGCCAGCGCCCGCGACGCCATCCTGAGCGAACGCCTCAGCGCGACGCGCATCCGCGGCATTTGGCTGCTCCGTCTCCCGCCCAGCGCAAATTTCTGGGTGCAACTGCGCCAGGCGCGCGTGCCGCAGCGTCTGCTCGCGCTCGCCGGCGCGCACGCCGTGCAATACGTTCTGTGGATCCTGGCATGGTGGGTGGCCGGCGCAAATGTTCTGAACGGCCGGCGAGAAACCGGATGGCTCGCCCTCTGGGCGCTGCTGCTGCTCACGCTCGTCCCTCTTCGCGTTCTCATCACGTGGTTGCAGGGCCAGGTCGCGATCGGCGCGGGCGCGCGTCTCAAACAGCGGCTGTTCTTCGGCGCTTTGCGGCTCGAGCCCGACAGCATTCGTCACCAAGGCGCCGGCCAGTTGCTGGGCCGCGTCATCGAATCCGAAGCTGTGGAGGCGTTGGCGCTGAGCGGCGGATTCCTGGGACTCGTGGCCCTCATCGAACTCTTCATCGCGATTTTCGTGCTCGCGGGCGGCGCAGGCGGTGCACTACACTCCGCCCTGTTGCTCCTCTGGATCGCCGTCACCGCCGCAGTCGCATGGCGATATTTCCAGCGCAATCGCGCCTGGACCGATGTGCGCCTGGCGATGACGCACGATCTGGTGGAAAGCATGGTCGGCCACCGCACGCGCCTCGCGCAACTTCCGCCGGATCGCTGGCACGAAGGAGAAGACGAGGCTCTCGAGCGCTACCTGAAGGTGTCCAAGGTCATGGATCATTCAACCACGGCTCTGCTGGCGATCGTGCCGCGAGGATGGCTGGTGCTCGGGTTGTTCGGCCTCGTGCCTGCATTCGTCCACGGTGCGGATTCGACGGCGCGAATCGCAATCGCGGTCGGCGGAATGCTGCTTGCCTATCGCGCTTTCCGGCGTCTTGCAGCCGGAACCTGGCAACTGGCGGGCGCGGCGGTCGCCTGGCAGCGCGTCACGGCCCTGTTTCAAGCCGCCACGCGAGACGAAGTGCACGGGCAGCTTGATCTGACACCCTCTGCCGCGTCACCGGATGTGGTCGACGCGCGCAATCTGGTCTTCCGTTACAACCAGCGCACCGAGCCCGTCCTGCGCGGGTGCTCGCTCAAAATCGCCGCCGGTGAGCGATTGGTGCTCGAAGGCGCATCGGGCGGCGGCAAATCCACGCTGGTTTCTTTGCTGATCGGCCTGCGCCAGCCAGTCTCCGGCACGCTGCTTGTGGACGGCTTGGATCGCGAGACGCTGGGCGCCGAGCGCTGGCGCAAGCGCATCGCTGCCGCGCCGCAGTTCCACGAGAATCACGTGCTGGCCGAAACGTTCGCCTTCAACCTGTTCATGGGCCGGCGCGGAATTCCGGGCCCGGTCGAACTCGCGGAAGCCGAAACGATCTGCCGCGAACTCGGCCTGGGCGACTTGCTCGACCGCATGCCCGCCGGAATGCTGCAAATGGTCGGTGAAACCGGCTGGCAGCTCTCGCACGGCGAGCGCAGCCGGCTCTACATCGCGCGGGCCTTAATCCAAAACCCGGAAGTGATTGTCCTGGATGAAAGTTTCGCAGCGCTCGATCCGGAAAATCTGCAACGCGCGGTCGAGTGTGTAGTGAGACGGGCCAAATCGTTGTTAGTTATCGCGCATCGCTAGCTTACTTGAGTCCCTCCGCTAAGTAGAGTGTCGCGATATCCCGCTGGAACGAGTACGCGTACGAATTCCCGTCCGGCGTCAACGCCACCTGTGTGATCGTCACCCCGACCGGGTCCGGAGTCTTCAGCTCGCGCCAGAGTTCCTTGCGCCCGTTCGACACATCCAGCCGGCTGATCTTCAGCGTGGATGGCGATGTCAACTGGCGCAGAAAAAGAAACCGCCCGTCCCCGCTCCAGCGGATCACCGATTCTCCCGGCTCCAGACTCGCGATCTGCCGGGGCTCGCCTCCCGCGATCGGGTAGAGACTCAGTTTGCCCGCGGCCGCCACCGTCAGATTCTTCTGATCCGGCGAGACACGCGTTGCGATTATTCCTTCCGGAGTAATGGCGACAGGTTTTCCGCCGCTCAGATCCTGCTGGAAAGTTTGCACGGGACGATTGGGCTCGTTTCCAGTAAAGAGAACCCGCAGCCCATCCGGGAACCATTCGACACGTTCATAGTGCATCCCTTCCGGGCCGATCGTGCGCGCCTCACCGGCGCCGGTCGGCAACAGAGTGAGTTTGGTCTGTGGGCCTTCGCTCACGATGCACGCCACCCACTTGCCGTCCGGCGACAGTGCGGGCCGGATACCGTCGCCCAAACGGACCGCGGGCGAACCATCGGTTTTCCGCAGGTAGATGGCCGTGTTACGCGGCTTGCCATAGGACAATTCCACGAACAGAATGGCCTTACCGTCATCTGAGATATCGTAGACCGATGATGCATCGAACCACGACAATTCGCGCTCTTGTTTCGCGCCCGGAGGCAGGCCGATGATTCCAACCCGCCCGTCGGTAACATCCATTAACACGCGCCCATCCCGCGCAATATCCTCGATAAGAATCCAGGACGGCGTCTGCACGACGGTTCGCTCTTCGCCGTTCAACTTCACCGCGTAGAGAGCTGGATCGCCGCCGGACAACCTCGCGCCACCGAACCAGATCTCATCTCCTTTTGCCGACCATTCCAGGTTGCCCGTCGCTTTCCATCCGCGCGAAAGGATGCGTTTCTTGCCCTGCAAGTCCACCACGGCGACAGCGTAGTCTCCCGCCTGAACGTCGTATTCGAATAACGCGATCAGGTCCCCCTTGTTGGAAACACGCACGCTCGACGGAGGCCGTCCCTCGCTCTCGTACAGTACCGTCCCGATGGGGTACTCGATCCGATGGCGTCGTCCCAGCGTGTGTGAGACCGCCAGGTTCGCTCCGTCCGGCGACCAATCCGCGTCGTTCACGTTTTCCAAAATCTCGCGCGGCGCTCCGCCGGAAAGCGGAACGCGCGCCAAAGTTCCCGGCGTCCTGGCGCCGAGCAGAATGGCCATCTCGCCGGCGGAGCTGATCGAGAGGATTTTTGCTTCGGGAAGATCCAGAGGCCGCGACTCGCGGCTTCCAGGCCGCATCGAGAACATGCTGATCGGCTCTCCGCCCCACTGCGCGCTGAAGTACACCGTTTGTCCATCCCGCGAGAATTTCGCCGATAAAACATCGCCGCGCCGGTAGGTCAACCGTTCGAAGGTTGGCTGCGGAGCCTTCAGAAGGCGCCAGCCGATGTACATGCCGGCGGCCGCCACAAGCACGAAGACCGCTATCCAGAACAACAGAGGCAATCCCTGCGTTCGCGTCTGACCCTCCGGGCGTGTCTCCGCCTCGGATTCCAATTCCTCCAACGCATCCTGGAGCGCCACCTTGAGGTCCGCCATGCTTTGCCAGCGGCGTTGCGGATCTTTCCGAAGACAGCGCGTAACGATCCGCTCCACTTCGCGCGGTACCGGATCTGCGGCTTGCGATAGAGGTGCAGGATCTTTTTGGAGGACGGAGGCAAGCGTCGACAGCTTCGAGCCCCCCGGAAAGGCGCGCCGGCCGGTGACCATCTCGTATAGCATCGCGCCGAAGGAAAAAATATCCGAACGCTCGTCCACTTTTCGAGCATCGGCTTGCTCCGGCGACATATAGGCCACGGTTCCCATGATGGTGCCGGCTTCCGTTTTGAGCGCCGGGTCCAGATGAACGCTCTCGGTCGGCGCGTGTACGTCGGCCTCCTCAGGCTCGGCCAGTTTTGCGAGGCCGAAGTCGAGAATCTTGACCTCGCCCTGTTCGTTGACAATGACGTTGGCGGGCTTCAGATCGCGATGCACGATCCCGGCGCCATGCGCGGCAGCCAATCCATCCGCAATCTGCACGGCGTAGCGCAGCGCATCGTTCAACCGAATGCCTTTGCGGCCAATGAGCTTGTCGATGGTCTTGCCCGGCACGTACTCCATGGCGATGAAGTCGACCGGCTGCCCATCCAGTTCTCCGGTATCGATGTCGTAAATAGTGATGATGTTGCGATGGCTCAGCGCCGAGGCGGATTTCGCCTCCTGCGCGAAGCGCGCGCGGCGGTCCGCGTTGCCCAAAGCTGCGGCGGGCAAAACTTTGATGGCCACTGGGCGGTCGAGATGGGTGTCGAGCGCGCGATAGACTACACCCATCCCACCCGATCCTAGCTTGGCCTCGATACGGTAGTGCCGGAGAGTTTCGCCTATCATCCCTATTGAAAGTGGACACTATTCTAACATCTCCCTCGATTACACAAGTCATCAACCTCCCACTCGCCGCCTTTTTCCGCGAAATGCGAACATTGCTGCCGGGACTATTTGACAGGTCCGGCTTCTGCCGATATGCTTCAGGCTAAGAGTTCCCTCTGTATGGCACGCATCGATCTCGAGGCTCTACGCTCAGCAGTCCAAAAGGACCGCTACGTGATCACCACGCATGCCAAACAGCGCATGGGTCCGCGCAGGGTCACAGACACCGACCTCAAGTATGTAGTCGCCACGGGTGACGTTATTGAGGAATACCCGAAGGCCAAGCCGTTTCCCAAGTGCCTGCTCATGGCCGAAGTGGGTGGCGAGCCGCTTTACGTGGCTTGCGCGTTTGATGGCCGCTATACTTATATCGTCACTGTCCATGGATACGACCCAGAGGTCTGGACCGACCCTTGGACGAGGAAAAGGAAGTAGAAACAATGGAGACCCCGAACGTTTGCGAGCACTGTGGAGGCACAGTCGAGCACAAAACCATTACCCATACGCAGCCTTGGGGCAGCGAGCTCTACGAATTCGAAAACGTGCCCGCTTTGGTTTGCCGCCAGTGCGGCGAGGTCTATCTGGCTGCCGAAGTCAGCCAACTCATCGACAGCATTATCCACGAGCACCCCCAGCCGAAGCGATACCACCAGGTGCCGGTTTTTTCGTTGCCGGAGTTTATCGCCTAGGTCCCCCCGAGCCCTTGTCACCGCACCAATATGATGCTAGCCTTCAATCAGCCGGCGGAAAATCCGATGGAGACTAACGAAGCCGAGTGTCCTGTATGTCTCGGGCAAATGGAAGTCGTGCGGCGCGATGAAACCGATTGGCTGATCTGCCCCAACGGTTGCCCGACGGAAATCGAAGCCCCGGTCCGCAAGCCTCCTGAGATTGCGGACGAACTCCGAGCTTCCGTGCTCCGCGCAAGCGCCAGCGGATCTCGAAGGTGACCTGACTACTTGGGCAGCGCAAACGCAACGATGCTGCCGCCGGACGGCGCGCCGTTCTTCCCGCCTCCACAGACAATCGCAACGAACTCGCGTCCGTTGATTTCGTACACCGACGGGGTCGCATTCCCCGCGGCAGGCAGCGTCGTTTCCCAGAGCAGTTTGCCGGTCAGCTTATCGAACGCGCGGAATTTCTTGTCGAAGTTCGTGGCGCCGATAAAAAGCAGTCCACTGGCCGTGACCACCGGGCCGCCGTAATTATCGCTGCCGGTATTCTTCAAGCCTTTCGCGGCAAGTTCCGGAAATTCGCCCAGCGGAATCTGCCAGCGGATCTCTCCCTTGTTCAAATCGATGGCATTCAGCGTTCCCCACGGAGGAGTGATGGGCGGATAACCATCCGGATCGCGAAACAGCAAATAGCCTTCGTTGCGGTATTTGAGCCAGTTCGGATCCTTGGCGGCGACCACCGGATCGACGGCGCTGACATCCCGCCCCGTGACCAGGTATTCCACGATATCGTTCACTCCGCGGCCCAAGTGAGCATAGCCAGGCATGCGGCCAGTACCCTCGCGTATGATCGCCTCTAGTTCCTGCCGCGTGCGGCGCTTGCCGATATCCACGAGCGAGGGGAACGCGGCCGGCGTGTCTTTCAAATCCTCTCGATGGCAGGATGCGCAATTGTTCTTGTATAGCGACGCAGTGTCATGCGTGACCATGCGCAAGATCCACGGCATTTCGTTGGCATTGACGTAGAGCAGGCCGGTGTCGGGATCGAAAGCCGCGCCACCCCACTCGCCGCCGCCGTCGAATCCCGGAAAAACCACAGCGCCAGCCAGACTCGGTGGCGTGAAAATGCCCTTCGAATCGAGCTTCTTGAAAGTTTCCAGCACAGCCGCGTGCGCTTCCGGCGTGCGCCGAGTGATCATGTCCTCGGTAAAGTTCTGGCGCGTGAATGGCGGAGGCTTCACAGGATACGGTTCCGTTTCGGCAAGCTTCTCGCCGTCGAGAGGTGATGGAAGTATCTTGCGCCAGGCGATGGGGAACAGAGGCTCGCCGGTCTTGCGATCGAAGACGAAGACGAACCCGGTTTTGGCAATCTGCGCGACGGCATCGATCTTGCGGCCGTTGCGTGTCACCGTTACCAAACTGGGCGCGGCCGGAAAATCGTAGTCCCAGACATCGTGCTTGACGGCCTGAAAATGCCAGATGCGCTTGCCGGTGCGTGCGTCGAGGGCCAGAACGCAGTTGGCGAAAAGATCGTCGCCGATCCGGTTCGCGCCGTAAAAATCGAATGACGCCGAGCCTGTCGCGGCGAAGACTATCCCGAGCTTGGGATCGACGCTCAAACCCGCCCAAGCATTGGCGCCGCCCGAAATCTTGTACGCCTCCGGCGGCCAGGTGTTGTAGCCGAACTCGCCCGGGTGCGGAATTGTATGAAAAATCCAGCGCTGCTTGCCCGTGTTGACGTCGAAAGCGCGGATGTGGCCCGGCGAACCGGGCAGCGTTTCCGGAACCGTGCTGCCCAGGATAATCATGTCCTCGAAGATCACGCCGGGACTGCTGGCGCTGACCGACATGCTTTCCGGCGGCCGCTCCAGGCCCTTGCGAAGATCGATGCGTCCGTCATCGCCGAAAGTCTGGATCGCCTTGCCCGTGCGCCGGTCGAGGGCCCACAAGTAATTCCGGTAAGTAAAGAACACGCGGTCCTTGTACACGGTCACGCCGCGATTCCGATAGCGGCGCTGGGGTTGGTCGCCGAGGTTCGGATTGAAAGTCCAGATCTCGCTCCCGGTCTCTGCGTTCAACGCTACAACGCGCAGCGTCGGCGTGGTAGCGTACAGCACGCCGTCGACAACGATCGGATTGCTCTGCATCTCCGAATCTTTGAACGCGTCGTGGGAGTCGTACGTCCAGGCGATCTCGAGCCGGCCGACGTTCTCCGGTTTGATCTGCGAGAGCGTGGAGTAGCGAATGTTGTACGCGCCGCCGTTCACCGGCCATTCGACGTCGGCGGCTGAGGCAGCGAGCGACGCCAGCAGAAGCAGCGATCTTGCGGACATCAGATACGCCAATCCGGCGTGGCCACGTGTGCGCGCGTGATCGCGGCGACGGTCTGCGTTCCGCAATTCCCCATGGTCAGCTTCAGCTCAGCTTGCAGAATTTGAAGCACCCGATCCACGCCAGGTTGCCCGAAGGCGCCCAATCCCCACAGATACGGGCGTCCGACGCCGACCGCTCGCGCCCCCAGCGCCAGCGCTTTGAAAACGTCCGTGCCACGGCGAAATCCGCCGTCCACCAAAACTGGAATACGGCCGCCTACCTCCGCCACTACTTCCGGCAACGCCTCGATGGTGGAGCGTCCGGTTTCGGTCGCGCGCCCGCCGTGGTTCGAAACAATAATCCCGTCGATTCCGTGTTCGACGCACAACCGCGCATCCTCGCGCGTTTCAATCCCTTTGATGAACAGTTTCACCTTGACCGCTTTTCTCAGCCTGTCCACGAAGTCCCAGGTCATGGCCGCGTCCGATGTCCGGACACCGGTCATGTCGATGCCGTCGTACATGGGGTGTCTCTTGCGAGAGGCGCCGGGTTCTCCATCGTGGCACATAGCGCATTGCCTGGTGTCCTGGCGCCGCATACGCAGAAACGTTTCGCTGTTACGGCCGGTAGTGCTATCCACGGTCAACGCGATGGCAGGACAGCCGGCCGCTTCGACGCGACGCACCAGTTTTTCCACCGCCTGCCAGGCCGACGGAGCATAGAGCTGATACCACGGCGGCCGTCCGAGCACCTTTCCGACATCCTCGACTCCGGTTGTTGTCGACGACGAGAGGACCATCAGAGTCCCGCGCCCTTTCGCCCCTTGCGCCACGGCAAGTTCGCCCTCGGGATGAAACGCTTTTTGGTGACCGGTCGGGCAGAGGAAGATGGGACTGTTGTAAACCGTGCCGAACAGGTCCGTTCGCATGTCGACCTTGGTGGCGTCCACCAGGCGCCGCGGCCGCAGTTGGACGTGCTTGAAGCCATCGCGATTTGCGCGCAGCGTCAGGTCGTCATCGACGCCGCTGGTCATGTACGCCCAGTGCGCCACGGGAACCTTGCGGCGCGCGGCCTCCTCAAAGTCCATTACGTTGAGGGCGTCCTTGGGGTCGGCGAGAATGCCGGAGGTCTCTTGTGCCAGTGCCGCGAAGTAGGGACTGCCGGCGAGGAATTTCAGAAACTGGCGGCGGGCATGCAGTTGGCGCGCTGAGAACGGCGAGGTCATTATGGTTGACCATTGTATCGCGCTGGAAGGAGCACTGCTGCCGGAATCGACAATCGGAATCGAAATAGGCTGGTGTGGAGTATACTATGGATTAGAATCCACAATGGAGATCATACAAGTAGTCTTAGACAAAAAGCTCTTGAAGGCAACCGAGTTGGCGGCGAAGCGACATCAGGTGAATCGATCCGCGCTGATCCGGCAAGCTCTCGAGCGACATCTCAAACACCTGCATGAGCTGGAGTTGGAAGAACGGGATCGCCGCGGGTATCTGGCTCAGCCGCAACGGGAGGAAGAGTTCCGTATTTGGGAGGACGCTGCATCGTGGCCGCGGCACTGAGCAGAGGCGAAATCCGCCTGTGCCGATTTGCACCTCCCGATAAACAACGGCCGGTTCTGATCCTCACACGCGCCAGCGCGATTGGACATCTGGCGACTGTTACGGTTGCGCCGATCACCTCGACCGTGCGCGGCGTGCCTTCCGAAGTGATCCTGGATATCGATGACGGCATGAAGGGCCGCTGCGCCGTCAATCTGCACAATGCGGTAACCGTCGCGCAAGCGCGGCTCGGCCGCCGCGTCGCCAATTTGAGCGGAGCGCGCATGCAGGAGGTTTGCGCGGCCCTGCGTTTTGCGTTGGGATGCGGCTGAGTAGACCGCTCGAGCACCTCAACATGCCGCGCGTAGTGATATATTCTCTGGAAAGGAGTCCGCCAATGGTGCCAACTAGACCCAAGCTTCCACCTGAAGCCGTAGAACTGTACAACCTCTTTATTCATGGCAAGATCAACCGCCGCGACTTCATGGACGGCGTGCAGCGACTTGCGGTGGGCGGTCTGGGCGCGGCCGCGATTATCGAAGCCCTGATGCCGAACTACGCTCTGGGCCAGCGGGTGTCCAGGGCCGATGAACGGATCAAGGCGACATACGAGACCGTCCCGTCGCCGCAAGGTAACGGAAGCATCAAAGGATATTTCGTCCGGCCTGCCAGTGCCGACACCCGAGCCGCGACGCCAACAAAACTGCCCGGTATTATCGTCGTCCACGAGAATCGAGGTCTGAATCCTCATATCGAGGACATCGCGCGGCGGCTGGCTCTCGCCAACTTCATGGCGTTTGCGCCGGACGGGCTCACCTCAGTCGGAGGCTTTCCCGGTGACGACTATAAGGGCGGCCAGTTGTTCGGCAAGGTGGATGGCAAAAAGATGGGCGAAGATTTCGTGGCCGCCGCGACGTGGCTGAAATCGCGCGCCGACTGCACCGGCAAGATCGGCGCCACCGGTTTCTGCTACGGAGGCGGCGTCGCGAATCGATTGGCCGTCCGGCTGGGAACGGATCTCGCGGCCGCAGTGCCGTTCTACGGCGCCGTTCCGCCCAAGGAAGAAGTCCCGAAGATCAAGGCGGCGACTCTGGTCCATCACGGCGAACTCGACACGCGGCTGGCGGCAACATGGTCGGCTTACGACGCGGCGTTGAAGGAAGCAGGCGTTCCGCACGAAGGCTATATCTATCCCGGCGCTGTTCATGGCTTCAATTGCGACGCGACGCCGGAACGCTACAACAAAGCTGCGGCCGACCTGGCCTGGCAGCGCACGATCGACTGGTTCAACAAATACGTGCGGGCCTGATGGACATTGTCACGCGCCTCGAAGCATCCAGGGATGAAACCCTAAAATACTTCGATTTGAACGACGAACAACTCGATCGAACTTACGCACCAGGCAAGTGGCCGGTCAGGTTCATCCTGCATCACCTCGCCGATGCAGAGACGATTCTATTCGACCGAATCCGCCGTGTCCTTAGCGAACCCAGGCAAGTGCTGTGGGCGTTCGATCAGGACGCGTGGGCAACGGGCCTCGGATACTCGCGGATGCCGCTCGATCTGTCCTGTCGAATATACGACGCAACGCGTGCCGGCATCATATATCAGGCTCGTCTGCACTATGAGACAAGCGGCCACCTTGAGTTCGTCCATAACGAAACGGGCGTTCGCACGCTTAAGGACGAATTCGACAAGGTGGCGTCGCACAACGAGCACCATCTTCAGCAGATCAATTTGGCGCTCAAAGAGGTCGGAGCATAAACGCCTGCGCCGGAAGCGTGGTTGGCACGCTTAGGAATGGATCGTCCGCTACTCGTACCGCAACGTGTTCAACGGATTCACGCGCGAAGCCCGGATGCGATCCCGCTTGGCGGCGGCCGCGGAGGGAGTGAGGCTGGGAAGCAAGCCATTGGCGCCCTCGATGATGTTCTTGCACGCGCACGCTCTTGAATGAGGTTGCCGCCTATGGCGACTGACGAAAGCCCGTGGTCCTACCGCTTGAGTAGTGGTTCGAGCTCCACGCGGCGGATCAGGATTTCCGCGCCTTCCGACTGTAGCTGAATCTTCCCGAACGTGTGGGATGAATTCGTCCCGTAGTTTACAACCTTGCCGTTGAGAATATTCTTCAGCGTGTCTCCGTCGCAGACCACTTCCGACCGATTCCATTCGCCCGTGGGCATTTCCACGTCCTCTCTGCCTCGGAATCCGACAACGTCTTTCCAGGCCGGGTCGCGGCCATACCAGTCGATGCGGCCCCTGTCGCGTGTCACCGGCTTGCCGCCTTCCTGCCAGTAGAGTTCGCCGTTGGCCTCCTCACGAACCTCCGTCGTTAACGTCGGCTGGCGTTTGCCGCCGACCAGGATGAGGTCGCCCGTCCCGCCTTCGATAATCTGCGACTCGACGGATTCGAGCCATGTGCCGGAATAGGCGCCATCCTCTCCGATGCCATGCACCAGAATCCCGCTGTCGCGCGCTTTGCCGGTGCGCTCGCCGTGCGTTGGGCCGCCCCATCTCCATTCCACGACCAGGTGGTAATCGCGGTACATCTGGCGCGTTGCAATGCCACCCCATTCTTCTCCCGAGATGCGGATCATGCCGTCCTGAACCGAGAAGACCTTCTTTGGGTCGGCGTAGCGGCTGTCTTTGAGCCAAGTGTACCAGCCGTCCAGGTCCTTGCCGTTGAAGAGCGAGATCTTTTCGCGCGGAGCGATTGCCTCCTGGCGCGCGGGGTGGATTTCGTTAAGCAGTTGTTTGGCCGCCGCAACCAGCGCTTCGCCAGAGCCTTGAGCGACGCGTGAAGTGACCACTTCATAATTCCCTTGCGGGAACGCGGCGGCGTTCGGCAAGTAGGTCACCGGTCCGTGAGCGAGCTCGACCACGATGGTCAAAGGGAACGGCGAAGCCTGTTTAATGGCGGCTCCGAGTTCCGTGAAGACTTCGCCGGGCAGCGCCACCCAGGCGATCTTGTCGCCCAACGCGATCACCTGCACCTCAGCCTCTACCGGTTTGCCGTGCCGCGCCACCGTGTCCAGCACCTTGAAAGCGAAGACTGTATCGAGGAACTTCACCTGTGCGCCGGCATCCAGTTGCTTCGCGATTGCCGCTGCGCGCTCCTCGTCGCCCGGTTCGAGCCGCGCCGTGTCGAGAGCGAGCGGCCGGTGGGCCGTCTGCAGGCGGCCATCTGAGAGCGGGTCCAGCTTCGCATACGTCTTCAGAACTTCGCCAGACAGAATCGTGCCGATGCGCTCGGCTTCCTGGTGGCCCTGCTGAGGAACCGCGCTCTTTACGTTCACGTGATTGATGTTGCCCGCCGCGCCGATGGTGAACAGCGTGAGCATGCCGCGGCCCTTAATTTTCGCGAGCGTCGTGGCTAGCGTGTACGGGTAGTCGGCCGATCCCTCCACCCCACCAACGGTGTCCAGATGGAGCGCGAAGTTGACGTAGGTCGCAAGTGGCTCGCCGGCCGTTGATTCAAACAGCACGACCGGAACGTCGGGATCGATGGGCCCGGCAGGCTTGACGATGTTCGGGTTGAGCTTTCCAGGATTCCAACCGACGCTGCCGTCCTTCATGAAGAAGCGTCGATTAAAGCTGATGTTGTCTTCGCGTCCTCTGCCGAAGGCGACTCGCGCCGGGGTGAGCCGCATCGAGGCGAGACGAACGCTCTCGGCGATTTTATGGGGCAGCTCCGAGCGGTATTGCCGTGCAACCTCCATATTGCCGCCGTAGGCTCCATCGCGAGCCCCGCCTCCCGGAATCAGCGGACCGGTGTGGCTGTGCGTCGCACTGATCATGACGTTGGCGCCGGGTATCCCAGTTGCGGATTGAATCAGTTTGCGGGCTTCTTCGATGACGTCGGGCGGGAGCCCAATCAGGTCGCAAGCGACCAATGCCGCCTGCTGATCGCCCGAAGCGATTACGATGGCCTTGGCATGCAGGTCGTCGTGGATTCCTTTCAGCAGGCGGGTGGAATAGTAGCCAGCCATCGGCATTCCGGCCGGCGGGTTGATTACAACCTCAGCCGCTCCGATCCGGAGCGTCTGCGCGCAACTGAGAGAGGCAACGAAGAAAAGGGCGGAGAAACAACGCATGAATTGCATTGTGTCACGGCGCGGCTTCGCGATTCTTGCGATGATTGGCCCTAGGCTGCGGGTGGCCGCCGCGCCAGCGCCCTACTCTGCAAAAAGGGATCGACCGCGCCAATTCCGCCAATCGGACGCTGTAGTCTCCTTACCTAATCGCCATACGACACTATACGATTCGACACTTACTATTCGACACATTCCGGCATCAACACTTTGTCCGAATCCGGGACCGCACAAACCGGGTATGGACAGCCCCAGGTCCGCGGCTGATGCCGGGCCATGGCGTTTTCATTCATTTGATGGCTGTTATCGATTGGCACGGAATATGCCCCGCTCATCACGCCATGAAAACAAAACGAGCCGTGATCGCGACGCTTTTCCTTCTCGTTCCGGCGGCCGTTTCCGGGCAGCCGGCAGCGGACACGAATGCGCGTCTCATGAAACAGTGGGCGGAACGCATCGCTGGGCACGAGAACGAGCCTGCCGGCCAGGTATTCAAGAACGTTCAATACCTGAAGACCGCTCGCGCGTCGCTGTTGCTGACAATCATGGAATCCGGCTACAGCCGGGCGCTCGGTGTGACGTGCTTGCATTGTCACGTCGAACAGAATTTCGCGAGCGACGACAAGCGACCCAAGCGCGCCGCCCGTGAAATGGCCGCGATGCACCGGATGATCAATCAACAGCTTGCAAAGATGGAGAACCTGGAGAGCAATCCGCAGAACCGTGCCATCAATTGTTCGACCTGTCATCGTGGCGCGATCAATCCCATGGCGGGAGAACGATGATGTCCGCCTGGTATTGGCACCAGACTGCAGCACCGGCCCCCGGGCCGTTTTTGTCGCGTCCATATCGCGGACCGAGATCCGCGCTTACCAGAGGGGTGGAAAGTCCCCTCCCGGCCAAGGCCTTGCGAGCCCGGTAGCCTGTGATCAGGCATGGTGGGGTAACTTGTCATGTCGAAGCAGATCCGACACGTAGCTTCCAGTCCGGAGGCACGGGCAACGTTTAGGCCGTGCCGCAAGGGAATGTATGGCGTCGTCTATCAGATCGGAATTATGGCAAGAGCTTTTTACTAGGGCTGTGACTCTGAGATTTTCAGGATAGTCGGTAAATCCTGGTTGCCCTCGTGACAGGCGTACTCAAAGGGCGGTTTTAACATTCGAGTCATGGTGAGTTCGCCCTTCCAGGGCTGCGTGTAGGCGGTAGGATCCTCTACTTCAAAGCGGTAGAGGATGGTATTGGCGTCAAGCAAACTGAAGCGTTCCACAACGTGCATGTTGCGGTCCCAGCCATACATTCCCCCGGCGTCCCCGTAGAATCCGCCGGCATCGTTGAAGTTGGTGGTGTCCACAACCAGCGTAGCGCCCTCCCAGTGCCCCACGGAATCGCCGAGCCATTGCCTGATATTCGATGGCAGATGCGAGCGGCGATCGAGCCGGATGATTCTCGCGTCGTGGATCATTTCCGCCTGCACCACTAGCGCATCGCCGGTCTGGACGATTTGGTAGATGCTGTTGTAGCGGTAGGGAATCATGGGCGGCACGGCGGTTGGAAAGACCAGGCATCGATCCTGGAGCCCCATATCCGTCGCGGCGGACGGCTTGTGGAGGCGTTCCAAGCGATTCCGTCTGGCGGCGGCCGCGGAGGGAGTGAGGCTGGGAAGCCGGCCATTGGGAGGGTCCGTGATGATGGAGGTCCGGAGGCTGGGAAACATCACCGAACCGGTCTCCAAACGGCTCAGTGGATCGTCCTCCGCGGCGCGTGCCTTTCTTTGCAATTGGGCCGCTTGTTCGGCGCTGTAGAACGGTTGGTCCTTCAGCCGGGCGGGGCGCTCGAGAGGAATGGCGGTCGCGGAACTCCAGGCGCCTTCAAAATCAGGATGTACGCTCCGTGATCGCTGAGGCGGTTGCGCGACGACGCTCAGTGCTGTAGAAAAAGCCAGAACCCCGAGGAAACCCGCTGTGTTCCGGCGACGGGTCGAGTGTATAGAATCCACAACTTATTATGCCGTGAGTGAAGCGCTTTGCGTTTGGGTGGTGTCCTCATAAGTGCGTTACGATGGCTTCTTATGACGATCTGCTCTTTTCCCAATCTCAAGACCGGGTGCGTAGGGCCTTTGCGTACGACATAAAATACAGTCTACATATCCGCTGGCAATGAAATCGGAGCGCAGGCGAAGGGCGTCGGCTTTGGTTTGGATGCCATAGCCGAGCTTGAGACGTTTCCCCTCGCCAAGCTGTTGTCTGCCCCAAATCTCGTATTTCTCCACGCCTATGTGATTCTAGCAAGTTGTTATCTGAGAAGTTCTGCAATCGTCCAGATGTGATCGGCGAGGTTCGACTCCATGGCCGGAGTCACGCGCAAACTGGAGTGTATGCGCCAGAAATTGTAGTACGCGAAGTGCAGGCATAGCGCGTACCAGAGGTTGTCCCATTTCTTCGAGAAGCTCAGCGTCAAACGTGCGAGTCGTTTGATTTGGGGACAAACAAACCGGGGACAGTGCACTCAATCACCATTTTTCTGATCAGAGAGTGGAGACGTGTGCGCGCGTGATCGCGGCGACGGTCGGCGTTCCGCAATTCCCCATGGTCAGCTTCAGCTCCGCTTGCAGAATCTGCAGCACGCGATCCACGCCGGCTTGCCCGAACGCGCCCAATCCCCAAAGATACGGCCGCCCGATGCCGACCGCGCGCGCTCCCAGCGCCAACGCTTTGAAAACGTCCGTGCCACGGCGGAACCCGCCGTCCACCATCACGGGGATGCGGCCGCCTACCTCAGCCACGACTTCGGGCAGGGCCTCGATGGTGGACCGTCCGGTTTCCGTCGCGCGCCCGCCGTGATTCGAAACAATAATGCCGTCGACTCCGTGTTCGACGCACAACCGCGCATCCTCGTGCGTCTCGATCCCCTTGATGAACAGTTTCGCCTTGGTCGCTTTTCTCAACTTGTCGACGAAGTCCCAGGTCATGGCCGGATTTATGGCGCGAACGCCGGTCATGTTGATCCCTTCGTGCATCGGGCGATGCCTGGACGACACACCCGGCTCTCCCTCGTGACACAAGGAACACTGTCGCGTATCCTGGCGCCGCATCCGCAGGTAAGTTTCGCTGTTACGGCCGGTAGTGTTATCCACGGTCAGCGCGATCACCGGACAACCGGCGGCTTCGACGCGCCGCACAATTTTTTCCACCGCTTCGAAAGCCGACGGCGCGTAAAGCTGATACCACAGCGGCCTGCCGAGCGCCTTGACGACGTCTTCCACTGCCGTCGTCGTCATGGTGGAAAGGATCATCATCGTGCCGCGCGCCTTCGCTGCCTGCGCCACGGCCACCTCGCCCTCGGGATGAAACGCTTTTTGGCCTCCCGTCGGGCAGACGAAGATGGGACTGTTGTACACGGTCCCGAACAGTTCCGTCCGCATGTCGACCTTGGTGGCATCCACCAGGCGCCGCGGGCGCAGTTGGATGTGCTTGAAGCCTTCGCGATTGGCGCGCAGCGTCAGGTCGTCGTCGACTCCGCTGGCCATGTACGCCCAGTGCGCCACCGGAACTTTGCGGCGCGCGGCTTCTTCAAAATCCAAAACGTCCAGCGCGTCCTTGGGATCGGCTAGAACGCCGGAATTCTCTTGGGCCAGCGCCGCGAAGTAGGGGCTGCCGGCGAGGAACTTCAGAAACTGGCGGCGTGCAGTAGAGGAGTCAGTCATTATGGTTGACTATTCTACCGCGCGGGTGGGGCGGGCTTTCAGCCTGCCGCCGGGCTTCCGCCCGGCGTGGCCGGGAGTGAGCTGATCGGACTTACTTCTTCGGCGCGGCGGACGGAGCGGCCGGTGCAGTGCTCTTGTTGGCAACCGGTTTTACAACCTTCGAAGCGACGGACTTCTTATGCTTGCGGTGCTTCTTGGTCTTCGTCACGCTGGCATTCGGAGTGGCCGGCGTCCCGCTGGAAGCAGCCGGCTTCTGGGCAGCCATTGCCGATCCAACCAACAGGGACGTGCCAACAATAAGGGAGGTGATGATTTTCATGTCAAATTCCTTTCTCAATCGAGCGATTCAATCGCTCTCACCATGTTGGACGTGGGCACTCATTAACCCCCACTTAAGGTTCAATTTAGTTTGCTTCACAAACGCCGCCGGATTTGAGCGATCAGGATCCCCAGCAGGGCCAGCAGGCTCAGCGCGCGGCACAACTTGGCTTCCCGTCCGCCGTCGTAAACCATCTCGATCTCGCACGCGCCCGCGCATTGCGGATAAACGATCATTTGCCCCAACCCATCGCTGCGAATCGGCGCCGCGCGGCCGCCCGCGATCGCTTTCCATCCCGGATGATAAGTAACCTGCACCGATAGTACGTTGCCGGGCGCCACGGTTGCGCGCACCGTAACGTGGTTCGCATCCCGCCAGGTGAATTCGGCTGTCGGCATGGAAGGATCCTCGAGCGCCACCACGTACCTGCGGATGCCCGCGTCGTCGAAAAGATTGCGCGGCGCGACTTGCACCGCCGACGCTTCCGGAATCACCCAAGCCAGGCTGCGATTCCGGCGCGGCACATCGTAGACCGTGGTGTCCCGGTTGACCCAAAGCTTCGGAAGCAAGCCCTCAAACTGTTGTTTGCCCTGGAATGGCTTCCAGAATTCCGGGCTCTTGGGCCCCGAGACGATCACTGCGTCTACGCCGTACACTCTCAACCACACTGTCGCAAGCTCGCCGCTGCGGTCATCTGCGCCCAGCAATCCCCACATGGCGATCTGCCCGACCGTTGTGGGAGCAGTGGGATACGATCCGCCCGAGAGCTGCGGCACGCGGCTGAATGCGTTCATCCATTGCGCGATGGAACCGGGCGCCAGCACTCTCCGGCCCGGCAGGTTCGTCTCCGTCCACTGCGCCATCTGGTATTCGATGGTTTCGGAGATCTCCGCGGGTTGGATCACCGCTTTGGCGTAGCGCCGTTCTGCAATCAACTGCCGCGCAGCCAAGGCTAGAAATCCCGCCAGCAGCACCAGGCGCGCGACGCGAGGCAGACGGTCGATCCAGGGCGCGATGGCGAAGACCAGAAGCAGCGCGATCGCCAGTTCCACTTCCACCTTGTAGCGGCCGCCTTGCGGTACGAAATGCAGGCCCCGCTTGAGGAGCAGAGGAATCGTGGTGAAGCTCCAGGCCAGCAGCAGGAAGAAGCGCATGTGCCACGCTCTCCAGCGGCGCGAGATCCACCAAAGCAAAAATCCTCCCGCAAGCACGCCTGCGAGGCTGACCAGCGACGCCGCAGTGAATGCGGTTTCGGGGAAGAGCTCCCCATTCGCGCGTATCGCCTCCAGCAGAGAGGGCGGCAGAAACGGGCAGACCAACAGATAGCTCAGCGTTCCACAGACCAGCACCACTCCGGCGTTGCGTTTCCAGTTCACCGTCTCGCAAGTGGCGAGGAGACAGAGGAGTGCGATCGCCAGATCGGTGGCGCCGAAGGCGTTGGACAGCAGCGCTCCGGCTGCGCAGAGAATCGCCCCCAGCCAGGAGCCGCGCTCGCGGGTTTGAAATGCGCGGGCGAAAAACAGGATGGCCAGCGTGACCAGAGCCAGGGCAAGCTGGTGCGGGGCTTCATCCCAGACGAAAGTCAGATAGAGGCGGCGCGCATCGCCGAGATGCACCAGGCGGAATGCAGCATCCGGCGTCACCAGCTCGCTAGGCGCGGCGAGCGAGTAAACGACGGCGGCGAGAAAGCTCCAGCCTCGCCGTCCGGTGAGCCGCCACGCCATCCAGAACAGCGCCACGGGACCGAAGCAGTAAATCAGCGCGCAAACGATATTGAACGCCTGCGGCACAGCGACGCCAGCCACTCGCCAGATCGCGGCGGTGAGCCACGGAACTCCGGGCGCATACGTGAACTCGAACGGCATCCCGCCGAACCAGTACGGCCACCACGTAGGCTTGTACCAGGCATCGCCCGCCAGGCGCGCCATCGCCATCCAGAATCCGTGCATGGAGTGCATCTTGCCGGTGTACTGGATGAAGAAAGCCTGGCGGCAAACGTACGCATTGATCCAGACCACTCCCACGAGGTAGAGCGCAGGCAGGAGTTTTTCGAGTCGCTGGCCGGCCCGTGTCACGCGACGATGTTAGCATCAAGTCCGCTTAAGCCGGTTCTACAGCGGATGAGCCTTCACCACCTTGTCGTTCAAACGAATTCCGAATCCGGGGCGCTCGGGAACCTGAATCGACCCGGCGGTGAACTGTTCCGGCGGCGAGATCAGATCCCCGCGCCACGCCACCTCACCCCATTGCAGTTCGAGAATTCGGAAATTCCGCATCGCGCCGCTCACCTGCACGGTTGCAGCCGTGGCCACCGGACCGCTGGGATTGTGCGGCGCCACCGCCACGCCCTCGGCCGCGGCCATGGCGGCAATCCGGCTCATTTCGAGCATCCCGCCGCAATGCTTGACGTCCGGCATGATCACGTCCACGGCGCGATTGCGGCACAGCGGCGCAAAACCGCCGATGCCGTACATCAGCTCTCCTCCGGCCATGGGCTGCCGGATGGAGCGGTGGATCTCGAGCGTGTCGGCGATTTGCTCGGGCGGCACCGGCTCCTCGTACCAGGTCAGGTTATATGGCTCGAGCCGATGCGCGACGCTCTTGGCCAGCGGCACCGTGAAGAAGCTGTGGCAGTCCACCATGATTTGTACACCGGGTCCCGCCGCTTCGCGCATTGCGGCAACGCATGCGATGCCTTGTTCCACGAAAGCATCAATCTCACGCGTGGGAGCGCCGGGCTTCGGGAATCCATCGAAGGGAGCCGCCTTCACGGAGCGAAATCCTTCCGCGACCGCCCTCCGCGCGGTGGCTGCGAAGCCGGCGGGCGTGCGCGCCTCGGTCACGCGGTTGATATTGGCGTAAACGGGTAATTGCGATCGGATGCTGCCGCCAAAAAACGTGCTCGCCGGCACGTCCAGCGCTTGGCCGGCGAGATCCCATAAGGCTTGTTCCATGGCGCCGAACGCGGTCGCCGCCGGCAAGCCGCCCGTCTTGGCGATGGGCTCGGCTTTCTCGCGAAATGCTTCGACATCCAGCGGAGACTTGCCTTCGACGAGCGCGAATAGCGTGCGCAGCTCCGACTCCATGCGCTGGGCGTCCTCTTTCGTGGTGCGCGCGAACCCGAACGCGTCCGATGCTTCGCCGAGCCCCTGAAGACCTGCATCCGTGCGCAGCCGCACCACCAGCCAGACTGTCCGATCGCTCGCGCGCACCGGCAGCAGCTCGAAACCGGTCACGTGCAGATTGGGCCTGGCGTGGATGCGAGGCAGCACCAGCCCCGCGGCCGACATCAGCAACGTGCGCCGTCGAAGCGTGTTCCGAGCGCCCATCATTCCTCCAGACCGGCCTCTCCAAGTGTAGAATGTTTGCAGTATGAGACCGCTTGCTCTTGTCCTGTTAACTGGCGCGCTCTCGGCGGCATCGCTGCCTGTCCACGAAACCGGATTCACCGCCGGTCCCAACGGATTGCCGGAGGGCTGGGGTGTCTGGAGCCCGCGAGCCGAGATTGCGCCGCGGACCTTCCTCGATCCCGAGCGTTATCGCACCCGCCCTTCAGCGCTCGCAATTTCGGGCGACGGCAACGCCGCTGAATACGGCGGCTGGGAGCGGGCCGTACCGGGCGTGGAAGCCGGCGCGTGGTATCGCTTCACCGCGTATTATCAATGTACCGGCGTACCGTACGAATCTCTGCAAATCCTGCCCCGCGTAGATTGGCGAGGCGAAAAGGGCCGCCGGCCGGGCCGCCCCGATTTGGTGTTCAAAAGCGAGCGCGATGGCGCATGGACGCGAGTCACTGCCGACGTACGGGCGCCCGCGCGCGCGACGGCCGCGGTCCTGGAGCTTCAATTATTCAATGCGCCGCAAGGCACGGTGTGGTGGGACGATATTTCGTTCGAGCGCATTCCGGCCCCCGCCGCGCGGCCCGTCAAAATCGCCAGCATCAATCTACGGCCTCAGAACACGGGCTCGGCCGAGGAGAGCGTGTCGCGCTTCCTGGCTGCGATCGAACGAACCGTGCCGCCGAAAACGGACGTCATTCTGCTGCCTGAAGGCATCACGGTCATCGGCACGGGTAAGAAGTACGCCGATGTGGCCGAGACGATACCGGGTCCCACCACCGAGCGTTTGTCGCGCGTCGCCAAAGAACATTCGGCTTACGTAATCGCGGGCATTTACGAGCGGGAGGGCCGCACCATCTACAACACGGCGGTGCTGATCGACCGTCAGGGCCGTTTCGCCGGGAAGTACCGCAAGGTCTATGTGCCCATCGAAGAGATCGAAGCAGGCCTCACGCCCGGCAACGAGTATCCGGTCTTCCGGACCGACTTCGGCGTCATCGGGCTGATGATCTGCTACGACGTGTTCTTCCCCGATCCCGCGCGCGCATTGGCCCGGCAAGGAGCTGAAGTGCTGTTCATGCCGATCTGGGGCGGTGACGAGACGCTGGCGAAAGCGCGGACGATCGACAACAAGGTGTTCCTGGTAACTTCCGGCTACGATCACCCCACCTACATCATGGACCCGGACGGCGTACGCATCGCTTCGGCGCCGGACAACGGCACGGCGGCCGTCGCGACTGTCGATCTCTCGCGCCGCTATACGAATGACGGCCTGGGCGACATGCGCGCTCGGCGCATGAAGGAATTGCGCGTCGACGTGCGCGTGCCCTGAGATGGCGCTTTACCGGCTTTGTGGGATTGCGCTTGTAGCGTCAACCGCTTTCGCGGGCGCCAAAGCGATAGAGCTTGCGCCTGCGGCCGATTCCTCGTTGGAAGTAAAAGGCCGGCAGAAGCGCGCCCTCCTGCACTTCGATTTGTCCGCGGCGCCGGCCGGAAACACAATCGTGCGCGCACGGCTTGCGCTTAGGCTCGATAAGGTCGCCTCCGATCCTCCAATCAATCCCAAGCGGTTCTCGATCTCCGCCAGCGATGCGCACGTTGCAAATCTGGTCGTGAAGGGCAATGGAGAGTATTCCGTCGACCTGACGAAGCAAGTGCGCGGCGCCTCCGTACTGACCATCAACATCTCCGGTCTGGAGGCAAACCCGAGCGCCGTAATCTCCAGAGCCGCTCTGGAGTTGCGGTACAGTCCCACAGCGCCGCGCGCGGATGCCGGCGCCGCGGTGTTTCAAGCCGCCGGCGAGACGGGCGCGATCCTGATGAATGGCAGCCGATCCTCGCTGCCGGATGGCGGCAAGCAGGGACTGCGCTATGAGTGGTCCATCGACAAGCCCGCATGGGGTTCGCCCTATCGCGCCGGAGAGATCGTTGGAAATTCGGCCGTGCTCGCTTTTACACCGAATGCCCCCGGCTATTACGTGTTGAGGCTGCGCGTCACCAATATCGCGACCGGCGAATCGACTGCGGATACCACGGCCGCGATGACGGCGCTTCACCCGCATCCACGCCTGCAAGTGGACGAGCACGTCATCGCTCAAATCCGTAAATTGCGCGACGCACAAGATCCGCTGTGGGAACGTTTCTATCGCCGGCTGAAATCGCATCCCGTCGCCAACGCACCGGCCATGCAGGCGAATCTCTGGACCTCCTACCTTCTGGCGAACCTCGTGACCGGCGACAAGGAAATGTTCGACGCTGCCTGGGCACTCGCCGCGCCCAAGCTGTATAAGAACGGCAAAGACCGCTCGGGTGGAGTTTGGAAACTGATCGAGCTCTACGGCGGCGATCAGCACCGCGCCGCGTTCCAGGGCGGGCAGTTTACCGGACAGATGGCGCTGCTGTATGACTGGGGCTACGCAAATCTCACGCCCGAGCAGCGCCAGGACGTGATGGGCTGGCTCAACCAAGCGGTTGCATACAACTACCTCGATAGCCGCCCCGCACACCAGATCATGCGAAACGACGGCGCCGCATTCACCTACGGGCTTGCATCCGCCGCGTATGCGACGCTGGGCGAGAATCCCGAGGGACCCAAGATGCTCGGCTGGTTTCGCGACATCTGGGACCTGGTGGTCGAATCGCTGGATGTGATCGGCAAAGGCGGCGCTTCCGGCGAGGGGAATGCGTACGGCGCATCGCCCACCGCCTACGGTTTCCTTCGCGCCGCAAACACGGTCTACTACGCATCGGGCGAAGACCTCTTCCTGAGCCACGTTTACTTCCGTCAAAAGCTGTTGTTCGATGCATTCGGCGCGTATCCGGGCAGCATCGGCGGGCCTGACGCCGTGGTGACCTTTCCGAGCCGGCCCATCGTCGAAGAGGCATCCATCGGAGGCGACGGCCGTCGCGCCGCCTCCTGGCACAGCGCCGCTCTGCGTCCCAATGGCTTGTTGCTTTCACGCCGCTTCCAGGACACGCCCGAAGCGGATATCTGGAACTGGGTGTATCGCCAACCGGAAGTCGATGGGCCGGGCGATCCCGGAGATCCGGCTTCCGAGCTTCTCTACTACTCGCCGCGCCCTGCGCCGGTGAAGCCGAAGCGTCTCTCGTTTTTCGATCCCAGCATGGGCTATGTATACATCCGCTCCGGATGGGACTCGCCGGACGCGACCTGGATCGCCTTCTGGGCCGGCCCGCACATCGACACGCATGAGCACCTGGATCAAGGCGCATTCGCGATTTTCAAGCGGCGCGATCTGGCGCCGAAAACGGGCCACTACGATACGGAGATTCGCTCTTCACACGACCTCGGCTGGTATACACGCACTGTCAGCGCCAACGCGCTGTTGATCGGCGATCCCTCGGAAGTCTTTCGCGGCTTCAACGCGGGTTGGGGCTGCGATGGAAAAGGGAACGGCCCGAAATTGCCGGCTCCGGGCGGTGGCGATCAGATTTGTCCGCCCAACGACGGTGGCCAGCGCACCATGTCGCCACTGGGGCTCTCCTCGGAGAACGCCGAGATGTTCGACGCGTATCGCGACATTTTCGACGTCGCAAAGGTTGTCTCCTTTGAGGACAACGGCGATGCCGTCACCATCGTGGCCGATCTCACGAATGCCTACAATAATCCGCGTTTTTCGAGCCTCGGAAACCGGCCGAAAGTCACGAAAGTTTACCGTCGGCTGGTCTACCTGCGGCGCGCGGACCTGTTGCTGGTTGGCGATACGGTGGAATCGACCGATGCAGCTTTCGAGAAAAAATGGCTGCTGCATGCGCTCGATCGTATTGAGGTCGCGGGCCAGGTGCAGCAGATCGGCGCGGGCGAGTCCGTGCACACCGGCGTCAACGAAGCCCGCGTCGTCGTCGACGACAGCGATCCATCCGATCGAGATCAGAAAACATTCGATCTGCGCAAAGGCTATGCCGCGCTGCTCGTGAAGACGCTATTTCCGGCGCAGTTCCGATATCGCACCATCGGCGGCCGCGATCCCGCCGAGACGCCCCATGCCGACCTTTATTTTCCGGACAAGAACGCAGGTCATTTCCACCGCCACGTCAAGGATTTCTGGGTGCACGATTTCAGCGAGGGCGTGATCTCCAATCACAAATCCGTGAACTGGGCCCCGGAAGGGCCGCTGGAGATCGCGGCCAAAGAGTACATCCCGGTGTACGGTCCCGGCTATGGGCGCTGGCGTCTGGAGGTCGAGCCCGCCGCAGCGCGGAAGCTGGATTTCTTTCTCAACGTCCTGAAACCGACAGTCGATCCAAGTGAAAAACTCCCGCCGATCCGCCGCGTCGAAACCGCGGATACGTTCGGAGCGGAGATCGACGCGGGAGGGAAGCGTTACATGGTTCGGTTCAGCAAAGAGTCCCTCGCGCGGCCGGTGGTCAACATCGTAAAATAGGCCTCGCCCTACCCTTTAACCCGCGACGGAACCGGTGTATACTGGCTGAAACTAGGAGCCGCAATTATGCCGCTTCACCTGCATTTTCGAGCGCTCCCGACGTGCGCTCTTGTTCTCCTGACTTTATTGCTGTCGACGGCCTGGCCGCAGTCCAGTAACGGCAGCCTCCGCGGAACCGTCCAGGACCAAACGAAAGCAGTGATCCCCGCGGTCACTGTGGTCCTGGTTGACCGGGCGACCGGGGTCGAATCCCGAACCCTTAGCAACGACGCAGGAATATACGTCTTTCCCGCACTTGCTCCGGGGACATACAGCATCACTGCCGAACATCCCGGCATGGCCAAGTTCCAGGCCACCGCGCTGGTTCAGGCGCAGCTTTCCACTAGCATCGATATCATGCTGGCGCCTGTCGGTACCCAGACCATCGTGCGCGTGGAGGACGTGACGCCCATGGTGATAACCGATACGGCCGAGCAGACGCACACGCTGGAGCGCGCGCGCATCGATCAGTTGCCGCTCAACGGCCGCAGTATCTGGAACCTGCTGCAAACGGTTCCCGGGATGACGAACGACGCCAATGGCAATCTGCACGTCTACGGGCTTCGCCAGGGCACACACGATGTCCTGCTGGACGGCGCGGCGCTCACCGATTATCTCGACGGCGGCGGTGCGGTCGCGCGCCTGCCCAGCCTCGACAGCATTGAGGAGTTTACGGTGGACAACAACGCTTCCTCGGCGAAGTTTACCAGGCCGGGCACCATTATTTTCGTCACCAGAAGCGGCGCCAACCTCGTTCACGGCTCACTGTTTGAGACCAATCGAAACAACGGATACGGTATCGCCCGCGCGCGCAACAACTTGACCAATACCGTTCCGCCATTGAATCGCAATGAGTACGGCGGAAGCATCGGCGGCCCAATCTGGCTTCCCAAGGTCTACAACGGCAAGAATCGAACGTTTTTCTTCTTTGCCTATGAAGGTTACAAACTGCGGCGAAGTTCCTATAACTTGTACCGCGTTCCGACTGACGCGATGCGCAGCGGAGATTTCAGTGGTCTGGTGGACGCCACGGGAACGTTCTCCCCGATTTACAATCCTTATACGACGGACCCGAACACGTTCCAGCGTCAGCAGTTTCAGTACAAGGGCATTCCCAACATGATCGACCCCGCGCTGGAGAGCCCCCTTGCCAAAACTCTGTTCGGCTTGATCCCGGGACCCAACATCCCCAACGCGAACCCACTGGTGACAGCCAATTATGCCGGCCTGGCCAGCACCATGACGGACCAGTTCACGTGGTCCATGCGCTTCGATCATCACTTCTCGCAGAAAGACCAGGTGTCGGCGCGTCTGACCAACAGTTTGTCGAATACCTATCAGCCTGCCGCAAACGGCGCCCCGCTGCTGAACGGTTTCGGAAATTCCGTGAGCACGCGATATCCCAACAAGAGCCTCTCCACTACGTGGACCCATACCTTCTCGCCACGCTTCGTCTCGGAGTTTTTGTTTAGCGCCACACGCAACCTTGGATCGAGCTTCTCAGGCACGCCCGGCATCGATTACGCCTCGCAACTCGGCCTGCCCAACTTGTATAACCAGTCGAGTTATCCCGTGATCAATAACATCGGCGTGGGAACTGGGAATTCGAATTATGTTCAGCCGATCAATTGGAAGAGGCAGTGGTATAACTATTTCATCCTCGAAGATAACCTCACCAAAACCGCGGGACGGCATGAGTTTCAGTTTGGCGTACATCTGCGTTACGACCAGCTCACCACGTTGCCGCAGCATCAGCAGACGGCCGGTTTCGTGACGTTCCCAGCGGTTGCAACCGGCCTCTATAATCCTGCGATTCCCAATCGGACCGCCGGCGTGCCGAATACCGGCAGCATCGCTGCGTCATTCTATCTCGGTCTCGCCAATTACCAACAGCAAGTGGCCAAAGGCAATTACTACACGCGCGGGCATGAAGACGCCTTGTACTTCCAGGATAATTTCAAGGTCACTGCCCGGCTTACCTTGAATCTCGGAATACGCTGGCAGTTCACTCCCTATGCGAAGCCCAAGGATGACGTCTTTTCGAGCTTCGACCTGAAGACCATGTCGATCGTGCTGGGTACGCCGCTCGACCGCCTGTATGCGCTCGGCGCCACCACGCCGGCATTGGTGAATGCACTGGTCGCGGACGGCGCCAAATTCGTGCGGCCCTCGGACGTTGGCCTGCCGCAGCGGCTGGTCAACAACAACTGGCACGACTTCGGCCCGCATGTCGGGTTCGCATACCGCGCTCTCAACGGGCGCAAATCTTTTGTGGTTCGGAGCGGGTATGCCACCACTTACTTCCCGCTCTTGATCCACGGCTGGGCGGATCGCATGCGAATCGATTCCCCCTTCACCGGAACTTACCAGAACTATCTGCTGACTTCGTCGGCCTTCGCGCCCGACAAATTGCCCAACTATGGTTTGATTTATACGCCCACTGTGATTGCGGGAAAGAACAGCGCCAACGCTCTGAGTCTCAACGATGTCGCTGGTATTGCGATCGGGGATCAATCCTTCCAGGAAGCCTACTTTAACCCGAACCAGCCGACTTCGCGGGTCTACGAATGGAATTTTACTCTGGAGAAGGAAGTGATGCCGAACACGCTGTTGCGCTTGGCTTATGTCGGCAACCATGCGGCTTATCAGGATTCGTATAACAACTTGAACGCACAAATTCCGCAGTGGGTCTGGTATACGACCACTCACTCGCAGTATCCTACCGGTCCTTTCGGCGCGGCGCTGTCGCGGCCATTGAACGTAACACCGACCGGCGTCCTGCCTTATGGCGACATTCAGGAATACAGGAAGGATGGCTGGGGCAATGCAAATGGGGCCCAGATCGAGTTCGAGCGGCGTTATTCGCATGGCTATGGGTTCCAGATCTTCTACAACCTGATCAATACCTTCCGCGCCGGCGGCAACGGCTGGATGGCCGACTCTTCCGTCCAGCCGCTCAGCTATTTCCTTCCCGGTGCAGTGCCGGCCGATACGCACGCGCGCATGAAGCTGCTGCTGTACATGCGCGATACCGTGGTTCCAAAACACGACCTCCGCTGGAACTGGATTGTCGATCTGCCCTTCGGCAAGGACAAGCTGGTCGGCCGCAACGCCAATGCGTTACTCAACGCCTTCATCGGCGGATGGCAGGTGGCTGGTCTGGGTCGCCTGTTCAGCAACTATTTCAGTCTGCCCACGAACATTTATCCGACGGGCGTTCCGGTGCAATATTTCGGCCACAAGTATCCGATTCAGGACTGCCGTGGCGGCGTGTGCCAGGCCGGCTATCTTCTCTGGAACGGCTACATTCCCGCGTTCCTGATCAACAGCCACGATCCGAAGACCGGGAAGCCGAACGGTATCGAGGGAGTTCCGGACAACTATCAGGCCGCCATGTCGCCGGTGCTCCCTTACCCGGCGAACTACCCCAGCCTCAGCGCGAAAACCGATCCGCTGTACGGTTACTACGGCAGCAACACAGTATTTATTCCGCTGAACGATGGCACACTGCAGCAGGTGGGCTTTGGCGGGCTGAATCCCTACATCAACCAGCCGCTGCTGAGCACGAATCTCTGGAACTGCGACGCTTCGATGTTCAAGACCTTCAATCTCAAGGAGCGCGCGAAAATGCGCGTGCAGTTCGACTACTTCAACGTGTTCAATGTCGCGGGGAACAATGCGAATCCCATCGACAACACCGGGGTCACGTTGAAGAACACCAACGCCAACCCGAGCGGTCCGCGGGTGCTGCAGTTATCAGGGCGCTTGACCTGGTGATGGCCGGCTCGATGCGGCGGAGTTAGGCTGGTACGCCCGGTAGGATTCGAACCTACGGCCTTTTGCTCCGGAGGCAAACGCTCTATCCAGACTGAGCTACGGGCGCCCTGAGGTCATTATAGCTTGGTGACCGGCGGGAGTGAATGCGTGCACTGTCCCCGGGTTTTCTACTTTTTTGCTTGCGTGGAATGCTTGGTTGGCGGTTTCTTGGTGTCGGTGGCGGATTCCTTCAAGAGGGTCTCGATCATTTCGCGCCAGTAGGGTTCTTTGAGGAGTTTCTCGTCGCCCATTGGCGGGGTTTGGGAGCGAATGGTTCCCTTGCGGTCGATCCAGAGGATTTGCGGGACGACGTAGCGTTCGATGATCGGGATGCCGAGATAATCCAGAACGGGCTCCTTCGGGCTGAAGCCGACCGGATAGGTCACCTTGTTCTCTTTCACGAAATCCTTCACGAAGAGATTGGCCATATCGTTGAAGGCCACGTCGACGGGCTGAAAACCGCGCGGTCCGTACTCCTCGTAGAGCTTGGAGAACACCTGCGAATCGTGCTGGCAATGCGGGCAGGTGGTGTAGACGAACAAGAGCGCGACCACCTTGCCGCGGAGGCTGCTCAGCAACATCTGATTGCCTTCCGGGAAGTGGATGACAAACTCGGGGGCGTGGCGCGGGACCGGTAGAGATGCCGCCGTCAGGGCAATTGCACTCAACACGACAACTGCGACTCGTAGCAAACGCATCCAAGAACCTCTCTTTCTTTCAGTTTACCCGAGATTTCGAGCCTTCGATGTGGTTGACGGCCGCGCCCTCGATCCACATCCGAAAATAGCCCGAATCGCCGCGGCCGGCCAGGCTCGAAGCGTTTTCGGACTCGATCTCGAACGTCTTCCATTTGCCCTGCATGACTCGGCGATACAGCTCAAAATATTTTCGCGCCGAGTCTTGGGAATCCCAGGTGGACGCGAAGGCCAGCACCGGGTACTTATCGTGTTTGTGCTCCAGCAGTTCGTAGGCGCCGCCCACGAGATGCGTCGCGGCCTCGACGCCTTCCTCTTTTCCGGCATATTGGGTCAACAGGACGCGGAAATCGAATTCGCCGAGAGTGCCTTCGGCCAGCGTGCGAAATTTTCGGCGCTCGCTCACGGGCGCGAGCTCGGGAATTCTGGGAAAGACGTGCGCCAGGTATCGCTCCGGATGCAGAATCTGCTGCGTGCTGGCCGGCGGATGGAGGAAGACTTCGGAGAACGACTCGCGGCCGAGCTTGCGGAAGATCGCGTTCTGAAACAGCATTCCGCCGGTGTACGGAAAAACGAGCGATTCGCGAATGTAGGGCGGCGCCTTGGAGTACACCGGATATTGCGTCGCGGAGGTTTCGATACTGCGGGACATCAGTTCGAGCATGCTCTCGGGAGCTTCGGCGGGCCCGCCGGATAGTTTGGACATGTACGCCGTCATCAACCAGGACGCCTGGCCTTCCATCACGGCCATGCGGGCGGTTGCGCCGTCGTCGCTGATCGCTCCCTCGTGAATATATTTTCCGAGGCGGAAATGCTGGTCGGCGAGAGCATGGGCGAGTTCGTGCACCAGGGCGATGCGTTCTTCGGCGCCGCTGCCGGTTCCCTCCAGGATGAACAACTTCTTTTTGTTGTAGTCGTAGAAGGCGGCGGCCTGCTCGGTCATGAGGTCGATTGTGTTCTTTCGCAGGTCGAACTCGAGTGGCGCGAGGCCGAGCATTTTGAGAGTGAGTTCTTCGCCGCGCAATGCGGAGGGTTTGATCGCCTCCTTGGTGCGCTGTTCGAGATACCGGCGAAGCTGGTCCTTGCCGATCCTGGCATATGGCACTTCGCGCGTGAAGCGCAGGCCGGTGATGGCGGTGAGTCCCTCTTCGATTTCGCGAATGTTGGCGAAGGGCGCGGGCGCGTCGGCGGCTCGAAGGAGCGCCGTGAAGAGCAGGCATTGAAGAGAGCGTTTCATGCGACAATAGAACTTCCATGGTAAACGAGAAAACGTATTCAGCCGAGTACCACGGCAGCGGGACGTTCGTGATCAGCAAACCGAAGCGGAAGTCCGGCAAGCTGCGGCAATCGAAATTGAAGAAGCCCCGACGGGGAGCGCGGAAGTAGGCCGGCGCTGGCGAGTACCGGTAGTTCCCCGTACTTAATTCCTACCTGAGGGCGATTCTGCCCGGGCTTACAATGTAACTGGCGGATGGTGACTATTCGCAAAGTTACGCTTGTGCTCCTGGTTGCGGCGGCGCTTGCGGCGCTGGTTCTGGCTGTGGTCCTGGGATGGAATTACAGGCAGTGGTCCTATGCGCCGCATGGGCCATACGCCTCGGAACTCGATGAGCGATCCCGCGTTTTGCAGGACCGCGTGGAGATTCTCACCAAGCGCGTCAGCGACATGGAACTGCTGGTACTGGTTCTGCTGGGGACGTCCGGGCTGTATGCGATCGTGTTTGTCGCATCTTCTTATGTAAGCGCGATGAGTTTTGCGCGGCAGGCGGACCGGTCGATCGCGAGCATCAAGGATCAGCTTGGCTTGGCACTGGGCGATCTTCGGGAATTGAAGGAAGAGACGGAGCGGCGGATTCGCGAGAAGCTGGGGACGCCGCAGCCGGCTACGAACCTGGAAGCGCAAGCGGCGGCAATCAGCGGGGAGCAGCTTGCGTCCTCGCTCGCGGAGTTGTATCTGGAATTTGCGCGATTGCATGCGCAGGATGACCAGGCGCGCGCGCGGTCCTATCTGAATCGCGCGCTGGCGCTTTCCGAGGCGGATTCGTCGGCGGCATGCGAGATTCATTACGAGCAAGCGTGCTGGTTTGCGCGGAACGGCGAATTGGACGCGGCGGCCGGTGAGCTTTCGGCGGCATTCAAGCGGCAGTCGCGGGAACTGGATGCGAGGCTTGCGCGCGATATCGAAGAGGGCGGCGATTTGTTCGAGCTGGCGAACACGCCGCCGTACGATCAGGCGCTGAATGATGTTCTGCTCAACGTTGTTCTTTAGTTCCCCTGTTCAGTGGTTCTTTGGTTCGTTCGTTGCGCAGGTGTACCTATCTGCGATGTGGCTTGGGTGGCGGCAGAATCGTTTTTAAACGACTCTATGGCTCCAGCATGAGCGTCGCTTTTCCGGCGCTACCCGAGTAGATCAGTTCGATCGAATGAATGCCGTCAGTCTTGCCTCGGTATTGGAAGAAGATCAGTCCCGCCTGGGGGAGGGCGCGGTCTCCTTCCAGCAGCGAAGCCTTTTGAACTTGTTGTTCCATCGCGCGCTGTAACGCCATCGGCATGTGGACCGGTGCGGGCGGGGAGTTGGAATCACCCTGCCCACCCTTTCCGCCACCGCCGAAACTGGTTTTTGACTTCGCTTCGGCTGGAACGGGCGGCTCCCATTCGGGATCTTTGAGCGATTTGAACGCCAGCGTGCAAGGCTGACCGGGCAGAGCCGTCTTCTTCCCGTTGATGCGAAGCGAAAAGTCGTCGTTCGAGAGCTTCGCGCGCGCCTCAGGGGCGCCGAAAAACGCCGCTTCCACTACCACAAAGTCCTCCGTGGTGAAGGTCCCTTGAGGCGTTGGGGCGGAGTGTCCCTTGAACTCGGCCGCTATCGTCACCGCGCCTGCTTGAGCCTGGGCCTGGTAATCGGCCGGCGCCGCCCGGGGAGGCAGGCCCTTCACCTCGCTGACTTGCACTTCCTTGCTGGGCGTGTCTTGCGCTTGCGCATACAGGCAAAGTGCTGCGATCAAGATACCGGCTCTGGACGTATTGGAAAATCGCATTCAGCTCACAAACTAGCACAAGCCGGACCTGCGTGAACGGTCGCGGCTCGGTCATTTTCCGATACGGAACTAACGCCCGGGCGTTAGCGTAGTCTAAGTCTTGCAAGGAGGTGTCCGCCCAATGGCAATCGTCCGGCTGGCTGAACAATTTACTCAGGATCTTCGGTACGCCCTGCGCACCATGGCGCGCCAACCGCTATTCACGCTCATGGCGGCGTTGTCGCTCGCACTCGGCATCGGTGCGAACACCGCCATCTATAGCTTCGTCGACGCGGTCCTCATGCGCGCGTTGCCGGTTCAAGATCCCGAGTCGCTGATGGTCGTGAAATGGCACAGCAAGTCTCACCCGGCGGTCGCCCGTCATTTTAGTGGCAGCACGTATCAGGACTCGAAGACTGGCTATACCAGCGGGAATTTCCCGTACGCATCCTTCGAACTGCTCCGCGACAACAACAACGTCTTCTCTTCGGTGTTTGCGTTTAATGGCGCGGGGCGGCTGAATGTGCAAGTCCAGGGACAGGCGGACTTGGCCGAGTGCCAGTACGTCTCGGGTACCTTCTTTAGCACTCTGGGTGTTCCACCGGCTGCCGGCCGGCTGATCGACAACAACGACGATCGGGTTGGAGCAGCGCCAGTAGCCGTACTCAGTTTCGGCTACGCCCAACGACGCTTCGGCGAGGCCGGCAAGGCGACGGGCCAATCGATCCTCATTTACGATACTCTCTTCACGGTTGCCGGTGTGGCGCCGCCGGAGTTCTTTGGTGTGAATCCCGATCGGACCCAGGACGTTTATCTGCCGCTGCATGCCAGCCTTCTGCTCGACAAGGTGTTCACCGCCGATGCCAACAAATACATAGATCGGAATTACTACTGGGTTCAGATGATGGGCCGTCTACGCCCGGGAGTCACCCAGCAGCAGGCACAGGCAGCGCTGGCTCCGATGTTCCAACAATTCGTGGAAAGCACCGCGACCGGAAAGGAACGCGCGGATTTGCCGGCTTTGATTGTCCAGGAGGGCGCGGGCGGCCTGGATGTCCTCCGCCGCCAGTTCTCGAAGCCGCTCTACATTGTCATGACGCTGGTCGGGCTGATGCTCGCCATCGCGTGCGCAAACATGGCCAATCTGCTGCTGGCGCGCGCCACGGCGCGGCGTCGCGAGATCGCGGTGCGGCTGAGCATGGGAGCCGGCCGCCTGCGCGTGGTGCGGCAGCTTCTCACCGAGTCGGTGCTACTGGCGTCTCTGGGAGGACTGCTCGGGTTGGCGTTCGCCCAATGGGGCATCGGCGCGCTCACGCTATTGATTGGCAACGGCCGCGAAAACTTCTCACTCCACGCGACTTTGAACTGGCATGTGCTGGCAGTCACGATTGCGCTTTCGGTTGCGACCGGAATGCTGTTCGGCCTGGCGCCGGCAATTCAATCGACACGCGTGGATCTTGTCTCGGCCCTCAAGCAGACGCGCGCCGGCGAACATCGCCTGCGGCTGCACCCATGGCTGCGCGTCAGCCTGAGCCAGGTACTAACCGTCTCGCAAATCGCCATCTCAATGCTCCTGCTGGTTGCCGCCGGATTGTTCGTTCACACGCTGACCAACTTGAACTCGATCGCGCTGGGATTCAACCGGGAGAGCCTGCTGCTGGTGGCCGTCAATGCCAGGCAGGCTGGACACAAAGATGAAGCTCTGATGCGCTTCTATCAAGATCTTTTGGGCCGATTGAGAGGCATCACGGGCGTGCGCAGCGCCAGTTTTTCCAGCTACGCGCTGGTCTCCGGATCGAGGAGTGCCACCGACGTACACACTGCCGGCAAGGCAGAGCACGGCAGGAGCACGGCGGTCCTGAATATCGGTCCCGGCTTCTTTACCACCATGCAGATTCCTTTGCTGCGGGGCCGCGAAGTCGACGACCGCGATATCACTGCTACACGCCGTGTCGCGGTAGTAAACGAATTGTTCGTGAAAACTTACCTGGACAACCAAAACCCGATCGGCCAGCACTTTACGCTGGGATCGGCCAAAGAAAGTCTGGACTTTGAGATTATCGGCGTCTCGAAGACTGCGCGGCTGAACTCGCTCAAGCAGGACATTCCGCCGGTTGCGTACGTGCCTTATTCGCAAAATCCGCGGCAGTCTCTGGGCCAGATGGTTTACGAGCTGCGCGCGGCCGGCGATCCGATGGCGTTGGCATCGTCGGCGCGCCAGGTGGTGCGGCAAGCCGATGAGCGCCTTCCTATTTCAAGCCTGATGACGCAATCCCGCCAGGTTGACCAGACTATCGGCCAGGAACGCACCTTCGCCATGCTGTGCACCTGTTTCGCCGTGCTGGCGGTGCTGATCGCCTGCGTAGGGTTGTATGGAATGATGGCGTACCGCGTGGCGCGCCGCACCAACGAGATCGGCATACGCATGGCGCTGGGAGCCGAGCGGCGGCGGCTGATCTGGATGGTTTTGCGCGAAGTGGTGTTGATGGCCGTGGTTGGCCTGGCCATCGGAGTGCCGGTGGCGCTTGCGACCACGCGCTTCGTGCAGTCGTTCCTGTTCCAAATGAAGCCCAACGATCCGCTGGCGGTGACGGTCGCAGCCGCAACGCTGTTGGGAGCGGCGCTCCTGGCCGGCTATGGTCCAGCGCTGCGTGCTTCGAAGATCGATCCGTGGATCGCGTTGCGGGATGAATGACTCGTTTCCGGCGTTGAGACAGGGCTGGCCCTGTCCTACGGTAACCTTTTCTCGGAGGGACGGTAGTATCGTCTGATGCAGACTCTGTGGCAGGACTTGCGGTATGGATTACGCATGTTGTGGAACTCGGCTGGCTTCACTGCTGCGTCCATCATCTGCCTGGCGCTGGGGATTGGCGCCACGACGGCCATTTTCAGCATCGTCAACGCAGTACTCTTGCGGCCTCTCCCGTACGCGCACCCGGACCGGCTGGTCCGCATCTATTCGGAATTCCCAACCTTCAAAAAGTTCTGGGTATCGGCGCCGGAGTTTCTCGAGTTGCAGAAAAACGCCAAGAGCTGGGAGTCGCTGGAAGGCTGGGTGAACCAGGGCGTTAATCTGGCCGGAAGTAATGAACCGATTCGCGTGACGGCGTCGTTTGTCACCGGCGGGCTGCTGCAGTCGCTGGCCGTTTCTCCGGTGCGAGGAAGGCTGCTAACTCCACAAGACGACGCACCTTCGGCGACGGTCACAGCCGTGCTCTCCTACGGCCTGTGGCAGCGAGCTTTCGGCGGGGACAGCGGAGCGATCGGCCGCGACATTCTGTTCAACGGCCGGAAGTGCACCATCGTGGGCGTGATGCCGAAAGGTTTCCAGTTCCCTCCAGGAGAAACCGATCCACCGGAAATCTGGTCGCCGATGCAGATCGATCCGGCAAATCCAGGCGGCCGGGCGAGCCATTTCGTCTCGGTGATTGCAATGCTGAAGCCAGGCGCAAGTATGTACCAGGCACGCGACGAAATGAAACAGCTCGTCGAGCAGTGGGGCGCCCAGAACACGATGAAGCGGCACATGCTGAGTCCCAAAAATCATCCGATCGTGATGTATCCGTTTCAGGACGAGGTAGTGGGCGGAATCCGGCTGGCGATGTTGATGCTACTGGGAGCTGTGGCGTTCGTGCTTCTGATTGCGTGTGTGAACGTGGCCAACCTGCTGCTGGCGCGGGCGGAAGCGCGGCAACGCGAGATCGCGATCCGCAAATCCATGGGCGCTCAAGTATGGAGGCTGGCGCGGCAGTTCATCACGGAAGGAGTGGTGCTCTCGTTGGCCGGCGCGGCGGCCGGGCTAGCGTTGGCTTTCGCTGGATTGAGGCTGCTCGCCCAAGCGAACGCAGTCAGTATTCCGCGGGCCAACGAAATCGGCGTGGACCGCACGGTACTGCTGTTTACGCTGGGCGTTTCATTGCTGACTGGTGTCGCGTTCGGGCTGGCACCGCTAGCGCAGATCCTCGGCGCAAATCTGCACGAGACTCTGAAAGCGGCCGCGTCGCGCACTACGGCCTCGGTGGCGTCGAACCGATTCAGGCGGGCGCTGGTGGTAACGGAAATGGCGCTGGCGTTGGTGCTTCTGGTCGGCACTGGGCTGATGATCCGGGCCTTCTGGAAGCTGCAGGACGTCCATTCGGGAATACAGCCGGATCGCCTGCTGACTATGCGAGTCGCTCTGCCACAGGCTGTTTATCCCGACAATGCGCGCGTGCGTCAGTTTTGGACTGGCGTCCAGCAGCGCATGGCGATCCTGCCAGGGGTGGAATCGGCGACTGTGATGAGCGGCCTGCCTCCCATGCGGCAGATCAATGCCAACGACACGCAAATCGAAGGTTGGGTGCAACGTGACGGCGGTCCGATTCAAAACATGGACTATTGGCAGAACACTGGACCGCGATATTTCGAAACCATGGGAATCCGGCTGATTGAAGGCCGGTACTTTGACGATCGCGACGGCGAGGGCGCACCGGGAGCCGTGATCGTGAATCAAACCACGGCCCGGGCGTACTGGCCGGGTCAGAGCGCGGTTGGACACCGGGTGAAGCCAGGATTTCAGGGCGAGTGGCGCACGGTAGTTGGGGTGGTGGAGGACGTGAAGAACGCCGGCCTCGACAAGCCTACCGGAACGGAGTTGTACATCCCAACGCCGCAGGCGACGGGGTTCGGTCTGCGGACTGGGTATGCAGTGATCCGTACCAAGGGCGATCCGGCCAGGATGGTGGGGGCAACGCGCAACGTGATCCATGATATTGACTCGTCGCTGCCGGTGGCCGCGGTGCGGACCATGGACGATGTGCTGTCGGCGGCCCAGGCGCGGCCGCGTTTTCTGACGCTGCTGCTGACTCTATTCGCGGGCGTCGCCCTGGTGCTCGCCGCGGTCGGCATCTACGGAGTAATTTCTTATTCGGTGGCGCAGCGCACCAGCGAGTTCGGCATCCGGATGGCGATGGGGGCCGGTCCGCGGGACGTGCTGGGAATGGTGCTCGGGCAGGGATTGATGCTGGGTGGGATCGGCGTGTTGATTGGCGCGGTGGGCGCACTCGCGCTTACGCGGCTGATTCGGGGGTTGCTGTTCGGTATCAGCTCCTTCGACCCGCTTACGTTCATCGTGATGGCGGCGGTACTGACCACGGTGACGCTGCTGGCATGTTGGGCGCCGGCACGGCGCGCCACGCGCGTGGATCCAATGGTGGCTTTGAGGTACGAATAACCTAACCGGAGTCCCGGCGTTAACGTCTCAGAGATGAACTATGCGAATACTCTGGCAGGATTTGCGTTACGCCGTGCGTGTTCTGCGCCAAGCTCCGGGGTTCATGCTCATCGTGGTGGCAGTGCTTGCGATCGGCATCGGCGCGAACTGCGCGATCTTTAGCCTGGTGGACGCGGCCCTTTTGCGCCCCCTCCCCTTTTCGCACCCGGAAGAACTCGCGCGTGTGTGGGAACGGGCGCCTGGATTCAATCGCAACGCGGTGTCGCCGCTGAATTTTCTGGATTGGTCCGAGCAGAACCATGTCTTCGCATCAATGGCCGCAGTTTCGGGCGGCGGACGGTCGCTGACCACACCAACAGGCGCGGAGCGCATCCCCGGCCAATCGGTTACGTTGAGATTTTTCGATCTGCTCGGGGTTACTCCGATAGCAGGGCGAACATTCACCGAGGAAGATTCGCGGCCGGGCACGAAGGTGGTGGTGTTGAGTGAGCGTCTCTGGAGGACACATTTCGGAGCGGATCCGCACATCATCGGCTGGACGATCCCCTTAGACGGCGAGCGGTTTACCGTGATCGGCATCGTGGCGGCCAACTTCGAGATCATCAATCGCGTCGATCTATGGACCCTTTTCACGGTGAAGCGCAGCCCGGAGCAACGCGCCATGCATTATTTGCGGGTTTTGGGACGTTTGAAGAAGGGCGTAACAATCGAGCAGGCGCGCGCGGATATGAACGTGATCGCCGATCACATCGCGCTGATCGCACCGGAGACGAACAAAGGTTGGGGTAGCGTAGTGAATCCGTTGCGCGAGGACCTGGTTGGGCCGGATCTGCGAACGACATCGCTGGTGCTGGCGGGGGTTGTTGGATTTGTACTGCTGATGGCATGCGCGAACGTGGCGAATCTGCTGCTCGCGCGCGGAGCGGGGCGCGCGAGGGAGATGGCGGTGAGGGCTTCGCTGGGTGGAAGTCAGGCACGAATCTTGCGACAACTGCTGACCGAAAGCGGGTTGCTTTCGCTCTTGGGAGGAGCAACGGGCGTGGCGCTGGCCTGGATGGTGGTGCGCGCGGCTCCGTCGTTCCTGCCTCTCGGGACGCTGCCGTCGGCCATGAATCCGGCGCTCGACGCCCGGGTAGTAGCCTTCGCGGCGGGATTAACGATGCTCACGGCGGTTGTCTTCGGACTGGCGCCGGCCTGGCATGCCGCGACGATCTCGCTCACCGAGGCTTTGCGCGTGGGCGGACGCACGGCTACGGGCGGAGCAGGAACTCTCCGGAGCGTTCTGGCGGCGGCAGAAATCGCGGTTGCGGTCCTGCTGGTGGCGGGCGCGTTACTGCTGCTGCGCACGCTCAACTCGCTGGAGCATGTCGACGCCGGTTATCGAGCGGAGCGCGTATTGACCATGCAGGTGGCTCTCCCCATGTCGCGTTACCCGAACCCGGAGCGCGCGCTCGCGTTCTATCAAGCGGTAGAGCGCGAGGTTGGGGTGCTGCCGGGAGTGCGATCGGCTTCATTCGGAGGCAATCTGCCTCTGGATGGATGGGATATCGGGCAGGCGTTCGAACTGGTGGACGCTCCGGCCAAGGACGCTTCCCACATGCCCGCGGCGCATTATCAGATGGTTGGACCGCAGTACTTCCAGACGTTGAGCATATCGTTTCTAAGAGGACGCGCGTTCACCGAACACGATCAGGCTAGTTCGACGCCGGTGTGTATCGTCAACGAGGAGTTCGCGCGGCAATACCTGCAAGGACGCGAGCCGCTCGGGACTCGGGTAAGGGTGTCGGCGATGGACATGCGCGGCCCGACACCGGTGGTACGAGAGATTGTCGGGGTAATCCGTCAGGTGAAGGTCGAAGGACCGGCTGAGAAGAAAAACGCGCTGGAGATTTATGTGCCCATGGCGCAGAACGCCTGGTTCGGAGCGTCGCTGGCTGTGAATACGTTCGGAGATCCAATGAAGCTGGCGCCGCCTGTCAGAGCCGCGATTGCGCGCATCGACAGGGACGAGCCGGTGACGCGCATCCGCACGATGGAGGAAGTCGCGGCTGAATCGGTTGCGCAGCCAAAGTTCAGAGCGGAGTTGGTGGGAACCTTCGCGGGCGTAGCGCTGGTCCTCGCGGCTGTGGGAGTCTTCGGCGTTCTAGCGTTCTCGGTGAGCCAGCGAACGCGCGAGTTCGGCATCCGCATGGCGCTCGGCGCGCGCACCAACGACGTACTGGGCTTGGTGCTCGCAGGCGGACTAAAACTGGCGGCGATCGGCGTCGCGAGCGGATTGGCCGCGGCGGCGGCTCTCACCCGGGTACTTGTGTCGCTGTTGTTCGGTGTAAAGCCGCTCGATCCGGTGACGTTTCTTGCCGCACCGGCGCTATTGGCTCTGGTGGTGCTGATCGCCTGCGCGGCCCCCGCGCTTCGGGCGGCGCGCGTGGATCCGGCCGTAGCTTTACGGCAGGAATAAAGAACTCGGTGTGGCGGACGCTAGGTCAGGGCAGCCGCTGAGCACGGCGGTGGATCAGAAAATAAAGCTGAGGCCGCCGCGCAAGGCGCGGGGGGATTGGATCAGCAGGACGCGCTGGCCGGCTTCGGAGATTGGGGTGTAGCCCTGGGCGAGGCCGTTGCGCAGTTCCGCGGTCGCTTCCAGGCGGCCGGGCATGCCGAAGAACGATGGGATCGGCTGGCGCAGGCGAATGTTCAGGCCGATTTCGGGGTAGGCGTTCTGCGTCAGGTAGAAGTGGCTGGGCATGATCGCGTTGGTGTAGTCGGTCCACTGGTAGCTGCCGGTCACTTCCGTGCCGGTGGCGGGCAGCTTGGCGGATGCGCGCGCGGAGGCCCAGAAGCGCTGCGTGGTGTGGATCTTGGACCGTAATTCGTCCGCCGTGCCCAAGGCCAGTTCCTGTGAGATCATCTCCAGCGCGCCGCCGCGGCCGAAAGAGGAACCGAACTCCAGATTGTCGCCCAGCGCTTGCGTCGCCGACGCCGCGTATCCATAGCGATGATAGCTGCCTACGTTCAGAATGCTGCTGCGGGAGGAAATGTCCGGCAACACATCTCCGATCGCGAAAACATCCTCGGGCGTCGAGATGGTCATCGCGGCATTAGTGACCGTTTCGCGATAGCCGGTGAGGTTGAACTTCGTGGACCGCATCCTTTTTTCGTAGCCCAGCTCGAAATCCTGGGATCGCTGTATGGTGGTGTGGCCAGCCAGCAGCGAGAGACGAGGCAGGGCCGAGAGCGCGGCTAAATCCCCAGCCAGGCCGGCAACATCGCCGCGGCCGTGGCCGGATGGCGGCTGACCCTCGGACATCAGGTCCACCGGCGGCGCGCCGGAACTGTAGGCTAGCTGGAGCGTGCCCAGGTTACCAACTGCGTAGCTGAGGCGCGCGAACTTGCTCAAGTAATTCAGATGATCCAGGAAGGAGATCGAATCCAGCGCCATGCCGTAATCAAGGCGCAGGTCGTCGCCGATCGGCAGGCTGTCGCGGACCGAGACGGCGAGGTTTCTGAGTGCCGGCGCTCCCTCTGCCTGGCCTCGGGCGGGCAGGTAGACCTGCTGCATGGTGACGGCGACTTCCGGCGAGAATCCTTCGCGACTGAAGCTGGTCCGGAAACCGGCGGCCGGAATGCCGGTGTGGGCGCTATAGCCGACGTTGCCGCTCACTTGCACCAGGTTGCGTCCGAAGACTGAGGTCGCCAGCGCGAAGGCGGTGCCCAAGTCGGGTTGCGAGGAGAGAGTGCCGAGCGATCCGGGGTCGCCGGCGGATACCTTCAGGACGCCGCGCGTGTCGGAAAAGATGCTGCCGACGGCCTTGTCGCGCTTCTCGGGATCGGAGGCGCTGATTTCGTCGGGCAGGATTCTAAGAATGGGGCGCGTCGCGTAAGAGGCCTTGAGGGTGCGCTTCCAATCGTCGCTCATGAGCGCGCCTTGGCCGGGCGCCACGTACACCAGCTCAATAGAACTCAATACGCTCGCCAGATCCACGTAGAGCAGGCTCTGCATTCCCGGCTGGACGGCGATCCGCCGCTTTATGGCGGGAAGGAAGCTGGCCAGGGTTACGCGGACCGAATAAACGTCCGGCGTGAGCGCATCGAATCCAAAAATGCCGCGCTCGTTGGTGATGGTTTGATGAATCAGTTTCTCGTAGCGGTTGTACAACTGCACGGAAGCGCCCATCTGTGGAACGAAGGTGGAGTCGCGAACGAACCCGGCGATGCTACCGGAGAGTTGGGTGGGGCTGGCGGGGAAGGCTGCCTGGGATAGGAACAGCGTCGCGATCAGACTGCCAGCGAGTTTTGGCCAACTGGTCATCGTTTCCGCGGGCAAACGGGTCACAGGCTAAAGCCTGTGCTACCTACTTACTTTACCGTAAAGTTGGCAGTGGGGGTTAGCTCCTGGTTCTTGTTCTTGTCCACTACCGTCATCTTCAGAGTATACTGCCCCGGTTCGAGAGACGTTAACGGCAGTAACTTCTCGACCGTCACCTGCTGCGCCGAGGCTCCCAAAATCTGCATCACGTCCTCGGTGTAATCCAGTACGGGCTTGTCGGCCCCGGTCTTGGTGATCTGGTACTGGATGGAGCCGTTGGGTTTCTTGGTCTTCTCGTCGGCGCCAAAATTATAAAACTGCGCATAAATGCCAAGCTTCTCGTTGCGGTCGAAGGTGTCGTTCAGTCTGGGCCGGACCTTGGTGTCGCCGATGACGAACGGGCCGGTACCGATACTGCGCGTGGGGACCTTCTCGATGAGGTCGGCCAGGATGAGGCTGCTCTGCGCCAGTTTCTCTTCATCGAAGTGGGGAACATTGAGCGCAACGGGGTACGTGGTCATGTTTCCGCCGACGATGTCCTTGGCGACGAGATTCAACCGGTACATGCCGGGCGCGAGCGGCACGGCTTTTTGATAAACGCGCAGGCCATCGAGGGCTTTACCCAAAAGGTCGGATGGGATGTCGACGGTGACCACGTCCTCCAGCGTGTTTACTCTTCGGCCGGAGATGGAACTGATGTGGCCGAGGATGTTCACGGTAGCCCTGGCGACTCCGTCTTTTTGCTGGAACTGCAAATCCTTCATCTCGAACTGAACGGTGATGGTGGTCAGGACCGTGGAATCGGTGATCTTGATGTAATCGATGCGAACCTTAAACGGCAGGGTGTTGTAACGGATGCTGGAGCTGACCACCGCGTCCAGGTCCTTGAATTTCACCGAGGGCGGCTTCTGCAATTTGGCGAACTGTTCCAGGCGCTCGAACTGGTTCATGCTGGCGGGCAATGGCTGGTTGCCGGTGGCGAGGTGCGTTCCGTCCGTGCGATTGAAGCGGTCGGTTTTAGACGAAAGGCCCATCTGTTCCATGAGCGACAAGCCTGCGTTGGGAACGTAGAGCAGAGCGTCCTTCTCCGACGGGTCCATGGTCATGCGATATTCGCCGGACATGGTGGTGTCGACGAATTCGATTTCGATGTTGGTGCCGATGCCGTCGATGTAGCGGTAGCGCCATTTCTCGAAAGGATAAGTGGACGTGGAGCCGCCGCCCTCTTCATAGGGCCGTTCGTAGGAGCCGCCGGATGGATGGGAGTCGACTTCGTCGGCGGGGCCGAAGGTAATGTAGATGCGGCCGCGATCGGTCTTCCAGCCGGGAATGCCGGACGCATAATGTTCGTTGGCGTATTCGATGCGGCGGTAGTGCTCTTCCTTGAATTCGTTTTCCTCGGTATCGGGGGTGGGATCGCGGCGGAGCCAAAACTGCTCGATGAATGACTGGCGCTCGTCGTCGGTATTGAGCCGCTTCCAGGCCTGACGCTCCTCGTCGGAGATGATGTAGGCGACGTCTTCGTTGAGCCATTTCTTGTAGGGCGTTTCGAGCTCTTTGCGCAGCTTGTCTTCCTGCTTCTTACGCTGCTTGTCGGTCATCGGTTTGGCGACCGTATCGCGGTTGGTGGAGTCCGAAGAACCGGACTTCTTGTCCTTTTGTGCGGCAGCGCCCGTTGCGAACAACAGCGCCGCGCAACCGCAAACAACAAAGAGCTTTGTTTTCATAGAATTTACCGCCCTACTGGATTCCGCCTGCACATTTATTCTAGGCCCTTCCGAAGCCCCGGTCAAGCGAAGGACGCGGGTGGGGGCGGGAACGTTTCTCGTTTCTAGTTCATCGTTTCTCGTACGGCAGGTTGGCCTGAACGGGAAACCAGAAACGAGCGTCGGGTGCCTTATTGGATCACTCCCGGGTCGCCCATCATGGCTTGGAGTTCGCTTTTGGCGAAGTCTAGCGCTGGTAGCGACTTTTTCACCTTTACGCTGACGCCTAGGGCCTGGGCTAGGCGGTCCAGCATGATTCTGAATTCCGGCTCGCGGACTTGGATCTCGGCGGGGAGGGCACGCTTACATTCGATCGCCTTCAGAACCACTTCGGCCAGGAGATCGCCGGTCGACTTCTCCGGCGCGCCTATCTCCGGCGGGAATGCGAAGGCGGTTTTGGCGTCCACGGCCAGGCCGACGCGGATACAGGCTTTGCGCTCGTACTTCGCGCCGATCGTTCCAGCGCTGTAAAACTGATCCACTTCCACAACTCCCTCGCAGGGCAGATGCTGACTCAGGATTGCCTGGATGCGGGGCTGGTCCAGCTCAGGCATTTTCGGAATGGCCACAGCTTCGCGGGGCGCTTCCATCAACTTCACGCTGAATTCGTTCAGGCTGCCGCTTTCGCCTTCGAGCGCCACGAACGGATAGGAGTTTTCCACTTTCCAAAAATCGGTATCCTCGTTTTTCTCGAGAAGCTCGCAAACAACCATGACGGCTTCCAATCCGGCTGCGAGAATGCGGGCTTCGGTTTCCGTGACGTACCAGGGATGATAACCGGGGCGAATGGTGCGGAATATGGGCGCGACTGTGTTGCGCGACAGAGGATGGCGCATGATCCTGGCCAACTGGCGGTCGGGAGGAGTGAGCCCGGCGAGGTCGGAGAAATCCACGTAAACGCTGTACTGGTGGGCGAAGAATTCTCCAACCGTGGTGAGCTCGCCCGCGTGCATTTTCTGGAACCAAAAATAACTCCGGGCGCCGATATAGACTTGCACGATCATGGCCTGCCGCGCCGCGCCCATGACCGAGCAAAAGCAAGTGTCAGGCGCGCCGGGCTCTTCAAAGAGCACCAAGTTGTCTTCTTCCAGTAGGTCCCAGGGCTCACGTGAGAGCAGTTCCGCCGCGCGCGCGAAGAGTAGACTCATGGTGTCAAAGGAAGGCGCTTGCGCGCCAGTGAGTTCTTTTTCGAAGAATCGCGCAGGGAGTGAGGCGGCTGGTTTCGGGCGGGGTGATTTTGGTTTCGGCTTGGGTTTGGCCATCCGGGTTCATCTCACCTTGTAGACTTTCTGAAACTTGTTGCGTGAGTTGAACACGGTAAACGACCCGTTGGATTCGGCGGTGAGCTTCAGATACTTGCCTTCGCAGTGCTCGTCGACGTTGGCGATGAAGGTGTCCGGCACATTGTGTTCCTTGCCGCCTTCCATGGCGTAGTGAAGCTGCCAGAAATCCTCGAGTCCGGGCGAATCCTTGATGATCTGCCAGGCATCCGGACTTCCGCCCTTGCGCGCGCCGTTGTTCATGATGGCGACGCGCGGGTGGATGGCGTGAACCACGGCGGGCGAGTTGGATTGATTCACACCGTGGTGAGTGGTGAGGTAGACATCCACGGCGCCGATGGGGTTGTTGGGGCACATCAACTCCAGTTCCTTGTTCCAGGTCAGGTCGCCGAGATCCAGGAAGCGGAAGCTTCCGTACGTGAGCAGGACTCCGAGCGAGCGGGCGTTCTCAGTGGGATCGTCCTGCTTCTTGGGCGAGCTTGCACAGAACGGATTGGGCTGCCCGCCGCCGGGGAGCGCCCTTTGGATATGCTCGCCCATCGCGGTCAGGACCTGGAGCGTGATGCCTTTCATCGGGATGCTGTCGCCGGCCTTGGCGACAATGTGCTGGGCTTTGGGAAGGATCTTGACGTAGTCGGCGTAGTCTTCCTTGACGACGCGCGTGTCTTCCATGTTGGGGCCGTGATCGACGAAGGCGCCGATCTTCATGCGGTCCGCCAGTTGGGGCGCTCCGCCGACGTGGTCGCGGTGATAGTGCGTGATCAGCACATAATCGAGTTCTTTGACCTTGGCGGCTTTGGCGGCTTGCAAGATGCGTTCGGTGTCGCGGCCGTCGAAGCCGCGCCAGCCGGTGTCGATCAGCATGGAGTGGCCGGACGGACTTACAATGAGCGTCGCCTGGCCGCCTTCGACGTCGATGAAAAAGATCTCGAGCGGCCGCGCCGGAAGTGTGGAGGCCATAGCCGCGAGGCAAAACAGAATGAATGTTAATCGCAACCGCACTCTGGAATGCTAGCAGAAAGGCGGTGGGTGGTAGGTGGTGGGTGGTGGGAACGTGGCTTTATCACAGCTTGGCGATATTGCCGGAACAGACGGCTTGGGCGTAACGTAGTTAAGGGTGGTGGGTAGTGGGTGGTAGGTTGTAGGAAAAGCCCGCCAGCGAAGCGATGCCTTTTTGTTGCCAATGCGGAACGACGGTCGGGGGCCGGGACGTGTACTGCGCCAAGTGCGGCGCACGCCAGCCGGCTCACGCGGCCCCGACGGATTACTTGTACGGCGTGAGTCCGCGGACGGCTTCGCTGCTCTGCTACATTCCGGTGGTCGGCTGGGTGGTGGCGATCGTTGTTCTCGCGTCGGCGCGGTTTCGCGACGATAGGAAAGTCCGGTTCAATGCGTTCCAGGGCCTGTACCTTTTTGTCGCGTGGCTGATCGTGGACTGGGTGCTCAGCCCGCTGTTCCACTTCACCTATTGGGGCGGGCCGCCATTCCACAGGATCTTTCCGGGGATCATGCAGGTGATCATCTTGTGCGCATGGGTGTTCATGATCATCAAGACGGCGCACGATGAAGTGTATAAGCTGCCGATTCTGGGGGAGCTGGCGGAAAAATCCGTCTCCGAACAAAGATAAAACGTTCCTTGGTTCTTTGGTTCATTCGTTCGCTACCAGTCGGCGAGAACTAAGGAACCAAGGAACTAATGAATCAATGAACTACCTTGTCGCTGATGGCGGTTGTTGCAACGGCTCCGGCATGTCGGCCAGGATGAAGGCCATCACTGCCATGGCTGCGATGTTGGCGCGCAGGTCTTCGGGCTTGACTTTGTCGGCGGTGTCGGCGCGGGAGTGGTGCCAATCGAAATAGTGCGCGCCTACCGTGCGGACAGCTAATCCGGGGACGCCGTCGCGCATCAGCGGGGCGATGTCGGCGCCTCCACCGCCTGGCTGGATGGAACCGGCATCGATGCGCTCCAGGAGTTTTCCGATTTCGCGCAGCTTGCCAAGGACGGCCTGGCCGTCGCCGCCGCTGCTGATGCCGAATCCGACCGGCTTTTCCGCGCCGCCGTCCATTTCGATCGCGGCCACGTGGTTGCGGACATTGCTGCCGGTCCATTCGCGATAGGCCAGTCCTCCAGCGCCGCCGTTTTCTTCGTTGGTCCAAAAGACGACGCGCAGCGTGCGGCGAGGCTTGAGTCCCAGCTTGTGGATCAGGCGCGCGGCTTCGAGCGCGGTGATGATGCCGGAGCCGTCGTCCTGCGCGCCGGCGCCCACGTCCCAGGAATCAATGTGGCCGCCGATCACAACGATTTGCTCCGGCTTCTCCCAGCCGGGGATTTCTCCGATGACGTTCGCTGAATCGGCATCCGGCAGCGTGCGGGCTTCCATATCCAGATGCACGCTCACGCGGTTTCCGGCATCGGCCAGGCGCTGGATGAGCGTGGCATCTTCGATAGTGACCGCCGCCGCGGGAATTTTGGGAAGGCCGTCGGTGTATTCGAGCGCGCCGGTGTGGGGCGACTGCAAACTGACGGGTGTGATGGAGCGCACCAATACGGCCGCGGCGCCGAGACGCGCCGCGCGCGATGCGCCCGTGTGGCGGTACAAGACGGTTCGTCCGTAGCCTTCGTAAGGAACATTGAACAACACGATCTTGCCTTCGATGTCGGAGCGGCTTTTTTTGTCGAGCTCTTCGAAATTCGCGACGGGCACGACTTCGGCGGTGATGCCTTTTTTCGGCGTTGCGACGCTGCCGCCGAGTCCCAGGATCGCCATCGGCTTGCTGACCGGTTCGACAATCGCGGCGCTTTCGCTGCCGCGCACCCAATGCGTCACCTTCACGCGCGGCGTCACGACGTTGACCAGGCCGTCGGACTTCATCTGGTCGGCGGCCCAGAGGATGGCCTTCTCCAGGCCCGGCGATCCGCTGAGCCGATTGCCGATGCGGTCGCAGAGATACGAGAGCTTGTCCATACCGTCGTGGTCCACCATGGCGGCGTCGATCAGCTTCGTGGCCGTCGCGCGATATTCGTCGGTGAGGTTGGCTCCCTGTTGGCTAAAAAGCGATGGCGCCAGAGCTGCGGCGATCCATAAGAGGGCGGGTCGGGGTATCAATCGTACAGGATAGCAGTAGGCGTTCTGTGGTTACAATAGAACCCTATGAAATTGCCCATGGCCTTGCTTGCGTTTGCCGCACCGTTGCTGGCACAGCCGTACGATGTCGTACTGGCCAACGGCCGCGTGATGGATCCGGAATCGAATCTCGATGCGGTGCGGAACGTGGGGATTCGCGGAGGACGGATCGCGGCGGTGTCCGCATCGCCGCTCGAAGGGCGAACCGTGCTGGATGTGAAAGGCATGGTAGTGACGGCCGGGTTCATCGATCTGCATTCGCACGGCCAGACGCCGGAGAACTACGGTTTCAAAGCGCGCGACGGCGTGACGACTGCGCTGGAACTGGAAGTGGGCGTCAATCCGGTTGGGGCGTGGTACTCGGCACGCGAAGGCCGGGCGTTGATCAATTTCGGCGCGACTTCGGGACATATTCCGGCGCGCATGGCTGTGATGCACGATAGCGGAAGGCTGCTGCCTCGCGACACCGCGGCGAACAACGCCGGCACGCCGGAGGAGCGGAAGCAGGTTTATGAGCTGGTCCGGCAGGGGCTGGACGAGGGCGCGCTGGGAATCGGCATGGGCATCGCGTATGTGCCGAAGGCGCCGCGTGAAGAGATCCTGGAATTGTTTCAACTCGCCAGCCGGCGCCGGACGCCGATTTACGTGCACGTTCGCAATGGCGGACCCGTGGAGCCGGGCGCGATCGACGCGCTACAAGAGGTGCTGGCGAACGCGGCGGCGACCGGCGCGCCGCTGCACGTGGTGCATATCACCAGCATCGGATTGCGCGAGACTCCGGTCTGTCTGCGCATGATCGACGGCGCGCGGCGCCGCGGCCTGGACGTGACCACGGAAGCCTATCCTTACACTGCGGGAATGACCGATCTTTCGTCGGCGATTTTCGATGAGGGTTGGCAAGGGCGTCAGGGCGACATCAAGTACGGCGACCTGCAGTGGGCCGCGACGGGCGAGCGATTAACGGCGGATAGTTTCGCGCGTTATCGCAAGCAGGGCGGCATGGTGGCGATCCACAGCATCCCGGAGGAGATTGTGCGCTTAGCGGTGGCGAATCCGACGGTGATGATTGCGAGCGATGGCATACTGGAAAGCGGCAAAGGCCATCCTCGCGCGGCGGGCACCTATGCGCGAGTACTGGGTCGCTATGTTCGCGAGCAGCACGCGCTATCGTTGATGGACGCGCTGCGCAAGGTGAGCCTGTTGCCGGCCGAGAGGCTGGGCATTCAGTCCAAAGGGCGGTTGCAAGCGGGCGCCGATGCCGACATCACTGTGTTCGATCCGGATCGCGTGATCGATCGCGCGACGTTCGACAACCCGGCGCAGTATTCGGATGGTATTCCGTACGTGCTGGTGAACGGCGTGCTCGTGGTGAAAGAAGGCGTGCTACAGGGGGGCATTGCTCCGGGGCGCGGGTTGCGGCGGTGACCGATAATTAGGCCGCCGATGAACGGCGATGAGCATTGGCATCAGGAGAACCCTGGTTTGGTCATCGATCTGGATGGCGCCGTGTTGAATGGCCAATCTCCGGGAAGCCGATCTGCTTGACGCCGACCTGAGTGATGCACAGTATTCACCGGCCGACTTGGAAGGGCGCTGCATGTGCCATCCAAACAGGAGTGATGACGGAGCACAAGAGGTAACGCAATGAAGGAAGTCTTAACCAAGAAATTCTGGCAGGGTGTTAAGAAGACGTTTTACGAAGCGCTCGAAGAGCCTCCGGCGGACAAAGCGCCAGTTGTGCCGGCGTCCACGGAGGCTGACCCGAAGACGTCTTCGAGGCCAGAAGCGTCATCCTCACCACCTGAGCAGAAATAATTGCGGACTAGCCCGGCTGCCACTCGCGGAAGCGGAAGCCGTGCTTGTGCATGACTTCGCGGGCTTGTTCGACGGCTTCGGGCAGGACGTAGAAGAACGCGCCGATGCGCTCGCTGCGGAAGATCACGCCGCCGCTGTATTTGTCGGGCTCCACCGCGTAGTCGACGCCCGATTCGGTGAGCGCGGACTCCAGCCGGAGCGCCTCCTTCAGCCTTTTCGCGATGTAGATGAGATCCAGCTCGCGGTCTCCAAAAGAATCGGCGGCCTGGCGCATTTCTTCTCAATCTTATCGCGATCCGATATGTTCAAACCAGATTACGCCGCGCATCTTCCCGATTACCTTGCGGGGATGGTCCACAAGTGAATGCGGCTGCCGCGAATTATTTCTGTCTTCTCCGGTTTCCAATCGCCCATGGCGAAGTCGTGCGAGACTACGCGGGCGCCGGGCTGCGGGTCTCTGAGCAAGACTCGGCGTTGTTTGAGCCGAAAACTTGCAACTCTCAAGCGTCAATCATCCGATCGTCACTTCTATTGGGCTCTCAGTGCTGGAACATGGGAATGTACCGGACCGTGCCGTTCACATCGCCGATCTGCAAGGATGCCGTGACGCAGCCGCCGCCTGGAATACCTCCCGCACCTTCAATGAGGAACCCTTGCTGCACTCCGGAGAGGCCGTTTCCGGCGAACGCGACTACGTTCAGCGGACCTGGCAAGTTTTGCCCACCGCCAGGCAGCATCTCGGTGGCGGAGACACTCAGACAGGCCCCGGTCGAGCCCTGGCCCGGCGGGTTCAGAACCGCCTCCCTCACAAAGAGGATTCTGGAATCGTCTGCGCTGAGCAGGCCGATCAGGATCTTCACGGCTCCATTCGGCCGATTGGGCCCGCCGGCGATGTTGGTTGCGCAGACGGTGAACTGTGTGCCCGTCGTAACCAAGACCGGACCGGAAAAGAAATTCTGGATATTGACGTCCCCGCTAGCGCTGACCCGGACGGGCAGGCACATGACGCAGATTCCGACAAGCGCGATCATCGACAGTTTTCGATAGTTCATCTGGTTCTCCTGTTGTAATTTAGCGTTCTGGCATCGTACTCCTACATGCTGGCCCACGGCCGTTTGCTTGTCACTACGCAAACTCATAGCTTTCGGTAGAGAAATTCCTTGGCGCTTATTATAGATTGCTTTGTAAGATAGCAGTCTTGATTTGCCAAACTAACATTGATGACCTCCTACTGTGACCGCACGATCGAATCGCCAATCACTATTTGACCGACCGGCTGCTGCTGGTTCGGTGCTTGAGTAGCCGATTGGTAGCTCACGGTCGCGTAATATGCCCTGGTCTGTGGGTTTCCCACGCAAAGAGTCTGGTTTGGCACAATCTCGACTTGTGCCACTTTTCCGGCGGGAACGATGCCAGCCGACGGAGATGCCTGAGCCCACAAGTTCTGCAAGGAATCTCGATCCTGGATATCGATGTGCCACGAGACATCGAACTCACTCCGCGTGTTGTCCAGGAAAATCGGAAACGAGGACACCGGCCCTTGACTTGTGCACGTTTGCTGAGTGATTATCTGAACGACTCTCAGATCGACGCCGGGGACCGGCTGAAACTTCGGCTCATCTGGCTGCGGTGGTGGCGGCCGAAGGGTTCTGAAGTCCGGCGGAAATGGCGGCACAAGTCTTTCGTCGGTAATCCTGATCTTGGAGACCGGTTCATCTTCGTCCGGGATGTCGTCGAAACGGATCAGACTCCTTCCGAGGCAACCAACGTAAAGATTGCGCCGGTCGCCGAGGTTGTCGAAGAAGGTTTGCCGCGGAACGCAGGCTAGCGCCGCCGGATCGAGCAGGCGGTGCCATGTCTCCGCACCGCCTGCTCCAGGTTGCTTGGCTCTAAGAGTGAAAAATACGCCGGACGCTCCAGTGGCGAAGCGTGTGCGTGGCTCATCTGGAACGAATTCCATGGCGTTCA
>WNFJ01079143.1_pt2 | contig 152627 bp, 118 predicted proteins | sample 5400461 | NCBI WGS metagenome assembly WNFJ01 (sample SAMN13153349, study PRJNA577476) | soil metagenome | isolation source: 115 cm saprolite on Douglas fir-dominated hillslope | place: USA:California | collected 2013-09-17
CCAGGAGAAGGTTGCCGAAAGTGCCGAGCGTCTCTGAGCTGTGCGCCATACGGTGTACGATACACACTATATGTCACAGAGTATACGCTGTCAAGCACTTTCTGGCCGGTATTCGCGGAAAGAGCAAAATGTATGGCCCACGCGATCTCGCATGTGATGGCTAATTTCGATTCGATCTATTTCGATGGTTCCCGGATTCTCGCCTACGCGGACGGAGGGATTCCAGCAAGGAGTACTGCACGGTGTCCGCTGCGTCGTGCAAGTTAGAACAGTGTATCGCTTAGGGCGGCTCGAAAGGCGTTGGCGGTGGGGGCGAAGCCGCGCCAGTCTCGGAGGGGATGCTATGATAATCGCAACCGCCTGAAGGGGATTCTCACACGTATGGCCACACCAGGGACACCTCTATCTTTTAGCGACGTGTTGCGGCTTCGGCCAGTGCGGCGCCTGTGGATCGCGCAGATTGTCAGCGTGTTCGGGGACTTCCTGGCGGTGTTCGCGATCATCGCGGTGGTGACGTTTAAGCTGCACGGCACGGCGACGCAGGTGGCAATGGTGCTGGTATCGTTTATGGCGCCGCTGGCAATCGTCAGCCCGCTGGCCGGCGTCTTCGTGGACCGGTGGAACTTGAAGCGGACGATGATCGCAAGCGACCTGATCCGCGGCGTGCTGGTGCTGGCGCTGGTGTTCGTTCACGACCTGTACGTGATATACGCCATCCTGTTCACCATGAGCGTGGTCTCAGCCTTCTTCGTTCCGGCGCAATCGGTGGCGGTGCGCACGCTGGTCCCAATGGCCGGGCTGATGGCAGTGAACGGATTGATGTCGCAGGCGCAGCAGGGGTCGCTGATCGTGGCCCCGAGCGTCGCCGGAGAGCTGGTGCAGCTTGTCGGCGCGAACTCCTGTTTCCTCTACGACAGCTTCAGTTTCTTCTTTTCGGCGGCGCTGGTGATGACGCTGACCATCGACCGACAGGCGCTGCGCACGGAATCGAGCGCGGTGCTCGATTCGATGCGGCAGGGATTCGGCTTCATCTTCAAGCACTCGACGATTTCGTTTGTGATTCTCTCGATGACGGCGGGGATGTTCGCGATGCGCTGCTTCGGCGCGCTGCTCTCGATCTACGTGCGCGACGTGCTGCACTCGACGTCCGCGGTGTTCGGTGTGCTGAATACCCTGATCGGCATCGGCATGATCATCGGGACGCAGTTGCTTACGCGGTTTGCGCGGCACATCCCGCAGCAGAACCTGGTGGTGTACGGTCTGGGCGGAATGGGCGTAGCGGTATTGACCACGGTGGCGTTCGGCACGATGGGATCGACCGCGGCGGGAATGCTCGGGTTGGGCCTGTGCGCGTCCGCGATTTTCATCACGGCGACGACGCTGATCCAGCACGAGACACCGCACGAACTATTGGGACGAGTGATGAGCTGCCTGATGTCGCTGGTGGCGGGGTCGCAGGTGATCTCCATGTTCGTGGCTGGTCCGGTGGCGGAAAAGATTGGGATTCCGAACCTCTGTTATGGAAGCGCTGCGATGCTGGTCGGAATCGGCGTCGTGGGGTACTTCAAGCTGCCGAAGGCCGAGAAGGCTGAGGTTGAGAAGGCGGAATCGGCGACGACGGGCTAGGGCTGTAAGGCGAGAGTCTTTCGAGCGAGGAGTGCAAATTTGGCGGAGCGGGATCCTTTTTTATGAACCCGACAAAACGATCCCGCCGCCTCTTTCCTCCCGGCACTATTATTCACAAACAACCAGCGTGCCCGTTTCGGCATTGCGTGTTCGAGAGTCGGGCCAGATTGGGGTGGGTGTATGGTTGAGTGATGGTTCCTGATGAGAAGGGTCGTGAACTAGAGCGTGCTGTTCATGCGATTGAGGCGGTGATCCTGGAGTCTTCTCCGGCACTTCGTGAGAAGCCATTTCTCATCGAGACGCGCAAACACATAGCTGTCGGTGGAGTGCACCATGAAATCGATATTTTCGTCACGGTAGAGGTAGCCAAGGGGTACACCGCAATCTTCATTTTCGAGTGCAAGAATTGGGAAGCCGCCGTCGGCAAGAACGAGATCATTGTGTTCTCGGAGAAGATCGACGCCGCGAGTGCACAGCGTGGGTACGTTGTCGCGAAATCGTTCACCAAGGACGCAGAGGCGCAAGCACTGAAGGACCCAAGAATCACGCTACTCACCGCAACAGAGCACAACCCTGCAACAACCATAACTCCAGAAAGCTTTCATATCACGGCACCAGCATCCGCCAAAACCACGGTGACGTTTCGGGTCGCAGGATCGCCAGGAAAGAACGTGACCTCAATCGAGATCGAAGGGAAGAAATTCCACCTCCACGGCACGGAACTGCTCCTGACAGATTACCTCGATGCCTGGACGCAGGAACTCTACGAACAGCGGTTGCTGTCGTTCTGGACAGCAGATCTCGCGGAAGGCATTCATCCGATGCCCGCATCGGATGAACGATCCTTCGGTGCGGCTGAATGCCTCATCGATGGGCAGGAAATCGAGCACGTGCGGCTCGACGTGGACTTCGGCGTCCACATCCTCCGTCCAGCGGTGATTTCCGATTATGAGGTGTCCACTCGCGGGCGCGTGATACGACTTGCGCAAGTCAACGTGCACGATATCGCGATCAACACAGCATTTGTAACTCTCTGAGGCGAAGAGGACCGTCCGCAATGTGCGTTTCACGTTCTGGCTAAAAAGCGCAATCGCTGTTTAAGAACTGCTCTTAAAAACCTTCGTTTCCGTTGGCAATGGATTGCCGATGTCTTCCGCTCTCAGACGACAAACGTGATTGCGCTTTTTCTGCTGAACTGGTCAAGGAGTTGCGCTATCCGAAGAGTGGATCTCACAGCTTGCCCCCAACATCCGCCTGCGCGTTGTGAAATGCGAGGCGAAGTGAGCGATGCTAGATGGTTGGAATCTCTCGTCCATTTCGATCTGGCACCTCCCAAGACGTGGGAGCAGTTTGAGGAGCTCTGCGCCGATACGTTCGCCGCGCTCTGGTCTGATCCAGAGCTCGTCCGGCATGGCCGCTCGGGGCAGCGCCAATCCGGCGTGGACATCGTGTGCCGGCCGGGCGGGCGATGGACTGGGCTGCAATGCAAGCGAAAAGCAGTCTGGCCAGAAAAATCAGTCACCACGGCCGAGATCGACGCCGAGGTCAAGAAGGCCCTCAAATTCAAGCCCAAGCTTGGGGACTTCTGGATGCTCACCACTGCACCGGATGACGTCCACTTGCAGGAGCACGCCCGCAAGCTGACAGAGAAGCACGAGAAAGCAAAGCGGTTCAGAGTGCACCTCGTCGGATGGCAAGAGATCGTCCGCCACGCCACCCTGTATCCGCTCGTCGTCGCTAAGCACTTCGGCGTACACGTCGCGACGGAGCGCGCTCCCCTGCTCGCCGTATGGAGCGCAATCAACGGCGGTTTGGAAACCAGTGAGAACGAGCTCGCGATCCGGTGCCGCGAACTCGTCCACGAACTCAACCGACACCCGCAAGGCAGAATACTCGTGCGGCAGCGAGAGTCCGACAAGCTGGAACAACGTCTGATGAGGTATATCGGTGCGGACCTGACCCTCGCGCAGCGCGAAGAACGATTACGCATCCTCGACGACCTCGCCAGAAAAGAGCGGCAAGAAAAACGCATAGCACAAGGACTGCGCCTCCTCTACACCGACCCCTCCATCGCGTATATCTTTGAGTTCTTGGAGGGTGCTGGCATGGCGCGCACGGTCCGGAGCTTCGTCCAAATGGAACTGGGACCCATTGGAGTGCCCGGGGGTCACGACCTCGTCTACATGCGCATGGAACCCCGAAGTCACGGGGAACAGTTCCGAGCGGCGGAGCGAGTCACCAAGAGTCAACAAAAGCTGCTCTTCGAGACCGAGAAGAAGCGCCGCGAAAAGTGGGGCGACCACGTGCGCTGCGACTCAGTCATCGAACTTCCCAGCGAGCTCAAAAGCAGGATCGCACTCCCAGCCATCATCCGAAGGATAGTCAACGAACTCATCGAGAATAGCGTCGATGGGTGGAATCTCGACAAGATGCGCGCCCAGAAGATCCTGAATCTGAACGAGTGGTCAGTCCAACTCGTCTAAGTGCGACAAGTGTCGTGCTTTACTTCAAGCTGCCGAAGGCTGAGAAGGCGGAATCGGCGAAGACGGGCTAGGGCTGTAAGGCGAGAATCTTTCGAGGGAAGAAGTGGCGATTGGAGGGGACGAGCCTTTTTTTTTGTGAACCCGACAGAACGAGGTATTCAGAAAGTCATGCGCCACCCGGCGAAGGCTAACATTGGCTAGCGCTCGTCGTGCGCTACTCCATGAGCGCAGCGGCGCGCTTGCCGTAGCCGGGTTATCGATTATCGAGAGGCGCAGTTCGAGAAGGTTCTGCGAGAGAAGGTCGATGTGGTCTTCGACTTGACCGCTGGCGATACACAGAAGCGGTCGTTCCTGGTCTTGAAGGAAGGCGGCCATCTAATCTCTGCCACCCAGCCCGTATCGCAAGAAGAGGCCGCGAGGCACCGTGTGTCGGGCGCGATGATGAGACTCGCGCCGTCAGGGGAAGGGCTCGGCAAAATCGCGCGACTGCTGGAAGAGGGGACGATACGACCAGACGTCGCGACCGTGTACGCGCTCCAGGATGCGGCCCAGGCCTGGAAGGACATCGCCGGGAACCTGCCAGGGGTTCATGGGATGTCGCCCAGTGGGCCGGGAGCGGCAAGACGCAGGTCACACGGCAAGATCGTGCTTCGTGTGGCCTAAACATCTCCAACGAGTGACATACCTCTTGGCTTACGGCTGGGCGTATTGCAAACGAGCCGAAGGACCCTTTTGGCGCCGTTTAAGAAGCAACGCAATAGGCCAAATCTGAGATCGAGACGATCGCCGCCAATCATTGTCTCCGCGATCACGGACGATGATCTACGCTTTAAGTATTCTCTCGGCGGCAACGTGCCGGGGCAAGCGAGTCAGCCATCGCGCGTATGTCACGGTCTCGGAAACAGCCCACACCATCCTGAGCCATTCTAAGTGGCCAAACTCGGGAGGAGGTCCTGGGTAGTGCGCTAAATCTGCTTGGCTACTGGTGGCGGTCGGGCGAGAAGGGGAAACCATAGGATCACGCCGCCTCCAACAGTTCCCGCACGCTCCACACGTGGTCCGTGATCTTCGCTTCCATCGCAGGCGTCACGCGAAGCGATTTGTGAACGCGGCCAAAGTTGTACCAGCAGTACCAGAGCACGGTTGCGGCCCAGTGGTTCTCCCACTTCTTGCTGAAGCCGTTGGTGAGCCGCGTAAAGCGTCGCAGACCCATTCTGAGACTCAGGTTGCTCCGCTCAATTATCGAAGTACAGATGCGCTCGGGATCGGGTTGCCCGTAAACTGGGACAACCTCCACGGATTGAACTTCGGCAGGCGAGTACCGCGCTTCACCGTCCTGCGATGCACGGTAGACTTTGATGAGCATCGCGTAGCCTGTGATGCGGTCATGTAGGCTGATCGGAATCGAAGTGCGATACGGAGCGAATCCATCCGTCGTGATTTGGAATTTAGATCCTTGTGCCGTGGTGTGGCGTACACCTTCAATCAGAGCGTCCGTGGTTTGCTGATCGCGCTTGCCCATCGCAATGTTCAAAACCAATTTGCAGTGGCGTTCGATGGCAGCGAATACGTAGCAATCGCCGAAGTTCGGATCATCCTCAGGCCGGACGCGCTTCTGCTTCTTGGCGACGAAGCTCCACACCTCATCGCATTCCACGTCTCGCGCAATGACGTTGCGAATCTTCTCAGCCATGATGCGCTCGCACTTCTCACCGGCCAACACCAAGAGCTTCAGAATCGTTCCGTGATGAACTCCGGTAACGCGTTCCACGCTGGATATGCTGTTTCCTTCCAGCAGAAGGGCGAGAACCATTTCGGCCTTTTCAATGGGCAGGTACATCGTCTCTAACGGTTTCTCTTGCGGCTCCAAGAACACCTTGGCGCATTGACGGCACTGATAGCGCTGACGGCCCTTACGATCGCGCCCGTCGCGCTTACATTCGACTGTGCATGAATGGCAGGTCACTTGGACCTTGACCTTTCTTCAGGCCCGGTCCAGAATGGAAGGGGAACTAGAAAATCCCTAACTTCTGGCTTCGGCCCGAGGTTACGCCCTGCTGGTGGTTAGCGCCGTCAGCAGGGCGGCTTCATGTTACGACGGCTTCTCTTCGATAGCCGTCGCGTTCGATTCTTCGGTGGCTTTTGCTTCAGGCTCAACGCCGCCGTTTTCCTCCGCTCTCTTCACTGGTTTAATATGCGGCCAGTTCGGCAAGCCCCAAGTACCACGTGCGGCCCGACCAAATCTGCCACTTCGAGCAAGCACAGTGGATAGGTTCTGGCGCTTTTCGGCGGCGCTCTTCCCACCGATTTTGGCTCCGCCCTTTTCAAGTCCTTCCAGCAATACACCAATGCTCAGGGGATGGCCGACCAACTCAAGTAACTGTTCGGCTCCATCCGGTTGAGACTTATTGAAGAACTGCCATTCTCTTACCATTCCAAGAGGGTCGGCACTGGGGGGTTGCTTTTGCTTTGAGCTACCACTAACCGCATCCGCTACTTGAATCTGTAAGGTTTGCGCCCCTTGTGCTTGTGGTTGATCTAGCTCTGCTTCAAGTTGCCGAATCACCACGTTCAAGGACTCGACCTGCTGCTTGTACTTTTGAATGAGCGCCCTAATGGTTTCAGAGTCCATGGAAATCTCCGTTCTAGAACAATCATACAGAATGTAGTCTAGAATGTCAAGGACTAGTTATAACAGTTTCTAGGCAAACTAGGCAGTCTGCAACGCGTAGGTTCCCGGTGCCTCTAGGATCATGGACTGGCGTCTAGATTGTCTGCATTTAGCTGTTGCGCTACGCCTGTTCGTGGGTGCATAATGGGTTAGTGGCTTTAGAACTGGAGTACTTTTCCCGTCCTACGGCAATCTTTACGTATTGAAAGTTAGGGATCACGTGATACCATCAAGACAGGGAGGACGGGAACGGCCAAGCCACAAAGAGCTCCACGGGAAACTGCGAGAGGGGCTTGCTCTTGTACGGAGTGGGCAATGGCGACCGGCGGATGTTCAAAAGTTGCAGGCCGACTGGGATGCCTTGGAAGACGAATTCGGTGTAGAAACTACTTTGCCAGAGGATCAGCTCTCCATTCTCGCTTCCGTGATGACAGAGACTAAGCCGGAGCACTACAAAGGGGATCGGCCACCAAAGATGTCATACGAACCCGCCACCAAGGACTTGGAGATGTTCGCATTTCGATGGGATTCGATTCTCTTCGGTCGCACAGAGATGTACTTCAAGTTCTCAGTAAGCGGCACCGGCAAGGGCAGACGGATCTGGATATACTCCCTCCACCCGAATCGCGATGAATAAATGCATTCAGTGCGGTCAAACTGACCTGGTAGCGAAGACTGTCCGTTTGGATGGAGAGGTACGGGGTGAGCACTATACGGTCGAAATACCGGGGCTTGAGTGTCCGATCTGCGGGTACAAAACTATTGAAGGCCCGATGATGCCTGAATACCGACGACTACTAGCTGACCGGTACCGCGCCACTCATGGCATCTTGACAAGTGAAGACATCAGGGCGCGCAGAAAACGGCTCGGGATGAATCAGCCCAAATTTGCTCAGTACGTTGGCGTCGGTGCGGCCACAGTAAAGCGGGCTGAGATGGGAAAGATCCAAGACCGGCATACCGACGAAGCAATCCGGCGCAAGACCGATCTAGCGTGTTCCGCTACAGCCAATCGTATCGGAAGGTTTGAGGCCATCGTCACTTCAACGAATGGAGGTCACAGAATGCCCTTCTTGGAAGATGTGGCGCAACAAACCTATGATTCTCCAGTTCCTGATTTTCCTTCGCCGCAACGTTCCGTTCCGGCGTATCTGGCAAGCATGTTTCATGCATCCACGCGAGGTTAAAAGAACAAATGACTGAACCTGCCAAAGAAGTTCCAGCGAAGATGGAAGCGCAAGACCAACTAGAGTCGATTCGTTCCGACGGCTTCATAAAGTTGTACGCGAACAGTGCACGGGTGGAGACAACTGTTTGGGACGTTAAGGTCTTCTTTGGAGAACTCACGTTGGTGCCGGGTGGCAAGCCGTTCATTGAAGAGTCTGCATCCATTGCCATGTCCCCACAACACGCGAAAGCCCTCCTAAGCGTGCTTAGCCAAAACGTAAACGAGTACGAAAGCAAATTTGGTAAACTTCCCGCGCCGCCTACTGAACCGCCGAAGGAAGCTGCCAAGCAAGTCGAAGCACTCAGGAAGGTCTAAGGGCTTGTGTTTGTCAAAGGAGAACCCACATGATGAGTCAACCCGCAGCGATACATGCGAGAGTTCTGGAGGCTGTACACGAGATCGCGCCGACTTGTGCCGTTGTATTCGACGATAGGGCCGGGCGGCATATTCGTTTCAGAATCGATGCCCCAGGCGGACTCATACTCACGGTGGCGCATCCCCACTTCGAACCGAGCGAAATTGAAGACTGGTCAGGTGAAAAGTTGAACTGGGTTATCCACTTTCTAGCCCCAGCCCTATAGGGCAGCCAATCAGATTTAGCGCACTACCAGGTCCTGAAGAGGCTGGGGCGGGAAATTTGCCCGTTGCAACTGCTGTGCTCCGTTTGTGCTCCGTTAAGAGCGTCGCGGAAGCACAAAGTGAAAACTGGGTGTTCTCTATCGCCAGATCGAGGCATTCAAAAACGCTATGGTCTCTGTTTGCAATCTAAAGCCGTCTTCCCAAGCTGTCGTGGGTTCGAGTCCCATCTCCCGCTCCAGAACACCCGGCTAGCGGCGGTCGGTTTCCGCGCTCTGCAGTTCCAGCCCCACGCGCTCGCCGTTGACCAGCACATAGCCGGCGTTGAGCAGTTGTTGCCCCGTGATGTCGTACTGCGCGTAGCGCCGCAGATCCGTTAAGGGGAGGAAGAACTCCACCGATTGCGTGGGCGCCGAATCGGCCGTCTGTCCGGGCGTGCGAACGGTCGCGCTGAACACGACGCCGTCGAATCCCGGATCGCCCGGCGGAAGCATCGCCGCCAGCGGACGGACCAGATGAGAAACATGCCGGTCGAACGCCAGCGCGGCGACGCGATATTGCGAGCCCCAGTCCGATGCGGAAAGATTGGTGGTCACGGACAGTTGCAGATAAGCCGCCTTGCGGAATTCGATCAAAGCCGGCGGAGCGTAGGAAATGAAATGGGCCGTGGTATCCATTTCGCGGAGCATGCGGTCGATCAATGGTTGGGAGGAAGCTTGCTGCCGTTGCAAGGCCGGAGTCGATAGATCGCGCGCAGGCGTGGGCTCGGGAGCTGGTGGCGCCGCGGCCGGCGCGCTGGCCACGGCTGTTTCGCCCAGCGCGGATGCTGGCCTGGTATCGATCGGGCTTTGCACTGATTCACTCTCCGATTCACTGGTCCCCGCATGCGGCCACAGCGCGACGGGAGCGCCGTTGATGAACACGCGCGCTTCGAGCAGCGCGGCCACCTGCTCGCTTTCATTACTGCTGTTGGCCATCCTTTCGGCGGTCGCGCGTGGAACCACCAGCGCCAGATTTTCCAGGCGTTCCATGGGCACACCCAGCACCTGTTTGCGTACGTGCTGGGCCACTTCGATGGCAATCGCGTTCAATTGCGGCTCGCCCGAGAGTCGCGGGGCCGTGGCGCGCAGGATCGGCAGCATGACGTCCAGATAGGTCCTCTTCACACGCTCGTTCTGGTTGGCGTACTTGCCCGAATAGGCCGCGAAGTAGTTGCCGGTCACCTGCAGCACCGTGCGTCCCTGGAAATTCGCGAAGCGAATCGAGCGCTGATCGGTAGCTTCCTGCTGGCGCTCGGTCAGGTCCAACGTCCGGCTCAAAGTGAACTTGAACGGATAGTGCTGGGACGTGATGTCCGTTGCGGCGGCCTTGAGCTCTGGCAGATGCTTTTGCTGCAGCGCGCGCATCGCCGGATCCAGGATCTCGGGCGGCGCCAGCACCTGCGCTCGGCATGTCATCGCGGTGACGGCCAGGATGGCCGCAAGAAACGTAACTCTATTTTTGTCCATAAACTACCTCCCTTGGCGGCTGGTACGGTGGATCCGACACAGCCCGAATATATGCGATTAGTGAATTGATCCCAGCCCGGTTCAACACCGCGCCGTATGGCGGCATTTCAGCGGATTTGCCCAGGCCCGGCCCGCCGTGCCCGATGATGGCGGAAAGGTCCGCGTTGGTCATCTTGTTCAGAAACGCGCCGTCGCTGAAGGCGTGCGGCTTGGCGGTGAGATTGTCAGAGTTCGAGACGCGTTCCGGCGTGGATTCCGGATCGTGGCAGCGGGCGCAATATCGATCGCTCAACTGGCGTCCGAGATTTTCCTCGAAGCCCAGCGCGCGCTCTTCCACTTTCATCTCGATGGTCTTTCCTTCGGCGCCCTTGGTGGCGGCGGTGATTTGATACCGGCCGGCCATGCTGGGGAGCGTGACGGCGGTGGTGAACTGTCCGTCCGCGCCGGTGATCCCGTAGGCGGGGAGGAACGCGGCATTGCCGGCCGAGCGGAACCAGACGGAAGCTCCAGCCACCGGCGCGCCCGACGCATCGTTGACTTGAACCACCAGAGGCTGATCCAGCGGCGATCCGGCGGTGGAGATTTGCTTGCCCCCGCTCGATTCCACGATGGCGGCCGGCACTGTAGCGGGCCGTTTGACAGTTTCGCTGGCCGGCCTGGAACAAGCCACGCCCAGCGCGAGACCCACAAGCGGGATGCCGCCGAGAACTGTTCTCATCACCGCTTGGCCTCCTGCTTCGCTCCCGGGCTCTTTTGCGACATCAGGAAAGCGGTCAGCGCGCCGGCGTCGGCGTCGCTCATTTGCCAGTCCGGCTCGAGCGTCGAGGGGCGCAAGGTCTGCGGCGACTTCAGCCAGTGGAAAATCCATGACGCAGTCATCCGCAAGCCAACCTGCGTAAGCGTCGGGCCGATGTAGCCCTTGTCCTTCTGCGGATCGACGATGTGGCAGGATTGGCAGGCATACTTCGAATAGAAGAGCTGCCGGCCGCGTTCGATAGTGGCCGGATCCGCGGCAGTTTGCACAGAGTCCCTATCGAATGCCGGGCTTTGATAAACGGTCAGGATGTAATCGCTGAGTGTGTTGGCTTCCTGGTCGGTCAGATTGAATTTCGGCATGCGGCGAATGAGTGCGGGCCGGAGCGTGTTGGGATTCTTGAAGAATTTGAAAAGCCAATCGCGCTCGACGGCGCTGCCTTCCCAGGTCAGATCCGGCGCCATATCGCCGCCGCGGCCGTTAATGCTGTGGCAACTGAAGCAGTTGAGATCGCGCATCAGCCGCCCGGCCGGTCCGGAGGGCTCGTAATTGCTGGCTGGATGGCTGGCAATGCGGAGGTTGCCGGGGAGTTTCGCGGCGCGCTCGGTCTGGGCGAGCAACGCGGTCACGAGATCTTCCACTTGGGCCGTCGCGAGATTGAATTGAGGCATCTTCAGCGCCGATCCGAAACTGCGCGGCTGCTTGATCTTGGCCTCGATGTAGGCCGGAAGGGCGTGCTCCATGCCCGGAAGGAAAACAATTTTGGCCAGCGGCCTGGATCCGACCGCGGTCAGGTCGGGCGCAAAATTCTCGGGCTTGCGAACGCCGTTGATCTCGTGACAGGAGGCGCAGCCCATCTCAGTCACCAGAATCTTTCCATGCGACGCCTGTTGTGACGTGACGGGCTGAAGGCTGACGTTCGCCATGAAATCCGAATCGGTCTTGCTCTCCAGGAATCCGGCGATGAGCGACAGTTGCTTGTCGTCGAAGCGGTAGTGCGGCATTTTCGTGGATGGGTCGTAGAGCTTCGGATTCTTGACCCACTGGCGCAGCCACTCTGGCTTGACCTTCGTCCCGACGCGCGTCAGCTCCGGGCCAACATTGCCCCCGACGATCAGTCCGGCGGCGTTCTGGATGGCGTGGCAGGAAGCGCAAAATGATTCTCCGTAAGCGCTGGAGCCGGCCTGTAGGGCATTGGCGTCGGCCGCGGCAGGCTTGGCCGCGGAAACCGTGGCCGCCTCGCCGGCTAGCGGCGTGGATTGCGCAATCAGAAACGCCGAAATATCCCGCGCGTCGGCGTCGCTCAACTGGAAGTTGGGCATCGTAGCGGTGGACGAATAAGCTTGCGGATTCTTTATCCAGGCATAGATCCACTCGCGTGTCGTTTTTTCGGCGATGTGCGTGAGCGGCGGTGGATCGTCGTCAGCACTGGGCTTCACTCCGTCCGGGTACGCAAGCGTGTGGCAGTGTACGCAGCCATAACGCGCCAGCAAAGTGCGGCCGGCGTTCAGCCGCGGTGTAGCCACGGGTTGATCCATGTGGCACTGGCCGCAGGAAGACTCGTCGTAGCGCGCCGGAAGCAGTGGTTCCTCCCAGGCGTTGCTGCTGCTGTGCGCTTCTTCCGACGTAGTCGCTGGCCCCTGGCCGCGGTGGCACATCACGCAGCCGAATTCCTCCAGAGAGTGCGGGATCGCCGGATGCGGCCGGAAGGGCTGGGTCTCGACTCCCCGCAGGCTGGCTTCTTTCAAGCCCGCGTGACAGGTGTCGCAGCGGTCCACCACGGAGAGTTCGGGTATCCAGATCTGGTGAATGCCGGGTTCGAAATGACGCCGCAGCGTGGCTGCGTCGTCGCGCCCGCTGATCAGGCGCAGATAATTCTTCTGGATGCCGTACCACTCGCGAAAGTGATCGCGGGCCGGCACCGCGGCGAGTTCCACCAGCAGAATAATTCCCAGCGTGCTGAAGGCGCGGGCCGAGTCGCCGAATAGCGTTTTTCGAAGGCCGCCGAGTCTTTGTCGAATCGCCATCTACGTGCTCCAGGGCCAGACCCAGGACCAGCCCGGGCCACGGAAGAAGGTTCCGATCGCGGTGAGCAGCGATGAGGTGATCAGAAACCAGGTCATAATCCAGAAGGACAACGGACGCAAGGAAAGCCAGCGCCGGAATCGGCCGGCTTTGCTCGCATCCCACGCGGAGTAGAGCATCGCGCCGCCCACCAGAACCGTGGGTGCGAGCACGGCCCACACGGCAAAGACGACCAGAAAGATCAGCAGAGCCAAGAGGACTGCCAGGATGATTCGAAGCCGCCTTCCCCAGTCGCGCGCCCAGATGCTCTCAGCCTGAATGTTGACGTTGAAATAAGGAATGATCACCAGCGCGATCACCACCAGGGTGGGAATCAACACGCCGCCGACCACGGGCGGGAAATAATGCAGCAATTCCTGCAGTCCCAGGAAATACCAGGGCGCTTTGGCGGGATTGGGCGTCTGCATCGGATTCGCCAGCCCTTCGAGCGGCGCATCCCAGAAGATCGACATGGCTACCAGGACGATGGTGATCACTTCGCACGCGACCAACGCGCGGAAAATGCCCTCCGGCCAAGTCATGACGTATTCGCTGCTATCCGCCTTCACGTGCGGCGAAGTCCGGCGCGTGACGAAGGCGACCCGCACGGGATCTTTGCGGCTGTCGGAGCCTATCGTGGCCTGGTATGGCTTTGGATCGCTCACGATTTCTCCACCTTGCCGGTGTACAGGCCGCCATCCTTGCGGATACGCCAGAAGTGAACTCCGACCAATAGGAATGCCACCAGGGGCAGAATCACGCAATGCAACACATAAAAGCGCAGCAGCGCATTCGCATTCACGGTGTTGCCACCCAGCATCAGGAAGCGCAGTTTGCCGCCCATCACCGGGACTGCGGACATGATATTGGAGCCGACGGTGATCGCCCAGAACGCAAGTTGATCCCACGGAAGCAGGTATCCGGTGTAGCTGAGGAACAGCGTCACCAGGAGCAGGATGACTCCGATCACCCAGTTGAACTCGCGCGGCGGCCGGTATGCGCCGCGGTAGAAGACTTTGAACATGTGGGCGAAAACCAAAAAGACCATGGCGTGAGCCGACCAACGATGCAGATTGCGCAGGAAAACGCCGGCGGATACGACGAACTGCAAGTCCTTCATGTCCGCGTAGGCTTGCGGAACGGAAGGATGGTAATAAAGCATGAGCAGAATGCCCGTTCCGGTCAGGATGAGAAAAGTCGCGAGCGTGAGCGTTCCCAGATACCAGGTGACGCTGAAGGCTAGCGCCTTTCGGCGCATCTTTACGGAAGCCAGATGCAGGAAGACATTCTGTTGAACGGCCAGCGAGCTGTGCAAATTGCCCGGCCCGTCGCCGCTGCGAAACACGGATCGCCAGATCTTGGTGGCGCGCAAATCGTTCCAGTAGCCTTCGAGTGTCCTGGCCATGCTTCAGGTCCTCACGAAATGTTCCGCTGGTATAGTCGTCGACTTGTCCACCAGTAGATCGCCGTCATCGTTGATCCACAGCTTCAGCCAGTTCAGCGGCCGGGGCGCAGGGCCGTCGACCTTGATGCCGCGGCGGTTGAATTTGCTGCCATGACAGGGGCAGGCGATGATTCCAAGCTCGGGTTTCCAGGCCGTGAGGCAGCCGAGATGCGTGCATGTGGCCGAGAGCGCGTACAAACCCTCCGCTGCGTGCACCACGTAGATGCCGGAGGCTGGATCCGAAGTCACTGAATCCGCCGGAAAACCGCCCAGCTTGCCGAGATTCACGATAGGCGACGGCTCGTACAAGACGTTGGGCAAAAGGAATTGATAGCCGAAGACCGCCGCTCCACAGCCGGCCGCGGCCAGCGATCCCAGCCCGATCTTCACCAGCGTTTCGCGCCGCGTCGCCTCTCCCGGCGCCTCCTGGCTGGTTTGTTGCTGGACCGTCTTTTCGTTCTGCTCCATCCTGCCTCTCCTTCTCACTTAGTACGCCATATCAGAAGTTCGGTAACGTATTCGGCGCCCGTGGCGCAGCCTCTTAGGCTGCCGCGTCGAGACTCGTCTCGATGCTTCTTGCCTCGGCCAAGCACAAGACTCGACACGAGTGTCGAGTCGGCAGGCTGAGAGCCTGCGCCACGCGGCATACGTGACCGTATTTGCGAAATCGAGTACTTAGCCATGTGTTGCCGGCCTCAGATACAACGATTGCGGAGGAACCAAACCGGTTGGGCTTTTCACCACCCAGTGGTAAGCCTCCATGGTGATCACGTTTACGGGACAGCGCGCGGCGCACAGGCCGCAGCGAATGCAGCGCGTTTCGTCCTTGAGCATGGCCGAGCCGGTAACCACGCCTAGCTCGTCCGCGGCCACTTCGTCCAGTTCCACTGCGAACAATCCGGGGTTGCCGTGAATATGATCGAGCGTTGCGGCTGGAAATTCGATCTGTTCGAGCGGAACCAGCGCGAGACAGTCTTCCGGGCAAACATCCACGCAGCCGCCGCACAGGATACAGCGCGATCCATCGTCCTCGTTGCCTTCGAAAACGGTGTTGATCCAGCAGTGCAGGCAGCGCTGGGCCTCGAGCATGGCGGCCTGTTCGTCGTAACCGATCTCGACTTCGGTAACGCCGGTGCGCCGCTCGAGGGGAAGCATCGGCACGGCCAGGCGCGAGAAATTCATGTAGGCGGGCATCATCTGGTGGCGGTCCAGCACTTCGATCTCGATTTCGGGATCCGGGTGCCGTGCGCCGCGCAGATGCTCGTCGATGCCCATGGCGATCCGCTTGCCATCGGCCACGCTGTCGATGATCAGGCGCGGTCCGAACACGCAGTCGCCGCCGGCGAAAACTCCTGCCGCCGTGGTGGCGAGAGAACGGGGATCCACCACGATGAGGCCGCGCGGGCTCACCTGGACGCCGTCTTCGGGGGCGAGAAAATCGAGTTTGGTGGTTTGCCCTATGGCCAGAATCACTGTGTCGCACTCGATGACGGATTCGCTGTTATCGTGGAAGGCCGGGTTAAAGCGGCCGGACGCATCGAACACCCACTTGGTTTTGAGCGTCTCCAGTCCGGTTACGCGGCCATCGCGGCCAATCACCTGCTTGGGACCAAAGCCGGCGTGCACCACGATGCCCTCGGCCTCGGCTTCTTCGATCTCTTCGAGCGCGGCCGGCATCTCGTGCCGCTGCTCCAGGCACACGATGTTGACTTCCCGCGCTCCCATGCGCAAAGCCGAGAGGGACACGTCCATCATTTCATGTGTGGCCACGGCCGCGATGCTCTCTTCCGATGGAATGCTCCCGGCCGGCTCACCGGCATGTTGCTTCAGCACTTCGCGCGCCGCTGAGCGCGCCACGTCCATGGCGACATTGCCGCCGCCGATCACCACCACGCGCTTGCCGATACTGAAGCGGTAACCCAGGTTGGAATTCAGAAGAAAATCGATGCCTTTCAATACGCCGTCGAGCTCGACACCGGGAATGGAGAGGTCGCGGCTGCGTTGCGCTCCGACGGCGACGACAACGGCGTCGAATCCGTCGCGGCGCAGGCTGGAGACGGTGAAGTCGCGCCCCGCGGCTTGGTTGAGGTGCAGCGTGATATCGCCCATTTCGAGAATCTCGCGCACCTGCGCCTCCACCACGCTGCGTGGCAGCCGGTACTCGGGAATTCCCAGGCACAGCATCCCGCCAGCGATGGGCGCTGCATCGAAGATGGTGACGGAGTAGCCCAGCAGCGCCAGGTCGTGCGCGGCCGAGAGTCCTACCGGGCCGCTGCCGATAATGGCCACCCGGAACGGCAGCTTGGGAGCGGATGACCGGGTAGGCTCCAGCGGGTGGCGCGACTCGGGACCATAGCGTTCCGTCAGGAACCGCTTCAGCGCCCGGATGGCGATCGGTTTGTCGATTTGGCCGCGCCGGCAGGCGGTTTCGCAAGGATGCGCGCAAACCCGTCCGCAGACGCTCGCCATGGGGTTGGGATCGCGCGCGACCCGGTACGCCTCTTCGAACTTGTCCTCGGCAATCAGGGCGACGTACCGGCCCGCGTTGGTCTGCGCGGGGCACGCCATCATGCACGGAAAGGTCGTGTTCAGCCAGTCGGTATCGACGTTTTTGTCACGAAACCGCGCCAGCATGACGTGCCTCCCCCATTTGCACAGGTCTGCTTACTTGGTGAGCGTAAAATCGAGCGTGGTGGTGCTGGCCACCGTGGTCGGCTTGGTCTGAGGCTTCATGCCCTCGCGCCACGCGGTCACCGAGTAGGCGCCGTCCGGGACATTGTCGATCTTGTACGCTCCGGATGCATCCGCTTCCGCATAGTAGGGCGTCGGCGACACCACGATGAATCCGGACATCTCCGGATGCACGTTGCACAGCAGCGGAGCCACACCGGGCGTGTCGAACTTGAAGGGACGCTTCTCGCCCTTGGGCCAGGTTCCCATGTTATGGCTCAGCTTCTTGTTGCCGGAAATCGCGGGCCAGAAGATGTTGTGCTGCACGCTGTCGCTGTTCAGAAATTCGACCGTGGTGCCCACCGGGATCACGATAGCGTGCGGCTGAAACAGCAACGAGTGCTGGTCCATGACGACCTGTTTGGCCGGAGCGGGGAAAGTCTTGCCCGCGATGGCTTCTATGTACACCACCGTGGCGCCCTTGCCGCCGCCGACTTTGCCGGCGATGCTGCCGGCCTGCGCTGTAACGGCGGCTGCCAGCGCGAATATCATTGCTTTGAGGTAATTGTTGTTCATAAGTTCTCCTCGATTCAGTACACAAACTCCAATCCGAAGAGCGCCGTGTTGACGCGAAATGGATTCTTGGCCACTTGGAGACCGGCATCCGACGTCAGGATGTCGACGGATTGCTGCGGCCGGAATTGATATTCAAACGACGCCTTGATGTTGGGGTGAATCAGGAACTGCACGCCGGGCGTCCAGCGAGTGCGCGTTGACCGCACGGGCGCAAAGAAGGGCGTTCCTCCGGCGAGCGTGAACCCGTTGATCCGATCCGCGCCGGAATTCACTCCATCCCAGCGCATAATCGCCATGATCCACGGCAGCGCCAGGAAATCGGCCTGCACGAAACCGCCGCTGAATTTGGCCGGTACGCTGGAAACGAATCTCACGGGCAGCGGGCTGTCGGGGGCAACCGGGAGCAAAATCACGTCGCCGGCCGCATCCACCGGGAGCAGGTTGTTGTCCCGGGCCATCATATAAAGTCCGTAGACGTTCAGCTTCCGGTAATTGAAGCTGAAGTCTCCGCCAGCGCGATAGTAGGGCTCGTACGCCGTCAGCAGCGTATTGTCCTTGCCGTTCGCAGCCAAACCGACGAAGCCCTGGCGCGAAGTACCGTGCAGATAGAAACCGCCGAGATTCAGAAAGGTGTGGTCGCGCGGCCCGGTTGCCGCGGCGGCCTGAATCTCTCTGCGATTGGCAGCGTCGTGCTCCAGGTTGAAGCGGTAGGAGAAGCGCGTATACACGGCCTTCGCGCTCGTGTCCGATGCGAATCCGAGCCCGCCGCCCGACGCACTGGTCGCCGAGGGGACGAAGGGGCTGGTGTTGTCGGGCTGGTTGATTCCGCTGGTGTTCTGGTTGAACACCGCTACCGAATAGTGGTACCCGCCATACATGTGGCCCCCACTCACCTCGATGCCTTTTGCCGCGCCGGCGAAGGTGAACTGGTTGGCGACATTGTGCTGCCCCGTCAGCTCATTCATGGCGCCGATGTTGCTCTCCGAATAAATGTCGTAGGGACTCAGATTGATGTTCCGCGCCTGCGAGAATGGCAAATCCAGTTCGAACTGACCTGCCCGGAAATGCAGCGCATCCTTGGGGAGTCGTAATACTCGTCCTAGATTGACGAACTTCAGGTAGCCATCGCCCAATCCGCCCGCGCTGTTGCTGCCGCCCACGTTGAGGTCGCTATCCACCCAGAACGCGATGTCGCTCCCGAGGTTGCCAGCGGTGAAAATGCTGAACAACCCGGTCTGGAAATCGGTGGCCGGGATGAACTGTGGGACGGTTTTATCCGGCGCCAGAGCGTTGAACCGGTCGCGGTTTCCGCTGGTGACTTGGAAGAATGTATTAAAGCGCAACCCGATCGCCGGCAAGCCCGGGATCGTACCCGGCCAGATGGTCTTCGGCCACACGTCCTTCTGAGCGGGCGCGCCCAGCAGAACGGGCGGAACTTTCAGAAATGTTTCGTCGTCTTTGGGGAATTTGAAGCCGGCATCCTTGAACGCTTTGCCGAAGTCGTTCAACTTCGGGAAATCCACGTGGCAGGTGGCGCAAGAGGTTTGATACTGACGGGAGAACGCCGGGATAGCATTGCCGTTGTTAGTAAAGACGAATAGAATTGCCGGTAGCAGAACCGCACCGGGAACGACGAACCGTCGTAACGAAAGGGCCATAGATGATCTCCTTATTGTGCATGCCCGGCCGCAAATCGGGTTCTGGCTCGGGCTTTGTCGGGTGGTTGAGCAAGTATCCGGCCACATTTGGAAATACGGCCTCTATCCCCGGAAGTGGTAGCCATCACTGCCCTTACTGGGACAATACGTAGCTTTCGAGGCGGCAGCCCGCGCGGCCTCGGAGGACGGCAAGATGGAACGAGCAGTCCCACTCTGGGGTTTTCACCCGAAGTTGGGTGAAATAACGCAGTCGCAAACGTGGCTGCCAGCGCATTTCGACTCGATTCAGCCGCAACGACCGGCGTGCGGGGGAAAGGACCCAAAGCCGGGAATGCTTCGCGGTCCACGTCCGTCCGGGTCGAATAAGAAGGGGGGTAGTCCGCCGGAAAGAAGGACATAGGAAGTGGTCGAAAAAAGTCGAGGTGGCTGCTGACGCCGTTGAGCGCCGGGCAGGTCATCTTGCGACTTGGCCAAACATCGAAGCACGTGATTGTCCGGTACCTCACAGCCCTGGCGGGGTGAACGCCGTGAAGGTTTTTCGCCGCGTCTGCCGATCTGGAAGACTGATGCGCGCTATGATAGCTCTGCTCGCCGGGCTGGCTTTTCAGCCGGCTATGATCGCGCAGGAACTCAGCGCCGCGGAGCTACAGCGCGCGGCTCCCTTTTACAGGTATTGGGGACTTGTCGATGCTCCGGATGGAGGTCGCCTGGATGCCGCCACTCGGGAGGCGCAGCAGGAATTCGCGGGGCGCGGGCCGGCATTGGCGCGGCATTTTCTGCATCACGTCCAGGCGTCGCCATCCAACACGGCTTTCTTCTTTCTGTTTCGAGCGGCCGGCGACGTAGAAACGGCTCAGATGCTGATGCATGCTTTGATGGATCCGCCGATGCTGCAAGGTCTGGTGGTTGGGCGCGATCCTGGGGAACTCGGCATTGCCATCGAGGCGGTGCTGGGGAACGAAGCTGTGCGAACAAACCCCAGCGTAGTTGCGGCGCTGGACGATACTATTCGCCGGGCGCGCGCGCAACCGGGAGGCGGCCGCGTTGCGCAGACTGCTGTCGGGCTGCTCGGAAAGTGCGGGACACCGGAAGCGGCACGGTTGTTGGAAGCGCTGGCGTCGGATCCGGATCGGGCAATCCGCGCCGCCGCCGTCGAGGCATTGGGGCACAGCGGATCCGCTTCGGTCGGGCAAACTCTGGCGCGCAGTCTGGCTTCGGATAGCGATGCCGAGGCGCGGGCGCGAGCTGCGTCCGCGATGGCGCAAAGCAGGCCGGCGGATGCAGCCGCGTCATTACAGGCTGCCTTGGAGCGAGAAACAAACCCGCAAGTGGTCGACGCCACCGTCGCAGCGCTGGTCAGACTCAAGGCGTTGCCTCAGAATCCGAGCGCTTGCTTGCAGGCGGCGGGACGCTGCTGGGATGCATTCGTTGCAAAGCCGCTCTTCGATTGCTGGAGCGCGACGGCCACGCGCGACGACCTGATCCAGCAGGCCACATCGGGAAGTTGGATGATGCGCGCGCTGGCGCTGCACTCCCTGAAGGACGGTTCGTTTGAGCAGGCCACGCGCGTCCGGCTTCTGCAATCATCGGTTGAAATCCTTTCGCGGAACTTCTCCGGGCTGCCCGCTCCGAATAGTGTGTCCGATTCAATCGCCCGGCTTACACGCGACGCTTTCTGGGATATTTCGGGCCGGCAGATGCCGGTAGCCATCGCGTTCGCCGACCAGATCACGCCAATCAGTGGCCACTACATGTCCGCCGGCCGCTTTGGGGAATCGTACGATCTTGCATCCAAGGACCGGCGCGGCTATGCCGCCTGGCGGCGTCCCCAGCAACTACTGTCAGCGGGTTTGGCTGCGCTGCTGATCTGCCCGCTGCTTATGGCGCGTCGGCTGCAAAGAGCCGCTGTGGGGCTATTGGCGTCTGGTCCGCGTTTCAAACCGACATCCGGGAACTTCCACCACCGCCGCTCGGCTATCTTACGGTTTCCTGTCTGGCCTTCGTGTCTGCCGGATTCGTTAGTGGGGCAATGGCCGGTCTGCGTTTCCGAGCGTGGCTGAAAGTTGCCGCGACTCCTTTTGCCGCCGGATTCTGCGCGTTTCTGCTGTGCGGTTTTACGCGCGCGACCTCGCTGTTCCCGGTTGGGTCGGAGGGTTGGGAGCAGATTTTCGATCCGTTCAGCAGTGCGATCCTGGCGGCGCCTGCGGCGCTGATTCTTGCGCTAGGCTTGGCTGCGTGGAAGCCAACGCACTAAGGTTGATCCTTTGCGGGTTCGGGGTGCAGCGATTGGCGCGTGCGCGCGTAAAAGCGGTCGAGTTTTAACTGTGTCCCCGACTCATTGCATGTTATAATTCTCTTCATTAACCCGCGGAACCGTGATGCGCACGAATAACATCGCTCATAGCGGGGCCAAGACGACTGGGGAAGGCACGCCTAACGATCCGCTCTCCGAGGTCCCAGCGGAAGAAATAAGAGAGCTCGCAACTAAACTCCGGACGCTTGAGGCGTCCCTCGCTGAGCTTCAAGTCAACGTTGCCCTGACGGAACTGGTTGCCGGCTTGCGGCACGACATCGAGGCATTGTCGGCGAGTTTCGAGAACGGCAACAGCGAGTTGGCGCAAAGAGAAAATGCGATGCATGAGTTGGAGCGGCGGCTGAAAGAGGCCGTCCGCCAGATGCGCACGAGCGAAGAGTACGCGCGGCAGGTGATGCTCGAACTCTTGCGCGTGCGCGACCAGCAAGAGGCCACGCAGAAATACGCGAATGCGACCGCCGTCAAGGCGGCCCTGGCCGGCCAGCAAACGGAAGAAGTACGAGCTCTGCTGAGGAAGAGCGAGTCTGCTCGCCTCGAAATGGAACAGACTCCCGGCTGGTGGCTGATTAAGAGCTTTCACGATCGGATGAAACGCTCGGCCACCTTCGCTAAAACAGTCGGCTTCATGGTGAAGTTGGCGCGCAGCCTCCGGCTCCTGCCCGCAGGTTCCACCGAGGAAGCTCGGCGGATCGCTGCGCTGGTCGATCAAGAATATTACTTCCGGGCCTATCCGGAAGCCAGGGCGTGGGGCGTTCCAGCCGCGGAGCACTATTTTCGGCTGGGAGCGAGTAAGGGTTATAACCCCAGCCCTGTCTTCGACACACAGTTCTATCTAGCGCAATATCCCGACGTGGCGGCCGCTGGTGTCAACCCGCTGCTGCACTATGTTGACGCCGGAGCGGGCGAAGGCCGTCTGACACATGCAGCCCCGCAAGAGGCGCCGGCCGCCGAGCCTTCCGAATCCCCAGGCGAGCCTGTCGCGGCATCCGCGGGCTCGCTGTCGGCGGCGCATTCGGATGTCGCGGACAGCATGCCGGAGCTGGAGAGCATTAAGCTGCCGGAGCGCTTTGCGGTGCAGCCGCACCAGGAGCCCGTTAGCATTATCGTGACGGTCCACAATGCGCTCGAGTACGTTCGCGCCTGCCTCAGCTCGATTCTGCAGCATACCTCGCCGCCGTTTGAGCTGGTGCTCGTGGATGACGGGAGCGAGCCGCAGACGCGCGAATATCTTCGCCAGTTCGCGGCACAGCACGACGCCGTGCTGATACGCAACCAAGAGGCCCGGGCGTACACTCTGGCCGCCAACCAGGGGCTCCGCGCGGCGCGCGGTGAATATGCGCTGCTGCTCAACAGCGACACCGTCGTGACGGAGAACTGGCTGGACCGGATGGTCATGTGCGCGGAATCCGACCCGCACATCGGCATGGTGGGCCCGCTCAGCAATCGGGCTAACTGGCAGTCCATACCGGAGGCCGTCAAAGACGGCGAATGGGCCGACAATGAACTGCCCGAAAACTGGACGGTGCAGGACACGGCCCGGGCAGTGGCAGCGTTCACGGGCCGAACCTATCCGCGCATCCCGTTCCTGAATGGCTTCTGCCTGCTGATCAAGCGCCAGGTGTTGGAGGGCGTGGGTTATTTTGACGAAATGAACTTTGGCCGCGGCTATGGCGAGGAGAACGACTATTGTCTCCGAGCCCGCGCGCAGGGCTGGGTGGCAGCCGTCGCAGACGATGCGTATGTGTACCACGCTCGAACTAGAAGCTACTCCATCGAACACCGCGACGAGCTTAGCGAGGTAGCCCACCGGATGCTGTACACCAAGCACAAGAGGGCGCTGGTCGACAAGAGCGGCGACCAGGTTCGAGACGACCTCGTATTGCTCGGCATCCGTGCGCGCGCCAGCCAGATGTTTGCGCGCCAGAGCCTGATTGAGGAAGGCCGCCGCCTGTGGGAAGGCAAGCGGATTGCTTTCGTGCTCCCGATTGGCGAGCGATGCGGCGTGGGCGATGTGGTACTTACCGATGCGGAAGCGATACAGACGTTTGGCGCGCGCGTCGTCATCGTCAACCTGCTCGACAACACGCAGACATTCCGATCGGCCTACCCGGAGCTCGATCTGCGAGTAGCGTTCGTTCCCAGCGGAGCCGAGGTACTTGATGCCGTCCGTGGATGCGATGCTGTCGTCGCCACAACATCTGATTCGATGTTTCAGATTCAGGACCTCGCTTCAAGACCCGGCGCTCCGGGCCTGGCGTATTACATCCAGGACTACGAGCCCAACTTCTTTCCACCGGGCTCCACCGAGCACCAGGCCGCCTGGGCGTCGTACAGCTTGATTCCCGACATGATCCGATTCACCAGGACCGACGAGACCCGCGACGTGCTACTCAGGCGTACATGCGTGGAGAGCTCCGTGGTGGGGATCAGTTGCGATGTGGACCTGTTCCGCCCGCGAGTGGTCCCGTCCACGGGCAAGCTGAACTTGAGCGCCATCATTCGGCCCTCGCCGGACCGCCGGGCAGCTCTCGAAACCGTGGAAATCCTGTCCCAGGCAAATCGGCAATTTGGGGACCGCGTGGCCATCCATATATTTGGCGTGGACTCGCGCGATCCGTTCTTTGTGGATTTGCCGCGCGATTTCCAGCGGACGAATCACGGCTTGCAAACTCGCGAGCAGACGGCCGCCTTGCTGAGCGCACAAGACATTTTTGTGGATCTTTCGCCTTACCGGACTACGAATCTGACCGCCTTGGAAGCCATGGCAAGCGGTGCGGCAGCGGTCCTGCCGCAGACTGGCGGGTACGCTGCGTTCGCGGCTCATGGGGAAAACGCTTTGCTTGTGGACGCATCCAATCGCACGGCTTGCTTCGATGCAATCGGCGCCCTGATCGAGGACAGCGAACTCCTGGCCAGGCTGCGCCGGCGCGCCATAAACGATGCCGTCCGGCTCTGGCCAGAACAAGCCGCCTTCAAAATCATGAGCGCGCTGTTCTTGGAAAAGGAGCCGGTGCCTGGCATTCCATCGGCGGACGTGAGCAGTTTGACAGCACAAGTCCGATCATGATTCTCGATCGTTCCACCAAGCTGGTTGGGATGCTGGACCTGGCGCGGCAGGAAGGCCTTGAAATCGGCCCTCTGGACCACCCGCTGGTCGACAAGTCACTGGGCAAAATCTCCTACCTGGATCACGCCTCGATTGCCGAGTTGAAGGAGAAATACGCTTCCGATCCGAGCGTCTCTCTGGAGAGGATCGTTTCGCTGGACTACGTCGCCGGGGGCAGGCCGCTTCCTGAAGCAGTCGCCGGCCGCAAGTTCGACTACGTTATCGCCAGCCATGTGATCGAGTATGTCCCCGACATGATCGGTTTCTTGAAGGAGGCCGCTCAGATTCTGCGCGTGGATGGGTTCCTGTCCCTGGCAATTCCCGACAAGCGCTACTCGTTCGATTATTTCCGTAAGGACACCTTACTGGCCGATCTGATCGACGCGCACCTGCGGCATCTGCGGCATCCTTCGAGCAGGCAGGTTTTCGATCATTTCGTCAACGCCAGGCATGTTTCCTGCACAGACGCCTGGAGCGGACCTCTCCACGAGCAGATGGTCCCGCATGCGCATACCATCGAGGATGCGTGGCAGAAGGCGCGCGCGGTTTCTGAATCGGACCGCTATCCGGACTGCCACTGCCAGGTGTTCACTCCGGCCTCGTTTTTCAGTCTGCTGCGCGGCCTCTTCGAATTGGACCTGGTCGATCTGAAGGTGTCCCAGTTCTGGGCGACTGCGCCGAACGAGAGTGAATTCTTCGTCACGCTGCGGCGCTTGAGTGCGGACCATGAAACCGAAACCAAGCGGAGCGCGCAGTTGGACAGCTTGCCGCCCCCGGAAATCATCTCCGCGTGCGCGTCGGTCTGCTGGCCTGACCGAAACAAAGGCGTCCTGCTTGGCTCTCGCTTTGGCGGCTTCGATGGGAAGATTTTCTATGTACGCGGACCGCTGCGATATAAGGTCGTGGAGGTACAGTGGGCTTTGGATGCCGGTTTCCAATGGCCGGCCGACATTATCTGGGCGGTGGATGACGACATTGCCGCATACCGCCTTGCTTCGGGACCGCCTCCATCCGCGGAGCTCGTGCGAGGACTGTGCCGCGAGCAAGCCGATTGATGATAAGCCGCAACACCAAGCTGCTCTGTGGTGTCGACCTCACACGTCACGAAGGAATTGAGATCCGCCCACTCGATTGTCCCGTGGTGAGACCCGAACAGGGCCGGATCTCTTACGCCGACTTCGACACCACGGAGGGTCTGAAGATCACGTATTCGCCCGATCCGCAGATTCGCGTTGAGTCCGTGGACCTGAACGGAAGACTTGACTACGCGATCGCCAGTCACGTGATTGAACAGGTTCCAGACATGATCGGTTTTTTGAACAGCGTCACTCAAATGCTGCGCCCCGGCGGCCTGATCTCGCTCGCGATTCCCGACAAACGATACACGTCCGATTACTTTCGCAACAGCGACGTGCTTGCGGATGTGGTTGATGCGCACATCAGAGAGTTAAAGCGGCCATCGATTCGACAGGTTTTCGATCACTTTGCCAGTGCGGCTGAAGTGCCCGTTGTCAGCGCCTGGAATGGAACGCTGCACAAGGAGCACTTGCGAAGATCCCATTCTTTGCACGAAGCCATGCAGATGGCGCGCCTGGCGGCGGCTTCCGATCAACACTTCCACTGTCGCTGTCACGTATTCACGTCAGAGTCGTTCTTTGATGTTCTGCGGGGATGCTTCGAGCTCGGACTTCTGCGGGTGGAGGTTGCCCGGTTCTGGGCTACGGATCCCAATGAACAGGAGTTCTTTGTGGTCTTGCGGAAGCTGACCGACGAACTGGACAAAGACGCAAGAATTCGCATTCAGCTCGACAGCATTCCGCCGCCCGAGATCCTCGCGGCAGTCGTGGACGGCCCTTAATTCGGAATTCCATATCAGATGACTCGCCGGTCTTTCAGACGCGATTCGACAATGCTCCAATCGTTAGGAACGACATTGAGGGCGGTCTCCAGAAGAGATTCCATCGCTGAAAACGAAGTGTCGCGGAATTGCGCAACAGCCTCCTCGTATCTGTCTTTAAGCACCCGCGATGTTGGATCGAGACCCGTGACGACAGTAAGGCCGGTCGGCGGTGTCGCGATCGTGAAGATATCCAGGCTCGGCCGGTAGTGTTTAAGACACAGCACCGCCTTCCAGACGTCGCCCGTGTGGAATTGCGTCGCTTGGACTCGCCTCTGTGTTGGCTCATCCAGCGGAATTGTGTCGTGGATCAATAAAACCGAACGCGGACCGCACCAGGCTTCGAGGCAAATGAAATCTTTTAGGACCTGCTCGTAAAGATGCAAGCCATCGATGAATGCGACAGAAAGCGGGCGGCTCCGAAGCAAGCGCTCCGCCCGGCGTCGGGCAAAGAATTCGTCGCTGGTCTCGGCGAAGATATGAGTCTCTGTCTTGAGAGGATGAAGCATGGTCGGGTTAGGATCGATTCCGATGGCGACGGTGGGGGGGCGCAAAAGAGCGAGCGAGGCGCCCTGATAGATACCGATCTCGATTACCGTCTCTGGCGCCAGCGAGCGGTACAACCGTTCAAGCCAAACCAAATAACCGTCGCCCGGCATCCGCAACCCGGCAAGGCCAAGATGAGCCTGCGACAAGTTTCGATTGAAAGTCAGTGCCGCCCGGTAATTCAAGGCCGCCGCCTCGTTCTCGCCGAGCATGCGGTGGGCCTCGGCGAGCGCGAGATGGTACTCGGCGGGTTGAGAGTTTGGCCCCTCCCCTTGGGGTTGCCAGGCGGACACGAGAGAAAGCATCCGCTGCGGCCCCAATTCATCGGGTGCGCGCTCGCGGATCAGACGCGCGACCGCGCAGCTGGCCTCAAAGTGGCCTTGCTTGAATTCATCCTCGGCTAATCCGACTAATCCAGCAATCATCGGATCTGTTGACCGCGCAGGAAGCGAGAGCCTCCAAAGTTCTTTGTTGAAATCGGCTCCCAGCGGTTGCTCGCCCGAGCTTGGATGGATGGCGGCACGAACCATTCGCGCTAGCGCAGACTGCGGCAATATACCGAGATACGTCGGCGCGTGTCTTGGACGCAACCTATCGTAGGGACGGCCGCGAATCTTCTCATATTGGCTCGACCAGCGCGCCCAGTTATCGATCTGCCGATCGGGCATCGCGTTCGTGCTCGCTCCCCCGTGCACCTGATGGAACGTGGCTTCGCCTAACAAAATGACAAGCTCCGCATCCGCGTCCTCAAGAAGACGATGGAAGGTATCGAGGTTAATCAATCCACCGCCGGGAGCATCGAAACGCTCCTCCACACCACCGAGCGAGTCCCATAACTCGCGCCGCAAGAACAAGGCATTAGATTCTGAAATCGGATGAAACCAACCGTCCACCGAAGACTCGTCCATGGTGCCGATTTCGAACAAGCGGTAGCCGTCACTGGGCCAATCGATGGAGTTGAGCAAGGCATCCTCGCGAGCGTGGTCGTACCCATACTTCATCGCCCAATTTTTAAAATCATGTCCGACATACCATCCGAGCGTCGCGACAACCGCCTTGTCATAGAGGCGTGCGCCATGACGAGCGAAATGAAGGAGGCCAGGAGTGACAATCCGCGCGCCATCGATCATCACACCGAGGATGTCACCTTGAGCTTCGGCAAGGCCGCGATTGACGGCGTGCGCGGGCGAGCAAGGCGCAGGATCGATTCGGATCAGCCGGAAGTTGCCACTGAGACTCTCGATTATTTTCCGATCGAAGGGGGGATTCGACCCGTTGTCGACCACGATCACTTCGTAGTCATCCGGCTCGATGTGCCGTTGGTAAGCGGCTGAGAGTAAATACAGCGTCCGCGCCGCCTCGCGAAGCACGTTGTAAACCACCACTACCACCGACAGGTTCGGCTTGTGTTCGCACCGTTCAACCATTGTTCTGATTTCGTTGCAGCATGAACCCGAGCGTTTGGTTTGCCTTGGAATATAGCATACCCCGATCTTGCACCTGTATCATCTGGCGACCCACTCCATTGCCGGAAGCCTCATCGAGTAGGCTTAGTCAAACCTTGAATGCAAGGACAGACTCCACGATCTGGTCGACATCCGAGTCGGAAAGATTTTGGTGTAGCGGGAGCAGCAAGGTCGTGTCTGCTGCGAGGTCGGCTCCCGGATATGATCCGGAGTCGGCGTAGAGCGATGTACGATGTAGCGGCCAGTAGCGGAAAGTTGTGTAGACACCTCGCTCCCGAAGATAGTATGCAAGCTTATCACGGAGTTCGGCCGGGGCTTGAATCCAGTAGAAATAAGGAGCGCTTTCTTCCGTCGCCGGCGGTGGTAATCGAAGCCAAGGTATTCCTGCAAGGCCGTTATCGTACCTGTGCACAATTTGCCGCCGGCGGCCTATGAAGCTGTTGACCCGCCTGAGTTGAACCAGGCCGATGGCAGCTGTAAGGTCATTCATGGAGGACCAACGCCCCCAGGAAGGGGGATTGACTTCCCACCAACGTGCACGGCTACGGGTCGCCCCTTCTAACCCTGATCTCACGCCTCCCAGAGCGATGCCCTGGAATGCGCGCTGCCTGAGGCTCTCGTCTCGAATGCGAATCATTCCTCCATCGCCCGTGGCTAGAAGTTTCATCGCGTCGAAGGACCAAACTCCAATATCGCCAAACGTTCCATACGAAGCACCGTTACACCTTCCTCCCAGCGCACAGGCGGAGTCTTCTATCAAAACAATATTCCGGGCTTTGGCGAGTTCAGCGATCTCCGTAATCCAGTCCAGCCGGCCACCGAAATGGAGCAACAGGATCGCTTTGGTCTGTGCACTCAGCGCTTTCTCGATGTGCTCACGAAGAGGATTCAAAGTCAACGGATCGACATCGACGAGGCGCAAACGGGCGCCTGAAGCACGGACCGCATGGGCGGCGCCTATGAAACTTATTGTGGGCAGTATTACTTCGGTTGATGGGCTAAGGTCAAGGGCTGCTACTGACTGGAAGAGGCCCTCGGTACAACTGGTCACGGCGATCATTTGTTCGCTTTCGGCTCCGATGTAAACAGCGAACGCCTTTTCGAAGACTTTCACCCTCGGACCTGCGCCCGGCCAATTGTCGGCAAAGACCTCGGCTATTGCCGAGAGTTCGTCCGGTCCAAGCGTGGGTTGAAACATGTGGATCATGTGCAGCTCTCCATATGCGTTGTCATGCTCGTTCCACGCACGATTTGCATCCTTCGGTCGAAACTCATGTTTCGCCGCTTGTCCGGCGAGCGGCTGAGTTTTTGTTCTTGATCCAATTTGCGATCGTTTCATCTACAGTGCAGGTGCCGTCCCGCACGAGTTCCTGTGCCCGCCCCGGCGACAGGAATTGGTTTTCATAGTCTTCCCGCAACCGGCCTTCCCCATACAATCGGATCCAGCGACGCCAATGCCAACTCCACCAAGATTCCAGATGGGTGTTTTTCTCAAAGAAAGCGATTCCGGCCGTGACTTTTGACTCCAACTTATCGAATCCCCGGATGGGGTAATGCAGGAAGCGCAGCTCCGGATATTCTCTGGTATTCCCCCACGACGTTGCTACGCTGTGCATTCCCGGTCCATATTCCGCAAAGGCCGAGGCTCGAGTAATGGTTTTCGGAGGATGCCGTACGAAAACATACGGGACTGGAAGATTACCTGAAACCGCTTGTTCAGCTAGCGGATCCGTTGGTCTATCGATACGCAGGGTTAGCATTTCCGTCGCCCTCCCAGATTGGAAGAGGGGTCCGGTCATGTTGAAACAGGGAACGCTGATGGCGGTGACGTCATCTGCCGCCGCCCTCTGAAGGATTGTTCGGAGCTCCTGGCCTTGTGAACAAAGAAACTCATCCACATCGCTCATAATGATCCAGTCGGCCTTATGCTGGTCGATCGCCAGCTTTACCAAGGTTTCTTCCGAACGATATCTTAGCCGGTTCTTATCCGGAAGAGGCGACCACTGGACGTGCCCGCTCTTGGCGAAAGACTCCAGTATTTCACGACTGTTATCGGACGACCCGACGTCCTCCGCGAGAATGAGATCGACTCCTAAGTCGAGATGCCATTCAATATAGTCCTGCAGTATGTCACTCTGCTCGGATGGGAGAACAAGCAGAACGATCTTGTCATTGCTCATGCAAAATCGTCAACCACCAATTCTTCGAATCACTTTCGCCGGTCTGCCGTAAGCGAGTACGCCGTCGGGGATGTCATGCAAAACCAGGGATCCTCCCCCCACCACAGAGTCGGCGCCGATTCGGACACGCCCAGCGACGATCGACCCGAGTTCCACGGTAGCTGCCTGCTCGACAATGACCCGCCCGCCCAGATGCGAACCGAGATTAATCCAGGCACCGTCTGCGATGATACACTCATGATCCACGCTTGCGCAAGTTGAAATGATCACATTCTCGCCAAGCCTGGAACCCGGCATAACTACAGCTCCGGCCATGATGATCGTACCTGCGCCAACCGGTACACCGGAGGCAATTACAGTCTGAGGATGGATGGCGGTGGCCAATTGAAATCCTTTGGCGCCCGCCAGCTCCGTAAGCCGTAAACGAACGCGGCCGATGCTGATGGCGCAAATGATGTGAGTAACACCTTGCTCCAGCAGGTCGGGCAGTTGCTCCTCGCCCCCCAGAACAGACGCACCGCAGAACTCCGTCCGCGCCCGTTCCGGGTTCATGCTGTCAAGAAAACCGGAGATTTGATACTGGTCCCGCAACCGAATAATGTCTGCCACGATCAGCGCCGTGCTCCCGGCGCCCCATATCACCAGTTTCTCTCTCATTAACTCCTCGCCTGCCCGAACCAACTTCTCGACGCGGCGTACTGGACTTCAAATAAGTTCCAAATCTCGCACTGGCGTCGCCGCGATTCATCTAACCGATCTAATTGAGCCAGTCCGATGGAAGCGCAGAGATTGTTCGGCGGGTTGCTCCGATGCACACTCTGTTTCGGCGGCTGCGGCTGGCCGGTCCAGTAGGAGAAGGGACGGCGCGCGGCGGCATAGCTTACCGCGTTGAGAGTGTCCACCGAATGATTATACAACCTGCTTCGAGAATGCTGGAAAATCTGGCGCGCCATCAACGCACAAACAGCCGGACAGGGAAGCGAGACAATTTGGCGCGCATGGAGCGAGCCTCTTCTTCCACCGTTAGGCGCGCCGTTTGCTCCTGCGCGAGCTGCCGTTTCACGTTCTCCAATGCTTCACTGAGCGTTCGAACCTCGTCCTCAAGCCGATTCGTCTTCGCAGCGCTCTCCCGCGCGGAATTCTCCGCCTCCGCACATTTCGAGAGCGCGTCGGCAAGTTGGGCGGTTCGTTCGCGCAACGCGCGCTCCGCAGTCTCTGTGCGCTGCTTCTGCTCATCGAGCCGCGCCGCTTGTTGGGCGTGCGCCTGCGCCTCTCTGTGCGCAAGAGCCAGAACGGTTTCCACCTGTCGCCACAAACTCTCAACGGGGGGCCAACCCCTGTCAATTCGAAGACTGCACCGCACCCTCACCGGTTCCTCCGGATTCAGGGACTCCAAGGATGGAAGGTATAACTGCGGATCGTTACCGTAGCTGCACAAGATCAATCTGCTTTCATGCGGGATGCGAATCGAGGTCCCAGCGCTTTGGACCTCGTGGAGTTGCGAGCAATCGAGCCGCCACAAAACGGCGCCGTTCGACCCGCGTTCAACGACGATGGCGGAGATTTCTATCACACATGCGTAATCACATGGATCCAGCCGCAAACGCCCGGCCGGGGAAGGCAAACAGAATTCCACAGCCGTTTGCGCACCAGGCGACACGGGATATGTGGAACTCCTCTCTTCGGAATAACCGGTCGTGTCCGGCGAGAACACCTGACACAAGGAAGAGTACTCGCCTGAGGCTTCGTGGGCGTACTGCAATCGCTCGGCGCAAAGTACGTAGTAATCGCGAATTCCCTGCGGATCAACATTACCAGCGAACATCTCGGCGAGGAATGGGATATCGATGCTGGCTGCGTCTCCTTTCAGGACGACCCCCAACCCGCAACTGTGGTGAAATGCAAACGAGGGGTACTCTTTAGACACTTCTTCCCAGAATCTCCACGTCCCGAACCCATTTTTCCGCACAGCGATATCGTGGAGCAGGATGATGCCTCCCGCCCTTACCTTGGGGAGCCAGGTGCTGAAATCGTGCTGGATGGCCTCGTAGGTATGACATCCATCCAGATGCAGCAGATCGATTGTCCCATCGCTGAAACACTCGGTAGCTTCATCGAAACTCTTGCGCAGAAGGGTCGAGAAGGACTGATAATGCCTCGCATTATAGGCCGACACCTCTTCGAAGACGTCGGGACCATACCGGCCTGTTTGCGAGTCGCCTACCCAGGTATCGACGGCGTATGCCTGGCAGCTTGACCCCTGCGCTTGAATGGCCTGGCAGAATCCAAAGTAGGACTCCCCGTAGTGAGTCCCAAGTTCGACAACCAACGACGGTTTGAGAGCGTCGATCAGATCGGCGGCGAACGGCGAATGCCCGGACCAATTCCCGATACGGCCAGGACTGTAACGTTGCGGTTTGAACCTGCTAGAGGGCAGACTGCGAAACATCCGGATTCTCGTCTTTAGATTGTATCGTGAACTGCTGCGTTCCCTCAGCCCGGCGTCTCGCATCGAAATTAATACGTGCTTAAGAGCGGCTGGTCGTGATCTCGCAGCCTCACCCTAAGAACGACGGGACACGCATCGAGAACCTCACGGGCGGCCGGCTTGTACTTCGCTGGGAAAAGCATGCCGGTAAGGGTGTGTTTCAAGAAGTCCAGGTCGAGATGTGCCGCGTCAGGTGATGGGCTCAGCGGATGCGAATTCATGCCGTGCATTCCGAGCTGATTTCCACCGAATCCAGGATCACTGCATGGTGATACCACGTGCCGGACGCCTGAAGACAACCACGAAAACGGCCCAATGCCGTGAGCCTGTTTTCCGCAGGGCACCAAACTCCCAGACGCACGCGATACATCCCGGCCGGCGCTTCTTTGGGCACCTCCACCAGCCTTCTCGAATAGAGAAATCCCAGCACGTCCGGCTCCTCACCATCCAGCGGATAATCGCCATAAAAGCGGACCTCGTCCGCGGCGTCCACAAAATGGATGAAAACGGAACGCCCGTCTCCAATCTGGGTTAGGTGCCAGTGCAAGTCCAGAACCAACCGGCGAGGGCTTTCGTGGTGCAGCCGGAAGTCGAATAGAGTGAAAGCACCATCGAATTCCGCGCCAAATTTTCGAAACCGGAAACGCTTGATTGCCAGGCCTAGCCGAGCCATCCTTCGAACCGGACCCAAAGACACCCTGACCGGAACGACCATGAAGCCCGCATGAGCCGATAGCAGCTCGCGTACCTGCTTCAACTCGGCGGGAGCGTCCGCCGAACTGGGGACATTGTGATCCGCCGTTTTCATACGCCTTTCGTAAGCTTCCAGTCGAGGCGTCGCATATTGCGGGAAATCGTGCCGCGCGCTTCACACCAGTTGTAGTATGAGGCGGCAAATGCCCCCGCGGCTTCCCCTAAAGCCTGAACGATCACGGAATTCCAGCTGGGCATCCCAGCGAAACCGGAAAGCTCCTCGAGAACGAAGTAGAAGTCGCCTCGTATCGAGCTCACCTTGTAGCCGAGCGGGGGCGGCCTGAGTCCCGTCGCGAACAAGAACGACTTCCACAGGCCCGGCTCGACAATGCACGATTTTCTGCGCGCCGGCCAATCCGTAATCGGCTCGCTGAGCATTGCCTGCACCTCTCCACACATAGCGCCCAGCACGGCTAGAAACTCCCTATCATTTCTCACGCCAACCGCACACGGCTCCAGGTGCAATAGCTTGGGCACGATCCGTCCCGAAATGTAGCTTCGCTGCATGTGGTAAGCGGCAGACCGGCTGTGAGAATGGATAACACGGGCGGATGGGTTATAGACAATTCGTTTGCCGGCCGCAATTGCCCGAACACCCCAATCGAGGTCTTCCGCGAATGGGATCCGCTGGAACGGATTCTGCTCCCAAGACTCGCGCCGCAGGGCCGAACATACATTGTCGAAAGAAGCCAATCGCAACCGCCCTTGAAAACCAAGGCTTGTGAAATGCTCCCAACTCTCCAATTCCTGGACGCGCATCTCTTCGCCCAGAAATCGCCTGCGGTATTCCACTTGCCATCGGCCCACCGGATCGCTGTCCGGCCGCGGAATCTGCGCCCCGGTTACTCCGACCACGCGTGCATCGGAGAACGGAGAGAGCATCTCCTCCAGCCAGGTCTCTCCCACCGGAACGGCGTCCTGGACCAGCATGACGCAGAATCTGCCGGTCGAGTTCCGAATGCCGAAATTGCGAGTCTCGCCGTGATTGAAGGATTCCGGAGGAATCGAGATTGTCTGCGCTCGAAATTGACGGGCCAGGTCTAAGGTCCCATCAGACGAGCCCGAATCCACGACCACAACCTCGGATTCGCGCGTTTGTCCGCGAATTGCCTCAAGTGTCTTACGGAATTCGGGGCCAGCGTTCTTTGTGGGGATGATTATACTGATCGTAGCAGTCGTGAGGTCGGCCACACCTTCTCCGTGTAACCCAAACTAACACACAGCCAAGCTTGATGTGCCTGCGGTAGCGCCGCCCCTTCCTTAGCACGGGCCGTTGAAGACAGGGAGCAACACTCAGTACTTCATGGTGCGAACCTGGCTTCCTGAATCAGCCTCGAAACTCCGGTCTGGAGATCGATCCCCGGAACCCAGTGCAGCTCGCGCCGCGCCTTGGAGATGTCTAGTACGACCCACTCAGGCAGACAGGCGGCGCCTTCGAGGGCGGAAGGCGTTTCGTCCGGAAGCTGCATGCCAAGACATTCCGCAACGATGTGCAATGCCTCCCTTACCGAATGGCCGACCCCGCTTCCGACGTTATATACGGCGAACGTCTCACGCGGCCCCAGCACCGTCTCACACATTCGCGCGACGTCGTCGAGATGGACATAGTCTCGAACATTGTGCGGGTTACCGAAGATTCTCAACGGTCTGTCATGTAGCAGGCTGTTGACCGCCACCCCGATCAGTCCCTGCAGCCGCTCGTTCGGCAGCAGCTTACCGTACGCGTTGCCAACTCGCAGAACCGTAGCTGTAAGGATCCCCCTGAGAGCGGCGAAGCGCAGATAATGCTCTGCTGCAAGTTTCTGAACACCATAGGAAGATATCGGCTGGCAGGAGTCGCTTTCACGGAAGGGTACTCTGTCTGGGTTGGGTCCATAAACCGCTCCGCCACTACTGAAGTAGATCAAGTGAGGACAACTACCCAACCCCTTGATCGCTTGAATTAACGTCAGTAGCGGTATCAGGTTGAGCGCCCCGTCGCTTGGAAGATCGGAGTCTGACGTGATGGGTGTGTTTGTATGAGCGAGATAAATGATAGTCCGGAGCCCGGCAACGAATGCCGCGCAGTCATGCAAAGAGCGAAGATCTCCGTAGGCGATGTCTACATGGCGCATGCTATTCGCTTCGGTTGGCGAAAGACTGCGAACGAGCGCGCGGATCGGCCCTGGGACCCGCGCCTCGAAAAAGCGGATGAGGTGGGAGCCAATCATGCCCTTGCCGCCAGTTAAGCCAAGACTCATCTGCCTCCAATCCCTAATCGCGCCTGGTCCTCGGCGCGCTGGGAGCGAAAATCAACGTAGTCCAACGTAAGCATACGACGTCCCACCAGCATCCGGCGCCGAGCGGGAGTGAAGATGGAAGATGAATCCTTCACCGCATTTCCACAACGCCCAGTGAGACCGCGCTCTCCGGCGTCTCCATCTCCAGTCCACAATTGCGCACTACGGGCAGGCGCGCCTTCGACTCAGGGCTCCAGACGCCCAGCCGGATTCGATAGCTTTTTCCCCGATAGGGTTCCCCGATGCGAATCTTTCGACGATAGCTGATAAACCCCCAAGGATCCTGATCATATTGGAACATCTGGTGGTCGCCTTGGATCGGCACGTGGCCATTCTCATCCACTAGGTGTATGAAAACCGCCCATTCCGCGGCTACCTCCCGTGCGTGCCATCGAAAATCGAAGTGCAACTCTCCCTCAAGAGAGGCATTAACCTTACACTGCACGAGCGTGAGATGATCTGTAAATTCTGCGTAAAAAGCCGGCGTTTTGAAAAGTCCCCACAACGACGGCCACCGCGCCGCGTGCGGCAGCGGGCTCGCGCGCTCGACTCTCCGTTTACGTCCCGCGGAATCACGAGTAAGGCGCGCATAAATATCGAGCAATTCGCCGATGTTGTCGTCGATTGTCCTCACGTCGGGGATGCCCGCGCGCAGCCGGTTCACCTGCTCGGGGTCCTCCGCTAGCTTTTGCAACTGGCGCGCCAGGTCGCCCGCGTTGCCCATTTCAAACAAAAGACCGTTCTTCCCATGCTCGACGAGGTCCGCGAAACTGCCTACGTTGGAAGCCACAACTGGAGTCTTCAGCGCAAACGCCGACAGCAACACCAGGGGGGAGTTCTCATACCAGAGCGCCGGAATCGCCAACACGTCGAATCCGGCGAAAACGTCGGGCAACTTCTCATTCGGAAACGTTCCTCGGAACGACACGTTTTCCAGCCCCTCGGCGAGATCGCGCACCAACCGATCGTATTCGGGAAAATGTCCCGGGGCGCCGTAAACATCCAGGCGTACTTTGCCAGGAGGCAGGCGGCCCATGGCATCCAGCAGAACGTGTAGGCCTTTGGATCGCCGAAACGTACCGATGTAACCCACGCGCAGAACGGAATCGCACGGCCGGGCTTCTGCCGCGCGCGGAAGGTGAGTCTCGAGGCCGAAACCGGAGGTTCGCATTTCCTTAGGCTTCATTCCATTCAGCTGGATCAACCGTGCCGTGTTCTGTGTTGGAGCCAAGAGCACATCCACCTGCGCGAGCGTCTTCCTCATCCAGGAGCGGCGTTCGGAGAGCCAGATCAGGCTGGGCAACCAATCTGTCCGGACGATGCGCGCCCGGCCCAGGCTGATCAGGATCGGCGAGAGTACTCGCGCCAGCCACTTACGCGCAGCCAGGCGCCGCAGCGGAACGCCCGTGGCATTCCCGGTCACGCAGGCCAGGCAAGTGACAGGTTGCGGGCCCCGGCACAGGGATTCATCCCATTTGACCAGTTGGTAGGTGGGACAGATATACCAGAAATCCGTGGCCGTCGAAACCACCGGCAGGCCCAACCGCTTGGCTGCCCAAATGGACGCCGTGGTGAGGTGCATGGCGTGGGCGACGTGGACGACATCGGGCCTGATTCGGGAAAAGTAGTTGAGAAGCCGCTCTTCTATCTCTTGACGGAAATAGTCTTTCAGTTGAAAAAAACCATACCGCATGCAAAAGGAAATGCGATGCACGGGAAGGCCGTCCCAAATCGTGTCCCAGGCCCGGATTCCCTCGAACGATTCGTTCTCCGCCGGAGGCTCATAGCAGACGACAAACGCCTCATGGCCCTGGTCGATAACTTTGCGAGCCAGGCTCTTGGTATACACCTCGGTTCCTGCCGTCCAGTTCGGAAAGAACGTATGAACCACGAAAACGATGCGCAACCTTGCTCCTCTCCAAGAGCCTGCCGCGTCGATAGTCAATCGGCGGGCATGCTGCGATCCGGAATACCACTTCGTTTGTGGGCTGGATTCCGGTCCTACAACTTGCCCTGGCCGGTTGGTTCTGCGAAAACAGGACGACTAAATGCACCTGAACAGAGCGACCAAGGCGTCGGGCGCGGGCGCGCACGCCTGCCCACGAAAACTGCACAGCATCTGGCCGCCATCCTGCCCGCACGCCGGGATTCCAGTCCGTCCCACGGCCAAGTTCGGTGAACCAAACAAGTGTAGCAGAGTACCTGTGGTAATAGCGTATCGATGGAGCGGCGTGCGGATGAAGCAGTGATACAATACTCTGAGTACCGTCAGGGACCGCAAGAAACGGGCGGTTCGCCACACATTCAAAGTGAGCCAGCAAACCTCAAAGGAGCTATGGGCTGAAGAAGCCGACGAGCGTGTACGCTACGGAAAAGGGTTCCATTGGGTTGAATCTCCGATTGTCGCCGAATACCTGAACCGTAATGTATCCGGTGATCCGGCCGTGAATTGGGTTGTATACTCGGTGGCCAAGTATCTCCACAGGAGTGTATCGCCGAGAATCTTGTCGCTGGCTTGCGGCGGAGGCGCCCGCGAGCGGGATTTGCTGCGACTCAAACCGGATGCTCATATAGTCGCGATGGATTTCTCGCCCGGTGCAATCGCTCTAGCCAGGCAACGGTCATCCGAAGCCGGTCTGGAAATCGACTACCAAGTCGCAGACCTGAACGTAGCCAATCTGGAACCAAAAGCTTTTGATTTTGTTGTTGCAGCCAGCGCTCTGCACCACATCGCGGAGTTGGAACATTCACTTCGGCAAGTCCGGGATTGCCTGAAACCTGGTGGCTTGTTCATAGTCAACGATTACGTCGGTCCCAACCATTTGCATTGGACTTCCGTCCAGGTCGACGCTATAAACGAGATTCTGGCGCTTTTGCCAGACCGCTACAGGCGGAGAATCAGTAATCCCCAAGAATACAAACGAGAGTTCCTCGGTCCTTCACCTATTGCGGCCATGAACGAGCAAGATCCGACGGAAGCGGTGCGATCTTCAGAGATCGTTGCGCTAACTCGCGGGATGTTTGACCTCTTGGAGTTCAAACCTTTTGGAGGCACCCTGCTCCACATGCTATTCCAGGACATTCTCGGTAACTTTAACCCCGCTGATGAGATTGATTGCTGCGTGTTAAGACTGATTTGCCATCTGGAGTGGAAACTGATTACGACAGGTGCTCTAACCAGCGATTTCGTTTATTTCGTCGGTGAACCCAGACGCTGATTAGCAGCGCGTGTGTTGTGAAAGCATCGTCGCTCCGCTCTGCGCTGACGCTCTGGTCTGCGACAGTACGTTTTGAAGGCAGCACTGGGTACTCCGTAAGCGGTTGAGCGAGGCTGTATCTCTAGCAGCGGTGCTAGGGAATGAGGATGGTCCTGTGTCCAGCTGGTGCGTGCTGCCATCCGTAAGGACCGCCGAGGCGCTGACTGTGTGGAGTCTCCGTTGCGCCGGCGGTCGTGCAAGCACGACTTCCAAATGCGCTTGGGCGGGCTGACGAAGGCATCGGCCCGGTCCACGCCAGTGGCAGGCTGAATGCCATCCAAACCGGCGCACTCACAAGTTCACTGTACCACAAAGTGCAGCAAAGGACCGGCGTTTAACAGAGGCCAGGCGCCGGCACGAAAGTCGCTCGCGCACATGGGCCTTGGACAGAGCCGCCGCCGATGTGTTTCACTTCTCTTGTAAGGCCACAGAGCCGGGATGCCCCTAAGACGTCTTCTCGCCCACCCCCTGACGCGCGGTCTGGATATCGACGATCCGTCAACAACCGCGCGGCGCCGTACCATCATCGAGAGCAAACCCTTTCTGAAGCGAATTTACCAGGAGTGGTATGAGACGATTCTCAACCAACTCCCGGATCTCTCCGGCCCCGTCCTCGAACTGGGTTCCGGTGCAGGTTTTCTCTCCGACTACATCCCGAGGCTGATTACCTCCGAGATCTTCAACTGCCCCGGCATTCAGGTCGTGCTGGATGCCCAGGCGCTTCCGATCGCGGCGGCGAGCTTGCGCGCTATCGTCATGACTGATGTCCTGCACCACATCCCCGACCCCACGCGATTCTTTAGCGAGGCCGCTCGATGTCTACAGGTTGGAGGCCGCGTTCTGTTGATCGAGCCCTGGGTATCGAGATGGTCGCGAATGGTCTACACGCACCTGCACCATGAGCCGTTCCTACCCGATTCAACGAACTGGACGATACCGTTAAGCGGCCCGCTGTCCGGAGCGAACGGCGCCATGCCCTGGATCATCTTTGAAAGGGACCGGGAACAGTTCGCGGCGAGCTTTCCACAGCTCAAAGTGGAGCTGGTCAAGCCATTCATGCCGTTTCGATATCTTGTATCCGGAGGGGTGTCGCTGCGAACGCTGATGCCCAACGCCACCTTTCAGCTCTGGAAGGGCCTGGAGACGGCCATGGCGAACCATATGCGGACCTGGGCGATGTTCGCGCTCATTGCGATTACACGTGTGCGGCAGAAATAAATCCCAAAGATCAAACGAATTTGATCCGCCTCATCGCGAGCATTACCATTCGGATCAGGAGCCACCCGTGCTTCCAGCGCTGGATATTAGTCTCGCCGTATGTGCGCCCGCGATATCGGACTGGCAGATCGAGCATCTTGAGATTACATTTCGCGGCGCCAAAAATGAGATCGAAATCTCCGAACGGATCCAACCCGCCGAAGTAGGAGCGGTTCGCCGCTATGACCTCATACTGCTGCCGGCCCAGCACCTTCGTGCCACACAGAGTGTCCTTGATCGTCTGGCTCAATAGCCACGAAAATGCCAGGCTGAAAAACTTGTTGCCGACGAGGTTGAAAAACCGCATGGCCTTGTCTTCCATCGGATACACCAGCCTGACTCCGTTGACGAACTCCGCTTTCCCGCTGCTCCACGCCTCGAAGAAACGCGGCAAGTCCTCGGGCGGAACGGTCAGATCGGCATCCAGGATCATGAGCACATCGCCGCTGGCGTGCGCGAACCCAAGCCGCACCGCATCTCCCTTCCCCTTGCCGGTCTGCTGCAACAGCTTCACTCGTGCTCTGGAATTCGATCGCATCTCCTCTTGGATTCTCTCGAAGGTGTCATCGGTAGAATGACCTTCCACGAAGATCAGCTCTGTTCCCGCGCCCATTTCCGGGACGCGTTCGAAGATGTGGCGGACGTTGCCGGCTTCGTTGCGGGCGGGAACGATCACGCTCACCATTTGCCCTTCCGGTTTCGGCTGCGGCTTCGGCCGGGCTACCAGGAAGTTCGTAATGGCAAAGAGGCTGAAGGGCCACAGCTTGGCCAGGTACCGGTTGAGTATCGTATTGAGACCGGGAGTTCGGATCGGCCAGACGATCTCCGACGAGGTGCGGACAACCTCGAAATCCGCCAGGTAGAGAAGACTGGCGATATCGCCGGCGGTGAGCCAGTTCTGGCTAAGCTGCGGCTTGGCCAGCCTCAGGAGCTCGGCGATGCGGCGTGGGATCTCCCACAGCCGGCTATAGGCGTTGATGATCACGCGCGTGGAAGGCTTGCACAAGGCCTCAATTTTCTCAAACACCTGCTGTACGTCCCAGAGATCGTTGACGAGATCGGAACAGATCACGTAGTCGAAGGTCTCGTTGAGCGTAACGGTATGAGCGTCGGCCACCTGGAAGTGGAGTTCAGGATATTTCTGCCGGGCGCGGCCGATCATCGTCTGAGACAGATCGATTCCGACGCCGTATGCTGGCTGGAGCGCCGCGAGAAGATCGCCATGCCCGCATCCCAGCTCGAGCACTCTCATCCCGGGAGGAACGAGAAACCTGTAATAGTCAATCAGCCGCTGCCGGTAGTAGCGGCGCATTGAATCCCATTTATGGAAAGTGGCCGCGTAGTCTTCCCAATACTGGGTTCGCTCCTGAATGTAACGATCGAGACCGCTCTCCGAAGCCGCTGCAGCTTCCCGATGGCTCGATTCCACTGTTGGTTTCGCGTGTTGCACAAGACAGATCGAAAACCGTACTAGAGGCGCCGACTCCGTTCCGGGATCGAAGCTTCATCATAACCGAAGGCCGGGGGATCCGCCTCGATGTCGCCAGGCAGTCTAACCTTAGCTAGCCGCCTGACCGCTCGAACTCTCGAACTCGGTTCCGGAGCCGGTTTTCTGGACAGCTACATCCCGCCGGCTGATTACCTCCGAGGTCTTCCACTGTCTGGGCATCCAGCCATTTATACCCGGAGTCGCCCCTGGCTTGGAGTATTTTGGGTGCCAAATGCTCGTCGTAGCACGCAAGGGGCGAGAATAGCCCAGCAGGGCCAGGGACAGTCCGCGTCGCACTGTGTTCGGCAAGACGAGGAGTATTAATGAGTACAAGCGAATACATCTTGGTGGTTATCCCAGCCGGCTTCATGAACGAGCAGCAGATTCAGGGTTGGCAAGGCTTCAATCTCACGAGTAATCCAAGTCGGTCGCGTCAGTGAGATCCCATAGTCTGTGGCGTCCGGATAGTCGCGATATCCGAAACCGCTTTGCTCATATTGGCGGATCGTTTCCTCAAAGACAATAGCGGAGCCGGGAAAGTAGTTCGCTACGCCGGCGCGGTAACGTTGGATCGCACGCTTGCCGTGGGTGGTAAAGACCAGGGTGCCTCCCGGCGAGAGATGATCTACAAAAAATCTCAGAAAAGCCCGTAAGCGATCTGCGTTGATATGCGTGAGCAGGGAGCCACACCAAATCAGATCGTAGTATCCGGCGAGTGGTATCTTCGAGCAATCTTCATTGCTCTGAATCGGTACCGCGCCAAATTCTTCACGGCAAAACTCTACTCCGTCAAGGTCGATATCACAGGCCGAGATTTCAGCGCCAGGATATTCTGCCCGTAGCGCCCGAAGCACGCGCCCATGGCCGCACGGCAAATCCAGGATCCGGGTTGGTGGAGGAGCCTGCGAGAGTTGTAGGGCACATCGAATATTCAATACAGCGGACTGGCCTACGGCGTAGTAATGGTCATAGTTCCCATGGAACATCGCGTCACGAGGCGAAATCGTCGTCTTCATCATCATGGAGACGGGAAGCGAATCCCAGTATATACGAGCAGCAGTTGCCGGCGGCTTGGCGTGACGGCGGATTCGCATGCGCTTGAGCCGGGATAGAGAGAGACTCCGATCCACCCTACTTCTGCCAATGGCTTGGCCCATTTATCTTTCTTCTGCCCGCCCGGCCTCGGATTGAGGTGCTCTGCTTGCCGTCTGGCTTATGCGTCTATCGGCCGAACCATTCAGCCTTGAGGGACGTGCGCGCGAGCAAACCCGGTCCCTTCGGAGACGAGCGCCGGATTCGCCTGCTACACTTAGGGACACTCCAATGTCGCCCAATCAGCCATCTGGTTCAGACGAGTCGCCTCCGGAGATCCCTTGTCCGCAGCCGCGCCGTATCCTGCTGGAATTGCGCATTCTTCAGGGTTTGGTGACCCTGGTGTCGCTCCATGCTGCGTACGCGTTTGCGGCCGGTTTCAACCATAACATTTCAGATCGCTACGGATTTCGCCAGGCACAGACGGCGTTGGCTACAAGATCGCTGCTCGAAGGCTCTCCCTGGTTTGCGTACCAGATACCCATCTTCGGTCCTCCTTGGGGCCTGCCTATAGAATTCCCGCTCTACCAGTGGCTCACCGCGCTGCTCGTTGTCTTCACGGGGATGCCGTTGATTGCCGCTGGGAGAATCATCAGCATTGTGTTTTTTCTTACCTGCGTCGTTGCGATCTGGAAGATACTCGGTTTTTTTCGTACTGAAGCTGTAGGAAGATACATAATCCTGAGCTTGTTGTTGGTCTCTCCGATCTACCTCTTCTGGAGCCGCACGTTCCTGATCCAGACCTGTGCTCTGAGCCTGTGCCTCTGGTTCACGCTGTTCGCGCTACGTGCCGCGACCGATGTCCGCCACAATGACTTGGTGATCGCGACAATGCTGGGCATGCTCGGGGCGGTGGTCAAGATTACCACGCTGGTTCCGTTCTGGTTGATCGTGGCTGGCTGGCTGGCCATGCGCTGCTGGAAGCGAATCATCAGCCTGAGGGCTGCAACTTGGCGTGCAGCGTTTCTCCTCGTCGCACCCGTGCTTGCCGGCATCGCATGGACCCGCTTCGGCGACAGCGTGCAAGCTCAGAACGAACTTCCGGCTTCGTTCCTGCTGTCATCAAGATTGTACGGCTGGGTCTTCGGCCCGATGTCATATCGCTTGTCGGCGGATCTTTGGGAACAGGTGTCATCCAGAATGCTGCCGCAGATCCTGGGTGCGACGGCCTTGTTTTTTTGCCTCCTGGTGCTATTGCCGCTTGCAGGCCAGTACAGCCGTCACGTTGCTGTCTGCGCCGCGTTATTTTTCGTGCCGATTCTGGCATTCCCTATCTTGCACCAGGTTCATGAATACTATCAGACCGAAAATGCACTTTTCCTACTTGCGGCGGCTGGATTCCTTGTTCATGGGATGTCACGTGGGTCCGAAAGCTACAGAATCGGAGCGTATTCGATTTTTTTCGTGCTGCTTTTGACTGGCCTTTACCAATACCACAATTCCTTCTCCCCTCTTCTCCGGGCTGACAACACGAGCTTGGTGCGCACCGTACAGGAGGTGCAGCGCCACGCCAAACCGGAACAACTCATCGTTATCAGGGGCATGGACTGGAATCCGGAGCTGCCCTTTTACAGCCATCGCCGCGCGATTATGGACCGCAGTTTCACCCCGGCGCAGCTTCAGGGCCGTATCCGGGCTGCCTCTCCGGCCGTTATCGGTGACGTTCTGTACTGCCTCGATAGCCGCAAAGAACACGCTGGGCTGGAGTTGGGAGATCGCATCGCACGGATTCGGGAACGTTACGGGCTTGAGATCGCAAACGTCTCTGACGACGGGACCTGTATACATTACTTCAACGCGGGCACCGTTATCAATACGACGAACCTGCCGTGCATTGGCACGATAGATGCTCCGAGGGAAAACGAATCCACAAAGGGTATTATCCAGGTCGCGGGTTGGGCGATAGGTGGACAGCCCATCAAGAAGATCGCGATTTCAATCGACGACCAGGAGGTTGCTTCAGAGGGCTTGACGGTCAGCCGACCCGACGTCGTGAAGGCCTTTCCGCAATATCCTGGGGATGTGCTCAATGGATATTCCGTGCAGGTGGACATTTCACGATTCGGTGCGGGCCACCACACGGTCGGCACCTCAGCGATCCTGCAGGACGGCAGCGTCCACGCGGTCGGCAAGAAAACCTTTGTTGTCGTTCCATGATTCCCGTGGCTTGCACAATGGACCCATCAGTGTGGCGCGGCCGCGCGGGGCACGAACCACTGTACGCACCGAGGTTACGCTCCGGGGGACCATACACACGTAGTGAGATCGCTTCGGTGATGATCTAAGGCTTTCAGACCACAGCTTGTATGGTTCGCCTCGCTGAGTACCGCCCCTACTGGATGTTGACCGTCTTGCTTCCCAACTGCGCCGTCCCCGACGGCCCAGCCGCGGCAGCCGTTACCGTGTGCTGACCGACGCTCAGTGAGCTCGTCGACATCAGGAAACTCCATCCGCTATTTGTGTAGTCGCTCCTGCCAAGGGAATTTGCTACATCTGGACGCGGCGCGCCCAATGTCGCCGTCCCCACGCTGTTGCCGTCCACAAAAACCGTCACATTCTGCACGGGCGCTGCAGTCGCCGTGTCGGCCGCCCAGCCGGCCACACGCAACATGGTACCTTTCGTCATTGTACCGTTCCCGTTGGCATCCCCCGCCATGTCGAGGGAGCCGATCTCCTTCTTCTCCCGCTGAGCTTGAACTTTGCCGTCGGAAGTCGAATGGCCGCAGCCAGCGATCAGGACTGCTAGGGTTAGCGCTCCAATTCGCGATTTATGCATTTCGCTAGATTATATTCCGATTCCGGGTAGCGGAGCAAGGGGGCGTCAACGGTGCCAGGAACTCAACGGCGGACTGGGGGGTCGGGAATCTTGAGATGCACGTGCGATCGCACCTGCTGGCTTCTATGAAACGTATCATCGGGTGTCGGGGAATTGAAGGCAAGGCTCTTCTTGTCCGGCCCGTGGTCAGATAAATCGAGCGGAGTCTGGTCTGTTCGGAGCAAGGCAGCGCGCGACCTGTTTCAGTCCACCCGAAGATAGATGCTACCTGGGCAACGATAGAAAACTTTGCCCCGCGTCACTCCAACCAATCTAAGTGAATATACGCCCTTTCGAATAGTAGACGTGTCGACGGATATCTCGAATCCGGCAGTGCTCAATCGAGGATTGTGGAGGTAGGTCACGACGTCCGGCCTCAAGACAGCTAACGCCTTCAATTGCTGATTCCCCAGGATGAGGTATATGGCCTCGAAGGCCTCGCCAGTTTTTTCGTTAGAGCCGGCCCACCCATGGATATCAAACGTCTTGCCAAACGCCACTCTTATCGGATTGGCGGCTGAATTTGTATTGGGGACAGGACGCCCGTTAACCATGTCGACACTGCCCGCCCAGACCAATGGGATGTTGGTAGGCATGTTCGCGCTCTGCCACTCAACCTCCTCGTTCCCAGCGGCGAAACGAAAGCGCTCATCGGGCGATTCAGCGAATGCGATCTCCGCCAGCGACGAGTATGAGTCTAGCCCTGCGCCTGAAAAGCGAAAACGCGTGATCTTCTGCTGGCACGTGTTTTCGAACACCAGGGATTTAAGGCCCGAGGCATTCAGGGGTAGGCAATTAATCACAAACGGATGGCGCAAGACGTCCGGGATAACGCGGAATCGCCACAGACTATGATGATCCGTCTCTAGTTCCATGTAAACCGGGTTCGTCTTGTAGAGAATACTCCGCGCTCGTCCCCAAAGAGTGGGTGACAGCGAAGCGCTAACACTGACGCCGTAGTCACGGTGCGGCACGTTCTGCCATAGCCGAATATCGGCGATCGCTCGGTTTAAAGGCCTGAAGCCAAAAGTTACGGGAGTGTCTCTCTTCTTCAGCAGCAGTAGATTAGGTTGTACCATCTCCGGCTGGAAGCCTGTTTGGATGGCTTCCCAGGTTGCAGGTACATCCAGTAGCGGATGGCGCTCGTCTACACTCTTCCATTCCATCAGTAGCCGAGTCGCTGGACCAGTCTCCGCGAGCAAATGCTCGGCGGTGAGCCGATCCAATTCGTGGGTGAACGCAGCGTATGCCTGCAGCGTCAACAGTGGCACTAGGTTCAGACGGTTCGCCGGACCGTAAGCCAACTCCCAGGGGAAAACAACAACCGGGGCCTGCTGTATCCTCCCAAGCAAGGCATCGGGCAGCCTGTCAACGTGGAGATTTGCCTCTGTCTGGGCGTCCAGGCCAGCTACGAATTGCTTCCAGTGAAACAGACTCCTCGCCAACGCTATCCGGGGCGCGGGATCCCATTGCCGAAGCGAAATGGCATTCCAAGACGGATTCATGGCGCCCAGAGAGACTATGCAGAGGCCGGCACAAACAGCGTAAAATCCCAGAACAGCCCGAATCTTTAACTGGCCGCATTTCAAAACCAGGACTGCAAACAGCATGAGCGCGAAGCCATAGACAAACGGGACGTGTCCATCTGGCCGGACGACACCGTGCTTCATGCCAAAATAGAAAGCAACCCCCACACAGGCGGTGGTCTCCGGTTCCAGCCAGCGCCGCCAAGTCGCATATCCGGTGAAACCAATCAGCAGCCCGCTGAGCAACCCAAGACGAGAATACTGGTCCGGTGGTAATGCAAGTGTCGACATCGCGTCACTGTAACCGCCGGCCACCAGCGCACCCCTGCTGATGTACTCCAGGAGCCCCGTCAACGAGGGATTATAGATCAGATACAAGATAAGAGGCGTGACAACGACCCATGCGAAGCGCGACATTGATGCCAGGGACGGGCGGTGCCGTTCTCTCAGATATGCGGCCCAGAAGTACGCAGCAAATGACAACATCAGCATTACGTACATCGTTTGTGTCATTAGGAATGCAATCCCCGCGAGCGCGCTAATAGGAAGCGTTACTCGCCAGAAATCCTGCTTGTCCGCTGGTTGCCAGACGATTAGAAGCAACGTTGTGATCGCTAACATGTAGTTGCTGAGGTTGCTCAAGAGGGGATGTGCCAGTATAGTACAGGAGACGGCAAGAAAACACACTGGTCTGGGAAAATGAGGCTTCACATAAGCCATCGTGAGCAGTGTGATCAGACTAACCCATATGCATAGCCGTATTGATAGCGCAATCAGGAGATTCGAACCGATATTCTCCGGATAATAGACGAACCCTAAGGGACCATATGTGAAGATGAGATCCGGGCCAAACTTATATTGAGAGCTGGGAAAATAATTGACAGCCTGCTGCCATGAACCGTCCAAACCAACCTCCCCGGCAAAGTAGTTCAACGGGAACGTCATCACGGCCGCGTACGCCAGAAGCAAAAGGAACACGATTTGCGGCAAGCGCTGCAAAAGAGATCGCGAGAAACGTATAGTGATCTCGTAACCTCCGAGTCCTGACTCGCCCCGTAGCGAGAGTAGGGGTTGCTGAGAGTGTGTAAATGCCCGGGACGATTCAGTCTCCGTGCGAGATGGCACAGCTTACTCTACCATGCACTGCCCATCGCCTGAGAACAACGTTGGTAGTGCGATGAATAGCGCGCTACCGCGTCGCCATGTGGACAGCAGTAGTTCATTCGAGGCGGTTAGTCTCGTGGCCGCTATGTGAAATGCGAAATCACTTGACAGAATGCCTGCATGGATGAGTTTTCGCTTCACGTGTGAGCCGAAACTTCTGACGGATCAGGGGGACGATTTCCTCGGAGAGCACTGCTTCGGTGGGATCTTGATCACTTGGAAGTCGCCTTGGAACAACGATATGGGGCATATTTCAACCCTTCTACACCGCGCCCTGGAAGGCGCAACCGGGGTCAGCCTTTCAGCCAGTTGGCTCCCGGGGCATGGCTCGATCTTGCTTCTCCGCGATCAGCAGAAACTGTCCTCCCAAAATCTTCCACGCCAGAGGAACGTGCAGATACAGGCTCACCAGCCACGGAGCGCTGGGCAGACGGCTCTTGGATGTATAGGGCAGAAACCGGTCGATTGCTCGCTTCACCGCGAAACCCTCAATATCCAGGGCCTCGATCATCGCCCGATGCGTAAACGCCAGCCGGTGGTCGAAAAAGTCAAAGTAGTTCTTCATGCAGTAGGCGAAATTCGGTTGCAGGATGATGAACCGGCCCCCTGGACGCAAGATCCGCCAAACTTCCGCGAGGCTCGCCGCCACATCCTCCCGGCTGGGAAAGTGTTCGTACACGTTGCTGGCGAAGACGGTGTGGATTGATGCATCAGAAAGAGAAGGAATCCGGCTACCCGATCCAACCACTTTCTCCACACCTGCCGCTGCGTATCGGTCGAGATTCTTCGCGTTCAGGTCCAAGGCATATTTCCGGTCAGACCGGATGTTGTTGATGAAATGACAATATCCGGCGCCCAGGTCGAGCGTGGCTCCGGAGGCGTCCACGTAGGGCTGCAGGAATCGGCAAATAGGGACCCAGAAGGCGCGCTGCGCGGCCAATTCCCGATCGCTGAAACGGCGGTCGTAGATATCGGCTTCGAGTAAATCTCGTCTGCGCTCCACTCACTTGAAGATACACCATCAGAAATCCCGGGAGGACCGAACGTAGGGTGGTGCCGGAACTATCGCCGGTTGCACGATCCGATAAGATGAGAGGCATGCCGCACGTTTTGGTGACCGGTTCCTGCGGGCTGATCGGGTCGGAAGTGTGCGTCTTCTTTGCGAGGCAGGGATTTCGCGTTACCGGCATCGACGACAACCACCGAGCCGTGTTTTTCGGACCAGAGGGAGACACGCGCTGGGTTCTGGAACGGCTGCGCGGCGAAATCCCGGGCTACCGGCATGAGGCTCTCGATATCCGCGACCGCGAAGGCGTGCTGGCTCTGCTCCGGGAACTCCGGCCCAGTCTCATCATCCACGCGGCCGCGCAGCCCTCCCACGATCGGGCCGCCGAGATTCCCATCCTGGATTTCGAAGTCAACGCACTGGCCACGCTCTACCTGCTGGAGGCCGCGCGCCAGTGCTGTCCCGAATCGCCGTTCATCTACATGTCCACGAACAAAGTTTACGGCGATCGTCCCAACAGCATCGCGCTTCAGGAATTGGAGACGCGCTGGGACTATGCAGATCCGGCATATAGTGCCGGGATCCCCGAGGATTTCTCTATCGATCAGAGCAAGCATTCCATCTTCGGCGCCTCCAAGGTCGCCGGCGACGTGATGGTGCAGGAATATGGCCGTTATCACGGCCTTCCCACTTGCTGCCTCCGCGGAGGCTGCCTCACCGGCCCTCATCACACGGGCGTGGAACTGCATGGCTTCCTCAGCTACCTCGTCAAGTGCAACGTGGAAGGCCGCGAGTACAAAGTCTTCGGATACAAAGGCAAGCAAGTGCGCGACAATATTCATGCCGAAGACGTAGCGCGGTTCATGTTCGAGTTCTGGAAAGCACCGCGGTGTGGGGAAGTGTATAATCTCGGCGGAGGGAAGCAGAACGCGTGCTCCATCCTCGAAGCGTTCCGCATGAGCGAGTCCGTCACCGGCCAGCGCATGAAATGGCAATACGTGGACCAAAACCGGATCGGCGACCACATCTGCTACTACAGCGACCTGCGCAAGATGAAGGTCCACTACCCCGCGTGGGACATCACCAAACCTCTTCCGCGTATATTTGAGGAAATCGCCCAGAGCTGGACCACCCGGCTGGCGGGAAAGACCTCGCCGGCATGAAGATCCTGATCACGGGGATTTGCGGCTTCGTGGGCAGCGCGCTGGCCAGGGCTCTGCTCGAACTGCGGCCCGGTGTTTCGATCGCCGGTATCGACAACCTGATGCGTCCCGGCTCGGAAGGGAACCGTGCCGTCCTGCGGAAGCTGGGAATCGAAGCATTGCACGGCGACATCCGGCTGGCCAGCGATTTTGAGAACCTGTCTGCGGCAGATTGGGTGATTGATGCCGCCGCCAATCCGAGCGTACTGGCCGGGGTCGCCGGGACGTTCTCCTCACGCCAGTTGTTTGAACACAATCTCAGCGCGTTAGTCAATGTTCTCGAGTACTGCAAAGTGAAGAAAGCCGGACTGGTGCTGCTGAGCAGCAGCCGCGTGTATTCCATCCCCGCGCTCGTGTCGCTCCCGCTGAGGGTTGCAGGAAACGCCTATGTCCTGGACGATGATCGAGCGTTGCCCACGGGCGTCTCCGCCGAAGGCATTGACAGGAGTTTCTCTACCCAGCCTCCCGTTTCGTTATACGGCAGTATGAAGCTGGCGGCCGAAGCGGTAGCTCTGGAATACGGGGAAGCCTTCGATTTTCCGGTCTGGATTAACCGCTGCGGCGTACTCAGTGGGGCAGGCCAGTTCGGCACTCCGGACCAGGGCATCTTCGCTTATTGGATCAACGCGCATCTACGCCACCGGCCCATGCGTTACACCGGCTTTCAGGGGACAGGCCGGCAAGTTCGCGATGCGTTTCACCCGCGCGACTTGGCGGCGCTGCTGGCTGCGCAAATGGAAACCGGCCGCCGCGGCGGGCAGCGCTGCTATACAACCGGAGGGGGACGGACGAACGCCATGTCCCTGGCGCAACTCACGGCCTGGTGCGACGCCCGCTTCGGCGCCTTCGCGCCCGCACCGGACGGCCGCGAACGCCCCTACGACATTCCATGGGTGGTGATGGATAACCGCGAGGCCGCGAAGGACTTCGGCTGGCGGCTTGCCACGGCGCTGCCGGAAATCCTGGAAGATATCGCCAGCCACGCGCAGTCTAATCCTGACTGGTTGGAGAGGAGCGGAGTGTGAGCGCAACGGCGCCACCCTCGCAGCCGCCGCTCGAACGGCTCTCCGTGGTGATTCCCGCCCGCGACGAGGAGAGCGATATCGTCAGCACCATCCGGCATCTGCACCTGGAACTAGACCTGCGCGGCGTCCCGCATGAAATCGTCGCGGTTGATGATGGCAGCACGGACGGCACTTGGGAGTCCCTTCAGAGATTAGCCGGGCAGGTGCCCACGTTACATCCCGTTCGGAACGAGGGGCCGCACGGTTTTGGGAGTGCCGTGATCCTCGGAATCGACCACAGCACCGGCGACGCCGTAGTCGTCATGATGGCCGACGAATCCGATGATTGCCGTGATGTGGTCCGCTATTGGGAACTGCTCAACCAAGGGTGGGACGCGGCTTTCGGCTCGCGTTTCATCCGCGGGGGCGGCGTCATCGACTACCCCGCGCACAAATTGCTGATCAATCGCCTCGCCAACACGTTTCTGCGATTCCTGTTTCATGTACCACTGAACGATTTCACTAACGCTTTCAAGGGATATCGCAAGAGCGCGCTGGACGGTTGTCGCCCGTTCCTCTCGCCTCATTTCAACCTTACTGTCGAGCTTCCGCTCAAGATCATCGTTCGCGGCTACTCCTGGGCGACCATGCCGATCACATGGCGTAACCGGCGTTCCGGAACTTCCAAGCTCAAGATCAGGGAAATGGGCAGCCGGTACCTTTTTATCGCGCTGTACTGCTGGTTGGAAAAATATTTCAGTCGCGGCGATTATCGGAGGAAGAATCCGGCGTGACCTTGACACTAAAATCGCAGGCCTGGACGTCTAGATTCCGGTTGTAATATGGGTCTCCGGCTTGAATCACGCGCTCCCATCGATCTAAGAGTAACTTCCGATCTCGCAGATCGTAGTCGTGGCCTCTCGTGTATGACTCGTGGTGGATGAAGACGGCGTGCGGGGTAAAAATGTTCCTCCTGCCCATGCTCCGCAGTCGCAAACAAAGATCGACGTCCTGGTAGATCGAGAAGAAATGTGTGTTGAAGCCTCCGATCTCCAGGAACACATCCCGTCGCATCATCAGACAGGCCGCGGTGACGGCAGACACTTCATGAGCGCAAGCCAGCGTGCCGCCATAGCCCGCTGAATCGGAAGGAAGTCTCACATGATCCGCAGTGCCGCGACAACCCAGTACGACGCCCGCGTGCTGCACGCTTCGATCCGGGTAGAGCAACAACCCTCCCACGGCGCCGACATCGTCCTGCTCGGCGTAATAGAGCATCTGCTCTACCCAGTCCGGAGTTAGTGTCTCGACATCGTTGTTCATGAATACCAGATACTGTCCGGCGGCACTGTCTGCGGCGAGGTTGTTCGCTTTCGCAAAACTGAATGGATCCGGATACAACAATCGCTTAACGGGGAACAACTGCATCAGGCCAAGCGCACGGACATCTTGAGTCTCGTTATCGATGCAGATCACCTCATAGTCCGTGTATGTGGTTTCGCCGAATAGGCTGACCAGGCAGTTATTCAGCATATCGGAGGCGTCTTTGGTCGGGATGATGATGGATATTTTGGGGCTCGAAGGCTGTGGCCGGGGCGTTGCTCGAACCACGTTGTCGATAGAGCCTGGCGCCGCATCGGCCGGGAGTTTCAGCCGGTCAAGTTGCGCCTGTACCGCGGACATCTGCGCTTTCGCCGCGTCAACCTGGGCGTTTTTCGTTGCTGCGACACTTCCAGGCGCGGTGCGGCTGTGATAGAGAATCTCACTCACATGACCAATGCGACTGGTCTGCTCGGAGTAGCGGAGCATCAACTCGAAGTCGCGCACAGCGTCGTATTGGGAGTCGAAGCCGCCGATCTTGATCGCAAGATCGCGGCGGACGCACAGCAGGTGACCGACATACATTACACCTCGAAAGTACTCGGGTGACCAGTCCGGTTTATAGAACGGCTCTCTTCGAACACCTGTTTCGCTGATTTTGTCCTCGTCGCTGTATACGGCGTCGAAGCCGCCAGCCAGCGCTTTGACGCACTTCTCCAGAGCATCGTGCGCCAACAGACCGCCAGAGTCCACAAAGCAAACGAACTTGCCGGTGGCCATTTCGAGTCCATGATTGGCTGCGGCGCTGATGCCGCCATTCTGTCTGATGAGGTGGACCTTGATGCGCGGAATCGCTTCGAGTGCCGGCAGTAGTTCACGAAAATCCGTGCGTTTCGAGCCGTCGTCCATAAGGCGCCACTCCCAATCGGTTAGTGTCTGCCCTAAAATGGATAGCGCGGTTTCAGCCAGCCATGCAGGCTCAGTGTTGAACATGGGAGTGATCACGCTGACTAGCGGAGTCGCGCTGGTTTCCACGGAGAAGCCACTGGCGGCGGCTCTGATCTTATCGATCCACTGCTGGATTGTTCGCTCGGAGCTCGCGCTGCCAGCGCGCTCGAGTGATACAACGTCTCTCTCAACTGCTGGCGGAGCCGGCTTGGTGACTTTTCTCAGGAGCGGCTGATATGCGTCCCGCTCGGTTCGAAGGCGTGTCTCCAGAGCTTGTAATCGCGTGTCGAGTCGGGCAGGAAGATCCCCGTCGGCCCGTTGATCCCAATGCATTTTCCCGATAATAGCAAAGCAGTTCACACGCGGACGAGTGTACATAACCAAACTGATACCCTGCGCGATTTTGACCTGATTCGCGTCATAGTAATAGATAGCCATGTCCGGCGCCGCCAATCTGAAACTCGCGGCTGTGATTCTGGGGTTGTCGCTCGCAGCCCTGGCCCAACCACCCACGCTGATCCGCGTGATCCGGAATCCTTCTCCGCCCGGTCTTAGCCCCGCCTGCATCCAGCCCTATGCCGATGCAAAGACCGCCGTCATGGTGCTCGCAATGACCTCCGTCTCCGGTGTGTCGGAAACGTGGCTCGCCGAAGCGCACGATTCGTTCGAAAGCATCGAATACGTCGACAAAGCCCTGGCCGGGTTCGCACCTTCGAGAAACGCTGCCTACCCTACAGCCGACGACGTACTTCCGCCATCCCGAACTCTGATCGCGCTTTATCGCCCAGGCTTGAGCTACCGCCCCGACGAAGCCGTGAAGAATCTGCCGAAAGCCCGCTATCTGCTGATTTCGATTTACCGCATCCGGCCCGGCTCGGACGCCGGATTCGCTGAGCTGGTCCGGCTGAGGAGGGCCCGCTTCGACAGCATCAATCTGGACCGGCCGGAGATCGGCTATCAGGTCATGTCGGGCGCGCCGTCCGGCACGTATCTCTTCTTCGCTCCGTTAAACTCGCTCAAAACCATGGACGAAGCCATGGCGCGGACGCCGCCCTATGCCGAGGGTGTCCGCGAAACCGTTGCGACCGCCGGCCAAAAAATAGCCGCCGAAAGCGAAATCGGCCACGAGTTCTTGCTGTTCCGAATCGAACCCCGCTTCAGCTATGTCTCGGAAGAATTCGCGGCGGTCGATCCGGATTTCTGGAGCCCCAAGCAGCACTAAATCCGTGGCGCAGGCACTCTTGCCTGCCGGGTCGAGACTCGTCTCGACCCTCGTCGTCGCACGTCCACCACTGCGCCACGATCTAAAGAGCAGCCAGTATTTGCTGGCTATATTGCTTCGCGCCAGCTATATTTGGATGCCCTGCTGACGCACGATAGCATTGCTCGCGGTGCAAAATCTCGATCGGTTGGGGGAAGGCAGCGTCGCACTGGTTGTGTCTCTGGGCCGCCATGGGATCGAGCGGCTTCAGCTGGTCATCCAGTCCCCACAAGAGCGAAGTATTGGGAACAAAAACGGCGTTGGCCTCCGTGAAGCCCGACGCGACGAACTTGATTCTGGCGTCCCCGGCATCTTGTATGGCCGATTGGAGCTGCTGGGTTGACTCGCTGAAGAATTGCTCGCACCGATCGAATATAGGGTCAAACCAAGCCGCCGGCTTGATAAACGGCGGAGGAGCGATTCCGTGCATACTCAGCATCCTGGGAATCTGCAAGGGATCGCTTTGATCGCTCAAGATGAAATAGTATCCGGTCACCAGGATCTTGCACGACGGTTTGGTGAACTTGACTTTGACCCTGTTCAGGAGTGCCAGCATGCCGGTGTGGCAGGCGGCAACAATCTTGGAATGCAGCGAAGGCACGAGCGCCAGTGGGTTCAGAATGGTCGCGACGCCGACGTCGTTAATGCCTCCATTCACCAGGACCAAATCTACCGAGTCGGGAGAGTTCGCGAAATTGTCGCATTGCTCGATGATGGTCGGCCGGGACTCCGGAACTTCTCCCGGAGCGGTGTTGCCAACCACCGTGCCCGCGCCGATCACGGCGCCGGAATGAGCAAACCGCTCTAACGTCACGACGGGATGTGTTGCAGCCAGCGTGGTTTTAACTATAACGTCGTATTTCTCGGACTCAAGAAGTCCTTGTCCCCAGGGCACAGAGTCGCCCAGATTCACAATTCGAAAATCGTTCGCCATAATAGGCTCCTTGTTCTCAGGAAACCAGGATACCAATTTCTTTGTGACACAGGTATTCTTGCCTGTGTTGGTTCTTAAGGCTTGTGGGGCAGGGATTCTTCCCTGCCGCCGGCTTTCCAGCCGGCGTGTTCGAGTTGTAACCCGATCGACAGCTTATCGTAGCGTCCACTGTGGTACATTCGCCCGCAGGGGGTTTTCCATGAACAGATTCGTGCTCGCTTTCCTGGCGGCACTCCTGCTAGCCGCGCCCGCATTCAGCCAATTCGAGGCAGGCAGCGTGCTGGGCACGGTGCGAGACGCCAATGGCGGCGTTGTGCGAGGCGCAAAGATTACGCTGACTAACGTGGAAACCGGCATTGCCGCCGTCACCAGCACCGACGACAACGGCAACTACGAATTCCCTACCGTGAAAGTTGGGCTCTATAAGGTCGCCGCGGAACAGCCCGGTTTCTCGACGGCGGTAGCCAGTGACGTTCGGGTCAACGTGAGTTCACGGCAGCGTGTGGACTTGCAGCTCGCAGTCGGCCAGGTGACGCAGACGGTAGAGGTGATCGGCGCCGCGCCGCTGATCGAGACGGAAACCAGCCAGCGAAGCCAGATCATCGACCATGCGGCGCTCGCTGCACTGCCCGAAAACGGGCGCCAATATTCATCCTTGGTTCTCTTGTCGTCCGGCGTAAAGGTGTCCCCCATCGGCACGGGCAGCAATGTCACCGTGCTCACGCGGGAAGGCTCGTTCAACGTGAACGGACTGCGCAGCACCTTCAACAATTACATGCTCGACGGTCTGGATAACAACGCCTATGGCACCAGCAACCAGGGATTTTCGAACCAAGTGATGCAGCCGCCGCCGGACTCGGTTGCCGAGGTTCAAGTGGTCACCAATAATGAGAGCGCGGAATACGGCCGCAGCGCCGGGGCGACAATCAATGTCGCTTACGCCAGCGGAACCAACCGTCTGCATGTGAATCTTTGGGAATTTCTCCGCAACACCGATCTCAACGCCGTCGGCTTCTTCAAGCCGCGCGTCGGCAAGAATTTTCCGTTCCACCGCAATCAATTCGGCGCCACCGTCGGCGGCCCCATCGTGAAGAATCGCGCATTCTTCTTTCTGGACTACGAGGGCTTCCGGCAGATCCGCAACATCCCCACGTTTCTCACCATTCCGTCGCTGACCCAGCGCCAGGGAATTTTGCCGGTCGCGGTCACCAATCCGCTCACGGGCAAATCGTATCCAGCGAGCACGCAGATTCCCGCCGGCGACATTCAGTCGTGGGCCTTGAAGGTGTTATCGGACTTGCCGCAGCCGTCCTTCCCGACCGCCGCGAATGCGGCTCCGTCGAACAACTACCTGATCTCGCAGCCGTTCAAGAATTTCAATGACAAGTTCGCCGCCAAGTTCGATTATCAATTGACCGAAAAGTTGAACGGCTTCGTGCGCCTGGGACAACTGAAGGCCAACATCTTCGATACGCCTCCCATTCCCCCGCCGTCGGGCGGCGCCGGCAACAGCGCCACGCGCATCCTCGACCAGCAGATCGCCACCGGCATGAACTGGGTTCGCTCGAACACGCAGGTTTTGGAATTTCGCTTCGCCGTTTCGCGGACGGTGGCCGGCAAGAATCCAGCCGCGCTCGGAGAACCCAATGCCCTCCAGTTGTACGGCATCCCCGGACTCCCCACGGACCCGCGCATCTCCGGCGGTCTGCCCACCGAGCTCACCACCGGCTACGCCGACCTGGGCCGCCAAGCGACCAACCCGCAGTGGCAGTATCCAACACTTTTCAATCCCAAACTGAATTACTCCTGGATTCTCGGCCGCCACTCGCTGAAGATGGGCTACGAATACCAGCGCATTCTCACGGAAGTGCAGGATGTCAATCCCTTGTATGGCCGCGACAGTTACACCAGCAAGTTCAGTGGCGACAATTTTGGCGATTTCCTGTTTGGCCTGCGCGCCCAGTACGCGCTCAGCACGCTCTTTATCGCGCACCTGCAGCAGAACATGAACTTTGCGTACGTCCAGGACGATTTCAAGCTGAACTCGAAGCTGACGCTGAACCTGGGAGTGCGCTATGAATATGGATCGCCGCAATTCGAAGCGGATAATCACTTGACCAACTTTGATCCCTCCACTGGAACCATCCTGCAGGCCAAGGATGGCGGCACGTATGACCGCGCTTTAGTCCATCCCGACTTTGGGAATTGGGCGCCGCGCGTGGGTTTCGCTTACCAGGTGACGCCGAAGACCGTGGTTCGCAGCGGTTTTGGTATCAGCTACGTTCACTTCAATCGCAGCGGCGCTGCGAATCTTCTTCCCATCAACGGACCGCAGGTGGTGAACGCCGTGATCAATCAAACTCCCAACCAGCCGGGCTTTCTGACCACGCAGCAGGGATACCCGGCCGGCTTGGCCGACCCGGCCAACTTTAATCCTCTCACCGCGAACATTTCGTACCTGCCGAGCAACTCGAAATCCACTTACGTGATGAGTTGGTTCTTCTCCATCCAGCGCGAGATTACCTCCAACACGGTTCTGGATCTGGCCTACGTAGGAAACCGAACCAACCGCCTGCTGCTGTTCGCCAACTTCAACCAAGCCCAGCCAAACCAGCCTGGCCAGACGCTTGGGCTGACGCAGCGCCAGAACACGCGCCCATTCCCCAAGTTCGGCGACATCACGTACAACTGGAGTGGCGGGTTCTCCGACTACAACAGCTTGCAGGTCCGCCTGCAGCATCGCTTTAGCGCTGGCTTTTTCTTCCTCAACTCGTTCACCTGGTCGAAAGCCATCGATAACGCGGCTGGATCGCTCGAAAACCCCGCAGGCAATTTCAATGCGCCGCAGGATTTCTACAACCTGAAGGCGGAGAAGGCGCTCTCGGCTTACGATCAGCCGCTCGCGAACACCACCAGCGTCATTTATCAATTGCCCTTCGGCAAAGGGCGCAAGTACGCGTCCGCGATGCCGGCCGCAGCCGACGCATTGCTCGGCGGCTGGGAGATCAGCAGCATCAACACCGCGGTCAGCGGCCAGCCCATCACCATCGGATACAGCCCGGGAACGAACCTCCAGGTCTCCGGCATCCAGCAGGATTTCCGCGGCGCCAACAATTACCGCGTGAACGTGACCGGCGACCCGGTGAACCACGCGCCGAATCATATTCTGCACTTCTTCACCAACATCTCGATCCCGACGGACCCGGCGCATCCCTTCGGCAATTCGGGACGCAACATCGCCCGCAGCGACATGTTCTGGCAGTGGGATTTCGCGGTCAACAAGAATTTCGCGCTGCCTTGGGAATCGACGCGCCTGCAGTTCCGCGCCGAGTTTTTCAATCTTCTCAACCACACCAACTTCCTGGCGCCGAGCTCGAATGCGTCGGCGGGCGGCTTCGGAACCATTACCGCCGCGTTCGATCCGCGCTTAGTGCAGTTCGGTTTGAAGCTCAGCTTTTGAGGCGGAGAGAGAACCGGAGCGGCGCAGCCCACGGCATCATCGTCCTCAGCTCAGGCTCCCGAGTAAACGTTCCGTAGCCCCAGCGACTTTGCGAACGGCAGCGTCAAACGCCTGATTCGTCTTAGAATGAATAAATGAAGCGAATGAAATAACGAGGTTTGACGATGAAGCAGACAACATACCGCGGAATAACCATCACCGACGAAAAAGTGAGGGCGGAAATGGAGCGGTTCGACAAGGAGCGACCGAGTTTTCCTGTGCGACGATGGAAGACCTATGCCATCGAGTTCAACGGCGAGAAGTACCCGCCGAAGGAAATTCTCGGGAGGGTGACCGGTCTTGGCATCGCCGGAGGCGGGGCGCCGATAAACTCCAGGTTTGAACAACTGGGTTTCAAGATTGTGGAATTAACAGAACCACCTTCGGTTCCTGTCCCTGTGGATGAAAAAACCGAAGAGGCTATTGAGACTGCCCTCTCCCTGGAGCAGGACCTCGAACGCTCTCTACTCGACAACCTGGGGCGACTCGAAAAGGGTCTGAAACTCTATGAAAAAAACGGCGTCAGGGGTCAACAGATGGATGCCAAACCCGCTGGGCGAATCGATATCCTCGCCGATCATGCTAGCGGTGATCTGGTTGTCATCGAACTAAAGGCTGGGGAAGCCGACCGGCAGGTCTGCGGTCAAATTCAAGCATACATGGGGTGGGTCAAGGCGAACCTGGCGGGGAAGAGAAAGGTTCGAGGTATCATCGTCGCGAATGAGTTCACGGATAGGCTGAAACTCGCGGTCATTGTCGCACCCGACCTAACCCTGAAAAAATACGACATCGTCTTTAGTTTCTCAGATCCATCTAAGGTTTGAGGCGGCAACCCGATGGGTGATGAAAAGACCAACACCAATTAGAAGGCTTGTGATAACCGCTCACCTTGCACACAAACTGCAGCGCCGCCGCCGCGCGGAGTTCTTCAATCTTCTCAACCACACCAACTTCCTGCCGCCGAGTACGAACGCTTCAGCGGGCGGCTTCGGAACCATTACCGCCGCGTTCGATCCGCGCTTAGTGCAGTTCGGTTTGAAGCTGAGCTTTTGAGGCGGAGAGAGAACCGGAGCGGCGCAACCTTCAAAAGTTCAGCTTCGCCCCAAGTTGGATGACGCGCGTAGTAATTCCTTGAACGCCGCCGCCGATTGCGCCGAAAGTCAACGAACGAATATTCAGATCCACAGTCTGGGGATCGGGATTGAAGTGATTGAAGAGGTTGAAGAATTCTGTCCGGAATTCGAACGACCGGTTCTCCTTGAAGCGGATGGATTTGTTCACTGAGAAATCGACGAGTTCGGTGCCCGGTAGCCGGATCGCGTTGGTGCGCGGCGAGTTGCCGAAGCGGCCAAAGGGCGTCTGCGTGAACGCATCCTTGTTGAACCATCGCTTCCAGGTGCGCTGATCGGCCGAAAGATTTCCATTCTGTCCGGGGACCACGTCAGGCCTCGAGCCAATGCCGGTGCCGGTAGTGTCTACACCAAACGTGATCGGCGCCGGGAACCCGCTCTGGAACGTCATGATAGTAGAAACCTGCCAGCCGTCGAGCAACAGTTTGGGAGCGCCGTGCAGGCCGCGCGCGAACGGAATATCGTACAGAATCGTCTGCACGAAGCGGTGCTTCAAGTCGAAGCCAGAGACCGACCGGTCGGACCGCGCATTGTGTCCTGTGGCGACCCGATATAGAATCCGCCGCCCACCTGACCGCCGATGTCGGAAGGTCCCGAGATCGACTTTGAGAACGTATACGCGGTGAGGAACGTCAGTCCCGAACTGAGCCGCCGCTCCGCCTTGACCTGCAGCGAATGATATATGGAATTACCGACTGACTTATCCGCCCTTACGGCTCGCGGGTAGGCTTGGTTGGGACGCCGCGCATCGAGCGATGGCAAGCCCGGCGTGCGTGGATCGACTACCTGCAGCGGCCGATTCAGATCGTCATATGTCACGATCAGGTCGGTGCCCTTGGAGCCCACGTAGCCGACATCCAACACGACATTGGCCGGAAGCCTCCGTTGGATATTGAAGTTCCATTGCTGGATGTAGCTGTCCTTCATATTTTGGTCGTTGCTGACCGCGAAGTTGAGCGCCCCGGAAGTCTGGGCCCCCGCGAACGGGTTGTTGAAGAATACGTTCGGAACTCCGACGATGTTGCCAACCACGGTGGCGCCGCTGGTGGCTTGCGCGCCTTCCGCCATGGCGAAGATCGCGTTGGAGATCTGCGGCGTGTAATAGATGCCGTAGCCGCCGCGAATGACCGTTTCTCCGGGCAGCGGCGGGCGCCAGGCGAATCCGAAGCGAGGGCCGAAATCTTTGCGGTCCGGCGCCAGCAGTTCGCGGCCGTAGGGTGAAGTTTTGGTGTCGACGGTGTCGGCCACAACGAACCCATTCAACTGGATATTGACGAAACGGTCGTCCTTCTGTTTGTACCGCTGGAAGTAGTCATAGCGCAGACCGAGCGTGAGCGTCAGGCGTGGAGTGATTTTCCATTCGTCATTGACGAAGCCAGCGTACCAGTAATCATACAGGTCGGTGTTGGTACGCGCGGGGTTGATGCTGTCATTGCGAATATAGCCGAGTATGAAGTCGGCCGCTGCCGAACCAGTGTAGGTGCCGTCGAACCTGAACGAGCCGCGAGGCGCGCGCGCCTGGCCAAACGTCACACCACGATAGTCCACCTCGGTGCCGAATTTCAAGAAGTGGCTTCCCTTCTGCCACGAGAGCGTGTCCGTAAAGGGTGCGATGGAGTTGGAGCGTATGCGCGGCCCGATCTGGCGCTGAAGATTATACATGTCATATACACCGTCAGGCCCGCTGACCGTGATCGTGGGCGGACCGTACTCCTCTGGTAAGCGGGAAACTAGCGGCAGACCCATCTTGCCGACCACGTCAAAAGCGGGATCGTTCGTCGTGCCGAACACTTCCGCTTCGTTGAATCGATGCCAGCCGCCGCGCGCCTCATTTACCAGTGTGGGGCGCAACGTCCTGGTCCAGGAAACCGAGACGTTCTGAGTGCGCCCCAGGTTGTTGCGTTCGTCATGACCCCAGATCGGCGTACCGGCCTCATAGGTGTCGTTGAACAGGTACCGCCCGGCGATCGAGTCTTTGCTCGAGAGCGTGTGATCCACGCGGCCGGTGAAGTTCTTCTGCCAGGAAACCGCGCTAGCGGACGCCGTCAGGTAATTGAAAGCTCCGTTGCTGGTATTAGGAGTCGGTTCGAACTGGAGGAATGTCTGCGTCTGGGAACTGAGCATCGATTTGGGAACCATATTGTTCGCAATCCCAATGCCGAGGGGATCCTTGAGCGGGATGGCGTTCCCCTTAGAGTCCTTCAGCCCGCTGAAATCGCCGCCCCGTTGCGCGAGCGTTGGCACGATTTTGTATTGCGGCGAGGCGCCCTGAGCGGCGTAGCCGGACTCCCAGTTGAAGAAAAAAAATGTCTTGTCTTTCCCGTGGTAGATCTTCGGGAGAAATACAGGGCCGCCCAAATTGGCGCCGAACTGGTTGCGGTTCAAGCGCGGAGAGGTCACGCTCTTCCCCGCGATCGCATCGTAGCTCTGGGTAAATTCGTCGTTCCGATTGAACTCCCACAAGGTGCCGTGATAGCTATTCGTGCCGCTCTTGGTAATCATGTTGATCTGGCCGCCTGGAGCTCCACCGTACTCCGCGGAATAAGTGCTGGTCTGTACTTTGAACTCTGCCAGTGAGTCGACCGAGGGCGAAAACGCGTAGGTCATGGCATCGTAATCCATCTGCTCAATGCCGTCCAGATAGAAGCGGTTTGCGGTGTCGCGCGAGCCGTTGGCGGAAGCGGCCGTGGAACCGTAGGCTGGGTCCGACTGGCCCACCGACCCGCGCCCGCGCCGCACTGTGATAGAGCCTGGCGTACCCGCCTGCACGCCCGGAATCAACTGGGCCAACTGGATGAAGTTGCGCCCGTTCAGCGGCAATTCGACAATCTTGCCCGAGTCGATGACCGTTCCCACGCTGGCGTTCTCGGTTTGCAGCAATGCCGCCGAGGCGCTGACGTTGACGGTTTCCGTGACATTGCCGACTCGCATGCTGAAATCAAGGCGCGCCGTTTGGTCCACCTGCAGCGTCACGTTATCGATCTGCTGCGCCTGGAATCCTTCCTTCGAAATCGTGACCTGGTAGTTGCCGGCTGGCAGATACGGAATCGAGTAGTTTCCGTCAGCGCCACTTTCGGCTTCCCTCCTGACATTGGTGGCAAGGTTGGCAACACGCAGTTTGGCTCCTGGAACCGCCGCTCCGGAGGAGTCCGTCACCGTACCTAGCAGGGTAGCCGTTGTCTGCTGAGCGCGGCCCGTAGCAAGGGCTACCAGTATTAGGGCAAGAGTTACGAGAAGCCGTTGTCTCAACATAGTGTTCTCCTGGACAGGATATTTCAGTCATCGCTTCGGTTCCTCCCGATATTACCAGGAATGGCTTTCAGCCTTCGGAGTGAGGCCGCTGAACGCTGAGGGCAAACCAACGATGGACGACACGATCCAGACCCCAAAAGGTAGCGTGTATTTCCGAGCCATCCCGATACGTCAGCGTTCCGTGTCCCATCGGATTCTTGTTCATCAGCGATCCTTAGATAAACCGCGTCTTCGAGATCGAGGCTCTCTTCCGTGACGCTCGCCAGCAGAGCCTTCACGTAAGCCTGCGGAGTCCATCGCGTAACGCCGCGGCTGGGCATGATCAGGCTCAGCGACTCGCCCACGGCCCGCACGAACTCGACGCAATCGCGGCTGAACAGCGAGAATTCGCGCCTGCAATCCCAAGCCCGCGCCACCTTCAACGAGCGCTTGAAATCGCCCACATCCACGCGAACGATCAGCTCCATCGTGATCGCTTGGACGCTGTGATTCTGCATCTCGTCCATCATGCGGCCTGGGACTGTGCGAATCACCGAACTGCAGTTCGTGCCTTCATTCTCGGGATACAACCCAAACGCCTGAATGGTGCTCTGCCGGCGTTTGTCGTCCTCGATTCCCCACACGACAAATGCGTGCCCGGTTGTGCTGCCGCCCCGCGACGCGAACACGACGTAGTGCGTCTTACTGCCTTCCCGTGTGCTCATGTCCAGGGTCTTCGACACCTGCGCGCAGAGCGGCGCAAGAACGAGAAATAGTAACGAGCAACGCATCATCGGGCTGAATTGAGACTCGCGAGCAAACGTTCCGTAGCACCGGCGACTTCGCGCACCGCGGCATCGAACACCTCTTCATTCACCTTGGAAGGTTTGTGATAACCACTCACCTTGCGCACGAACTGCAGCGCCGCCGCCGCGACTTCTTCCGACGTCGCGGGCACTTCCGGCTTACGCAGGACTTTAATGCTTCTGCACATACATTTGATCGCATTATCCTACAGCGGCCCGCTATCATGGAGAACATGCTGCTCCGCTCCCTCACTCTCGCCGCGCTGTCTCTCGCGACCGCACTCGCCGCCTCGTACCACTTCGGCGCCATATGGGACGGCGCGAAAGTCTGGACGGACGCCTGCATTACCGTCGAGCGCGACCGCATTCAAAGCGTCGGCACGTGCAGCGGCCCTGCCACCGATCTCCAGCGCTACAACGCGATTCCCGGCCTCATCGACGCGCACACTCATCTGACTTACATTCTGGACAACACCGTCAGCCAGTCCGCGCGCTCCGCCGCCGTCGTGTTCCTCTCGCAGGACAACGCCCGCAAGACGCTCGAAACCGGCGTCACTACAGTGCGCAATCTCGGCGCGGCCGATTACGCCGACATCGCCATGCGCGACCTGATCGACAAAGGCCTCATGATTGGCCCGCGCATGTTCGTCTCCGGATACGGGCTCACCATTAGCCGCGGCCGCACGCCAACGCCCGGAACTGCCGATGGCGTGGCCGACGTTCTGCGCATAGTTCGCCAGCAGATCGCCGCCGGAGCCGACTGCGTGAAGATGTACGGATCCACTGGCTCCGGCCGCGACGTCACCGGTTTCCAAACCTTCACCTATGAAGAAATGAAAGCGGCCGTGGATGCTGCGCACGCGCTCGGCAAGCGCATCGCGATCCATTCCTACGGGCCCGATGGCGCGCGCGATGCGGTCCGCGCCGGCACGGATTCGCTCGAGCACGCCGCCGATATGGACGACGCGACCATCGCCGAAATGGTCCGCCGCAAGACTTTCTACGTGCCCACCATCGATCACAACCGCTACTATGCCGACAATTACAAGAAGCTCAATTATCCGCCGGGCGCCGTCGACGATTTGAACGGTTTCATCCGCCGCAATCTTGAAACCGCCCGGCGCGCGTTCCAGGCGGGAGTGAAATTCGCCATGGGGTCGGATGCCGTCTACACCATGTTCGGCGAAAACACGCGCGAACTCGGCTGGTTCGTCAAAGCCGGCATGACGCCCGAGCAAGCTTTGCAAACCGCCACCACGAACGGCGCCGAGCTGCTGGGCATGGAAAAGAGCTTGGGTGCGATCCGCCCAGGCTACTTCGCCGACGTCGTCGCGGTGGAAGGCGACCCGCTGGCGAACGTCGACGTAACCATCCAAAAAGTCCGCTGGGTGATGAAATCCGGCGCGGTGGTGGTGGACAAGACCAAGTGACTGCGCTTTCCGCTGGAACCGGCGCAGCGAGATCTCCGTACTGCTAAACATGGTCATCGTCCGCCAGCTTCTCCGCACGCCCGGCTTCACGGCCGCCGCGGTCGGAATCCTTGCGCTCGGGCTCGCCGCCAACACGGCCGTCTTCTCGGTCGCCGATGCCGTTCTGTTCCGCCCGCTCGCCTATCCGCATCCCGAACAACTGGTCACGATCAGCGAGGTGATCCTTCAGGTCAGTAATCTGTACCCCCAGCTGCCTGTGAACGCGAAACACTTCTATGAATGGCGCGACCGCTGCCGCTCTTTTGCGGATCTCACCATTCTGCGGGATGGCAGCATCAATCTGACCAGCCAAGATAGCCCCCCCGAGCGCCTCGGCCTCGAAAGCGTGTCGGCCAACTTCCTGCCGCTCCTGGGCGTGCAGCCGGCATTCGGACGCAACTTCACTTCGGAAGAAGATCGTCCCGGAAACGATCGCGAGGTTATCCTCGCCGAGAGCCTCTGGCGCCGCCGCTTTCATTCCGATCCCGCAATTCTGAACCACACCATCCAGCTCAACGGCACGCCGCATCTTGTCGTCGGCATACTCCCATCCACGTTCCGTTTCCCGCGATCCGGCGCACTCAACGCCTTCGGTTCGCCGCAGCTCAACATCGAGCTGTTCAAACCCATCGCTATCGACCGCGCCAAGTTGGGCTCGTTTGGCGACCACAACTACAACACAATCGCACGCCTGCGCCCCGGCGTAACCCGCGAGCAGGCCCTTGCGGAATTGAACGCCGTCCAGATCGCGTTGACCCGTGAATTCGCTCCTCCTGGACTGGATTTGCGCGCCGACGTTACCGCGCTCCAGGATCAAATTGTCTCCGGATCCCGCCGCGGTCTGCTGGTTCTGCTCGCATCCATCGGCGCCGTGCTGTTGATCATGTGCGTAAACCTCGGCAACCTGATGCTGGCCCGCGCTGCCGCGCGTTCGCGCGAAATGGCCGTCCGCGCGGCTTTGGGTGCAGGTTCGTGGCGCTTGGTGCGGCACGTCCTGAGTGAAAGCCTGATGATTTCGCTGGCTGGTGGAATGGCCGGTCTCGCGCTGGCCTACGTCGCAGTGCGCGTCCTGGTCGCTTCTGCCCCCGTCGATCTGCCACGCCTGGACGAAGTCCATCTCGACTACCGCGCTTTGCTGTTCGCCTTCGCTATGTCGCTAATCTCCGGTCTGCTGTTCGGCTTCATTCCCGCATGGCGCGCGTCGCGCTCCGAGCCGCAGGACGCGTTGCGCACCGGCGGCCGCGGTAGCACTCAAGCCCGCCACAGCCTGCGACTCGCCGAAGTGCTCGTCAGCGCCGAAGTCGCGCTCAGCGCCGCTCTGCTGGTCGGGGCTGGACTTCTGGTGGGCAGCCTGATCCGCATTCTCGGCATGGATCAGGGTTTTCGGCCCGACAACGTCCTGACAGTGAATCTGAACCTCTCCGGCACAAAATATCGCGATGAAAAGCAACGCGCTGCCTTCTTGGATCGCCTTCTTCCCGCACTCCAACAAGTGCCGGGCGTTCGCGCCGCCGGGCTCATCTCGGCGCTGCCCTTGCAAGGAGAAACCTGGGTGGACATGATCACTCGCGACGATGACCACCGGCCCGTTGTCCAGAGGCCGCTAGCGAATTACCGTTTCATAAGCCCCGATTATTTCGCGGCGATCGGGATCCCCGTGCGTCGCGGCCGCGCGTTCGAAGCCGGCGACCGCAGCAGAGAAGTTGTCATTGTCTCGGCAAATACGGCAGCGAAGATTTGGCCGGGCCAGGATGCACTGGGCAAGCACATGCGCCGAAGCGAAGATTCAGAACCGTTCTGGGAAGTGGTGGGCGTGGTGGGCGACGCGCGCGCCACAATCAAAAGCGATCCGCCGCTGTCGGTTTATGTGCCTTATTGGAAGCGGATCGAATCCTCCGCGTCTCTGGCGATTCGCACGGCGCAGGATCCGGCCGCCGCCGCCAGCGCGGTGCGCAATGCCATCTGGTCCGTCGATTCCGACCTGCCGGTACCCGAAATGAAAACCATGCACCAGGTGATCTCCGATTCGGTCTCCCAGCGCCGCTTCCAGGCCGCGCTGCTGGCTTCCTTCGCGCTCGCCGCGTTGATTCTCGCGACGCTCGGAATTTACGGCGTGATCTCGCATTCCGTGCACCGCCGCCGCAACGAGATCGGCATCCGCATGGCGCTCGGCGCCGAGGCCCGCGACGTGCGCTGGATGGTCCTGCGCCAGGGAATGCGCCCGGTCGCGATCGGCTTGCTGTTGGGACTCGGCGCCGCGCTGGCGCTCGGCCGCGTGATGCAAGCGCTGCTTTTTGAGATGGAGGCGGCGAATCCGCTGGTGCTCGGAAGCGTTGCATTGGTGCTTGCCGGCGCGGCGGCGTTGGCCTGCTACGCTCCCGCCCGCCGCGCCACTCGAGTCGATCCCGCCACAGCGCTACGTTACGAGTAAGACGGAAATTTTCACCAGGTGTAGTTCGCAACCGAATCCGCGGGTCTTTGGCATAGATGACTGCGGTACGAGCGCACGAGATCCTTTCGGTGATCGACGCCGCAGTTCGGAGTCGAAGCCCGATTGAAGCGGTGCTCGAGATCCTCGATCGATCGAAGCACCCGCTGTTCGATGAACTGCGCGCTCGCTTCGACTCGATCGCCGCGCAGGCCCTCACGCTCAAGATCCTGAACCTGTGCCTCGCCAAGTATCATTTCCTTGCCCGAAGCACGCACCTGCTGTCGCGGCCGTTCGGCCTCATCGCCGACCCGTCCAACGGCTGCAACCTCGCGTGTCCCGGATGTGTTCATTCGCGCTACGTGAAAGAGCGCGGATTTTTCGATTGGCAGAAAGGCATGTTACCGGAAAGCCTGCTGGACGGGCTTTTGAAGCGCTATGGTCCATATGCGATTCAGATGACGCTGTACAACTACGGCGAGCCGCTCATCAATCCCGAGACACCGCGGTTCATCAGAATGGCAAAACGCTACCTGATGCAGACGGTGATTTCGACCAATTTTTCGATTGGCCGATTCGATGCAGAAGCTTACGTCGAATCCGGGCTCGACTTTATCGTGCTCTCGATCGACGGAGCCACGCAGCCCGCCTACGAGAGATTTCGTAAGAATGGAAACCTGGAGCTTGTGTACACGAACATCCGGAAGCTCGTGCAGGCCAAGCGTGCACTGGGCAAGCGTACGCCCGTCATTGAATGGCAATTTCTGGCTTTCGAACACAATGCGCATGAAATCCCCATGGCCATCGAGATTGCGCGCCGTCTGGGCGTGAATCAGTTCGCAGTCCGCCCACCGTTTGACGTGAGTTGGGACGATCCCAGTATCCGGCCGGCGGAGATCGAGCCGGTTGTAAAGATATTCGACTGGAATTCCGAAGACGCCATGATCAAGAACTGGAATCCGTTCCCGGCCGCCCTGGAGGCGGGCACAATCGAGCGCGAATTCGACGCGCGCTGGATTGACCTGGCTGTGCTGCTGCCGAAAGAGGATCGCGATGCGGAGTTTCGATCCCGCCCAACCTGCAACTGGCTCTACAAGAACATCAGCATGGACGCCGGCGGCAGGATTTTTCCGTGCTGTACTTCGCCGGGGCCGGAGCTGAATTTGCTGTTCGCCAACTTCGACGGCAAAGCTCCCTCGGACCCGTTCAATTCCGGCCAACATGAGCTAGCCCGGCTGTTCTTTGCCGATCCGAAAGCTTACCAACTCGAGCGGGACGCACGCGGTTTCGATCGCGACCCACATTGCGTGAAATGCGAGTGGGACAAGGAGCATGCCGCTACCGATCGCGAGCAAATCAGAAGTTATTTCGAGATCGCCGGGCCGCGTTTCTTGAACGCCGGGAGCCTGGACATTCTCTCTGCCTGGTGACCGGTGTCACTCCTTCTCGTCAACTGCATCGTGGCAGCGCTCCCTTCCGGTCGCGGCTCAGTTTGCCGCTAGTCGCCCATGGCGGGGGCTTCTTCGCCGGCCGGGACGCGGCGTCGCGCCAGCAGCGCCTTGGCTTGCACGACCAGCAGCGTCAGCAGCAAGCACAAGGTCTGCCCGCCGATGATCGTCACCGCGATCGCCGAGCGCTGCTGCGCGCCCGATCCCATCCCGATCGCGGTCGGAATCAGGCCGGCCACAATGGAAAAGGTCGTCATCAGGATCGGCCGCAGGCGCACGCGATTGGCTTCGAGAATCGCTTCGCGCAGTTTCCAACCTTCGTTGCGCAAGCGGTTCATGTAGTCGATCTGCAGAATTCCGTTTTTCTTGACGATGCCCAGCAGCAGCAAGACACCCAAAGCGCTGAACAGGTTCAGCGAGCGGCCGGTCAAGATCAGCGAGATCAGCGCAAATGGAATCGACAGCGGCAGGGTCAGCAGAATGATGAACGGATGCAGTAAACTTTCAAACTGCGCCGCCAGCACCATGTACATAAAGATGGACGCGAGCGAGATGGCCAGAATAATGTTCAGCGTGGTTTCTTCCAGGATCTTCACTTGGCCGGAGTAGGTCATCGTGTACTCAGGTGGCAGCCCCAACTTGTCAACGATCGCCTGCGTAGCGGCGGCCCCCTCGCCCAGCGTATGCCCCGCCGCAATGTTGCTGTAGAGCGATACGGAAAACTGCCGGTTGTAACGGTCGATGCGGCTGGGGCCCATTCCGCGTTCAATCTTGGCCACCGAATCGAGACGAATCAAGCCCAGTCTCGCCGAGGGCACCAGCAGGCGGCTCAGCACAGACGGATCGTCGCGCTGCCCCGGAAGCAACCGCATCGTCACCGGATATTGCTCCGGCCCTTCTTTGAAGGTTGAGATCTGGTCGTCGCCGGACATCAGCAGACGCACCGCCCCTGAGATATCGGCGACCCGCACACCCAGATCGCTCGCGAGCTGCCGGTCGATGGCGACCTGGAATTCCGGATCGTTCAGGTTGAGGTTGGCTTTGACGTCGGTCAGCGACGGCTCCTGCATCATCCCCAGCATGATCTGGCGCGCGAATTCCACGGAGCGTTGAATATCCGGACCGAGAAGCTGCGCCCGGATGGGCGAAAAAGTGTCGTGCCCGCCCAGCACATTTGGAAAAGTGATGCGCGGCCGCGCGTAGGCGTAGTTCGCCGCTTCGGCTCGCACCAGGCGGCCCATTTCGAGAATGTTGGCGCGCTCGCCCTCGGGCGCCAAAAGGACGAAGATTTGCGCCGTGTTCACGCGGCTGACGAATCCGTACGATGAGGATGGATTCAACGCCCTGACGCCCGGAATCTTTTCGAGCCTGCGCGCCAGCTCCATCGTCACGCGCTCGGTTTCCTCAACCGAGCTGCCCTCGGGAAGCTCGAGCTGAACCCCCAGCTCGTTCTGATCCTCCTGCGGCATCCAGTCGCGGCCGATGTACCGGCTCACAAAAAAGGTTGATGCGAATGTCAGCACGGCCAGCGTCATGATGACCCAGCGATGCTGCAGCGACCAGCCCAGGCTGCCGACGTATATCCGATCCAGAAACGTGTTGCGGGCCTTCGGCTTCGTACCGGCTGGGTCGCCTTTCACCTTGCTGCGCTTCAGAAGCCGCGAACTCAACGCGGGCGTGAGCGTGAAGGCCACCAGCATCGACACCAGGATCGCAATCGCCATGGTCCATCCGAACTGATTCAAATAGCGGCGCGCGTATCCGGTCATGAACGCGATGGGCACGAAGATGATCACCAGCGAGATCGTGGTTGCCACCACCGCCAGCGTGATCTCCTTGGTGGCGTGTATGGCCGCCTGCATGGGCGGCATGTCTTTCTCGTGAATGTAGCGGTGGATGTTTTCCAGAACAATGATGGCGTCGTCGATGACGATGCCCACCGCCAGCGTCAGCCCCAGCAGCGTCATCGAGTTCAGGGTCATATCCATGGCGCGCATCGCGGTAAACGTGGTGATGATCGACGTGGGGATGGCGATGGAGCTGATCAGCACCGTGCGAAATTCACGGATAAACAGGAAAACGATGAACGATGCCAGCAAGCTGCCCAGAATGAGGTGCTCCTCCAGCGCCTTCACCGAATTCCGAATGTATGTGGCCTGTTCCTTCACTACGTCCACCTTGACGCCCGGCGGCAAAAGGGGCAGCAGACCCGCCAGCTTCTTCTGCACGTCCTCCACAACCTTCACCGTGTTGACGCCAACCTGACGCCGCACGTCCAAGGTCACTGCGGGCTTTCCCTGGAAGTAAGCGAAGGATCGCTTCTCGGCCATGCCGTCCTCGGCATAACCGACGTCGCGCAAATGGATGGGCGAGCCGCGAACGTTCTTGATGATGATATTGCCGAACTCTGGAACGCCCTCCACTCGGCCCATCGTGCGCACGCCGGCCTCGCTCGGACCGCGGACAATGCGCCCACCAGGCGCTTCGATGTTCTCCGCGACCACCGCCTGCTGAACATCCTGGGCGGTCAGATTGTAGGCATTCATTTTGTTCAGGTCGAGCATCAGGTTGATTTGGCGCGCCCGGCTGCCGGAGAGATCCACGCCGCCGACGCCGTCCACCGTCTCGAGCGCGCGCCGGATCTGCTTGTCGGCAATCTCGGTGAGCTCGCGCACGCCGCGCGTTCCGCTGATGGCCAGAGTGATCACCGGGTCGCTGTCCGGGTCGGCCTTTTGCACCACCGGCACGAGCACGTTCGGCGGCAGGTTCCGCATAGCGCCGCTGACCTTTTCGCGAACGTCTTCGGTGGCTTCGTTGATGTCGCGCTCCAGCACGAAGGTGACGTTGATCATGCCTTCGCCTTCGAACACGAACGCTCTCAGCTCGTCGATTCCGCTGATGGAAGAGATAGCTTCTTCGAGCGGCAGCACCACTTGCGAAACCATTTCCTCGGGACTGGCGCCGGGCATGCGCACGCGGACGAAGGCCTGCGCCGGATCGCTTTTCGGAAACAGGTCGACGCCCAGCCGCACGAAGCTGAAGACGCCCATCACCACCAGGAACATGATGAGCATCAGCGCGAAGACAGGGCGGCGGACGCAAAGTTCGGAGAGACCCACGGGATGATTGTAGCGAATGTGCGGGCTACGCAGCGAGGCGGCGGTTCAGCGCGCCGGACGCGGTTGGCGCGGTCAAGCGCTTCGCAGGTGCGGGCGAATTTAGCAATAAGAAAGTTCCGAGACGTGCCAACTACGCGCCGTGGTGACGCAAGACGATTTTTTTGTGTTGGGTGATGCCATGCCGTAGGTTGTTGGCCGAGCAAGCGGTTGTGCTGATTTCCAGAGGACTTTTGACGCGATTTTTCATCTTGCGTCACCAAAATCAAGCGTTGTGACTGGCTGGTGGCGCGCTGTTGGGATTCGCTTCGCTGGGCGCTGGTTTGGTTGCGTTTCATTCCGCTTTGAAATTAACATGCTGTCAAGCGGCGGGAACGTTGGGATCTTGCAAGTTGTTGTGGGCGGGGAAGAAATGATCCTGCGAGATCTGTCACCGGCTTCCGGGGTTGCAAATGGAGCTTAGTGCACAGTTTCGTAATTACTGTGACGTATTCGATAACCGCTTGCTGACGCGCGGCTCCGTAGCTGAACCGCCACCTCCTGGACCATCGTGGTAGCGCTCCCTGCCGGTCGCGGCTCTGCTACCGGGGCCAGAGCCAGCCGAATGTGCCTGCTGTCAGGAGCGCGTAAATCAGTCCGTCAACCGTCAGCTTGATCGTGGTCAGCCAGGAGCGGCGATACCAGATCGACATCTGCCAGAGTGCCGCCGAGTATGCCAGGAACGCCGTGGTTCCGGCGAAGCGGAACACTTGCAGGTATAGCGCGCCCGAGGGCAGTGCGCGTCCTGCGACGTACGCCGCAAAAACGCCGACGACCACCGAATAGAGAAACCACAGCACCAGGTTCCGGCCCATCGCCATCTGGCCCGGCATCACAGTAAATATCACCACCGGGCCTTTCTTGACCTTTTCCGTAAATGCCGGTGAGCGCATTTCCTGCCTGCTCGACGGACAGGGAATGAAGTAATCGCCGGGCGGGATCTCGAGCGGGCGCAGCGCATCCAGAACCGCATCTTCATTCTTCAGCTTGGGATAGTCGCTCTTGTGCCACGGCACCGCCATGTGGATGATGGAACTCACCACGAAGACGATGACTGCCGACAGCAAAATGGGGAGCCACAGCAAATATAGGTCTGTCATGACAGCCTCCTCTTTCTTAAGGACTGCGCCTCAGTGCGTAATCGATCGCTTCTTGCGGGACTTCGAATTTCGACACCGCGGTGTTGCCCATGTAGCCGATATCTTTGATACCGGCGGGGCTGGTGTAGAACGCATCCACTACCATGCGGCGCGCCCAATCGAAGAAGCGGATTCCCGGGCCGAGTTCGGGCGATTCGTTCTTGCGGTATGCGATGAGGTCGAGCACGGCGGTCTGCTGCTCGGGTTTGGCGCTCAGGAAATCCGTCGAATAGCGCCGCTCGATCGTATGATCGAGCCACGCGATGCCGCCCGTGTAGATCGCGAGAAGCTGCGGGTTCTGGCTCGCAAGCAGATCGATAAACTCGCAGGCTCCCGCAGCGACGGCGCCCGGCGAAACGTTGTCGGCCGGCAGGATGTAGTCGGCGAGCTTCTCCAGCGTTTTGTACTCGTGCTCGTTCAGACCCTTCGGTTTGTATGCGCCGGTGGCCGTTTTCTCCTGCGCAGCGACTCCGTGAACGTGCTGGGCCGCTTCCAGAGTCAGAGGGCCTAGCGTCGCGGAGAGTGCAATGCTCCGCAGCAAATCGCGTCGAGAGACTTCAGACATTTCCCTTCCTCATTTCTTCGGCCAGATATTCAGCCGTACGCCAGGCCAGCGCGACGATGGACAGCGTGGGGTTCTTGTCCGGATTGCTGACGAACGGCGCGGCGTCGGCCACGAACAGATTCTTCACTTCATGCGCCTGGCAATATTTGTTCAAGACCGATTTGGCCGGATCGTTTCCCATGCGTGTGGTGCCGAGCTCGTGAATAATCTCGCCGCCGGTGGAGATGCCCTGGCCGGCCATAAAATCGGGGCGCGGCCGCGTCACCGTGCCACCCATGGTTTCGAGAATCGCTTTGAAGGTGTCGTGCATGTGCGCGGCCTGCTTCAGCTCGTGATCGGTCCATTGGAAATGGAAGCGCAGCACGGGAATACCGTATTGATCCACAACGTCGGGATCTATTTCGCAATACGTGTTTTCGTTGGGGATCTGCTCGCCGCGTCCGGCCAGGTGGACGTTTGCCCCATACCGGTTCCGAATGTAGGTCTTGAGATCCTTGCCGTAGCCTTCGTGCTGGTGGGCTTCGCCTGCAAACGAGCCGATGCCGGGCATCCCGAATCCGCCGCCGATCTCGACGTGATAGCCGCGCGGGAAATCCTTGTTCCTGGCGTCCCACAGCCACCAGGGAATATACACATGCATGCCGCCCATGCCGTCGGAGTTGTGGCGCGGCAATCCTTCCAGAGCCGGAATGTGGGCACTCAACGGATAGCCGACGCTGTCCGTCAGATAGCGTCCCACCTGGCCCGAATTGTTAGCGAGTCCTTGCGGATGGCCGTTCGATTTCGAATTGAGCAGCAGTCGCGCGGATTCGCACGCCCCGCAGGCGATCACCACCGTGCGGCAGCGAATCTGTTTTTCGGTGCGCGTGGCTTTGTCGATGTAGGACACCGCCGTCACTTTGCCGCTCGCGTCCGTGATCAGCTCACGCGCCATGGCGTTGGTGAACAGCTTCACGCGCCCGGTCTTCATGGCCGGGAAAACCTGCACCTGGCTCGACGAATAATTGGACGCCGTGACGCAGCCGCGCCCGCACTGCGCGCAATAGTGGCAGGCCGGACGCCCGTTGGTGGGCTGCGTGATCACAGCCAGGCGCGAAGGGATGCACGGAATGTTCAGCTTCTTTGCGGCGCGCTGCACCAGAACTTCGTGGACACGCGGCGGAGGGCAGGGCTGGAAGATCCCGTCGGGCGCGCTGCGGATTCCTTCCTTGCTGCCAGTGACGCCGATGAAACGCTCGGCCTTGTCGTAATAGGGAGCGATGTCGTTGTAGGTGATGGGCCAGTCGGTTCCGAGCCCGTCGCGGGAGTAGGGCGCGAAATCGTAATCGGCGAAGCGCAGCGCAATGCGCCCGAAATGATTGGTGCGTCCGCCGACGACGCGCGAGCGGAACCATTCGAACTTGGTGCCCGGAGCGACGGTGTAAGGCTCGCCCGGAAGCTGCCAGCCGCCGAAGCTGGCCGTGAAGTATCCGAAGTCCCAAGGGGTGCGCCCGAAGTAACCCTGACCGCCTTCGCCGATTCCGCGGTGCGGCACCTGGTAGGGCCACATGTGCTCTTTGAAATCTTTCGCAGGGTCGAGCGGCGGGCCGGCCTCGAGCAGCGCGACGGAGATGCCCAGGTCGGCGAGCACTTTGGTGACGGTCCCGCCGCCGGCGCCGGATCCGATGATGACGACGTCGTAGACGGGGGAGCTGCGGGAGATTTGCAACATTAGGATCGATTGTAGCGTGGCACAGAGCAGCATAGTCGCAACCAAGAAAACTGAGCCAGGCCGCCTAAAAGGCGGCTGCGGCCAGGATTGGCCGCCCCACTCTCCACCAGAGGCAGTTTCTGTTTTACGGTCCACGATCCCAGCCGACCAAAGTTTTCATGGCAACCGGTCGATTAGTAAGTGTGGGAATGCCGCGGCATCAGTATCGCGTCCACGTCCGAGCGTTCGTGCGCTTGGCCGCCTGGAGTGTAGTTTTTGCTTTGCCTGCAATCGGTTACGCGCTGCCAGCTCATCTCTCGCTTGAAGCCCTGGCGCCGTGGCGGCAGACTTGGTATTTCCGTGCTTTGGCGCTTCTCGTGATTGTTTGGAGCGTGTGGTATCTTGCCCAGCGCAGCATGGCGCGATTCCTGGAAGAGCAGCGCCGACTGGAAGCAGCCGTCGAAGCTCGCACCAAGGACTTGGCGGAAGCCAACCGCGCCCTGCAAGTTGAGGTGGCGGAAAGGAAGCTGGCCGAGGCGGCCGCCGAGTCGGCCAATCGCGCGAAGGGCGAATTTCTGGCCAACATGAGCCACGAAATCCGGACGCCGATGAACGGCGTAATTGGCATGACGGGTTTGCTGCTCGAAACCAATCTGACTCCGGAGCAGAGAGATTACGCCGAAACTGTGCGCAAGTCAGCCGAAGCGCTGCTCGGCGTGATCAACGACATCCTGGATTTTTCCAAGATCGAAGCGGGCCGGTTGGACATCGAATCGGAGGACTTGGATCTCCGCGTGGTGATCGAGGAAGTTGCCGAAATGCTCGCGCCGAAGGCGGAAGACAAGGGCCTGGAGTTTGTCCTCGAATATCCGTCTGGAATCCCGCGGAATCTCAAAGGAGACGCGGGCAGGATTCGCCAAGTGGTCACGAATCTGGCGGGCAATGCCATCAAGTTCACGCAGCGCGGCGACATCCTGATAAGCGTGCACTGCCTGGAGCGGCATGAACACAGCGCCTGGATGCGAATCTCGGTGTCCGACACGGGCATCGGCATAGCGCAGCAAAAGCTCGAGTCGTTATTTCAAAAGTTCAGCCAGGTGGATGCTTCCACAACGCGCGAATATGGCGGTACGGGATTAGGGTTGGCGATTTCCAAGCAACTTGTAGAACTCATGGGCGGCGCGGTCGAAGTGGAAAGCCGTCTGGGCGAAGGCTCGACATTCTCGTTCACGTTGCCGATGCCGGGGAGCGCGGAAGGAGGCGCTGTTCCGGCTGAGATCGCTGTGCTCAAGGGCCTGCAGGTACTGATCGTGGACGATAACGAAGCGAATCGCCGCGTGGTTTCCGGCGAAGTTGCGGCTTACGGAATGCGCGCGGAGAGCAGCGCGTCCTCGGAGCAGGCGCTCGAGGCCGTCCGCAAGGCCCGGGCCAGCGGGGATCCTTTCCAATTCGTAATCGCCGATTTTCATATGCCCGGCGCCGACGGCGCTCAGCTCGCGGCGGCGATCAAGGCCGACCCCGCCAACAGCGGCACGATCGTCATCCTGCTGACGTCGATTAGTAGCTGGCGTGAATTGCGCGGCGTGGAAAGCGTAGTGGTGGACGCGAGCGTGAGCAAGCCGGTGCGGCAGGCACAGTTGCTGAACGCGCTGCTCACTACCTGGTCCAAGAGGTTGCGTCCGATAGCGGGTCCGTCGGCAGGGCTCGAGCAACCGGGCTCGCTCTTCGCGCTCAATGCAAACGTTGCCGGGATGTCCGCCGGCCGGCTGGTCCGCGTGCTGGTTGCCGAGGACAACGCCATCAACCAGAAGGTTGCAACCAGAATGCTGGAACGGATGGGCGTCCAGGCCGATGTCGCATCGAACGGCGGCGAGGCCGTGGAAAGGCTAAAGGAGCTGCCCTACGACGTGGTTTTTATGGACTGCCAGATGCCGGTAATGAACGGCTACGAAGCTACGGCCGAGATCCGCCGCCAGGAAGGGCCAAACCAGCACGTGCGAATCATCGCCATGACGGCCGACGCGATCACAGGTTCTCGCGAACAGTGCATCGCGGCCGGCATGGACGATTTCATCACCAAGCCAGTGAAGCTGGAAGACCTGATGGAAGCGGTGGCGCGCAACAGCGAGAAGGTGCTAGGTGTTAGGTTTTAGGTGCCAGGTGCACCTACTTGTTCGGCGCCATGCGGGTCGGATGGCCCATCGGCTTGGGCTCGGTCACGGTGTAGTCTGGCGGAACTTCAAACAGCGAGTGGTCGGGCTCCGCGCGGCTGACGCCGGTCAGCTTGTACACCGATTCGCCGCTGCGAGGATCGGTGGTCTTGCTCATCACCACCGCCTGCAGGTCGGGTGAATACCAGGATTCGGTGACAACCTGCAGCGGGCGCTCGTTGCCGATCTGTCCGGCTGGAATCGTGCGCGTGATGCGCTTGCCCTGCACGGTGACGCTCTCCATCACCTGCGAGCCCAAGTCCTCGGTTTGAACGTCGGTCTTATTCTGCGCTTCCTGCTTGGCCCGGCGTGCCTTTTCCTGGGCCAGGTTTTGAGCCATCGGACCTTCCACTCTGAACCGCTTCGCGGAATGCATCGCTCGAGCAACACGGCTGTTCGGCTCGAGCATATAGTCGGTGCCGGACACTGGATCCTGAATGAAGACGGACTTGGCGGCTTTGTCGGAAGTAGCTAGCGCGCCGATCGCTCCGATGGTTTGCTCGCGCCGCGTGCGTCCTTCGCTGTCACGGGCGAAAGACCCCGAGGTTGTGCGATGAATCCGGTTGCCGTCGGCCAGCGTCTGCGTGAACTCGGTGACGACTTGGGCCGAATACGGCGATCCCTTCACCAGCCTGCCTTCCATTCCGAACTCGAGTTTGACGAAGGCGTAATCGCCTCCCTGGAATTGGAATTGACCCTCGAAGCCCGGCGGCGGTGGCGGCGGAGGTCCTGGGAAGCGTTGTGCAAACGCGCCGATGCTCAAGAGCAGGCCAAGCACAATTGAGGAACGTAGATGAATCATTCTCTCTCCTTTGAAACCGAACTATTGTACAAATCGAACTCCGCGCGCCAGGCCGTCCTGGCCCACCAGCACGTCCGCCTGGACGCGCTCGCCCGAGCGTTCTTCGTTCACCGGAAACCCGATGAGACGAAGCGAGGACATGGGCAACTGCACGCGAACTACTGTTGCATTCTCAACCGGCGGCAATTCCTCCGCCTCCGGCAACGGATAAAAGCTCATTGCGGCTTGCTGGGGTAGGAGGGCGGCCTTCTGAATCTTCGCCGGCGCGGGTGGTGTGATGCGATGATTTTTGTCCCCTTGATCATCGTGGTAGCGCTCCCTGCCGGTCGCGGCTCGGTTTGCGGCGGCACTGCCCTGTGCCACAACCGGGGCGGGCTTCGGCGGCGCGGGACGAACCCACAGCATCACCGCGATGCCGGCGGCAACGGCCGCGGCACCGGAAATCGTCCAGGTCTTGATGCGGCGCGCGCGCGACCGCCGGCGAAACCCGGCCATCAGCCGCTCTTCGACGCGCGCGGGCGCTTCTTGCAGCCCAGCTTCGGCCAAGCCGCGCAAATTCTCCGACAGCATTTGCTCGTTCTCGTTCATACAGCACACCTCTCGCCGGCCCGCATCTTCTCCATCAACAGCGCGCGTGCGCGATGCAAGCGCGACCTTATGGTTCCGATCGCGCAGCCGAGCACGCCCGCCGCCTCGGCGTAATCCATCTCATGCAGGTCGCACAGCACCACCACTTCGCAATACGCGGGCGGCAGCGCCAACACGGCCTTGCGCACCGACTCGATTCGTTCGTTGCGCGTCAGATCGCCCAACACGTCCTGCTCGCCGGTCAGACGCTCGGCATGGTCGCCATCCGGATCGTCGATGACGGTCACGTAGGGCCATTCCCGTTCCAGGCAGCGCAACACGAAGTTCCTCGCAACGCCATACAAGTAGGCGGCCACCGATCCACGGGCCGGATCGTATTGCTTGGGGCGATTCATCACCACCATGAAAACTTCCTGCGTCACTTCCTCCGCAATTTCCGGCTTGCCGCTCATCTGCAAAGCAAATCGATACACCGGGCCCTGATGCCGCCGGTAAAACGCCAGGAAGGCGTGCTCGCTCCCACCAGAAATCAGCCGGAGCAGATCGACGTCGCTATTCGGAGCTTCCGACATAGGTCGATGTTAGAGATTCGCCTGCGGCGAACAAAAAGTTCCACTTTTTGGGGTGGTGGGTGGTGGGAGGTAGGTGGTGGGAACACGCTGCGCCTTAGCGCAGCGTGACCACTGTTGCTCCCCAGCCGCCGGCTTCGAGGGGTGCATCGCTGAAGCTCTCGACGAAGCTACTTTCCGCCAGAATGGAGCGGACGATTTCCCGCTGCACGCCGATGCCCCGGCCGTGAATGATTCGCAACGCCTTGAATCCCAGGCGATGCGCTTCCAGAAGATATTCTTCGACAATCGGTTTGACATCCCGTGGCGGAACCGTGTGCAGATCGAACACATCCGTGATGGGAATCCGGACCGGTTCTTCTTCCATGCCCCGCTGCTGTTAGGCTAGCATTGTGAATCCAGTGGAGGAATACGGGGGCCGGCTCGCCCAACGGCGCGCGGTCTCGGAACGGGAGCAGACGCTGTTCCGGCGGATCGGCAACGCGCGGCTCGCCACGGGCATCGCGGGCGTGATCCTGGCGTTTTTCGTCTTCGGCGAGACTGTCGTCTCGGCATGGTGGCTGGCGATTCCCTTGGTTGTGTTTTCGATCCTGGTGGTGGTTCACGCGCGTGTGGTGGAGCGTTTGGAGCGGGCTACGCGCGCGGTGAGGTTCTACGAGCGCGGCTTGGAACGGCTGGAGAATCGCTGGATGGGCAAGGGCGAAGCGGGCGATCGGTTCCGCAATCCGGCGCACGTCTATGAAGAGGATCTGGACATTTTCGGCAAGGGGTCGCTGTTCGAAGTGCTCTCGACGGCGAGGACGCGGGCGGGGGAAGACACGCTGGCCGGTTGGCTGCTCGCGCCGGCGTCGCGCGATGAGGCGGCCGCGCGCCAAGTGGCGATCCAGGAGCTGCGCTCGCGTCTCGACTTGCGTGAAGAGCTGGCCGTGATCGGAGACGCTGTACGTTCCACGATGGATCCGGACGCTGTGGCCGCCTGGGGCGAAGCTACGCCGGTTGTCTTTCCGCGCGGAGCGCGCTTCATTGCGATGCTGCTGGCGGCCGCCGTGGTGGTGACGTTCGGTCTGTACATGGCGCGGCTGTCCACTCGCACGCCGTTCATGGCTGCGTTACTTCTGGAGCTGGCCTATGGTTTCCTACTCGGCACTCGGACTCTCAAGGTGAGCGCCGCGGTCAACTCGCCCGCGCGCGATCTGGCGTTGTTCGCGAAGCTGTTGGCGCGGTTGGAAGCCGAGCCTTTTGAAGCGCCGCTGCTCGGGCGCATGCGGGCGAGGCTGGCGGACAGCGGGCTGGTGGCGTCGGTCGAGATCGGCCGGTTGCGGCGTCTGGTGTCGCTGCTCGACTGGCAGCGCAACATTCTGTTCGCGCCCATCGCAATGGCCACGCTATGGAGCGCACAACTCGCAATGGCGATCGAGGGATGGCGCAAGCGTTCGGGCCGCCACGTGCGGGAATGGATCGCGGGCGTGGGCGAATTCGAGGCTCTGTTCGCACTCGCCGGATACAGCTATGAAAATCCGCTGGATCCATTTCCCGAGCTTCGGCAGGAAAGCGGGGGCTGGTTCGAAGCGGCCGGGTTGGGGCATCCGCTGATGAGGGAAGCGCATTGCGTTCGGAACGACGTGCGGCTCGGCGACGAGCTTCGGTTGTTGATTGTGAGCGGATCGAACATGTCGGGAAAGAGCACGCTGCTGCGCGCGGTGGGACTGAATGTCGTGCTGGCGTGGGCGGGCGCCCCGGTGCGCGCCACGCGGCTGGCCATCTCGCCGCTGATTGTCGGAGCTTCCATCCGCATACTCGATTCGCTGCAGGACGGCCGCTCGCGTTTCTATTCCGAGATCACGCGCCTGCGCGAGATCATGGACCGGGCGGGCGGCGATCGCGCAGTGTTGTTTTTGATGGACGAGCTGCTGAGCGGCACCAATTCGCATGACCGCAAGATCGGCGCGGCGGCCGTCGTCCGCAAGCTGGTGGAGCGCGGCGCCATCGGCATCATCACCACACACGACCTGGCGCTCGCGCACATCGCCGCAGAGCTTCCGGGCCGCGCCGCCAATGTTCATTTTGCCGACACGCTCGAAAACGGGCAGCTTCACTTCGACTATCGGCTTCTGCCCGGCGTGGTGGAACGGAGCAACGCGCTGGATTTGATGCGGTCGGTGGGGCTGGAGGTGTAAGTGTGTTGAGTACACGCTTTGGAGCGGCGCTCGTCGTGATGCTGGCGCCGTGTCTTGCGGACAAATTACCTCACGCACTCGTTGCTGCGATCCAAAGCGATCTCGAGGTATCGGAAGCGCAGGCTTGCATTAATGAGCACCAGCTAACTCTGGAGCAAATGATCTCAACGACGCGGCTATCGCTCGATACGCATGATGGTCAGTCGCTGTTTGTGTGGGGATTGGGCCCTTGCTTCGGGGGTGCTAACAACGGCCCGTTCCTTGTTTATTCGCGCTTCGGCAACAAGTGGCGAAAGATCTTCGATGAAATCGGTAATCGGCTGCGTCCTTTGCGTGCCACGTCGAAGGGTTGGCATGATTTGGAGCTCCAGGCGCACAATTCTGCTTTTCGGAGCGTCCGCTATGTTTACCGGTTTGACGGCAGGCAGTATACGGCCGTGCGCTGCAATGTGGTGGACCACCAGCTTCCGAAGCCTGTGTATGGCCCCTGCAATTGGGACTGGAAACGTTAGCACTGCGCGCGTGGCGCGGGCACTCTTTTGCCTGCGGCGTCGATCACGGGCTAAAAGCCTGTACTACCAAATCTTTGTTTCTTCGCACGCCGCGACGATTTTTTCCTCGGACCATCGTGGTAGCGCTCCCTTCCGGTCGCGGCTCGGTTTGCGACGAAGCGTCATCGAAGGAATTGGCGCTGAGGGATGCACGCCGGCGCTCGAAAGGGCATGCCTTCGGTATAGTGGTACTCATGCGTAGGGCACTGATTGCGCTGGCGGCGACCTGTATCCTTTGCGGCTCGCTGCTTTCGCAGAGTACGCAGGGTCTGATTACGGGAAGGGTTCGAGACCGGTCGTCCGGACGTCCTCTCGCAGGGGCGAGCGTGGAGGCGTCGAGCCCGTCGGTACAAGCCCAACAGGTCCACAGCAACGGCCAAGGATATTACTTTTTTCCGCAGCTTCCTCCGGGAATTTTCCAAATAACCGTCACAATGCCGCAATATCAGACACGCGAAGTGCAAAACCTGATCCTGCCTGTGGCGGGTTATTTGGAGATCGATTTCGATCTCCGTCCTTTAAACGATGTCTGGGAGCGAGGTTATTACCGCACGCTGATTCTCCGCAATGAATTAATCCTTCCGTTTTTTGGTCCGGACGTCGACCCGGCGTTCATCAGTCATCTGGATCTGAACCTCGGGGCAACGGGCCAGTTCGAGCCCAGCGTTTCGGAGGTGATCGATCCGCGCTTGATCGAGAAGCTGCCGCTGGCGGGACGCGACGTATACAGCGCGCTGGTCCTGCTGCCGGGGGTGACCTCGGACGCCGCGACGGTCCGAAGCCTCGGGTTATCCGCGAACGGACAGCGGCCGACCAGCAGCACGTTTCTTCTGGATGGCTCGGAGAACAACAATCACGTCACCACGGGGACGTTTCCTCTTCCGCCGGAAGCGGTGCAGGAATATCGCGTCTCGACCAACAACTTCTCGGCCGAATACGGCGGCACGACCGGTTACATCGCCAACGCCGTGACGCGGCGTGGGGGGCCGGAGTGGCATGGAATCCTCTATGCGAACACGCAGGATGAAATTCTGAACGCGAATTCTTTTCAGCACAACGCCAGCGGCATCAGCCGGCAGCCCTTTCGCGAACTGCAGGATGGGTTCTGGGCGGGCGGTCCCCTTCCGTACAAGGGCCTTTTCGGGGCCGCCGCTTTGGAGTATTTCAATTCGAGCAGTCTTGCGGATCCTCAATTGTTCTTCTTGCCCACCGAGCAGTTCGTGCGTTCGCTACCGTCCGGATCCGCCGCGGCCCAACTTTTCCAGCGTCATCCGCCGATGCAGTTCGCGGCCGGCCCCGGCGACGGCGGCACGGCGATGCTCTCGCCGCCGGTCGATCTGACGCGGTGGTCCGGCGTGGCCCGGTTGGATTACGATCCGTCCGGGCGGCAACACATTCTTGCCAGTGTGTCTCCCGAGCGGCTGACTCGGCCGGCATTCAACTGGACTCCGTACGGAGAAGGTGCGCTGAAGCAGTCGTCCACGAGTTTCTCAGTGGCGGCCTCGAGTGCCTGGACTCCCTCGCTGACCAGCGAAATCCGCGCCGGCTTTGAGACCGACGCACTCGGTTGGGACTTTGCGAACGCGGATTTGCCGGCGCTGAATTTGCTGGCCTTGCCTCGCGCTTGCTGCGGGAACACATATCACGAGCGGTCGCAGGCGATCGCCGCGGCCGGCGGCGTCATTCGTACAGCCGGGAAGCATGTTTGGAAGGCAGGAGCCGGGCTGTCCGTGCGGTCACTGCGCGACCGGTTTGACTTCGAACCGCGCGGCGAATACTTTTTTTCGAATGCACAGTCGTTCGTACTTAACCAACCGACAAAAGTGGAACTGCCGCTGTCACGGATCGGCCTCCTTTCCAACACATCGCTGCTCGCGACGCCGGGCGGGCGGTATCGGTACCAGCGCTGGTCGGCATATTTTCAAGAAGACTACCGCGCCACGCCCAACCTGACCTTGAATGCAGGCATGCGTTATGAACGCTTCGGCGCTCCGCAGATCTTGGCGGGAACCAAGGACGGGACGGTGACGCTCCCGGCAGGCGATCCGCGCGAGAATCAATCCACAATTTCGCTCCAACGCGGCGGATCGCAGGTTTTCAGAATGCGTTCCAACACCTGGGCCGGCCGCTTCGGCGCGTCGTATGCGCCGCCGTTGCCGAAAAGGATGGTCACAATCCGGGCAGGCTACGGAATGTTCCACGACCCGCTCTACGACAATCTATGGTCTAGTGCGACCGTGAACGATACGGAGCTTGGGGATTTCAATGCCAAGGCGTGCGGCATCCAGGCAGATTACTTCGCTCCGACCCCGGTGGTTCCAAGCAACTGCTCGACGTCGCGCACCACGGGCGACTTTCTGCGCGTGACAAGTTTTGCCACGCACCTCAGAGCGCCGCTGGTGCACAGCTTTTTTTTGGGCGCACAGACGCGGGTCTCGCCGGGCTGGAGCCTGGAAGTGAACGGCCTCGGCTCGGCGAGCAGAGCGCTGGTGACCACGGACGTCCTCAATCGGCTAAGCCCGATTCGCGGCGGCCGCCCGAATGAGATGCTTCCGGATATCTATTACCGGGCCAACGAAGGCGATGCGACATATGCTGCCCTCACCATCTCCGCGCGATATCAATCCGAACGAGCCGCGCTACGTATGTTCTACACCTGGAGCCGAAGCATCGACAATCAAAGCGACCCGCTGGTCGGCGATTTCTTCGACCTGGGGATCAGCAATCAAACCGACCGCACCGGAGCGGCCGTCCGCAGCTCTTTCACGCAGGCGAACGACCGGGAGGCGGATCGAGGGAATTCGGATTTCGACCAGCGGCACAACTTCGTATTGTTCTCTTATTGGGAACCGGCGGAACTTTACGGCAAGAGGGTGAAGGCGATCTCCCGGAACTGGCGCATCGCCGAGACTCTCGTGATACGCTCCGGGCTGCCGTACTCGGTGTATGCGCGGGATCCAGCCTGCCAGCCGTTGTGCAACACACGCGCGGACCTGTTGGCGCCAGCGTTGGTGAGCGCCGTTACCGGCAACCCGGACGGAGGTAAATTGCTCTTGAATGCCTCGGCGTTTGGATTTCCAGCCGTTGGCGTGAATGGCAACACCGGCCGCAATGCGTTCACTGGACCCGGTTTCTGGAATCTCGACCTTTCGCTGAGCCGCACTTTTGCGATTCCCAAGGCCAGAGAATCCACGCGGCTGGAGGTGCGCGCCGACGCCTTCAACGTGTTGAACCACGCGAACCTTCAGCCGCCGGCGAATTACCTCGGCCCGATCGGTCCGGCCGGCCCGATCCCTGTCCCCGTGCCCAGCTATGTCCGCAGCGATTTTGGGACCGCTCTCTTTGGCCGAACGGGAAACAAGTCTGGGTTTCCAGCGCTCACGCCGTTTGCCGAGAATTCGCGGCAGGTGCAAATTCTGGTGCGGCTTCAGTTCTAATTCGGTACGATGGCCACGCTGCTGAACGCGCTGTCCCCCAAGAAGAGCAGACCGACCGCTCCGATGGGTTGCGCGGCGCCCCCGGTATTGGTGGATGTGCAATTCAAAGTTCCGCTTGAACCATTGAGAATGGGGAACGTGGTCTGGGCATGCTGATACGATCCCAAGGTTGTCGAAAAGACGACGTTCAAGGTCACGGAATCCGTGCAGACTATTTTCGCGGAGTTAACGGAATGAGGATTGACGATCGCCATTCCGGTAACGCGGTGGATGGGACTGCCGCCACCGGGAGGCACGAAATCCGTGCTGTCGTATGGCACGGAAAAACTAGCGGTAGGCAAAGTCACTCCTACGGCAGCTTCGGAATATGTGGCCGGGTCCGGATGCCGCCGGAATAGCGCCTGGCCGCTGAGTTGCACTGAGGAGACAATTTCGACCCAACCGTAGACGAGCGGGTTAGTTTTCAGACCAGTCGTATGCACCTCCACCTTCTGGCCCGCGTTGATGCCAATGTCTTTGATGGACGTTACGAAACCTTTACCCACGATCGGCACAGTTGTACCGCTCTCGAAATGGAACACCAGATCGGCGCAAGCGTCGCCGGCCGTCTTGTTGGTGAGGATAAAATCCGTTTGCCAATCATCGCCGTCTGCAAATTGCGGGAAGAGCTGTGCCGCTACCGGTTGAGAATAGGTGAAGTTGACTGTTACTCCGGCGCCGCCGCCGATGGTAGGGCTGATTGGCAAGACGCTGGAGTATGTCGTACCTTGTGCGGCGCCAATGAGTTTGAAGGGGTTCGCCCCGATTATGATGTCACACGAGGAAGAGCCAAAGCTGAGTGACGCCGCCTGGCACTGACTGGTGTCGATCGTGATCCAAAGGCCCTCATCCGGCTTCTGCGGAACGGTGGTGATGTCGTTGATTGCAGCCGACGAGACACCACTCGTACTCTGATAAGAAATGGTAACGGGGCCGCTTAGATTCTGCGAGTCAAGCGGCAACGTGCTGGGGTTTGTTCCAATTGCAGCCGCGGCGCTACCGTTAGTAACATTAACCACAACGGCAAGATTCACCGTCTGGACTATCGAAGCCTTCAGGGCCGAGCAATCCACCGAGGCTGCCGGCATCGGCTCGGTTGCCGAACCGGGGATATTCCCTGCCGATCCTCCTAGCTTCAGCAAAGGAGAACGAACTGTCAGTACGAAGACATATCTGCCGACCACTACTTTCTGCGTGTCGAGGCAGGCAAAAAGCCCATTTGATGAGGTGCTGCTGACAATCACCGGCGCGGGTTGTGAGCAGTCTGACGACGAACTGAACGACATCACGCCGCTCGACGAGGAGGCCTGAAATGAAACTCCCGGAATGGAAGATTGCGTTGCGCTTTTCGCCGCAACATTGAAGGACACATTCTTGACGCCCGTATTCGCGGCCAGCGAGACGGGCGAGGTTATCGGGCCAGTCACCACAAACGCGGGACCTGTCGCCGCAGCGAAGACATTGAGGAACACGCTCACGTTGAGCGTCGCGCCTTGGCCGGTTATGGTGATTAAGCCGGTGTCGGTGCCGGACGATGGTCCACCCGCACCGGCCGAGACGATAATGGTGGCCGGCGTAACGGCTTGGTTCGGGGCAGCGGGCGTGGCACCGACCGGGGCAGCCACTAACCAATTGCCTTTTGAGGAGGCAGTTACCGTGATACCGACCTGACTGGGCGACGAAGTGATCATTAGAGTCTGCGAAGGCGGCAACGTGCCGGGCTGCATGTTGAACGTGAGTGTAGTCGGATTAGCAATCAGAGTTACAGCTCCGGGCTGAGCGAAACATGCGGGGGCTGCGATTGTAATGAATGCCGACGTCCGCACCCATGCCAACGGTCTTTGTGTCATATTCTCTTTCTCTTGTAGCACCTTTCGATTTCCTGTGCTTGCACAGGATTATGCATTAAACAACGCAGGGACAATCGCACCTGTTTTCAGCACTAATGGGCGGTCATCGCTCGGCCGTGGTTGAAATGCACGTCTTCGAGTTGCGTGCCGTCCATTTATTAGTGCGCCGACGGCAAACGTCGTTTCAGGTTGACCTACTATGTGGGCGCCGGTCATTATTGACGGCATTTTCCAGACTGAAGCCTGTGCGTGCGCCGTGGCGCCTGCTAGTCCAGCCGCAGGTCGTCGAAAGATTCGGCGCCAACGGATGCACCCCGAATCTTGACTTCGAGGAGCGCGAACCAGTGGCGGGCGTCGTTCCAAAAACGTCTGAAGGTCCAGCCTGCCGCGCGAAACGTACGCCGGTGTTGCTGCCACACGAGGAGCGCGGTACCAAGGAAGAGCGCGGAATGAACGGCCGAATGGAGCATGCGCGCGCTTTCGGAAAGGGAGCGTCGAACCAGGCCGAGCGTCAGTGCCTGGTAATTCAGGTGAGCGGACTCGTCCCGAAGGATGTGCACGCAGATGGCGCGGAGCAGTCGCGAGCGCGTGGCGTCGCGAAGGGCCTGGTAGAACGGCATAGCCAGAACTTCGGCTGTGACCAGCACCGCCGCGCAGATCTCCAGACCGGCCAGCTTGCGCAGGCGGCGAAATGCGCTATCCAGCCAGTCGTGCGCGAGGCGCGGAATGCCCTCGCGATCCAGGAAGCGTCCGAGCATGCCGCTGTGGCCCTGCTCTTCGGCGATGAAGAGGTCCAACGCAGGGAGAAACCACGGGTCGGCGCCGAGCCCCGGCGTGGACGCAGCCCTGCGCTTGAAACCGCGGCCTCGCGCCCATTCGCCCAACTGGAACTGCTGAATGGATGGGCCGACCGCCGTGCGTTCGGCTTCGCTGAGGCGGTAGGAATCGTGCCAGGGAAGGGACGCCAGCGCGTCCCGATTGTCGAGAAAGTGCCGGTACCAGCGCTCGTAAGGCAGGGTGGCGGGCATGGAGGCAGTCAGCATACTTTATAGTGTAAAGTACTCTCCGTAACGGAGTCAATAGCAAAAGAGTGTCCAACCGTACATACAGCATGGCCGCGATACCGCCCGCTGGTCGCGGGATTGAGGTCCAGCGTGTCGAAATGTACGATGCGCTGAAAGTGCAGACCAAGGAGGGCTTGGTGGCCCGCCGGACGGCGCGTCAAAGAAGTGACGAGGGCGCGCTGTGCTACAGGGTCGCCAGTTCGGCGATCCGTCCACGAACGGCCGTCGTGAACCCTTCCACTTCCTGCGGCGAATATCCCGCGGCGCGGAACGCATCGCGAATCTGATCCGGCGAAAGGTGCTTCAGCAGCTCACCCAGCCAGCGGGCGTCGGCGCGCGGAATGTGTCTGCCAATCCAGTTCAGGCGGAGTTTTTCCGAGTACTCGTGCGGAGTGGCGAGGAAGAAGAGCGAGTCCCGGTGCGGCGCCTCGAAATCCACATAATCGGGCGTCAGCTTGCGGACGAAATCAGAGTGGCTGTAGGACTGAACGTTGCCTCTTGCCCTGCGCATGGGCCAAGTGAGCCCCGGCGTTCCGAAACTCGATCCCAGATCGCTCACCATGTAGATTCGCGCTGGTCGTGTCGAGTCCCCGTCCAAGGTTTCTTTGTAGATGGCGTTGTTCTCTTCGGTCAGGTCCCAGTTGTTGATGAGGGCCATCATCACCCTTAATCCGTTGAGCTCCCGGGTTCCGGTGAACGGACCGTCGCGCCACGACCAGTTTCCAACTTTTTCTTCGCCTTTCAGATATCGCTTCAGGCGCACGTTGCGGATAGAGCCATCGGGCTCAATGAATTTTTGACCGCGGTGCAAGTGAGGAGGCAGGTTGGCGACGCGTATGGCCGGCAGAAAGTAATCTTCGTTGGCAAAGTAGCCGGCCGCCCAGACCAGCCGCGTGGCCGCAGTTTCCGGACGCGCCTCGGCCCCGAGCTTGACCTTCCATTTCACTCCGTCTTGATCCTGAGCGACGAACTTGGGATTCGTGCCATCCAGATCTTCCTTGAGAAACGTGAACGCACCGTGGGGCTCGTGCTCTTTCCCGCCGGGGCCATAAAATACGTTACGCGAAGTAACATCGGCGGGATTGCGCCACAGCGAGGCCAGTGCAGGCGTTGTAATTTCTCTTATGGCGCCGTCGGTTTTGTCTCTTTTTTTCGCACCGCCGGCAACCGGAAGGCCCACCAGGGCGATCGCCAGGCAGATGGCAAACATCCATTTCTTCTTGAACATAGCGATCACCCTTCCTCATTGGCCGGGATTGGCACGACTACCCTGCTACAGCAGACCGCAAGTCGGATGCCAGTTGAGATTGGGGTTGTGTCGAGATTGGGGTTGAGTGCACTGTCCCCGAAACTGTGGTATTCTCCGTGCCATGAACCGGAGAGATTTCTTCCAATTGGCTGCGGCTTCGGCTGCGGCGAGCGCTGTGCACGACAGACTCGCGGCCGCTACACGTTCCATCAAAGATCTCTCGCCCACCGAAGTGGCGGCGGACGAAGACTACTGGACGGAAGTCCGCAACGCCTTCACCATCGATCGCAACGTGATCAATTTCAACAACGGGTATGTGAGCCCCGCGCCGATCATCGTGCAGGAGGCCATGCGCCGCTATCTCGAATTCAGCGACATGGGTCCGTGGCACACCATGATCAATAATCTGGAGCGCCAGGTGGAAGCGGTGCGCCGCCGGCTGGCGCAAGCGGCGGGCTGCGATCCCGAGGAGATGGCCATCACGCGCAACGCCAGCGAGTCCCTGGAGAACGCGCAGTACGGCGTCGATCTGAAAGCGGGCGATGAGGTGCTGACCACCAATCAGGACTATCCCCGCATGCTCACCACGTTCCGCCAGCGCGAGCGCCGCGAGGGAATCGTGCTGAAGACGATCTCGTTTCCAGTGCCGCCGCCCAGCATGGACGATCTTTACCAGCGTTTCGAGCGCGCCGTCACGCCGAAGACCAAGCTGATCCTGGTGTGCCACATTACCAATCGCACCGGCCAGATTTTCCCCATCAAGAAAATCTGCGACATGGCGCACGCGCGGAACATTCCGGTGATCGTGGACGGCGCGCACGCCTTCAACCATTTCCCGTTCAAGCTTTCCGATCTGGATTGCGACTACTACGGCGTCAGCCTGCACAAGTGGACCTGCGCGCCGGTCGGGACGGGGTTCTTGTATGTGCGGAAGTCGCGCATCGCGAGCACCTGGTCGCTGATGGCTTCCTCCTCCAGGCAAGACGGCGACATCCGCAAGTTCGAAGAGATCGGCACGCATCCAGCAGCCAACCACAACGCTATCAGCGCGGCGCTGATCTTCAACGAGAACATCGGGATCGACCGCAAGGCGGCGCGTCTGCGCTACCTGCGCGATCGCTGGGCGCACCGGCTGGCGCAGAATCCCAAGTGCAAGACCCTGCACAGCGAGGACCCCGCGCAATCCTGCGGCATCGGATTCCTGAGCTTCAACGGCGTGGATCACCAGAAGATACACGACGCTTTGTTCACGAAATACAACATCATCACCGCGCCGGTGGGGAGCGAGGAATACAGCGGGCTGCGCATCACGCCGCACATTTACAGCACCGTGCGGGACATCGACTTTTTCGCCGAGGCCGTGGAGAAGGAACTGAAGGCCTAGCGGGCGGGCGGTTTTATGCTTCGCGTCGGGGTTCTTTGTTTACTTGCATGTTCGGTAAACGGGAATTCACAGGGCTTGTTCGATGCTGTGCGCTCGGGCAACATTGAACGGACCAAGGCTCTCCTATCGGACCCGTCCCTGGTGAACATCCGCGACGCCGCGACCGGCAGGACGCCGCTGCATGAAGCGATTGCCGCGCGCAATGTCGAAATAGTGCGTCTGTTGCTGGAGGCGGGAGCAAATCCTACGACGCCGGATGACAAAGGCGTTAGGCCGTTCGATCTTGGCATTGCGATGGGAGATCGGGCAATTGTTACTCTTTTGGTGGGCGCGCGCCTCAAAACTCCCAAGCAGCAAGCGCACCAAGCGCCGTCGCGACCGTCTACGCTCTACGACGTAGTTCTGCGCGGGAAGGCGGATTATGTGCGAATGTTGCTTGACATGCGCGCGGATCCAAATCAACGAGCGCCGGATGGAAGCACTCCCCTGGATGCTGCGTCGTTGAAGGGCAACGTGCAGATTGTCGAGTTGCTTCTCGCGCGAGGTGCGGCCGTCGATATAAGGGCACGCTCCGGATCTACTGCGCTACACGATGCAGCGTTAGGCGGTAACGCGAAGGTTGCCGAAATCCTTCTGGCACACGGGGCGGACCTGGAAGCACGCGACTCAGATGGGCTTACTCCGCTTTTCTACGCCGTGCAAATGGATCGGCGGGACGTAGCCGAGTCTTTGCTCAAGAAGGGAGCGCACACCGATGTTCGGAATGCGCGGGGGCGCGGCATGATCGGCGCCGCGCAAGAAAACGGATCCGATGCGATGGCTGCGCTTTTGCGGAAATATGGAGCGCGGGAATGAAACGCTTGCTACCGCGCGCGGCTCAGCGCGTCGCCCACGGCCACATGATTCACCTCTAGCGTCTCCCCCAGGGTTTGATCCAATGCCACGCGCGCGCGGCTGTATGTCGCGAGCGCTCCCACTTCAGTCAACTGCGCACCCAACAGACTCCTGCGCGAGGCAACCACGTCGTTGACCGTTGCAGTCCCGTAAGTGAACATCTGCTGTTCCTTCTCGAATAGCTGTTCCTGCAAGGCGCGAGAGTCGACCGCCGTGCGATAACGGGCGCGCGCCTGCCGCAGCGCCACCATCTGGTTCGAAATATCCACGACAAGTTTGTTCATGTCGCGCCGCTTCACCAGGTCGCCCTGCCGCAATTGCAACTGCTCGATCCCGTAATCGGCTTGCCGAACGCGGTTCCCAATTAAACCTTGAAACACGATTTGGCCGCGCCGATCGTAGAAATTGCGGCGAAACACCTGGCCGAGCGCGTTCCCAAGGCCGCCCATATAGTAAGGATCGGCCGTGGTGCCGTCGGGTTGTGGGTTAGCCTTCCCGGCCAGCCCATGATCGGTGGTGGAAGCGGTGCCTTGCAGGAACGGCAGTACGCCGCTGGCCGTTCCAAGCGCGGAGATTGCCGCCGTTTCGTCGTTAATGTTGCCGATAGCAACATCCGGCCGCTTGGCGATGGCCCGGGCCAGAAGGTCGCGCAAGGGAGGCAGATCGTCTTGATCGGGGACCCGAATGCGATCGAGTGGAACGATTTCGGCGGCGTCGACTAAGGGATCTTCCAGACCGTTCCGGCTCAGCGTGTTCTTCAGGATGATCTCCTGCTGGCGCACATTGGCAGTGGAAATGGCCAGGTCCTGCCGGCGCGTCGAAAGTTCAGACTCGGCGCGCAGAAGCTCCACCTTGGCGATCACGCCCAGCCCGATCTGCTTGTTGGTATCGTCCAAAAACTTCTGCGCCGCATCCAGCGCGTTTTGCCTCACCTTCAGGTCCTCGTTTGAGGTGACCAGGTCCCAGTAAAGATTCAGCACGTTGGCCACGAGATTCACTAACTGCGAGCGGAACGTCTCTCTCGCAACGCCGATGTTCTTCTCAGCGACTCGGATGAAGCGGCTGTTGACACCGGTCCCAAAGCCTTGCAGGAAATTGTGGCGGATGGAGATCTGGACCGTGGGCGCAACGGACGGATTGAGAATGTTGCTAGGAGCGTTCTCCTTGAGATAGAATTCGTTCGCCGTGACCTGCACGGTGCCGCCCGATAGCAATCCTTCCTGGAAAAGATTGTTGAACGTGTGTTTGGTGTCGATCAGTGCGTTGGTCTGGCTTTGGACCGTATTCGCCTGCGGGCTGGTGCTGTGCGAAAAAGCCGTTCCGTTTTGAAAAACCGGGTCCAGATTCGGAGTGATTGGCCCGATCTGCTGGACGAGTGCATTCGTGCCGCCGCCGCCACCGCCGCCACCTCCCCCGCCCAGACCCGCACTGACCTGGCTTCCGGCAACTCCCTGGCCGCTCGCCACCTGATTGGCGAGCGAACTGCCGCCGGTTACGCCCGGCAGCGCGCCACCGGCACGCAACCGCTCCAGGTTCCATTCGGCGATAAGAGGTCCATAGCGCGCCACTTCCAAATCCAGATTATTCTCGATGGCGACCGCGATCGCGTCTTGAACTGTAAGATACACTTTGCCGGCGCGAATCAGCCCATAGAGGCTGTTGGAATTCTTCAACCCGGAGGAATGCACGGTGGCGCCCCGGTAAGGCCGAAGGAGGATGGATCCCTGCGGTCTTTCCACCAACCCCTGCGCGGTCAACTGCGACGCCAGACAACACCAGGCAACCAGAACCTTCAGCCTGTATTGTTTATTGTTCTGGTGGGGCAGGGATTCTTCCCTGCGGCCGGCTATCAGCCGGCGTTGCACAAGTGAAATTGTTTTTTGTCGCTTCATGTGGAACCCCATCACTTCTTCTCCGGCGCTTGATCCGTTATCGCCGATTGCCGCGCGACGTGTCCGGATGTCGCTTCCTCGAGTGAAATGCCGTTGGCTTCCAGAGTCTGGCCTACCGCCTGGTCGAACGCAATCTTGGCATGCGTGTAATTCGCCATGGCCTGCACCTCGGCCTCCTGGTTGGTGGCCAGGTCGCGTTGTGCCTGCACCACCAGCGGGATGGTGGATTCGCCGAATTTAAACCGGTTGGTCTCCGCATCCAGGGTCTGCTGGGACAATACGCGCGTCGCGACCGCGGTCTCGTATCGCGCGCGCGCCTGCTGCAAAGCGATGACCGCATTCTTCACGTCCACGCGAACCTGGCTCAGCGCTTTTTGAAGTTGCAGCTCGCCTTGCCGGACGGTGAGCTGATCGGTTACGTAGTCGGCTTGCGCGGCACGGTTCCGAAACGGGATGTTCAATGAAAACCCTGCCGAGTAACTCGGAAAATTCCGGCGGAAGAGCTGGCCCAGCAGGTTGCCGTACCCACCCACTACGAATGAATCGGCTCCGGGGGCCAGGGGGTTGTGTAGAGGATTGAGGCTGCCGGTTAGGGCATTGTTGGTGAGATCGACGAATGCTTGCAGACTGGGCAGAAGCGCGTTCTTCGTGCCCGAAAGGTTCATCTTGTTGCTCTCCAGATTGATCCGCGCCTGCTCGAGTTCTGGCCGTTTTTCGAGCGCTCGCGCCACCAGTTCCGGCGTCGGTTTCAAATCCTCTTTGTCCGGAACGACAATCTTGTCCAGCGGAATAATGTGCACCTCGTCCAGCCAGAGACTGGCCACGCCGTTTCTGCTAAGAGCGTTCTTTAGCACCGTCTCTTGCTGCGCCACGTTGGTCTGCGCGATCAGCAGGTTTTCCTTGGTGGAGGAAACTTCCGCCGCCGCGCGCGTCACTTCGATCTTCGGCAGCGTGCCCAGCTCGGCCTGATGTTGATTGCCTTCATAAAGCTTCTGCGCCGTCGCCAGCGCCTGCTCCTTGATGCGCACGTCCTCGTTGAAACTCACCAGGTCCCAATAGAGATTCAAAATCGCGGACACCGTGGTGATCACCTGGAGCTTGAGCTGCAGGTCCGTCACCTTCATGTTGTTTTTCGCCACCTTCATGTAGCGCCGGTTCACTCCAACGCCGAAACCCTGCATCAGGCTTTGCGAGATGCTCAGGTCCAGAAAACCGTTGGTGAAGGGGTTCAACAGAAAAAACGGGCTATTGACGTGATTATGGCTACTGCCATAGAAAAGCGATACGTTCGTTCCGCTCGTAAACGATTGCCCATATCCAACCTGATACGACCGGCCGTCGTTCAATTGGAATGGCACACCTGCCAAGAAAGTGTTGCTGAGTGGTGTGGTGTTGTGCGAAAAATTTGCGCCCGCAAAGAAGAATGGATCCAGTCCGGGCGGCACTTCGCCGAGCTGAATCACCAGGCCTCCTCCCGAGCTGACACCCGATCCGCCGTTGGGCAGACCGACGCTGCCGGCCGTGACGCCCGCCAGGCTGACGCTGGTTGGTCCCGGACTGATCGGCTGGGCGATATTGCGGAGAGCACCGCCGCCTTGCGTACGCCGCAAAACCTCTTGCATCAGAAACGGCCCGTAACGCTGGATCGCGATGTCGACGTTGTTTTCGAGCGCCAATGCGATGACGTCCTGCGCCGACAGGTAGAGATTCCCCGCGCGAACCAGCAATTCCAGCCGAGGCGTGTTGCCGAGGTTGGCGGGCGAGACGATTCGCCGCTCCAGGTGAAACGGTTTCAGCAGAGGCCCCACGATCGGCGCGGGCTTGGGAGTTTGAATGCTCACCTCCGGCATCTGTGCGAGGCAGGTTGAGGCGATGCAAACGGCTGTAGAGAGTCTTCGGATGTTAGTCATTTGAATATTGGTTATGTAATGCAATTCACCTTCCACTCGTGGGTTGAAGGAGAAGTTGAGAAACGTGGGGATTCCTGGTCCGGGCTGTCCGCTTTCGGCACGCGCTGTCCGATTTCGACTATTCGCGCGCCAGTACAAACCGGTAGAGCAGCATCGCAATGACGGCGCCTACGACCGGTCCAACGACGTACATAACGGAGAACGAGCCGATCGCGAGCGCCACGGCGGGATTGAGTACCGCATTAGAAATTGGCGCCGCGAACGCAATGCCGACCAGCAGCGAGCCTCCGATGGTGAGTCCTGCGGCCGCCGCGGGCGCTTTGCCGGTGACCACGGCAATGACGCCGGTCGCCAGCCAGAAGGCTCCGAGCGCCTCGGCTGCCAAGACGCTCACGTTGTCAACGACGGTCACCGCTGGATGACTGCCCAAGAGGCAGAAGGCGGCGTACTTCGCTACTGCCGCACCCGCGAACTGCGCCACGATGTAGGCCGCTGCGTCCATGATTTTGATTTTGCCGGCAGTGAGCAGGCCAATGGTGATCGCAGGATTGATGTGCGTGCCTGAAATGCCGCCGAACGTGTAAACGCACACGCCCAGCGTAATCGCCGCGATCACCGGCGTCGCTACCGGAAACTTGCCGGCCAGCGACAAAGCAACCGCCAGTGCCAGCGCAAACGTGCCGAGGAACTCCGCAATGTACTTTTTCATCACCAACTGGTTATACCACTGTTTTAGAGTGGTGGCGCTCCCTTCCGGTCGCGGCTCAGTTTGACAGTGCTAGCTGATTACGCGCAGTTCCGCGACCTGGTTCGCTGCCGCCGCTCGCGCCCGCGTCACGCCCATCCGCGGCAAGGCATGCTCAAACTCCCGCGGCACGCGCGTTTCGCCATGCCTGCGGCCCCCCGCCCGAACGAAAATCCGCCCGGCCAGAATGTCGAGCGGACGCGGCACGGCCGAAATGTCCCGGCGCAACACGCCGTGCAGGATCTTCTTCATCACACCCAAGCTGGCAATGATCCGGCCCAGCCGCGGATACTGCTTCATCGTCACCGTGCGGTCGCCAAAATCTCGCCGCAGCACGCGATTCACCCAGAACTTGGGGACCCGCCCGATGTTGTACAGCGCCAGCGTCAGATTGAGTTCCGTGGCCATGTACGTCACATAGGAAGCGAGCGTAATCTTCTCGTTCGGCTTCGTGAAACCGGCTGCTTCGCCCATGTCGTAGATCGTGGTTCCGGGCAGCAGCGTAAGCGAGTTGATGGCGAAGGTGTAGGGAGGCTTCAAGGAAGCCACCAGCCGCAACGTGTCCTTCAACTCTTCGGGATGCTCCCATGGATTGTCGACGATCAGATCGTACTGCACGGGCGCCATCCGCGCGCGATTCCGGTGCGCGATTTCCGAACCGGCCCGTACTTTGTCCAGATGCCGCGGGCGAACGAAAACTTCCTTCATCACGCGTGCGTTGCCGGATTGCACGCCGATCCGCGCCTTGATCATGCCCGCGTCGATGAGCACCTGAAACTTACGCTCGTCGATGGACGCCGGGATGATACCCGTCACGAACAGCGGAAGATCGAACTGTTCCTTGTATGTCTTCGAGAACTCCAGGATCACGTGCATCGGCAGGAACATGAACGCATCGTCGTCGATCACTATGTTCTGGATGTGCGGATACTTCGAAAGAATGTAGGTCACTTCCGCCAGGAAAAACTCCACGGAATGCTTGCGAAACTGCCGGTAGCCCTTGTCCAGATCGATCAGGACGTCGTTCGAGCAGAAAGTGCACTTGTACGGGCAACCCTGGCTGAACATCATCCACAGTTTGCCGCCGTAGTACTTCTTCATCAGCCGCATGTCCATGCGCTTGATGGCGCCCTGATCGTTGACGTAGTGCTGCTCGAACTCGAAATCCATGAAGGGGATCTCGTCGAGGTTTTCAACCAGCGGCTCGCCTGGATTGCGGATCACCTGGCTGCCTTGGCGGAACCAGAAACCTGCGGTGCGGCGATAATCGCGGCCTTCGTCGATCGCTTGCACCAGCCTCAGGAAACTGATGTCGCCTTCGCCCATGCAGATCGCGTCGGCGACTTGGATGGCGTCCTCGGGATAGCTGGTCGGGTGGATTCCGCCCCAGACGATGAGCGAATCCAGTTCCTTGCGCAAACGATTCGTTACGAGCGTCACCTGATCGGCCTGGTGTGTCCACACGCTGAGGCCGACCACGGCGCTGCCTTTCGAGATGTCGAGCAGTTGCTGGTAGAGCGACTCATCCAGATCGTCGTTGTAATAGTGCTTGCTGAAGCGCTGGCGCGTCTGTCCCCAAAAATCCGTGGGGCGAAGAAAGATGAGGTTGACTTGAAATCCGTGCCGCTTGAGCTGCGAGGCGATGCGCCGCGGTCCGATGCAATAGATGTCGTCCGTGAAGCTGATTAGCGTGACGGTGGTGCGCGGCCGGCCTCCCAGAGCCATGCTCAAATCTTAGCACCTGGCATTCTTTGTGGTGACGGGACGAAACCGCGCCGAATCAACCCATGGGACGATAGCACATATCTGGATTTGTGATCGTCCCAGGTATACGACCAGTAGGTTCTTGTGGATTCGCCCGGCATCGTGTTCAAACTGACGCGAATGGTGACCGAGGTCAGGTAATCAAGGCGCAACGATAATCCATCACGGTGGAACACTTCCTCCAGCTTGCCGCCGTTGCAGCGGAAAGCTGTCGCATAGTAGCGCCAGCCGCTACCTGTAATATGCGAGTCGTGTATGAGGAGCAACCACACAGCCACATCCGGGGCAGGCTCCAGGATGAATTGCTGTTCAATTTCGGCTTTCCAGTCCGGTTGAAGACGCTCGGAATCCTGCTCCGGAGGGCCATCACGATTCATCGCAATTCCATCGTGAAAAACGAACGTGCGCTGGGCAGTCCGAATCCTCAGGTTTCTGACGTCCAGCCTCGTGAAGTCGGCGCATTTCGCTGTCTGACGCAGGTTTGAGACAGGTGATGGGATAGCAGCGTTCGTTGGTTGGGCGACAGCGCTTCCCAGCATCATGCCGACAATGACGAGCGCTCGACAGAGAAGCTCCACTGTCCTATTCTGACATCAAGCGACCAGGCTATTCTACCATCCCCGTGATTGGTTCGCTTGGTTCAAAGGCAGACCAGTCCGTAGCGCCGAGGAGCTTGACGCGGGTGGCGTCGATGCGTGTAGCATGACCTAATGGAGGGAACATGAGGACCAAAGCTTTTTTGTCGTTCTTGCTGGCGTGCGGTCTGCTCGACGCGCAAAACAATCTGACCACTACCGCGAATCAGCGCTACTTCAACGGCGTCCGTAGAAATCTGGAGGCCGCGGCCGATGTGATGCCCGCCGACAAATACGGTTACCGGATGACGCCGGGCCAGATGACGTTCGCCGAGTGGCTCAATCATTCGAGCGATCGAAACTACACCGACTGCGCCGCGCTCAAGTCCGAGCCCGTCCCCGATGCCGGAAAGAAACCGATCACGCTTACCGAAAAAAACGCGGTGATGCAGACCTTGAAGGACTCGCTGGCCTATTGCGCGGCTGCGTTCCAGGCCATCGACGATCAGAAGGTGCTCTCCACTCCGCAGATGAGCTACTCCTTCCTACACGTCATCGTGCACAACAATGAGATCTACGGAAACATTTCCGGCTATTTGCGTTTGAACGGAATCGTTCCGCCCTCCACGGCGGCGCGAATGAAGCAGAGTGAAACCAAGAAGTAGTGTGGGGCAGGATGGCCATCCTGGGCGCCGGTTGACAACCGGCGCTGGACGGGATTGTATCCCGCCTTACTGTCTTTCTCTGTCACTTGTTAACTGCGTCCCGCGTCTACGAGCGGGGATTAAGGTAAAATGTTGGAGTTGGCGCCGCGTCCATGTTAACTGCAATCGGCCTGCCGGCCATCATACTGGCCACATCGGCGAATTCGATCGTTCGCACGCTGTTTGACGATACCTTCGCCGGCGTGCATCGCCTGGAATGGTTCGACTGGTCGCTGCTGATCCCGTATTTCCTGCTTCTGGTGATCCTGTCGTGCTACGGCTGTCACCGTTTCGAGATGATCCGCCGGTATTTCAAGTACAAGAAGAACATTCTGAGCCAGCCGCCGATGAAGCTCGAAACGCTTCCGCGCGTCACCGTTCAGCTTCCGCTTTATAACGAACGCTACGTAGTGGAGCGCCTGATCGACGAAGTGGCCAAGATGGAGTATCCGCGCGAGCTGCTCCAGATTCAGGTGCTCGACGATTCCACCGACGATACGCATCCGTTCACCGAAGCGCTGGTTCGCGAATACCGCGCCGCGGGCGTTCCCATCGAATATCTGCATCGATCCGATCGCAAAGGCTACAAAGCGGGCGCACTGAGCGAAGGCATGCGGACTGCAACCGGCGAACTGATCGCGATTTTTGACGCAGACTTCCTGCCGCCACGCGATTTTCTGATGCGCACCGTGCATTACTTCGCCGATCCCACAGTCGGCGTGGTGCAGACGCGCTGGAGCTACCTGAACCGGCACTACAATCTGCTGACCGAAGTAGAAGCCATGCTGCTGGACGGGCATTTCGTGATCGAGCACGGCGCGCGTTGCGGCAGCGGGTTGTTCTTCAACTTCAACGGCACGGCGGGAATCCTGCGCGCGAAGATGATCGACAACGCCGGCGGCTGGCAGCACGACACCCTGACCGAAGATTCCGATTTGAGCTACCGCGCGCAGCTCAAAGGCTGGCGTTTCGTGTATGTGCCTAGCATCGACTGCCCCTCCGAGCTGCCCGTGGACACCTACGGATTCCAGGTCCAGCAATCGCGGTGGGCCAAGGGTTTGACGCAAGTCGCCAAAAAGCTGCTGCCCGCAATTCTGCGCTCCAAGATTCCGCTGCGCGTGAAAGTGGAAGCATTCTTTCATCTGACGCCTAACATCTCCTATCCGCTGATGCTGATCGTTTCGGCGCTGATGCTCCCGGTGATGATCGTGCGGTTTTACATGGGCTGGTTTCAGATGTTGACCATCGACATGCCGCTGATCGTCGCGTCGTTCTGGTCGATTTCCGCGTTCTATCTGATGGCGCAGCAGCAGCTTTATCCGAAGAACTGGAAGCGGGCGCTGGTGCTGATGCCGGCCCTGATGGCGGCGGGCGTCGCGCTGACGGTCATCAACACCAAAGCCGTGATCGAGGCGCTGCTGGGGATTCAGAGCAGCTTCGCGCGGACTCCGAAGTACGCCGTCGGCGATCGCAAGGTGAAGATCGAGAACGTGCAATACCGGCGCCGCAGCGGCTGGCTGCCCTACGTCGAGCTGGCCATCGGCAGCTACTTCGTCTACATGGTGGCGTTCGCGATCGAGACCTGGAATTTTCCCGCCGTTCCGTTTCTGCTGTTGTTCGTGGCCGGCTACTATTGGGCCGGTTTCAGCACGCTGGTGCAGGAGTATCAGAACCGGCAGCGCTGGCAGCGCGAGCGCGAACGCGAATTGGCCCTGGAGAGAGGTGGCACAGGCTTCAGCCTGTGATCCCTCCCTAGCTCACGTCCCCTCGCTCACGCTTGGGGTTTCGGTGTAGTCTGGCGGTATGGCCGCTGTATCCGATTCGCCGCTCGCGCGCATCGTCGATCTGCGGCATCTGCGCGCCGCAGACCTCGACCCGTTGCTTGAAGAAGAGACCGGCGTGTGGCAGGAGAACCTGGATTGGGATTTCAGCGCTTCGGCCGACCTGGTCCGCCGCTTCCTGGACATGCAGTCGCTCAACGGCTGTGCCCTGCTGATGAACGGCCATCCGGTGGGCTACTGTTATTTCGTTTCCGAAGAACACAAGGGGCTGATCGGCGACCTGTACGTGATGAAGGACTTCGTCACGCGGGAGAACGAGGAGCTGTTGCTCGAATCCATCGTCGACAGCCTGATCAAGACGCCTTTCGTCAAGCGCATCGAAACGCAGTTGATGATGCTGCGCAGCGGGCCGGCGATCAAGCTGCCGCAGCGGCGCTACGCCCGCGTGCATGGGCGCAATTTCATGGAAGTCGATCTGGCGGCCGCGGTTCAGTTGCCGGCCGGCACGGTCGAGCCGCCGGTGCTGATCGACAACTGGACGGAGCGCAAGCAGGACGATGCCGCAACGCTGATCGCGAGCGCGTACCAGGGACACATCGACAGCGAGATCAACGATCAGTATCGATCGCCGGCCGGCGCGCGAAAGTTCCTGTTGAACATCATCCAATATCCGGGTTGCGGGAGCTTCTTTCAGCCGGCGTCGTTCGTGGCGCTGGATACGCGCAGCGGCAAACTGTGCGGGATGTGCCTCAGCAGCCTGGTCCGGTCCGACGTCGGCCACATCACGCAGGTATGCGTCTCGAAATCGATCCGTGGATCCGGCGTAGGCTACGCGCTGATCCGGCGATCGCTCGAAGCGCTGGCCGAACATGGCTGCCGCAAGGCGAGTCTCACGGTAACGGCCGTCAACACGGAAGCTATTCAGCTATACGAACGGATGGGATTCCGGAAGATGCGGGAGTTTGCGGCGTACGTGTGGGACGGGTTTTGAGCTCGGCGGCGCACGCCATTGCCGCAACGGCCAATGTCGCCAGCACCGCGATCCACGCCAGGAGGGGCGAAGGGCTGGATGCCGCCAGTCCGAGCCGCAAGTAGAGCAGCCAGGCAAGCGTCATCGCGGAGGATCCGAACGCTATAGCGAAGCGCCTGGCACCGGCCGCCGCGACGGCCGCCGAGAAGGGCAACGCAACGACGAGATCGATCAGGTAGTGTTCCCCCAGGCCGAGAGTCGCCAGGAGAGTGAGCAGCAGGAAAACCATCGCCGTGTGCCGAATCCACCGCCGGCAGTAGCGCACGTTCCACCAAAGCAACAGAGCCCAGGCGCTGTGCAGGGAAGGGATGGCGTTTCGAGGAACATCGTCCAGCCGCACGGTTTCGAACAAGAGGAGGGCAGGCGGGGAATTGGGATACTTCGCACCGAAGACGTGTACCGGCCCCGTCGCGGGACACACCTGGTAGAACGCGAATCCAGCTACTCCCGCCACAATGAAGACAACCAGCGGATTGGCGGGCATTCGATTGCCCCGGACAAACAAAAGAAACACCAGCACCTCGGCCAGCGGTAACGCGGAATAAACAAGGAAGCAGAGGCCCTGCAGAAAAGAAGAGGCGGCAAACCACTTCCCCACCAGGAAGCTGATTTGTAACCCTAGCAGTCCGTCGAAGCGATACAAGAACAGATCGAAGACTTTAGGCTGAAATGGAATGATCGCTGCGAGGGCCACATTTGTAAAAATCACCAGCAATGGACAAAACGTAGCGAGCAGCAGCCGGCCGAGGGCAGCCGTGGAACGGCAGGCGTTCCAGCCCAGGACCAGTGTGCTGCCGAGTCCCAGGAACGCCGCGACAGTCACGGCGCCGGCAGCGGAGTAATGGCCGAAGACCCCACCGCTTCGAGCATATGCAATCGCAAGTATGCCGGCGAAGAGCGCCGTAAGCGCGACTTCAGATGGTCGTGGCCGATTGGTGAAATGGACCACCGCCGCTCCTGCAGCCGAGAAAGCCAGGAACGGCGTATCGGCTCCGTTGAAGAGCCGAAAGGTCGCAAAGATCAGCGCGATCACACAGGCTACCGCGAGGCATCTTGCCACCGCGTCCACGAAATGCTCTTGTTTAAACCGGGCCATCTTAAAACCTATCGCCGCCCGGCCAGTACCGAGAGCGACGCAAGATTCTCACGGTTTACCGTCATCCAATCGGCTTCGCTGAGGTTATAGCGCGGTGTCCTGAATTCCAGCCAGCGGTTCCAGTCCGTGTTGATGACGGGCGATCGTCTCTCGACCAACCGGTTTACGGCGCCGGTATCCAGCAATTGGGCCGAGAGGATCACGTTCATCTTGAACTGAGCTGTTTCTGCGTTGGGACTCCGTTGCCGCAGATAGCGCAATGCGGCGGAGACACCTTCGGGTTGAAGCTCTTGCGGTGTCATGGTGGCAACCAGAACACCTTGACCGCCGAAAAGCCAGCCGCTCACGTACGGGAAGGAAGAGCGCAGAGTGCCGATGATGGACTCGACTTCCTTCGGCCCGATATGATGCAGTTGGAACCATTGCTGGAAGACGCCGCCGGGCCGGAGGCGGCGCTTGGCCAGTTCATAGAAATCCCGGCTATAGACGTTGGTGGCGCCGGCAAACCAGATGCTGGTTATCTCAATGCTGATTTGATCGTACAGCGCGGGTCGAGATAACAGCAGGTTGCGGCCATCCTCCAGGTACACCGTGGCTTTGGGAGAGTGCAGCAAGTCTTCGTTGAGGCGCCGGAAGTGGCTTGCGGCCGCAAGCAAAATGCCCGGGGAGATTTCAGCAATATCGACCGTACTGAAATCAAGCGCGCTGAGTACGGATGCGGACTGGCCCGTGCCGCACCCGATGACCAATGCGTTGCGGCGCTTCCGGACATGCATCGCCGGGATGAGCGCGAAGGCGGCTTGAGCGTCCTGCTGCTCGGAATCGTCGCCCTCGAATTTGCCGTTGGTAAAAAGCACATGCTCCGGCGGCTGACCAGGCTCGCGATTCTCGATTACGGTGGTGATACCGCCATAGGAATCCTCATGGAAGAAGACGAGCTTGGGGATGGTGGACGGAGCGAGACTTCGAACTGCCATTGCGGCAGCCTGGGCAACGGCGGGCGTAGCGAAGCGAACGCCATGTCCGAAGTAGACATTGGCGCCGGAGGTGAGGGCCAATCGGTTCCAACCAGGAAAGCCCAGAGCCAGCGTTGCAAGCAGCGGCGCTGCCACGTAGGCCTGACGGAGGCTTGTGTGGTCCCGCTCGACCCAGAGCACGCCGATTCCACAGAGCAGCAGGACAATGGTAAACCAGCGAATGGACCATTCCGAACCCAGGTGCGGGATGAGCAGGAAGGTTGCCATTGCGGCACCCAGAACACAACCCATTGCATTCACTCCGGTCATGTAGCCGACCAGCACGCCGGCGCCACGCTCGGCGAAGCGCTTCTCTTGAAACAGCGACGGATAAATCATGCCAAAGGCGTAGGTCGCGGGCAGCAGCAACGCAATCAAGATCACAAGACGTACCAGTTCTCCAGTGTAGAAATTATGCGCGTACCTGCCGAGGCGCAAAATTGCTTCGGGACCGATGCGCCAAAATGCCACCTGCACCAGCAGCATGCTTGCGCACAGGAAGAACAGTCCATGCAGCCGTACAGGCGCGGCGCCTCGGTGGGCTTTGCGGGCAATCCGAATGCAGCCTAAGGCCAGACCAATCAGCACCACGAACAACATCGATGAAAAGGCATAAACGCTGGTGCCGACCACGACCGCGACCAGATGCGTCCAGACGACCTCCAGCGCGAAGAACAGCAGGCCGGAGGTGAATGCGATCAGCAGGATCATCGCATCGCGGCCTTCCCAATGGAACGCCACTGGCTCCGGCGCCATATCGGCCGCGCTCCTGATTCGCCGCGAAAGCCCCCAGGCATAGATCGCAACCAACGTATCAATCGCGAAGCATGTCACCAATGCGCCAGATAGGCCGATGGCTGGAAACATTAGAAACGGCGCGATCAGCGCGCAGAAGGCCGCGCCCAGAAGATTGGAGCAGTACAGTTTCGCCAGATAATAAGTGGCGTTTTGCTCTACGCGCGTGGCAAGCGAGCTAAGGAAGGGGAATGACAAACCGAGGCAGATGGCAGCCGGCAGGATCATGCTGCCGGCGATGCACGCGCGGGCGGCTGTGAGCTTCCACGCGGCGTGACCGCCCCAAGCCAGCAAGCCCGAATACCATGCCGCACCCGGATCAAAGAAAAACAGCAGCGAAATGCAGCTAAGGGCCACGCCGATTTCCGCGGCGGCGTAACCCATCAGAGCCGGGACAGAGCGCTTTACGAGAAGCGAAGCAAGGTATCCACCGAGACTGAGACCTAGGAAATAGACTCCCAGAACGATGGCTGCGGCGGGAGTGGTGGCGCCGACCACAACGCTGAGCAATTTTTCGAAAACCTGCTCGGCCAGGACACCGACAAATCCCGAGAGACAGAACAGGAGATACAGTCTGGTCTTGAGTGTTCTCTCCACATTGGTCTATCGTCCGATGGGAGGATTTCCCATAGGTGGGCCCAGTTACCGGAAGCAGGTCATCGCGACTGCTGGTAGCCGAAATAATTGGCAACTTGTTCCGCCACGCGGGCAATCGCGTCTTCGAGGTACGCGCCAGTGCCATAGTGGTGCGCGGTGAACACCGAGATGACGACATTGCGGTTTTGGCTCTCGAGAATACCGACGTCGTTGGCGATGTACGGCAGGAAATCGCCGGTCTTGTGCGGAACGCGGAAGCCCGTGACGTATTTCGGAAGGCGCGAGCTGTAGACCTGGCCGCGCATCATCTGCAGCATCAGGTCGCTCGATTTCTTGCTGACCGCCTGGCCTCGTTCCAGCATCTCGAGCAGCTTGCCCATGTCGCGCGGCGAGGAGAGGCCGAACGGATTCTTGCCTTCGGCGTGAAACTGATCCCGGGAAGGCGCGGCGCCAATCGCCTTGAACCACGGGCTGGCGAGCGTGACGGCGCGGGTGTTCTTCAAGCCGAGCGACTGCGCCAGTTGATTCACCGGCTCGACGCCGCCGACCTTGTCGTACATCAGATCCGTGGCGGTGTTGTCGCTGACAATGATCATCAGCGTGAGCAGGTCTTTGATGGTAAGCACCGCGCCGGGGTCGAGTGAGCGGATGATGCCGGTGCCGGGCCGCTTGTCGGATTCCTTCAGCGTGATTTTGTCATCGAGCGAGAACTTGCCGGCTTCTATTTGACGGAAGGCTTCCACCATGAGCGGGATTTTGATGACGCTCATAGTGTCCATTTGCTTGTCGGCGTTGATGGCGATTTCTTCGCCGGTTTCGAGGCACTTGATGTAGAAGCCCCAGTCGGCATTCGCGGATTTGGTGATGCGCTCGATGTTGGCTTGGAGTCGGGCCAGCGGGGCAGGGGATTGTTGTTGGGCCGGGGCAACAGTCAAAAACAACACAGGCACGAATGCCTGTGCTACGCGGAGGTGTTTCACAAGGATGAAGATAGCACGGCTACTGGAGGTTCAGCGATGCTCGGGTTCCGTTACAGCCTCTGCTGAGGCTGTCTTCTTAGCGGCCTTGTAATCGGCCGCCAGGCGCTTGGCGATCTTGTCGGCCACGTCGGCGCTGGCGCCCAGAAACTTGCCGCCCAGGCTCTCGGCCGTGGCGGACCAGATTACGTCGCCGTCCTTATCGACCAGGCGAACGGTGGCGATTGCCTCGTGCTTGCGCTCCTCGGTGCGGCGGCTTTCGTTCTCGCCGATGCTCATGCCCGCATAGCGGCTGCTCGTGTTCCGGCTGCTGCCGTTCACGCTTCCGCCAACTTGCGAGTGTGCATTGATGCCTTCCGAGGATTGGAATTGATCCGTGAAGACTTCGTCGGCGCCCGATCCTTTGAGCGTCGCGTCCGCCTTGTCTTCGTCTTCAGTGATGATGAAGAGCTTGGAGCGTTGCAAGCTGGTCATGAGCAGATCGCGAATCTGGAGCGCCGGATCGCCGCCGGTTAGGACGTCCACGTAGATCCGCCGGACTTTTGCGAGTTGAGCTGACGTCTCGTCGTCGGGCGTTGGGTCTTGCACGGGAATGAAGGACAGGAAGCAAAGCAAAAGTAGCGCCATATATGTCACCCCTTGCCACCTTTGCGCGCGTCGTCGTCCTGGAACTCGACTCTGCGGCCAGTGCGCGCTTCCAAGCTCACGAGCAGCATGCGGATATCGTCCTTGCTCACGCGGAAGATCATGGCCTGCTGGCGATTCTCGTCGTCCGAATAGCCGACGGTGAGGAAATGCTGCCGTTTCTTGGCCAGCAGGAAGAGCGGCGAAATCAGGACCGCTGCCATGTAGCGCCGGTCGACCTTTTGGCCGTATTCAATAAGGTTGATCTTGTCGTAGGGAACGCGCCAGCTTGCGTTCCTGGAGTAGAAGACGAAATACTGCGCATCGACAGCAGCGATGCTGCCCGAACAGCCCCCGGGAATCTGGGAGATAGTACCGCCGACGTATTCCGCATGGCCGCCGTTGCCACCCGCGGACAGGATGCAGCAGGCGATAAGAGAGAGAAGAGCGGATTTCTTGGGTGTCATAATTAAGGTAGTAGTGTTATCTGCTCAAAACTCTCACCGAAGTTTTCGATTCATCCTGGTTGTTGGACTCACCGGACTATACGCACAGGATGCGCGGGATATATTACGGAAGTCGGTAGACCTGGACCAGGCGAACTGGCTGCGCATGAAGGACTACACCTGGATCGCGCATCGCACGGAGCGTCACCTGGATTCGAGCGGCAATGTGAAATCGGCCGATACGCGGGCCTGGGAAACGGTAATCCTTTACGGCGAGCCGCACCGGCGGATGCTGGAACACAACGGCAAGCCGCTTCCTCCGGACGAACAGCGCAAGGAGCAGGAGAAGCTCGACCAGAGCGTTGCCAAGCTGGCTCGGGAGACGCCCGAGCAGAAACAGCGCCGGCTATCGGATTACGAGAAGCAGCGCCAAAAGGAACGCGAGTTTCTGCGCGAGATACCGGACATTTACGATTTGCGGCTGGAGGGCGAAGAAAAAGTAGATGGCCACGACGTCTGGGTGATTCAGGCCACGCCCAAGGCGGGGTATCAGCCCAAGCATCGGGATGCGCGGCCGCTGCTGAAGATCAAAGGCAAGCTGTGGATCGACAAGGTCGAATACCAATGGGTACGGTTGCAAGCGGAGACTACACATACTATCTCATATGGAGTTTTTCTGGCGCGGCTGAATCCGGGGGCAAAGCTGGTTTTCGAGCAGACGCGCGTGAACGACGAGATTTGGCTGCCGAAGCGGGAATATGTTCGCGGGTCCGGGCGCGTGGGGTTGTTGAAGAAGGTTGCGATGGAGGAGGAGCTGACGTGGAGCGATTTCCGGAAGTTCCGGGTGGAATCGAAGGTGGTGTCGGTCGAGCAGTAAGTCATTAGGCCGCGGATGAACGCGGATGAACGCGGATAAGGCCAACTAAGCTCACTTTTCGTTCGCTTTGAACTTGCGACCTTTGCCGAACGGTTCGCCGACTTCGTTCACGGTCATGTCCACGTTCGAGCCTTGGACGCGCGCAAGGATGTGGCCGAAGAACCAGCCGGCTGAAAAACCCTCGCCTTTCAGCTTCGCTCCGGAACTGCCGGCCTCCAGATAGACAATGCCGTCCTGCATCAGGCGCACGAACTGGTGCCCGTGGCCGCTGACCACGTAGCGCACGCCGTACTTCCTGGCAAGCTGATGGAACGGGAATTCGCCGCTCTGGAATTTTACCGGGACCAGCCAGACGGGCTTGTGAAAGAAGACAAACTTCGGATCGCGATCCTTGTTCTGGTCGAGGTCGTGCGCGAGAAAGTCCATCTGCTGGCCACTGAGATTTTCGGTCTGGCTGTTATCGAGCACGGTGAAATGGGCGTCGTGATAATTGAAACTGTAGAACGCCGGGCGGCCGGTCTGCTTCTCGTAGATCTTGCGCGAGGCTGCCGACCAGATATCGTGATTGCCGGGCGTGAAGTATTGCGGATATTTCCACAGCGGTCGCAACGCCTGCCACTCGGCTTCGGTGGTGGTGTCGTTTCCGCCCTGGATGGTGTCACCTACGTTGATAACGAAGTCGGGATGCAGCGCGTTCACGTCGCGCCAGATCCGCTCGTAGATCTGTTGGTTGGCGTCGCCGGTGCGGTCGCCTAGGATCGCAAAGCGGAAGTCGTTCTTTGGCGGGTTCGCGGCGAAGCAAAGAACAACGGCGATCCAGGCTAGGCAGGTTCGCCTCAAAGGTCCCATGGCCGCGATTCTAACTCATAACAGGGCGTGCACCTGTCCTACTGTGTAAGAATGGTTGCATCACCGAATGCTTCGTGTCCTCGCCGCCATCTTCGCTGCGGTAACTGTACTCGTACTTTTCGGGTGCAGGCATGCTGCGCCTGAAAACGTCGCTGCGACCGTCAATGGCCGCACCATCACGTACGCCGAGCTCGACAAGCAATACCAGACGCAGTTCATGTCATCCACGGAACGGCCCAGCGACGACCAGATGATGATTCAGAAGCTGGAAGTGCTGCGCACGCTGGTGGACAACGAGATCATGCTGCAGCGGGCCGAAAAACTGGGCCTTATGGCGACCGATGCCGACGTGGAAGCGAGGTTCGCCGAAATCAAGGCGCCGTTCACGCAGGAAGAATTCCAAAAGCAGCTCGCTTCGCGCAAGATGTCGGCGGAGGACATGAAGGCGCAGCTCAAGCGCGACCTCAGCGTTCAGAAGCTGTTCAACAAGGAGATCACGTCGCACATTTCCATATCCGACAGGGACGTCACCGATTTCTACAATGCCAACAAGAGCAGTTTCAATTTTCCCGAGCCGCAGGTGCACCTGGCGCAAATTCTGGTGACGCCGAATCCGGATACCAACGTTCGCAATCTCAAGGGCGACAAGGCGCAGAACGAGGATCAAGCGCGCAAGAAGATGGACATGCTGGCCGCGCGGCTGAAGCAGGGCGAAGACTTCGCGCAGTTGGCGCAGAATTTTTCGGAAGATCCGACGTCGGCTCCGAGCGGAGGCGATCTGGGATTCGTGCCGGAATCGGCGCTGGAGAAAGCGACACCGGAACTTCGCAAGTCGATTCAGGCGGCGACGCCCGGCCAGATAACGGCGCCGGTCCACACGGCGGAAGGCTACCGGGTGTTCAAGATCTATTCCAAGGAACCTGCCGGGCAGCGGGAATTGACCGATCCGCGGGTGCAGCAGAACATCCGGGAAACGCTGCTCAATCGCAAGGATCAGCTTCTCCGTGCCGCTTATTATGAGGTGGCGCGCGACGAGGCGCGGGTGGTGAATTACCTGGCGCAGTCGATCACGCAGACGAAGGATAAGAAGAAGTAGGCCGCAGATGAACGCGGATAAACGCCCATAGAATCTTATCCGCGTTCATTCGCGGCTCGATTCAGTTCCCCGAGCTTTTTGCTTTACCGTCGGTCTTGGCTTTCGACGCCGGGAGTTTGCGGATCTCTTCGAAGTATTGCTGCACGTACTGCTGGTAAGCCAGCGGGATTTCGTCGCGGTTGATTTCGCCGCCGGCCTCGCCGTGCGCCGCCTTGCGCTGCGAGTATTGGGTCTTCAACTGCTGCTTGCCGGAGGCGACTTCCACCATCACGTCGCCCGAGACGTTGGCGGCGCGCTTGCCAATGATCTCGCTGATCTTGCCCATGGCGGCGAGTTGCTCGGCCTCGCGCGCCGACTTGTCGCCGTCCTGCCGTCCGATGCCGCTCTTGCCGTCCGGCGAATTAGGCCGGTCCGAGCTGCGCGAGTCGCTCTTGCCCTGCGCCGCTTGCTGGGAGCCATTCTGCGATTGCTGCTGGCCCTGCGATTGCGCGCTGGCGGATGCGTCCGACTGCTGCTGGCTTTGCGACGACGCATTCGGGTCCTGGCTCTGGCCCGGCTTCTGCGCCTGTTGCGAGCTTTGCGCCGGCGAACCGCCCTGCTTGCCTTCGCCGTTCTTGGGCTGCAGTTTCATTTTCGCGAGCATATTCGCCAGAGCGTCGCGCATCTTGTCGGTCAAGCTGGAGTTCTCACCGGAATTCGGAGACTGGTTCGCGGCCTTCTGCTGCGACTGCTTACCGGATTGCGAATTGTCGGCCGTCGAATTGGGATCGCCGTTCGCTTCACTGCCCGGTTGGGAAGCTTTGCCGTCATCTCCGGAATCCAGCGGATCTCCGCCGGGCGGCTCCGGCTCTTTTCCTGTAGCCTTCGCTTTGGCGGAAGCTTCCGCGCCGCCGTCCGGGTTGTTCACCTCCGGCGTGTCCGAGGAGTTCAGGGCGGAATCCGGCGCCGCATCCAGATCACCGGGTTGCGAGACCCAGGGATCGACGGCCATGCCGTTGTCGCGATGGCCATCCTGATCGAAAGGCCGCTGCCCAGCATGTTTTCTCGCGTCGGCGATTTCGCGCGAACCGAAGTATCCATCGAATCCGATGTGCACCAGGGAAGCGCGCAAGTCCAGACTGCGATTGATTCCGTAGCGGAGTCCGAACATTCCGAAAACCAGCAGGACCAAAGCGGCATTGATGTAAAATGTTCGCGGCGTGACGAAAGGCAGACCGCGCCGGACGTCGGCGGACCGCGCCAGATCGCTCGCCGCTAGTCTCTGATCTTCGATGAACTCGCGGGGAGCATGCGCACGATCAGGATGTTCGGCGAAATAGAGCGCAGTGGAAAGCGCGTCGTGGAAGCCGAGTTGGGCGTCCATCGACTGAGCCACCTGGTAGGGCGATCGCACCTTGTTTCGAGCGCGATAGACGCCGGCCGCGAGGCTCGCTGCGAACAGAATGACGGGCCAATACCAGTTGAGAATCTGCGTGCCGAGGATCAGCAGGAGAACCGCGCCGCCGAGCGCGAGGACGGCCGAAAAGGAGGCTTCGTGGATGAGCAAATTGCGCACTTGACGCCGACGTCCGCGGCGGATCAAGTCCGTAAGCGCGCTGTGCTCACTCATTTATTAATTATCCCAGAAAAACAAGTTTCTCGCATCGCCTGCGATCTTTCCGACGCTGCGTCACTTGCTGCGAAACCGGCAACAACGAGAAACAAGAAACGAGAAACGCGAACTCAGAACATGAACCGCACGCCGAACTGTGCTTGGAAGGGCGTGCCGATCTGGAAATTGTTCGTGTCATAGAACCCGTTCGGAAGCTTCAGGCGCATGAACGTCGGGCCGTTGGCATCGGTACGCGCCGCGGTCGGGTTTCCGGCGGCATCGACCCCCAGGCCGTAAATGGTGTTCACGTTATTGATGCCCGCCGGTCCGACGATCACGTTCTTGAAGTTGAACAGGTTGAACATCTCCGCGGAGAACTGCAGCTTATACTTTTCGCCGAATTTGAGATCCTTCAGCACACGCAGGTTGACGGTCTTGAATCCGCGGTTGCGGAAGAAGTCGCGCGGGAATTCCTTGCCCACGGCCTGAAACGCGCGCTGGTTGCTGCTGCCCGAACCGCTGCCGTTGACGTCGGAGCCAGCCAGCGGATCGATGGGTTGGCCGGTGGACGCGCTGAAGTTGCCCGAGAGGTGCAGGCCGAACGGCAGGTTGTAAATTGCGTAGCTCGCGAACTGGTTGCGGACATCGATGGCGGAGTAGCCGTATTCCGCCTTGAAATTCGCCGGGTTGTCGTATTGGCAGCACGTTGCGGTGCGCTCGTTATCGTCATCCGAGTACGACTTCGCCACTGTATACTGCGCTCCGAACTGGATGCGCTTGCTGGCGTTGTAGCGGGTGCTGAAACTCAGACCGCGATACAGGGACCGCGCGGAGCTTTCCCGCAGGGTGATCTGGCCGTACTGCGGCAGGGGCCGGTTGCCGCGGGCGAAAGTGTAGCGGCCATCGGCAGCGCGCAAAGTAGGCAGCGGCAGATTGTAATCGCGATTGCGCTCCAGGTGGACGGTGTTGACGTAATTGGCTTGCGCGCTCACCACCAATCCGCGCCCGATTTCCTGATCGACGCCCAAACCGGCCTGGAATGCGCGCGGATTCACAAAATCGTTGGCCGTGCCCGTGAAGCTGGCTTGCAGGAACGGATTGGGCGCGGCGCCGGTGACCTGCGCGATGGCTTTCGTGGCCTGGTTGGGAGTAAGAATCGGCAAACCGTCGAGCTTGAAACCGTTCAAATCCACACCGGCGGCTTTGAACACCTGGTAGAGGGTCGGCGCGCCCGCGCCGCCCGCGTAGAATATGCTCAGATCTCCGGGAGGAAGCCGGAAATTGTTGGTCGTGCCGCCGTAGACCAGCATCGGCGTTGCCGCGTAGAAGATGCCCGCGTGCCCGCGAATCACAGTCTTGACGGAGCCTTTCACGGGCATGTACGTGAAGCCGAAGCGTGGCATCCATTGTTTCAAGTTATTTTGCAGCTGCGAAGGATCGAACTTGCCGTTGAGCGCGAAGTTGGCCGCCTGAATGGCCTGCACCACGTTCGTGTTGCTGGTGACCGGCGCGGGGTTCACCTGGCCCTCCCAGCGCAAGCCATAGTTGATCTGGAACCGCGGGTTGATCTTCCACTGGTCTTGCGCGAAGAATGCGATCTGATGCATGTGATAATCGGCCAACAGGTTGCCGATATTCAAGCGGTATTGCACATTGGGATCGTCGAAGCGATTCTGCCCCGGCGCGACGCTCATGGCCTTCAACACCGTGGCCAGAGTGGACGTGGCGAACCCGAAGGAGCCGAACTGGTTGAACCCGAAGAACTGGAACGTCGTCAGGTAGCTGTAATCGCCGCCGAACTTCAGGGCGTGCGTGCCGTGAATCACGCTGAAGCCGTCGCTGATCTGGTAGCGCGTGTCGTCCTGCACAGTGGGCAGGAAGTTGCGCGCGCCGAAGCTGCCAACAACGTTACCTACGTTGGGCACGGCGGAGTTCGTCGTGCGCGGGCGCAACTCGTGCGTGCCGGAAAAGCGCAGGTCATTGGCGATGGAGGGGCTCAGGATGGCTGTATACTGCGCGGTGCCGGTAAAGGTGCGGTCCTGTTCCGAGCCGGTGCCGCTAATAGCGCGGTTATCGATCACCGGCAGGGGCGCGCCAGTGGTGATGGCGTTGCCCGCGGTTGCGTCGCTGAAATTGAACCGAGCCGTGATGCGGCTGCCATTCGCCAGTTGGTAATCCATGCGGCCGGTAGTCGCGGTGGCGTCGTTGGTGGACTCGACGGGACCTTGGAGGCTTTGATAAAAACTAAGCGCTTCCTGAGTCTGCGGTGTGGACGCAGCGCCGGCGATGGGTCCAAAGAATACCTGGCGCGGAACCTTGGAAAGTTGGCGCTCCGCCGCGGCAAACCAGAACAGCTTGTCTTTCTTGATTGTGCCGCCCGCGCCTCCGCCGAATTGTTGCAGCCTCTCGCGCGTCTCTCCCACAGTTGGGGCGTTGGGCGTCGCCCGAATGGTGGCGACGAACGGGCTCTCCACGGCTGTCGGCTGCGGACGCATCTGGTAGAACGCCTCGCCGTGAAGGCTGTTCGTGCCGGATTTGGAGATCGCGTTCAAGATGCCGCCGGTGGAACGCCCGTACTCCGCCGCGTATCCGGTAGTAATGGCCTGAAACTCCTCGATGGACGTCTGGGGAATGGTAGGTATGAAGTTCGAACGCTCTCCGCCGCGCGTGCCGCCGAAGAACGGATTGTTGTAATCTGCGCCATCCACCATCACATTGCCGTTAACGCCGCGCTGGCCGGCGAATGAAATCGAGCCGCGCTGCGCGTCGATCTGCACGGTTGGCGTGAGCGCCGCAAAATCGGTGAAGCGGCGGCCGTTGATGGGCAGGTTCTCGATGGCTTGCGTGTTGATGATCGACGTGGGAGCCGGCAGGTCCGCGGAAGTGGCCACGGCCGTCACCTCGATGGTCTGGCTGGTGGCACCCACTTGCAGCAGCACCGGCAACTCGAGAGCCGATCCAACGTTCAACACCACGCCTTGCATCTTCGCCGGCGCGAATCCCTGAGCTTCCACAGTGACGTCGTACTGGCCCGGATCGAGCAGCACGGCGCGAAATTCGCCGGCCCCGCCGGTTTTGACTTCGCGCACCGCGCCCGTACCGGTGTTCTTGATTGTGACCTTGGCTCCAGGCACGACGGCCTGGTTCGGGTCGTACACGGTTCCCGCGATCTGGCCCTTGTTGGCATCGGACTGTGCCCACAGACCGAATGAAAACAACAATCCTGTTAACAAACACACACAACGTTGCATGATCGGAACCCCCTGGATTGATCTCTAATCCATCTATCATAAGCTGAGGCGCTGCTTTCGGCAAGGGGAAAAAAAGCGGCACAGGCATTCGTGCCGGTGTTGGGTCGATGGGCGCTGTCTGCGCGAACAGATCTTTGTTTCTTTTTGCGGAGCGAGGACCTTTATCGCCCGAGCCATCGTGGTTGCGTTTGGTTGAAGACGCTCTCCTTTACGTTTCGGGCTTACAAATTCCGTGTCCCCTCATTTACGAGTCTGTGTTAACATGTATACACATGAGCACAACATCGGAAACCCTCTCGATCCGGCTCGATCCTGAGGTGAAGAGACGCCTGCAAATCCTCGCGCACCGCTCCAAACGCTCGAAGTCGTTCCTGGCGGCGGAAGCGATAACCGCCTATGTCGAGGCTGAAGACTGGCAACTTGAAGAAATCGACGAAGGGTTGAAAGAGCTAAATCGCGGTGACATTGTAGGTCACGAAAAGGTATCCAAGTGGCTACTTTCGTGGGGTCGAGGCCGTGAAGGCAAAGCTCCGCGATGAAGGTCGCCTGGTCTCGGCGTGCCGTCAACCACCTGACGGCAGTTCGCGACTACATCGCTAGAGAGAATCCCGAGGCTGCCCGGCAAATCGCGGCCCGCATCCTGGAAAACGTTGATCGCCTGGTGGAGCACCCCTACCTTGGCCGACCGGGTCGGATTGTCGGCACTCGAGAGCTCGTTATCCCCTCCACACCATTCATCATTCCTTACCGGATAAAGGGCGAGCGGCTGCAACTGATTGGCGTCTTTCACGGCCGCCAGAAGTGGCCCGCGCGCTTCTAACAAAGACTCTTACGTTTCGGGGTCACCGCCGCGAGTCCCCGCGGGACGAGGCCGCCTGGAAAGGCGGCTGCAGCCCGGAAGGGCTGCCCCACATTGATTTTCATTACCTTGCCGCGGTGTGCGGCGGGCAACGAGAGACGAAAAACGAGAAACTAGAAACATGTGGCTTGTCTTTACCGCGCTTCGCCGACCTATCACGATTCTGGTGGCGGTCATCTCGGTCGCGCTCGGCGCGTTCCTCGCGATCCTGCGGATGAAGGCCGATATTTTTCCCAAGGTTGGCGCTCCGGCCATTTACGTCGCGCAACCTTACGGCGGCATGGATCCCGCGCAGATGGAAGGTTACTTGACTTACTACTACGAGTATCACTTCCTTTACATCACCGGCATCGAGCACGTGGAGTCGAAGAACATACAAGGGGCGGCGCTGATGAAGCTGGTCTTCCATCCGGAAACCGACATGAGCCAGGCCATGGCCGAAGTGGTCGGTTACGTGAATCGCGCGCGAGCGTTCATGCCTCCAGGCGCGGTTCCGCCATTCATCACACGATTCGACGCAGGCAGCGTTGCGATCGCGCAACTGGTCTTCACCAGTCCGACTCTGAGCCCCGGGGAAATGCAGGACATCGCGCTGAACCGGGTCCGCCCGATCTTCGCCACGCTGCCGGGCGTATCCGCGCCGCCGCCTTTCGGAGGAAATCAGCGCACCATCGTGATCCGCGTGGACCCGGACCGCATTCGCGACTACCGCATTTCGCCCGGCGAAGTGATCTCGGCCGTGAATCGGGCCAGCACGGTGCTGCCTTCCGGCAACGTGCGCACAGGCGATTTCAACCGCATCGCCACCACCAACGCCGCGCTCGGGCCCAACATCGCCGAGTTGCTTAAGACACCTCTGCGCATGGGCTCCGGGCCGACAGTGTACCTGGGCGACGTGGGGACCATTTCCGACAGCACCGACGTCGTGGTCGGCTATGCGCACGCCAATGGACGGCGCACGGTTTACATTCCCATCGCTAAGCGCGCCGACGCCTCCACGCTGGACGTGATTCGCAAAGTTCGCGAGGCTCTACCGCGCATGCGCGCCGTTGCGGGCGAAAACGTGAACATCGATGTGGTCTTCGATCAATCCGTCTACGTCGTCAACGCGCTCAAGGGACTCATCACCGAAGGCCTGCTGGGCGCTTGCCTCACTGGCCTGATGGTGCTGCTGTTCCTGCGGGACTGGCGTAGCGCTCTGATTGTGGTCGCCACGATTCCCTTCGCGCTGCTCGGCGCAGTGGTCGGCCTGTGGGCCGTTGGACAGACTATCAACATGATGACGCTCGGCGGCCTGGCGCTGGCCGTGGGAGTGCTGGTAGACGAAGCCACCGTCGCGATTGAAAGCATCCATACGCAGCGCGCCGGGGCGGCTTCCAACGCGCACGCCGTGGTGGATGCTTCGCACAAGACCGCCGTCCCGCGCCTGCTCGCGATGCTCTGTGTTCTCTCCGTATTTTTGCCGTCGTTCTTCATGGCTGGTGTCGCGCGGCAGTTGTTCGTTCCGCTTTCCCTCGCCGTCGGCTTTGCGATGCTGGCCTCGTATCTGCTGTCGAGCACTCTGGTTCCGGTTCTCTCGACATGGATGCTGCGCGAGCACCGTGCTTCGGGCCGTCCGGGGCTGTTCGACAAAATGCGCTCTTTGTACCGCGACTATTTGGGCTTGGTGATTCGCTTCCGCTGGCCGTTGGTCGCGGTTTATCTGGCGGCCGCCGCTGTGTTGATCGTTTTGCTTTATCCCAGACTCGGCACCGAGGTTTTCCCCACCATCGAAACGGGCCAGATCCAGGTTCGTCTCCGCGCGCCTACCGGAACGCGCCTGGAGCGAACCGAATTGATCGCGATGAAGGCGGTAGACATCATCAACAATGAAGTCGGTCCGGAGAACGTCCAAATCACGACCGGATTCATCGGCGTGCAGCCGCCCAGCTATCCGGTGAACACCATCTACCTGTTTACGAGCGGGCAGCAGGAAGCGGTTATGACGATCGCGGTCAAGCCCGGCGGACGGCTGCATGGCGAGGCGCTGAAAGAGGACTTGCGCGCAAAGTTGAAGGCAGCCCTCCCGGGGACATCCTTCTCGTTTGAAGCTCCGGACATCATCAGCCAAGTGATGAGCTTCGGTTCGCCTACGCCCGTGGAGGTTGCGGTGCAAAGCCCGAATCTCGATCTCAGCCGGCGATTCGCCACGAAAGTGTACGCCGAGGTTGCAAAACTCAGCGACCTGCGCGACCTGCAGTACGCGCAGCCAGCGGATTATCCGACGTTGCAGATCAACATCGATCGGGAGCGCGCCGGGCAATTCGGACTCGCGGCCGCGGACGTGGGCAGGTCGCTGGTAGCCGCCACTTCGTCGAGCCGCTTCACCGATCTCAACTTCTGGCGCGATCCGCGCAGCGGCAACGGCTTCCAGATCCAGGTGGAGATTCCGCAATACCGGATGGCTTCGATCGAGGATGTGCAGAACCTGCCGCTGATGAAGTCGGCGGATTATGCCGATGGAGTGGCTCATCCGCTGGTTTCCGACGTCGCGACAGTGGAATATGGAAGAACCATGGGCGAGATCGACCGCTACAACATGCAGCGCGTGATCAGCATGACCGCCAACATTCATGGCAAACCGCTGGGCGACGTCGTTCCGGAGATTCAGGGCGCCATCGCGCGCGCCGGGAAACCGCCAGCGGGAGTGACGGTGGCGGTGCGCGGCCAGGTGCCGTCATTTGAGGAGACGCTGCTGGGGCTGCGAAACGGATTGCTGCTGGCCGTCGCCGTGATCTTCCTGTTGCTCGCCGCCAACTTCCAATCTTTCCGGCTCTCGATAGCCGTGATCTCGACGATTCCGGCGGTTCTGTGCGGCGTGCTGCTGATGCTGCTGGTCACGGGCACCACGCTGAACATTCAGTCGTTCATGGGCGCGATTATGGCCATCGGAATTTCGGTGGCGAATGCGATTCTGTTGGTGACATTCGCGGAAAGCGCGCGGCACGAAGGCGCGCACGCGCGCCAGTCCGCCGTGGAAGGCGCGGCCGGCCGGTTGCGGGCGGTGCTGATGACGGCCACGGCGATGATCGCGGGCATGATTCCGATGGCTATCGCGACGGGCGAGCGCGCGCAGGCGGCTCCGCTCGGCCGGGCGGTGATTGGCGGCCTGATCGTGGCGACAATCGCGACGTTAACCGTGTTGCCGGCGGTGTATGCCATACTGCAAGCGCGCGCGAGCACGGTTTCGGCTTCGCTGGATCCGCAGGATCCGGACAGCCGGTATTATGAAAGGTGACAGTGAGAGCATCCACATGAGACGGAAAACAGATCGAGCCGCTACGGGGGAACGCCGCCTCTCCAAGCAAAAGCTGAATGAGCGCGAATTCTGGTCGATCGGCGCCGATACTCCAGTGAGCGACGAGGTGCTGGATGTGGCGGCGAGCGCCGTTTCCGAGGAACGGGAAGAACGGGAGGCCGGGCTTTTGGGACGCTAGGAGGTTGCTGAAAATCTCAGGCTGAATAGGCTGCTGAAGACGTCTCTGCTCTCGTGCTTCAAGCCCACAGGCTGAAGCCTGTGCCACCCAGGTTCAGCTAGTTACGAGTGCCAGGTGGCACAGCGCGCCTTCGCCTCAACTTTGGATAGAGGTTGGTGACCAGTTGTGGAGCACGCACTCTTGCGTGCCATGTCGACATTCGTGTCGACACCTGAGTTGGGTGAGAATTACGCGTTCACACGAGTGTGAACGCTGCACGCACGAGTGCGCGCGCCACGTCAAATCGTCGCAGCGCGCAAAGAAACGAAGATTTAGTAGTAGAGTACAGGCTTTCAGCCTGTGAGGACTTTTTCAGCAGCCCTCGAAATAGTCTGTGCCACGCGGCTACGGAAGCAGGCGCTCGACGATCACTACGTCGCGCCATTCGCCATCCAGTTTGGCGTGCCGCCGGTAGGCTCCCACTTCGCGGAATCCTAATTCGCGGACCAGGCTGCGGCTCGCGACGTTCTCCGGAAAAATGCGCGAGAGCAGTTTCCAGAAACCGGCGCGCGCGGCGGCGTCGATCAGCGCCTGGAGCGCAATACGGCCCGCTCCCCGGCGGCGGTGCGATCGAGCAACGTATACGGAGGTTTCGGCGATCCCCGCATAGCATTCCCGGTTGCGATAGGAAGATGTGGAAGCGAACGCAATTACTTGCCGATCGTCTTCTACCACCACGACGGGATGAACGCCATCGAACCACGCCCGGATATCTTCCACGGAGCGCAGGCGCGTCTCAAACGTACCTACGCGGTCCTCAATGCCTTCGTTGTAAATGCGTGCGATGACTTCCGCATCGGCGGGCGTTGCGGCTCTTGCGACCACGCCGCGCCCTTAGCGGCGGCTGGCCGGCGGCACGATCCCGTTCATGCGCGCATAGACAACCGCCTGGCCGTAGTGATCGAAGGTATGCCACGTTATCTCGGAAATGATCGCCATGCGCGGCGACTTGCCGGACCCGAACGGCGATTGCATCATTTCCAGCATGTTTTCCGCGGTCAGCGCCGCCGCGGCCTGGTGCGCATACACGAAGGAATCCTTCAGATACGTCACGACCGCGTCTTTACCCTTGATGGATGCGGGGCCGTTCTCGCTTGGGCCGATCTCGCTGGGGTTCTTTTCGCCGAGCGCGGCCGACGCGACCATGAAATTCACGGCCGCGATGTGCGTCATTTGCTGCGAAAACGTGCGGACGCCCTCGAACTCGCCGGCGCTGGGCGCGAAGCCATATTTCTCCGCGGGAATGGCCTCCGCGAGTGAGACCACCTCGCGCTCGGCCAGTCTGATCTGGTTGTCCACAATCTTGCCGATACTGGGCGTTGGCGCGTCAGCAGCGATGGCGGCAATCGCCGCGGCGGCAAATCCTAACAGGATCGTTCTCATCAAACCCTCCACTTTTGACATTATACTTTCAGTAGGCTCTAAAAGGCTGGGATATGTGTCTTTCGGTCTAATTTGGATATGAGAACTCTTTGGCAGGATCTGCGTTATGCGTTGCGGCTGCTTGGCCGCGCGCCCGGATTTACCAGCGTCGCCGTGCTTTCGCTCGCGCTCGGCATCGGGGCCAACGCTGCGATTTTTGCGTTCGTGGATGCGATTCTGCTGAAGAGTCTGCCGGTCGCGGAGCCCGGGCGCCTGGTGCTGGTCCGCGCAAGGCATGCGGTTCATGGACTGAATACGTCCTTCGGGTATCCGTTCTTCCGCGAACTCGAGCGCCGCAACGATGTTTTCTCGGGCATGGCGGCGCACTTCCAGGTGCCCGTCAACCTGGCTAGCGATAACAGCACGGTGCGTCAAAAAGGCGAGCTGGTCAACGGAGGATTCTTCCGCACTCTCGGCGTCCGGCCCGCGCTGGGACGGCTTCTGGCGCCGGAAGACGACGGCGCCGAGGGCGCGCACCCGGTGTGCGTGATCAGCTATCGGCTCTGGCAGTCGCGGTTTGGCGGCGACCCCAAAATCCTCGAAAAGGCAATTTCACTCAACACGCAGCCGTTCCAGATTGTGGGCGTCACGGAGCCCGGTTTCCACGGCGCGGAGTTGCAGGGCAGCTACGACCTCCAGATTCCCATGTCGATGACCAAGCCATTCATGGGCATGGAGCGCGACGGGAAGGGTTGGAGCTGGCTCCAAATCATGGGCCGTCTGAAGCCGGGCGTATCGATGCAGCGCGCGCAGGCCAGCATCGACAGTCTGGCGCGGAGTTTGGATAGCGGCGGCCCGCAATTTGCCGCTTACTTTTTGGCGGACGGACGCCAGGGTTTCGGCGGCGTGCGCAAGCAATTTCAGAATCCCGTGATCATCTTGATGGCTCTGAGCGGCTTGGTGCTGCTGATCGCTTGCGCGAACCTGGCGAATCTTCTGGTGGCCAAGGCTGCCGAGCGGCGGCGCGAAATCGCGATCCGGCTGTCGTTGGGCGGAACGCGCGCGCGGTTGATCCGGCAGTTGCTTGCGGAAAGCCTCCTTCTGGCCAGCTTGGGCGGCGTTTGCGGATTGCTGCTGGCTGCCGTGCTCGATCGGACGCTGGCGGCGATGCTCTCGGGCGCGAGCTCGACGATCGTGGTGCGGCCGAATCTCGCTGTCATCGCGTTTACGCTCGGTCTTTCGGTCGTGACGGCTATCTTGTTCGGCCTGGCTCCGGCTCTGGAGGCAACGCGTCCCGAACTGCTACCCGCTTTGAAAGAAGCGCCGCGCTCGAGCAGCGGACTGGGCCGCACTTGGCTGCGGCGTGGCTTGATCGCCGTGCAGATTACCATTTGCCTGGTTCTGGTTTTTGGCGCGGGACTTTTCGCGCGTACGCTGCGCAGTCTCCAGACCGTGGATCTTGGTTTCCGCACGGAGCGGATCGTGCTGCTTAGCATGAATCCTGGTCAGAGCGGCTACGACAGCGTCCGGTCGGATGCGTTCTTCGCCGAATTGTTGCGCCGGACTCGCGAAACTTCGGGAGTAGAGCGCGCTGCGCTGGCGAACATTAGCGTGCTTTCAAATGGCATGTTCGCCGCGATGGTCCGCGTGCCGGGATACACGCCGCGGGGCGGTGTGGAGCCGAACAATACCTTCAACACCGTCAGCGACGGTTATTTTCAAACGCTCGAGACTCCGATCCTGAGGGGGCGCGATTTCAACGGCCACGACACGAAAGCATCTCCGCTGGTCGCGATTGTGAACGAGCGGTTCGTGGAATATTACTGGCCTGGACAAGATCCCATCGGGCGGCACATCAAGGCCCTGGGAAAGGATGTCGAGATCGTCGGCTTGGTGAAGACGGCCAAGTATCAGACGGTCCGCGAAGATCCGCAGATCACCATCTATCTGCCGCTCACGCAACGCCCGGCCGGTCAGTTTACGCTGATGGTGCGCACTTCGATTGAGCCGGCGGCGATCATCGCGCGCGTACGCGAGCAGGTGCGCGCCATCGCCCCGAAACTTCCGGTCTACAACGTCACTACACTCAGCCAGCAAATGAAGGAACAGCTATCGAGCGAACGCGTTCTGAGCCTGCTTTCGATACTGTTTGGCGCGCTTGCGATGCTGGTGGCGGGCGCGGGACTGTACGGAGTGATCGCCTATGCCGTGGTCCGGCGCACGCGCGAAATCGGCGTTCGCATGGCGATTGGCGCGCGCGGCCTGGACGTGATCCGTCTGTTTGTCGGGGAAATTGTTCTGTTGGCTGCGATCGGGATCGCGATCGGCGCTCCTCTGGCGCTGGCATGCGCGCGGCTGTTGCAGAGCAGCTTGTACGGCGTCAAGCATAACGATGCTTTCACGCTGGCGGCTGCGGACATCATTCTGCTTGGCGTGGCGTTTGTTGCGGCGTTGCTGCCGGCTCGGAAGGCGGCGCGGATCGATCCGGCAGTGGCGTTGCGGTATGAATGAACGCCGAAGAAGTGTTGCGCGGTTGGCTTCGCCGGCGGCGGGAGAAGAGGAAGACGTCACGTGGTCCAAAGCTCAATCCGGATGAGGTCAGGTATGATAAGAGCAACCCCTGGTATTCCATGGGACACCGCTCAATCATCGCAGTTTTGGCAGCGTTAACAGCCGGTTGCGCGATCGCCGCGCCAGTCGACTTCGACCGCGACATTCGGCCTATTTTCTCCGACCGCTGTTTTGCCTGTCACGGCCCGGCCGAAAAGCACCGAATGGCGAATCTTCGCCTGGATTTGAAAGATGGCGGAGTCTACCGCGTAACAACCACCGGCAATGCGTCCGCGAGCCGCCTCTACCAACGCGTCTCCGCCGCAACAGGCGGAATGCCTCCGGTGACCGCCGGGCCGCATCTGACCGACCAACAGGTTCAACTCATCAAGCGCTGGATCGACGAAGGCGCTAAATGGGAAATGCACTGGGCCTACGTCGCGCCGAAGCGCACGCCGCCGCCCGAAGTCAAGAGCAAAAAGTGGCCTCGTAACACAATCGATAACTTCGTACTCGCGCGTCTCGAACGCGAAGGACTGAAGCCGTCGCCCGAAGCGGACAAAGCCACGCTGTTGCGCCGCCTGTCGTTCGATCTCACGGGACTCCCGCCCACTCCGGCAGAACTCAACGCTTTTCTCGCGGACCGCTCGCCGGACGCTTACGAAAAACAGGTGGATCGCCTGCTCGACTCCCCGCGCTACGGCGAACGCATGACCATGCAGTGGCTCGATCTCGCGCGCTATGCCGACACGCATGGCTACCACATCGACAGCCATCGCGATATGTGGCGTTGGCGGGACTGGGTGATCGGCGCATTCAATCGCAACATGCCGTATAGCGAGTTCATCATCGAGCAACTCGCCGCCGATCTGTTGCCCAACGCTACTCTCGAACAGAAAATCGCGACCGGCTTCAATCGCAACCACATGATCAATTTCGAGGGCGGCGCGATTCCCGAGGAATATCAGAACGAATACGTCGTCGATCGCGTGGAGACCACCGCGGTCGCATTCCTGGGCATGACCATGGGCTGCGCCCGCTGCCACGATCACAAGTACGACCCGATTTCGCAGCGAGACTTCTACCGCTTTTACGCTTTCTTCAATACCATTCCCGAGAAGGGGCTGGACGGCAGAAAAGGAAACGCGGCGCCGATGCTCGAAATTCCGACTCCGGAACAGGCCCGCGATCAGGAGCGAGTAACCGCGGAACTGGCAACCACCGAGCGCGCGCTGGCAGATCCGGCTGGCGCGAAGCTTCAATCGGATTGGGCCGAGACCGCGCTTTGCTTCATGACCCCCGCGCCCGACACCGGACTGCTGATCCACCGCGAACTCGAGGGCAGCGTCGCGGGCATGGTCAACAAGGCGACCGAGTTCACCGGCGAAAGCGAAGTCGACTTCGGAATCGCCAACGGTTTGGATACTGACAAGCCGTTCTCCCTGGCGGTCTGGGTCCGGAGCAACAGCATTCTTCCCATGGATGTGCTGCACAAGATCGCCGACGCGCGGACGCGCCAAGGTTTCGAGCTTGCGTTCGGCGAAGCCATCCCGATCGGCGATCTCCGGCGCGGCGCGCAACTGTCGTTCCGGCTGAGTCACATCGCGCCGGACGACGCCCTCGAAATTCGCACCAAGGAACACTATCCGCAAACCTCCAAGGAAGAAGGCGTTCCCAAGCCGTGGTATCACGTCGGCATCACTTACGACGGATCGGGCAAAGCGGCGGGTCTCAAGCTGTGGATCAACGGCAACCTTGTGGACACCGAAGTGATCAAAGATCACCTCACCGGCTCGACTCGAAACTCCGGCTCGCTCGCCACGGGCAATGCCGCGTTTGGCAAAGGGTATAAAGGCCAGCTCGACGATCTGCGCGTATACGGCCGGGCGTTGGAGCCTGTCGAGATGTATCGGCTCGCGGTCGACGAGCCTGCTCGCGCAACCTTGCTCGCCGCCGAACAAAAGCGTACTAGAGATCAAAAGGACCGCCTGCGCGACTATTTCCTCACTTTTGCGGCTCCGGTTAATGACCGCACGCTGTATGCGGACCTCAAGCGGCTCAAAGCGGAAAAGCAATCCTTGCAGGAAACGATTCCGACGTCGATGGTGATGGCCGACTCGGCGAAGCCACGCGACACCGTGATACTTGGCCGCGGCGACTATCGCAACCGCGGTGAAAAGGTGACGCCGGGCGTTCCCGCCATCCTGCCACCGTTGCCGAAGGGCGCTCCGCTGAACCGCCTGACGCTTGCGGAATGGCTCGTGGATCCCGCGCATCCGCTCACAGCTCGCGTGGCCGTGAATCATTTCTGGCAAATGTACTTTGGGCTCGGATTGGTGAAGACCGCCGAAGATTTCGGTTCGCAGGGCGAGCCGCCGGTGCATCCCGAACTGCTCGACTGGCTCGCGACGGAATTCATTCGCACCGGCTGGGACGTCAAGGCGATGCAAAAGCTGATCGTGATGTCGGCGACATATCGGCAGGCGTCGCGCGTCACGCCGGAGCTGCGCGAAAAAGATCCCGAGAACCGGTTGTACGCGCGCGGGCCGCGCTTCCGTCTTCCGGCTGAGATGATCCGCGACAACGCGCTCGCCGTCGCCGGTTTGTTGAAGGAACACGTCGGCGGTCCTTCAGTTTATCCATACCAATCGCCGGGGCTGTGGGAAGAAACCTCGTACGGCGACGTTTATTCCGCGCAAAGTTATCCGCCGATTTCGCCCGACGGCCTCTACCGGCGCAGCATGTATAGCTTCTGGAAGCGAACCAGCCCGCCGCCGTCGCTGATCGCGTTCGACGCGCCGGATCGCGAGAAGTGCACGGCGCGCCGCTCGGTGACCAATACGCCGCTGCAAGCGCTGGTTCTGATGAACGATCCCACTTATCTCGAAGCGGCCCGCGCGTTGGCGCAGCGGATGGATAGCGAGGCGGGCGCCGACTCGAATAAGCGCATCGCATTCGCGTTTCGGCTGGCAACAGGCCGCGCGCCAACTTCGGCGGAACTTCACATTCTTCGCGACCTGGCCCAGTCGCAGACGGGCAAGCCCGCGGACCGCTGGACCATCGTCGCCAGCACCATCCTCAACCTGGATGAAACGATTACCAAGGAATAAAGCGATGGACTCCGCACAATACGCCGAACGCCTCGCGATGACGCGCCGTCATTTCTTCTCGCGCACCAGCACCGGCATCGGCGCGGCCGCATTGGCCAGCCTGTTCAGCCAGGACTCGCTCGTTGCCGCAACCGGTGGCCTGGCGGGGCTTCCGCACTTCCCGCCCAAAGCCAAGCGCGTCATTTATCTGCATCAATCCGGCGCGCCTTCGCAGATCGATCTGTTCGATTACAAGCCGCAGCTCAACAAAGAGCATGGCAAGGAGCTGCCGAATTCGGTGCGCAACGGCCAGCGCATCACCGGTATGACGTCCGGCCAGAGCGCCTTTCCGGTGGTCAGTTCTCTGTTCAAGTTCAGCCAGCATGGGCAGAACGGAACGTGGCTCAGCGAGTTGATCCCGCACCACGGCCAGATCGTCGACGACATCGCCATCATCAAGACCATGAACACGGAGGCGATCAACCACGATCCCGCGATCACGTTCATCCAGACCGGCAGCCAGCAGCCGGGACGTCCCAGCATGGGCGCGTGGGTCAGCTATGGACTGGGCAGCGAGAACCAGAATCTGCCGGCCTTCGTCGTGTTGATTTCGCAATCCAGCGCCATCAACGTGGATCAGCCGCTGTTCTCGCGCTTGTGGGGCAACGGTTTTCTCCCGTCGAATTACCAGGGCGTGAACTTTCGTGCCAGCGGCGATCCGGTGCTGTATCTCTCCGACCCGCCCGGAATCGATAAAGGCACTCGCCGCCGGATGCTCGATTCGCTTGCGAAGTTGAATTCGCTGGCATCGAAAGCTTACGGCGATCCTGAGATCGAGACGCGCATCGCGCAGTACGAGATGGCGTATCGTATGCAGACGTCGGTGCCCGAGCTGATGGATTTGTCCAAAGAGCCCGCGCACGTTTTTGAGATGTACGGTCCGGATTCGCGCAAGCCCGGGACGTACGCCGCCAATTGTCTGCTCGCGTGCCGGCTGGCCGAGCGCGGCGTGCGCTTCATCCAGCTATATAAACGCGGCTGGGATCAGCACAACGATTTGCCGCGCGATCTGGCGTTGCAGTGCCAGAGCACGGATCAGCCCTCGGCTGCCTTGATTCAGGATCTGAAGCAGCGAGGCCTGCTGGACGACACGCTGGTGCTGTGGGGCGGGGAATTCGGCCGCACGGTGTACTGCCAGGGCAAGCTGACGGAAACCAATTACGGGCGCGATCATCATCCGCGTTGCTTCGCGGTGTGGCTGGCCGGCGGCGGAATCAAGCCCGGCATTTCGATCGGCGAGACCGACGACTATTGCTACAACGTCGTTTCCGACCCGGTGCACGTATTCGACTTGCAAGCGACCGTGCTCCAGTGCCTGGGGATCGACCACAAACGCCTCACGTACAAATTCCAAGGGCGCCACTTCCGGTTGACGGACATCGCCGGGGAAGTAGTCAAGAAGGTCCTCGCATAGCAGTTCCTTCGCGCGTCCACCATGCGCCGGTAGATGACACCAGTAGGGAATTGGTAATTGCGGTAGCATCGCTGTTGGTCTTGTAACCTGTGCCCGTGAAGAAACCATCGCTCGGCGCCCTGCTTCTGGCCATGATTCCCTTCGCCGCCATGTGTTTCTCCGTCGCGCTTTGGGATCGCGTTTATCCCATGATCCTCGGCATCCCGTTCAATCTCTTCTGGCTGATTTCTTGGATGGTGCTCAGCAGCTTGTGCATGTGGGCCGCATACCGGTTCGAAACCAATCGCGATAAGAAGAACGGCGGAGCCCAGTGAGTCCCAGCTCCGTTGCCCTGACGACGATCCTCGCCATCGTCGCGCTGGGTAGCACCATCGGCTTCCTGGCCGGCGTCCACCGGAAGATGGACCTGGAACAGTGGACGGTTGGCGGCCGCGGCTTCGGCGCCGTGCTGATGTACCTGCTGATGGCCGGCGAAGTCTACACCACGTTCTCTTTTCTGGGGGCCAGCGGCTGGGCCTATTCGCGTGGCGGCCCAACTCTGTACATCCTGGCTTACATCACTCTGGGTTACGTTGTCTCATTTTTCATCCTGCCGCAGATCTGGGAGGTGGGCCGGAAATACGGGATGCAGACGCAATCCGACTTCTTCAGCATGCGCTACGGCAACAAGTATCTGGCAGCATTTGTATGCGTGGTTGGTGTCGCGGTCCTTATCCCATACTTGCAGCTCCAGCTCACGGGACTGGGGATTATCGTCTCCGTTGCCAGCTTCGATAGCATCGGCCGCACTCCTGCCATGGTGATCTCGGTCGCCCTGCTGGCGGCATTTGTGTTTGCCAGCGGCGTGCGCGCAGTGGCCTGGGTCAGCGTCCTCAAGGATGTGTTGATGGTCGTAGCGGCGCTTTCTATCGGCATCGGCATACCGTATATTCACTACGGAGGCATCGGCCCCATGTTTACCGCTTTGGCGCAGGCTCACCCAGCGCACCTGACCATGCCGGGCTCCACCCCAAATCTCGGCCACACCTGGTACATCTCCACGGTTCTTCTGACGACACTGGGTTTCTACATGTGGCCACACTCGTTTGGGGCCGCCTTCACCGCCAAGAGCGGCGACACGTTGCGCCGCAACGCCGTGGTGATGCCCTTGTACACCATTACACTCGGCTTTATTTTTTTCGCCGGCTTCACCGCGTTCTTGGTCGTGCCCGGCCTATCCAATGGGGACCTCGCGCTTTTAACGATCGTCCGCAAGAGCTTCCCCGCCTGGTTCCTGGGCGTGGTCGGCGGCGCCGGCGCCCTCACCGCCATGGTGCCGGCTTCCATTTTCATTCTCACCGCCGCCAGTCTATTCGCCAAGAATCTCTATCGGCCCATGTTCGCACCCTCGATGACCGACGATCAGGTTGCCAAACTGGCGCGCGCAGCAGTCATCGTGTTCAGCCTCATCAGCCTGTACTTCGCTATTTACAGCTCCAGGACGCTGGTATCGCTTCTGCTGCTCGGCTATGCCGGCGTTACGCAATTTTTCCCCGGCGTGATTCTGGGACTCTACTGGAAACGCGTCAGCATGCCGGGAGTGTTCGCCGGCATGATTGCCGGAGTTGCCACGGTCGCCTTCCTCATCCTCAGCCACCGGGATCCTTTCCATGGCTGGAACGCGGGCTTCGTGGCGCTTTGTATCAACTTTCTGATTACGGTGTTCCTGAGCCTGGCCCCGCCGAGGATCGAGAAGCTATCTAGGTAGCGGGGGCGCGCTACCATTGTGTTCGTATGCGACTGCTCACAACATCGATTCGATTGCTACTCTTTGCGCTGGCGGGCATCTCCGCCGCTGCCGCTCAACCTGCGGTCCGCGCCGCCTTGCGGCCGGAAAATGAGCGCAAGCCCGCGCCTGCGTTTGCGCTGAAAGACAGCTCCGGCAAAACAATCGAGCTGCAGCAATACCGCGGCAAAGTGGTCCTGCTGGATTTCTGGGCTACGTGGTGCACGGGATGCAAGCAGGAGATCCCGTGGTTTTCCGAGTTCCAGAAAACCTACGGCGCAGGGGGCCTGGCCGTTGTAGGCGTTTCAATGGACGACGGTTGGGATGTCGTGAGGAAGTACCTGGCGGAGCACCAGGTACCCTATCAAGTCTTGCTCGGCGACGATAAGACGGCGCAGCGCTACGGAATCCAGAACATGCCCGACACGTTCCTGATCGACCAGGAGGGAAGAGTCGCAGCAGCTTATCTGGCCGGGCTGGTGGACCGCAACAACATCGATGCCAATATCAAAGCGCTCCTGTCGAAGCGCTAGCGGGCCGCACCAGTCACCATCCGCTCTTCGTCATCCGCTCCAGAATCTCCGCGGTGTATCCATCCATGTGAGCCGGCTTTCTCCGCAACGGCGCGGGAATGATCGCTGCCAGCCGCGCAGCCTGTTCCCGTCCGATCTCGGAAGCGGGCACGTGATAGTAGAACTCCGAAGCTGCTTGCGCTCCGTAGATCCCGGGGCCCCATTCGATCACGTTCAGGTACAGCTCCAGGATGCGGTCCTTGGTCAGAAGCGCTTCGGCTATCGGGACCAGCGTGAATTCCACGCCCTTCCGAATCAAAGAGCGCTGCGTAGTGAGAAACAGATTCTTCACCAACTGCTGCGTGATGGTGGAACCGCCGCGGCCGAGCTTGTGGCGCTGCATGTCCTGTTCCAACACCTTTTGCATCTCCACCCAATCGAAACCGTGATGTTGCAGGAACCTGCCGTCCTCTGCGGCGACCACGGCGTGCCGCAGATTAGGCGAGATGCGCGCCAGTGGAACAAAATCGTAACGCTTGTGATACGGCTTGTGATTCACCAGGGCCTCGACTCGGCGTTGGATCTGCACCGCAGTCGTGAGCGGATTGATCCAGCGCAGAGCCAGCACGCACAACGCGCAGAATGCATACAGCGCAACAACCAGCAAAAGACCGGCCACGACGATCCTGCGCACCCATCTTCGCAACCAGTTCTTTTCAGCCGTGGCACACCTTCTTGCCGGCTTCGATCACTCTAAGAATCGCATCCACATCGAATACGCTGCCGCCCCACGTGCCTCCGCTCAAGTCCTGAAGAGCGGCCCAGAGTCGCGTATCGGCGGGCAACGCGGGATCGGGAGCGAGATCTGGCCGCATGGGCCGCGCCGCCAACAGCCTGTCGCCACCCGCGCGGCCGTCTTCTTGCGTGATCAGGTTGACGCTGCCTTCAAGCCGCTTGCGGTCCACGACGATCTCGATAAGATCGCCGTCCAGCAGCTTGCCGATCGGCCCGCCCGCCAGGGCTTCCGGCGATACGTGGCCGATGCACGCGCCCGTGGAGACGCCGCTGAAGCGCGCATCGGTGAGCAGCGCGACGTGCTTTCCGAACTCCAGATGCTTGAGCGCGGCGGTGACCTGATAGATTTCTTCCATGCCCGAGCCCATCGGTCCGCGGCAAATGAGCACCAGCACATCGCCGGGCTTCACCCGTCCCTGTTTGACAGCTGCGATGGTGGCCGTCTCGGTGAGAAAGACGCGCGCGGGTCCGACTTTGCGATACACACCATCGGCATCGACAACGCTCGGATCGATCGCCGTGCTCTTGATCACCGAGCCCAGCGGTGCCAGGTTGCCGTGCGGAAACGAGACCGTGGAGGTCAGCCCGCGCCGCTCGGCCGATTCGGGATCGAAAACCACATCGTTCGGGTCGACGCCATCGCGCTCTTGTAGGAGCCTGCGCAGCCTGGCGCGGCGCTCGGAGCGTTCCCACCAATCCAGCATGCGGCCGAGCGTTTCGCCGGACACTGTCAACGCTTCGGTTTGAAGCAGACCAGCGCGCCGCAAATGCAGCATCACTTCGGGCACGCCCCCGGCCAGGAAAACCTGGACGGTGGGATGATTGCGCGGGCCGTTTGGCAACACGTCCACCAATCGTGGAACTTTGCGGTTCACTGTGGCCCAGTCTTCGGCCGTGGGACGCCGGAGTCCGCCGGCGTGCGCGATAGCCGAGAGGTGCAGGATCAGGTTCGTGGATCCTCCGAACGCCGCGTGCGTAGCCATTGCGTTCCAGATCGACTCTTCGGTAAGAACATCCTTCATTCGGATGCCGCGCGTTTCCAGCGCCAGCACCGCGCGGGCGGACCGCCGAGCCATGTCCAGCCAGATGGCGTGCCCGGAAGGCGCCAGCGCCGAATGCGTCAGCGACATCCCCAACGCTTCGCCGACCACCTGCGAAGTCGCGGCCGTGCCCAGGAACTGGCAACCGCCGCCCGGCGATGCGCACGCGCGGCATCCCATTTCGGCCGCATATTCGAGCGTGATCTGATGGTGCGCGAAGCGCGCTCCGATGCTCTGCACGCGCCCTGCATCTTCACCTTCTTCAGCCAGCAGCGTGACGCCGCCAGGAACGAGCACGCTGGCGAGATCCGATGTCCCAGCCAGCGCCATCATCATCGCGGGCAGGCCTTTGTCGCAAGTGGCCACGCCGATGACGCCGCGGCGCGTGGGCAGCGATCGAATGAGCCGGCGGAAGACGGACGCGGCGTCGTTGCGGTAGGGAAGGCTGTCGAACATTCCGGTGGTGCCCTGCGTGCGCCCGTCGCATGGATCGGTGCAGTAAGCGGCGAACGGAACGGCGCCGGCCGATTTCAATTCTTCCGCCGCCGCCTGCATAAGCAAGCCGACCTCCCAATGACCGGTGTGGTAGCCGAGTGCCACCGGCGTTCCGTCGGATGCTCGAATGCCGCCATGCGTGCTTAGGATGAGAATCTCTGGACCGCCGAGTTTGTTCGGGTCCCAGCCCATCCCGGTGTCTTGACCAAGTCCGAACAGATCGCCGGAGGGGCGATTGAGTAACATCTCCGCCGTCAGGGGCAGGGAACCGGCCGGACCTGGCGCGCGAGTGCGAATGTCGTAAAGCTGCGGATCGGCCGGATCCGCGAAGGGATTGAAATCCATATCTCTAGTTTCTCGTTTCTCGTTTCTAGTTTCTCGTTTCCGGATTCGCGAGAGGTTGGAAGTCACCACGAACGGCGACCAACGAGAAACGAGAAACTAGAAACGAGAAACCAGAAACAAGGATTGCTATCATCGAACTTCACACAATGACTACCGTCACTCATTTGGAATGCAGTGTCTGCGGCAAGAAGCGCGAGGCTGGGAAAATTCACAACTTGTGCGCATGCGGCGGACCGCTGCTGGTTTTATACGATCTGGGAAAAGCAAAGGCGACGTGGAGCCGCGAGGCGGTCGCCAAAGGTCCGTGCAGTATGTGGCGATATGCTCCCGTGCTGCCTGTGCGGGATGCGTCCCACATCGTTTCTCTCGGCGAAGGGATGACCCCGATCGCGCGAACCACACGGCTCGGCGGCCGGCTGGGCGCCAAAGATCTTTGGGTGAAGGACGAAGGGATCAATCCCACGGGCTCGTTCAAGGCGCGCGGTCTGGCCTGCGCCGTTTCGATGTGCGTCGAACTCGGCATTCGCAAGGTTGCCATCCCGTCTGCGGGCAACGCCGCGAGCGCGATGGCTGCTTATGCCGCGGCGGCGGGCATTGAAGCGTACATCTTCATGCCTCGCGACGTGCCGCAGTCGAATTACATCGAGTGCAAGGCGTTCGGGGCGAACGTGACGTTGGTCGACGGCCTGATCAGCGACTGCGGCAGAATGGTCGCCGAGCGCAAAGACGCCGAAGGCTGGTTCGACGTGAGTACGCTCAAGGAGCCGTATCGCATCGAGGGTAAGAAGACCATGGGCTACGAAGTGGCCGAGCAACTCGGCTGGACTCTGCCCGATGCGATTTTTTATCCGGCGGGCGGCGGCGTCGGGCTGATCGGGATGTGGAAGGCGTTCGGTGAGATGGAAGCGCTGGGCTGGATTTCGAGCAAGCGGCCGAAGATGATCGCCGTGCAGCCGGAGGGCTGCCAGCCGGTGGTGCGGGCCTTCGAGCGCGGCGAATCGAAGAGCCAGTTCTGGGACAACGCCCACACAGTAGCTGCCGGACTGCGCGTGCCTAAACCGCTCGGCGACGTTCTCATGCTGGATGCGATCCGCAAGAGCGGCGGGACGGCCATTGCGGTGAGCGACGAGGAGTTGATGGACGCGTCGCTCGAGCTGGGCGTGGACGAAGGAATTTTCGCCGCGCCGGAAGGCGGCGCCTGCGTCGCGGCGCTGAAGAAACTGCTGGCCAACGGCTTTCTGAAATCCGAAGAACGGATCGTGCTTTATAACACTGGCGCGGGGCTCAAATACCTGGAGGCCTTCTCCACGCGCTTTCCGCGAACAGCCGCGTCCGAGCAGGACAAACTTGGTGGCCTGATCACCCCGCGATAGCGCCTGTCCCATTCCTTGAGGGACGCGCAGCGGCCCCTTCCTCGTATTCTTGTATTCTCGGGCACGAAGTGCCCGGCGGCGCGCAACGCCGCCTTTTGACAGTCCTCAAGGATTTTGGCAAACTGAAGGCGTGAGTTCGGAGTCAGTCTTTCCCCCCGGCTTTGTAGTTCGCAATCTCGAGTCCGCGGTCGTAAACCTGCCTCTATAGCGACATGTCAAGGAGACTTCAATGAAACTTTTTGTAGGGAACCTCGCTTATGCGGCTACGGAAGCCGACTTAACGGATTTGTTTACGCAGGCGGGGGTAAGCGTGGACAGCGTCAACGTGATGCGGGACCGCTTTACCGGCGAAGCCCGCGGGTTCGGATTTGTGGAAATCAATGACGATGCGGCGGCCAACCGCGCCATCGAGGCCTGCAACGGGCGCGACCTGTTGGGCCGGGCGCTGGTGGTGAACGAAGCTCGTCCCATGGTTCCGCGCGAGGGACGCGGCGGCGGGGGAGGCGGGCGGCGCGAAGGCGGCGGCGGGCGCCGGAATCGCTACTAGACGCCCTGGATCACTGGGCAACTTTTTCCAAGACTTCTTCCTGCCGGAACTGTAGTTCGTAAAGCTCCGCATACAGTCCGCCCGATCGCAGCAGTTCTTCGTGCTTTCCGCTTTCGATAATTTGGCCGTCCTTTAACACAAAGATGATATTCGCGCGGCGAATCGTGGAAAGCCGGTGCGCAATCACGATGGAAGTCCTGTCCTGCATCAGCCGGTCCAGGGCTTCAAACACCAGTTTCTCGGAAGCCGCGTCCAGCCCGCTGCTGGCTTCGTCCAGAATCAGAATTGGCGTGTCGCGAATGATCGCGCGGGCGATGGCAATGCGCTGGCGCTGCCCGCCCGAGAGCGTCACGCCCCGCTCGCCGACGATGGTGTTGTAGCCCTCGGGCATTTTTTCGATGAACTCGTGCGCGTTGGCGAGCTCCGCGGCGCGAAAAATTTCGACGCGGCTGGCCTGCGGTTTGCCGTAAGCGATGTTGTTCCAAACCGTGCCGTGAAACAAGAGCGTCTCCTGCAGCACGAAGCTCATTTGCTGGCGCAGCGATTTTTGGGTGAAGCTCCGCACGTCAGAGCCGTCGATTTTTACAACTCCCGAGTTTGAATCGTAAAAGCGAGGAATCAGGCTGATAATGGTGGTTTTCCCCGCGCCGGTCGGCCCCACCAACGCCGCCACCTGTCCAGGCTCGATCCGGAAGCTCACGTCTTTGAGAACCGGATGGCCCTCTTCGTAACTGAAATTGACTTTGTCGAATTCGATCAGGCCCTTGAAATAGGGAGCGCGCCGCGCGCCCGGCAGATCTCTCACCTGCCGTTCCGCGTCCAGAACCTCGCGGATTCGCTCGTATCCCACCGCCGCCTTGGAGTACGCGTCGGTCATCTTGGAGAGTTCCTGCATGGGCTTGAACATCTTCCCGAGATAAAAGATGAAAACGATCAGCGAGCCGGCAGACAGGCTGCCTTCCAAAGCCATGCGCGCTCCGAACCACAGCACCAGCCCGGTACCAACGGCTACGATGACGTCCACCAAAGGGGCGAGCTTGGCTTTGAGGTTGCGCGCGCGTAAGGCGAGCTCGACGCTCTCCAGGCTCTCTTCCGCCAAGCGCCGTTCTTCATAGTCCTCGCGCGCGAACGCTTTGACGACACGAATTGACGAAAGAACCTCCTGGATCACGGAGACGATCTCGCCTTCCTTCTTTCGCACCTCGCGCGAAGCCTTCTTGATACGGCGCGTGTACGTGTACACCACCGCAAACAGCACCGGCGCGACGCACAGAGCCACCAGCGTGAAGCGCCAATTGATGTAGAACATCACGCCCACCATGCCCACCAGCGTGATGCAGTTGATCAGCGAGCCCAGCAGCCCGGAAGCAATGAAACTCTGGATGGCATCGATGTCGCTGGTCACGCGGCTGATCAGATCGCCGGTCTGGCTGTGGTCGTGATAGGAGAGCGACAGGCGCTGGATGCGGTGGTAAAGCATCAGGCGCAAGTCGTGCATCACCCACTGGCCCACGCTGGTCGTAATGTACTTCTGAGCGTAGGAGCAGATTGCGCCCAGGATCGCGATGATCAAAACGGCGACGGCGCAAAACTTGAGAATCGCCAGCTTGTCGTCGCCCACCGTCATGAGAATCCAGCGGTTCAGCCATCCGTGAATCTCGCGCGACTTCAGGACGTTGTCCAGGACAATCTTGAGCGGCCATGGATCGAGGAGGTTCGTGATGCTCTCGCCGATGGCCGCAATCAGGCCGAGGCCCAGGAGTTTCCAATGCGGCCGTAGGAGATCCGTGATTTTGAAGGACTTGCGCTCGCCCGGCTGAGGACTCATCTAACTGTTAGACGCATGCCGCGGCGAAATTTTGAGGAAAACATAGAGTCCGGACCTTAGCGATCTACTCGAAATGCAGCGCCTGCATCGGATCCACGGACGCCGCGCGGTGGGCAGGTACCAGGTTGGCCACCAATCCGATACAAACCACGCCCAGGATAACGCCTCCGTAAACCAGTGGCTCTCTGGGGCTGATGCCGAACAATAGATCCTGGAGCAGCCGCATGGCGCCAAGAGCGCCTGCCAGCCCTGCTGCCACGCCCGCCGACACCAGCAGCATGCCGCTCGCCAGCGTCTGGCGCAGCACCTGGCCCGGCTGTGCGCCCAGCGCCATGCGGATACCGATCTCCTGCGTTCGCTGGCTGACGGCATAGGAAATCACGCCATAAATGCCCGCTGCTGCCAGCACCACCGCGATCACGGCGAAGGCTCCGAACAGCCAGGAGTAGGCCCGCCGGGCCCACAACGACCGGTCCAGCCGTTCCGTCATGGTCCGGATGTCAAACATCGGCAGGTCCGGGTCCATCTGCCGTAGCGCCTCCCGCGCAGGCCCAACCAGTGTCTGCGGTTGAACGGCGGCGCGCAGCACGATGGCCATCGCACTCTGCGGACTCCCGCGAAAGGGAAGGAACACGCTGGGCTTCATTTCCTTATCGAGGCCGTAGTGTTTCTCGTCGCGTGTCAGGCCGACTACTTGACTCCATAAACCCCGGCCCCCTCGAGTACGGATACGTTTGCCGATTGGGCTCTGGCCGGGCCAGTAATACTTCGCGAAAGTCTCATTCACTACTACAGTGCGTACAGAATTCAAATCGGCTTCGTCCATCCGAAATGGACGCCCAGCCAGGAAGGTCATACCGATCGCGTCGAAGTATTCGGGTGTAGCGACCACTTGCAGCACCACTGGGTTCTTGTCGTTGGGCCCAAGCGGACGTTGTCCTTCGGCTTCCCAAAAGTTGCCCCAATGCCCGCCCAGAGGCGGCGCTGTCGTGGCGCCTGCAAACTTGACGCCGGGCACTGCCCGCAGGCGGTCCAGCAGGCTCTCAAAGAATACGACGCGCTGTTCGGGCTTCTTGTACCTGATGCCGGGAAGATTGACCCGGTACGAGATCGCGTTTTGCGGCCGGAATCCAGGGTCGACGTTCAACACCTTCCGGAACGCCTGCACCAGCAGCCCGGCGCCGATCGACAGTATCAGAGCCAGGCTGATCTCCGAGACCACGAGCGCGCCCAGCGTGAGGCGCCGCCCGCGTGTGAGCGTGCTGCGAACGCCGGAGTCCTGGAGAGAGCCTCGCGTATCGATGTGCGAAGCCTGGAGTATCGGCGCCAGCCCGAACAACAGGGCGGCCGCGCCGGTAATCGCCACACAGAAAACCGCAAAGCGCGCATCCATGCCGAAGTTGATCCAAGGTGGCAGGTTATCGGCCGGCATCAAAGAAGTCATCCCGTGCAAACACAAGTTTCCAAGCAAAACTCCGATAACGCCGCCCACGGCAGCGAGCAGCAGATTCTCGGTCAGGAGCTGCCGGACGATACGCCCGCGTGAGGCGCCAATGGCCGTACGAATTGCTATCTCCCTCGCGCGCGACGAGCCCCGCACCAGCATCAGGGCAGCGATGTTCACGCAAGCAATCAGCAGCACGACGGCCACCCCACTCAACAGGATGTGGCTGATGCTCCGATAATCGCCCAGGTACCGGTCGCGCAGCGGCGTCAGGATCGGCGAGGTGATCTCATTCACTTTTTGGCCGCTCTGAATCATTCCTTTGTGTATGCGTAGAAGGTCTGCTTTCGCCTGATCGATCGAAACGCCGGGCTTCAACCGGCCTACGCCGGACAGGTACCATCCACTGCTCTTCTTGGGGTCGGGATCGACCGCGAGCGGCGTCCAGACTTCAACGCGGTCGGGAAGTTGCGCTTCTCGCGGAAGGACGCCGACCACCGTGTAGGACTCGTTGTCGAGTTGCACGACCCGGCCAAGTACATTCCGATCGCCCTGGAACGAGCGTTGCCAAAGATCATAGCCTAGCAGCGTTACCTTGGCGCTGCCCGGGTGTTCCTCTTCCGGCAGGAAGTTGCGTCCGAGAGCGGGCTTCAGGCCGAGAACCGTCAAGAGATCGTAGGTAACGTTGACCCCGAGGATGCGCTTCACTGTCCCTCGGTCCGCCAGGTTGAAGCTGCTCCAGTCAAAGAACGCCATGCGCTCGAAGGTGGAGTTGCTCTTGCGCCAGGCAAAGAAGTCCGGCTGCGATACTCCCACGTGAGGCAGGTTCCACTTGGGCGCCGTTTCATCCAGGTCGATCAACCGGCCCGGTTCGGCGAACGGGAGCGGATGCAAGAACAGGCCGTTGAATATGCTGAAAATCGCGGTGTTGCCGGCGACGCCCAAGGCGAGCATGCCGATCACCATCAGGCTGAATGCCGGCTTGGTTCGCATGTTGCGGAGGGCGATTCTGAGATCGGAGAGGAATCCCGCGAGGATCGCTCCCCGGCGCATTGGCACGCCGATGGGCTCGGCGGCCGGCGGGCGCTGGATCTTCCGCAATTCCTCGGCGAGCTTTCCACTGTCGTTCAACTCATCCAGCGCCTGGCGCTGCGCCTGGGCTTCCGGAACGCCAGTCGCACGCAATGCTTCGTAGCGATCCTCCAGGTGCTGCGCCAGTTCGTCGACGAATTCGTTTTCTTGCGCGCCGTCCAGCGTCACGCCGGATAACTTCTCACGAATGACTTCCTTCCTATCAGGCATATTCGATCCCCGTGATGCGGCGAATAGCTTCCGCAAACTGCTGCCAGCCGCGCCGCTGCTCGGCCAGCACCTTGCGTCCTGGTGCAGTCAAACGGTAGTAGCGCCGCCGCCTCTGTCCCGCCTTTTCCACCCAGCGGCCCTGTATCCAGCCGCGCGCCTCCATGCGGTACAGCAGCGGATAGAGCGATGCCGCCTGAAACCGCAGCCCGCCTCGGGAGCGCTCTTCGATCAGCTTACTGATCTCGTAACCATGCCGCGGGCGGCTCTCCACCAGCGAGAGAATCAGCAATTCCGCGCTGCCCTTCTTCAGTTCGCGGTCTAACGGTTGTGTAGCCATATGTTGGAGATCAATATATCCAAATACAGTAGACGCTGGAACCTCAATGCGGTTAGCAGAAGAAGGGTCCGGTTGTGTCCATCACAGGCTGAAGCCTGTGCCACCCAGGCCCCACTTGACTCGGGGGTTGCATCCGTAGTATTTCTACAGAGCGCGCTACAAGGATCGGTCATCATCAACAAGCTGGTGAAAAAAAAGGAGAACACATGAAATTGCTTCGAAATTTGGGTGGTATGCTTTCCGTTGCGTTACTTTTGGGGTTGCTGGTCTTCTCGGCTCCGGCCGGGGCCCAGTCCCTAACAGCCTTATCATTGGAGCGGACCCTGACCCTCAACAACATCTTGACGACGGTCACGCCGACCATTCCCGCGAGTGTGGCTGCAGCCTTAGCGTCTGGCGCAATCGAGGCGCGAGAGCAGGCAATCTTCAATCCGCAAACGAATACGCTTACATCGAACATCTTCCTGGTGCCCTCGGGGTCGCCGGTTCCGACGAACCTTGCCCTGCTGCCATTCAGCTCGTTTGTTGCCGTAGTCACCACGGCTATCGACAAGATCGTCTTCAAGAGCAATCCGGTGTCGGCGGTGACCATAACCGGCAACGTCGTCCAAAGCACCGCGACTCCCTATGGCAGCGTTCTGGGCAGTTATTCAACGTTTTCGTTCGGCTACAGTTCCGACAAGCCGCCCAAGATCAGCAATGTGATTGAAACCGAGGCGGGCTACATCGTGCTCTATTCGGCTGCCGCTCAAGGGACAGTCACCATCACGCAACCGACCACTGGTGGCGGTGGCGGCAGTGCTGGAATCACGGTGGTGGTCAACGGCGCGACCGCGACGGCGGGCGTGACCTTCCAAACCGTAAGCAATCTGATCACTCTGGATTCCGCCGGGACGGCCACATCCAACGCCGGAGCAACCCTGAAGTATCTCTGGACGGTTGCGCCCGGATCTCCCAGCGCAACTATTACGGACAACGACACGAAGAAGGCGACCGTCCAGCTTGACACCGGCAAGGGAACCTATATCATCCAGTTAAAGGTGACCGATTCGACCGGCGCGAGTGTCACGGTTAACATTACGATCCAGTTCATTTAGTTAGAACGGCGCGGCACGGGCTCTGCAAGAGCCCGTGCCGCAACTTACTATTACTTCCGCCAATCCGGCAGACGTCCCGGTGTCGGCGGCGCGCCGGCGGCATCAAGCTGCTTCTCCAGCGCTCGGATATCGGTGTCGATCAGCCGCCGCAGCTTGGGGATTTCTACGGCCAACTGCTCGGATGCGATCTGGTAGTTGTCCATTGCGGTCTTGGTGGGGCGGCCCGTGGATTGCCGTAGCGATTGAGCGGCGGCATTCATCCGGTCGGAGATGGATTCCAACACCGGTTCGTTCCGCCCGCGCATTACGGGATCGCCTCGCAATGCGCGATTGATCTCGCTCAGGCGTTTCTCGAGTGTTCCGATCTCTTCGCGTAGCTTGAGGGGCAGCGACGGCGTCGCGTCGATCGCCCGGCGGATCGCTTCCAACCGCGTGCGCGCCTCGGTAGCGGCCTGCCCAGCCGCGGTCACAGCTTTTTGCAGCCGCGCCAGCTTTTCCTGAAAATCAGCCTGCGCCACGCGGTCTTCGCGTGTCGAGACTCCTTCGGGGATCACCTCGAAACTCTGCGAACCCGGGAGCGGCATCACGACGCCGTCCAGGCGCTTCGCCAGTGCGACCGAGTATCTGCCGGGCACGACCAGCGCGCCGGTTGGCCCACGAAAGAAACCACCGCCTTCTTCTTCATCGCCGCCACCACCAGCTTCGCCGCCCGCGCCACCACGCGCAGCGCCGCCTCCGCCACGAGCTCCGCCACCGCCTCCGCCGAATCCCCCAGCGGGCGCTGGCGGCGCTGCCGGCGTCACCGGCGCCGGACCGCGCAGGTCCCAGGCGATGCGATGCATGCCGCGCGTCACGGGAGCGTCAAACCGGCGCACCACTTTGCCCGATGCATCCGAAACCGTCACGACGATCGCCGGCGCTTCTTCCTCGGCTTCGGCGCGAAGCTCTTCAGCCGACGGATACGGCGGAGTCTCGCCCTTACGCGCTGCCTCGCGCTCCCGCTGCTGCCGTTCTTGCCGCTTGGAGCGCAGACCGTCTTTCAGGAAATACGTGATCTCGGCGCCAAACGGCGGATTCGGCGCCGTGAATAACTGCTCGCCCTGGAATCCCTTGCCGCTGCCGCCCAGCGGTGTGGCGGGCACGTAAGACAACGCGTTTCGGACGGGGAACAGCGCGCTATCCTGCTTGAGCATTTCCGCCGTGACGCTGCGCAGCGGCGTATAATCGTCCAGCACATAAAAGCCGCGGCCGAAGGTGCCCAGCACCAAGTCGTTCTCGCGCTTCTGGATGGCCAGGTCGCGCACCTGAATGGTCGGCAGCCCGCCCGAGAGCTTGATCCACTTCTCGCCGCCAATTGGCGTGAAGTACAGCCCGTATTCAGTGCCCGCAAACAGCAGCTTCGGATTCACGTGATCCTCGGCCAGCCCATACACGGCGCCGTTTTCGGGCAGGTTGCCGGATATCGAAACGAAGCTCTTCCCCCGGTCCGTACTCTTGATCACGTACGGCTTGAAGTCGCCGTTCTGATGGCTCTCGAACGCCATGTAGACCGTGTTCGCGTCGTGCTGCGACGCTACGATCCGCTGCACGTAAGCGTCTTCCGGCACGCCCGGAATTTTGTCGATCTTGCGCCAGGTTTTGCCGCCGTCTTCAGTGACCTGCACCAACCCGTCGTCCGTTCCAGCGTAAATCAAGCCTTCCTGCTTGGGCGATTCCGCTAGCGCCGAGATGTTTCCGTAAAACGCCGTCGAGACGTTCTTCTGCACCGCGTCCACGCCCCAAACTTTGCCCATCACGGGCAGCTTGTTGCGGTCGAGCTGCCGCGAAAGATCGGGACTGACGGCGCGCCAGCTATCGCCGCGGTCGTCGCTGCGATACAGACGCTGCGCGCCGATGTACAGCCGCGTGTGCGAATGCGGGCTGATCATGAGCGGCGCGTCCCAGTTCCAGCGCATCGGCGGATCGTCTTTCGCGGGCTGCGGCTGGATGGCCACGCGCTCGCCGGTTCGCCTGTCGAAGCGAACGATACCGCCGTTCTGCATGGTGGCGTAGATCGTGTTCGGATCCTGCGGATCGGCGCGGCTGTAGAATCCATCGCCGCCCTGCGTGACGAAGCAATCGGCATTCGTTATGCCGCTTGCGTTCTTAGTGCGCGACGGGCAGCCAAAGCTGTAGTTGTCCTGCGTACCGCCGTAGATGTTGTAGAACGGCTCCGCGTAATCCACGGCAACGTCATAGAATTGCGGGATCGGCAGATTGGCTTTGAAAATCCAGTTCTCGCCCTTGTCGAAACTCTCGTACACGCCGCCGTCGCAGCCCACCAGATAGCGATTGTTGTTCTTGGGATCGATCCAGATCTCGTGATTGTCCACGTGCTTGCTGCGGCTGGGAAGCGTCGCCAGCGTGCGGCCGCCGTCGTTTGAAACGGAGATGTTGACGTTCATGATGTAGACGCGGTCGGGATTCGCCGGGTCCACCACGACGTGCGCGTAATACTGGCCTTGCGAATCGGAGCTGTTGCGCTTCTCCCAAGTGACGCCGTTGTCGCTGGATCGATAGAGACCGCCGCGCGCTTCGCCAGCTTCAATCTGCGCGTAGATGATACTGGGATTGGTGGGGGCGTAGGCCATGCCGATCCGTCCCAGTTCGCCCATCGGAATGCCGCTGGTTACTTTGCTCCAGGTCTTGCCCGCGTCGGTAGATCGCCATAGCGCGCTCTCCGGGCCGCCGTGGATCAGCGTGTAATACGTGCGCTGGCGCTGATGTGTGGAAGCGAGCAGGATATCGGGATTGCGCGGGTCCATGATCACGTCTGCGACGCCGGTGTATTCGCCGACCTTGATCAGGCTGCTCCATGTCTTGCCGCCGTCCGTGGATTTGTAAAGCCCGCGGTCGCCGCCGCCCTTCCACAGCGGCCCCGGCGCGGCGACGTAGACCACGTTGGAATCGCGCGGGTCGATCAGGATGCGCGCGATGTGCTCGGACTTCTTGAGCCCCATGTTCCGCCAGGTCCGCCCGCCGTCTTCGCTCTTGTACACGCCGTCGCCATAGGAGACGCTGCGCTGGTTGTTATTCTCGCCGGTTCCGGCCCAGACCACGCCGGGATTCTTGGGATCGATTACGACCGTGCCGATCGAGTACGAGCCTTGGGTGTCGAACACGGGCGTCCAGGACGTGCCGTCGTTGTCGGTTCGCCACAGGCCGCCCGAAGCGGCGGCGACGAAATAACGCTCGGAGTTATTCGGATCGAAGGCAAATCCGACGACGCGGCCCGAAGTAAACGCCGGGCCGATGCCACGCAGCCGCAGCCCGCTGAACGTCGCCGAATTCATCGGGTCGTCGGAAGCGCCGGGACGGCGTGTCGCGGCGTCTTCCTCCTGCGCGACAGCAGCAAACGAAAGACACAACAAGAGCGGAAGTAGCCTCATATGGTCGGAAGTATATCAAAGTGGGGCAGCCAATCCTGGCTGCCGCCGCCTTTCAGGCGGCGTTGGTCCAAGTTACCCGAGACGATTGCCCTTGCCCCACCACCGTATTAGCGATGCGCCATTACGAGCGACGGCTTCCACATTGGGATGTCATAGGCGAGCCTCTCTTCGTGACCTTCTGTCTGCATGATAGCCGTCCCCACAATCGAATCTTCCCTCCCGGCCATCTCCCGTCGGGAAGGGCATTCGCGATCATGGATCGGATCCAGGACCGAGCGCGCAGTGGTCCGGTTTTTCTCCGTCAGCCAGCGATCGCAAGCCTCATGATTGAAGCCCTGCGCGAGGGGGATCGCCGGCTCCGCCGCTACGAGCTACATTCGTTCGTAGTTATGCCAAATTTGCTCGTGACTCCGCATGTTGTAGCGACAAAATGGCTGGGGCCGCTGAAGGGGTTCACGGCTCACGAGGCCAACCGTATCCTCGGCCGGCAGGGCCAGTTCTGGCAAGACGAATGCTATGACCACTTGGTGAGATCCGGCGCGGAGTTTGAACGCATCCGGAGATATATCGAGATGAATCCGGTAAAGGCAGGTCTGGCCTCAGCGGTGGAGGAGTATCCTTGGTCTAGTTCCTTCCCCGTCGAAGCCGCCTGAAAGGCGGCTGCAGCCAGGATTGACTGCCCTACCACCTAAGCTTTTGTGGGCTTGCTCGACGCCTTCCAGTTCTTCTCGTCCCAATACAGCACTTTGCCTTCGCGGTACGACTGCACGGCCAGGCTGATCACCACCTGTGCCCGAGCGCCGGTCTCGACATCCAGGTGCGGTTTTTCGCGCGTGCGCATGCAAGAGAGGAAATTGTCGATGTGCGCGGTCATCATGTCTTTTTGGTCGACCGGGATTTTGATTTCCTTGGTGCCGAACTTCGAGGCGTATTCCGCGCCGGCGATCGGCGCCGGCTCGGTGCTGCCGCGGCCCCTCCGAACTTCCGGCTTCACCGTGATGTATTCCGTGGTGCTTTCGAACTTGCCGTGCTCCACCATGATGATAGTGCCGGCGTGCCCGCGGATCAGTCCCGGAATGTGCTGCGAGTTGGCCATCGATGAGCTGAGCACCAGCGAATGGCCCTGCGCGTATTCGGCCATCAGATGGAACGTGTCCGGCACCTCGCGCTCGTCCTTGAACACGTAAATTCCGCCCGTGGCCATCACCTTGTGCGGGAACTGCGCCTCATTCCAGCAGATATTCAGCGGCGCCACCACGTGATAGAACAGATCCGTCGCGATGCCGCCCGAGTAATCCCAGTACTTGCGGAAGCGGAAGAAGCGGTCGGCGTCGTAGGGCCGTTTGGGCGCGGACCCGAGCCACATTTTCCAGTCGATGTAGTTGTCGCCTTTTCCGTCCGGGCCGGCATCCTTGTCGATGGTGTAGTTCCATTCGCCTTCCACCGAATTGCGGTGATAAGAGCCTTGGCTCATGATCATCTGGCCGATCATGCCGTCGGCGATAGCCTTCTTCGCCTTCCACCACTGATCGGCCGACGTGGTCTGCGAGCCAACCTGCAGGACGCGCTTGGTCTCCCTCACCGTGTTGACTAGTTGGCGCGCCTCCTCGGTTGTGTGGCACATGGGCTTCTCGAGGTAGACGTCCTTGCCATGATCCATCGCTTCGAGGGCGATCTTGGCGTGCCAGTGGTCGGGCGTGGCGACGATTACGGCATCGACGTCGGGCCGGGCCAGCACTTCGCGATAGTCCAGATAGCCCTGGCATTTGAAATGCTCCGCCGCGAGCCGTTTGCGCTTCTCGAAGACGTCGCACACGGCCACAATCTGGCAGGCATTGTGCTGTTCGCCGAAGCGCGCGAAGTTGCGGCCGTCCGAGTTGCCGCGCCCGCCGACGCCAATCACGCCGATATTGATGCGGTCGTTAGCGCCGATCACGCGCCCGCCGGTCATTTTGCTGCCGCGAGCGGCGAACGCGGAGCCGGCCGCGCCGAGCGCGACGCTCGTGGCGCCAACGCTCTTCAGAAAATCTCTTCGATCGAACGAATCATTTGAATGGGCCATGGAGGGATTATCTCACTTCAGGGTTGTGGACCAGTGGTCCAGGTTTCGGTGGATGCGGGCGCGCCCAGTAAAGAGGGCGCGCCCGCAGAGAAAGACTAGAAGAAGAAGCGCAGCGAAACTTGCAGGTTGCGCACATCGTTGTTCTTGCCGGTGACTTTCATGAAAGTCGTCAGGTTTGTCGGGTCGGTACCGATGCCGTTGCCACCGTTCGCGTTGTTCCAATTGGGATGGTTGAAGGCGTTGTATGCCTCCGCGCGGAATTGGAAGCCCATGCTCTCTCGGATCATGAATCTCTTAGAGAGACCTAGATTCCAGACGTTGAAGCCGGGATTGTAGATCTGATCGCGAATCCCGTTCTGGTGATTGAAGGCGCCCTTCGGTGGCGCGGACCACTTCAGGGTGCATCCAGCGCCTACGGCACTGCAACCGGTCTCATTGAATGGATAGATCCACCAATTGGCGTCACTGTTTCCGCTATTGTGAGCCATCTGTTGTGTGTAATTCAGGCTGCTGTTGTTAAACACCCAGTACTGTCCGATCGCATTCGAGTTGGTTGATGAACCGCCGGCCAAGCTGCCGTCGTTTCCGACGCCGACATAGTCGGTGCTCTTGCCTACGCTGGTCGGAGTGCCGGTCTGGAACTGTGCGCTACCGCTGAGTTGCCATCCGCCGAGAACTCTCCCGGTGAAGTTGTTCTGGCTGCTGAAAATCGGCAACTGGTATAGGAAACTGAACGCGACGATATGGCGGGTGTCAAACTCAGACGGCCCCCACAGGTTGTGCGCGAAATAGGTGTCCGGGATGATGTCTCGTTGGTTCGAGCCATCGTCCCAACTCTTGCTGAATGTGTATGCAACTCCAAAGTGTAAGCCTCCCGCGAACCTCCGATTCCAGGTGAGTTGGAGCGCATTGTAGCGCGAACTGGCGACGTTGTCGGTCTCCCGAATCGAGTTGTAGCCTTTGTAAGGCCGCAGCGCGTCGAGGTTCACGCCTGGGTTTGCAAGCACCACATCGGGAGTCGGCTGATTAATGTTGGCCTCACGCTGCAGGTGCAGACCGCGGCGTCCGACGTAAGCGACGCTGACAACGGATTTGAAGGGCAACTCTCGTTCCACGGTGACGTTCCAGTTCCAGGCTTCCGGATTCTTAAATTCCCGGCTTTGCGTCGTAACCGTCAGAGGAAGACTGTTCGCTAGGGTTCCGCCGGGATTATCAGCGCTCCCATAGGTGACATTGGCAGTCGGCTGAAAAGGCGGATTGCCACCCAGGTAGACGGAGTCGCTCACGCCTAGCCGGGTAAAGAAGCGTCCTCCGCCCGCCCGAATGACCGTCTTGTCGTTCCACTGGTAAGCGATGCCAGCTCGCGGCTGCCATTGCCCCCATTGAATCTTCGAGAAGTAATCGGGGTACGTGCCGCCGCGATGCAGGTAGTCGTAGATTCCAGCAGTGGCTTCCGGAACGCGGCCCTTCGCGGAATCAGGGAAAGCGCTACCGGGAATCACCATCCCGTTGTAGCGGTCACTGCCCGGCGTAACGATCACAGCGCCGGTCTTCGGGTCGATCATAACCGCTTTGCTGGGATCGTAAAGCACCGGATCGAACGCTATCTGGTTTCCCCAAAGAGCCTTATAGGGGACGATCACGGTGTAGCGGATGCCATAGTTGATCGTGAGCCTCGGATTGACTTTCCACGAATCCTGCACCCAGGGTTCGTAGGAGGAGCCACGGAACAAGGTGTAAGCGCGCTGCCCAAGCTCAGAATACGTGTCGAAGAGACCCATCGCTGTGTTTGCGAGAGCGTTGCCGGTTGTAGGCTGACCCACGTTACCGCGAGTATCCGTGAACAGGAACTGTCCGTTCTGGTTGTTGGTGCACGTTGGGCAGGCAGAGACGTTGATTTCGTCGTTGTCGTTTTCGCCGGAACGCTCCCAATAGAATCCAAACTTGAGTGTGTGGCTACCCCGAATCCAAGTAAAGCTGTCGGACAGTGTGTAGATTGGGCCGGAAGAATGAGAGGGATAAGGATTACCCGTGAGATCGTTCAATCCCGTAATCTTCGCTGTGGGAATGCGAGTTGGGATCAACTTTCCGGCGGGGAAGATGTACGGGTAGTTGATGCCAACCTTAGTGCGATCCAGGAAGTGCGCCGTGTCAACCGGTATATAGACGTCATCCAGACTGACGGTCGCCAGGAATTCGTTTACCTTGTTCGGACTGAGAGTCCAAACATGGTCGAGCGACTGTGTTTGGTTCGGCCGGTTGAAGAACTTCGGCGTTTCGGTCGGCGTGCCGTCCAGAGGTTGATATTCGAAATACTTGAAGTTGAGCCGCCGGAACTGTATCCGCTGCTTCTCAGTCAGGTTTATATCGGCAGAGAGCGTGTCCTTGCGCGTATCTATCGGGTGGGCGGCCGTAACGTAGTACAGTTGCGTGCCATTGATCGGAACCGTAAGATTCGGACCTGGATAGGCTTTCAGGATACCGAGGCCGTTCGGGCTGAGCGCGCTCTGCCCAATCTTGTTGCCGCTGATTGGAGCTCCGGTGTTCGGATCCTTGAGCTGGACTACCCGGCCAAGGACATTATGCGGGTTCAACGTGAGCAATTCACTGAAATCACCTTGGCGCATGAGGTCGGTAGGAACGTTCCAGTTCGCGGTATCGGTAAACCTGTACTTCACCCATTCCTGACCCCAGTACCAGAAGAACTTGTTCTTGTCCCGATTGAACTTGTTGGGGATATAAAGCGGACCTCCGATGTTATAGCCATATTGGTTGAAGCGGATGGGCGACGCCGTGCTGAATGGCAGCAGCCCGGGAACGTCGGCGGTGTGGTTGCGCGTCCAGGTGTTCGCATTGAATACGTTGTTCTTAAAGTATTCGAACAGCGCGCCGTGGAACTGCGTTGTGCCGGAACGAGTCAGGATGCGGATCTGAGCGCCCGACGTGCGGCCATATTCGGGCGCGTAGGCGGCAGTCAGGATCTGGACTTCCTGCACCGAATCCACGTCCGCCTCGCCAAGAGCGGCCCCATTGGAACGCGTGCGCGTTGCCGGCGCGCCATCATAGGTGATCAGATTCTCGGGATTACGAGAGCCATTGAAATTCGATGGACCCTGGAAGGTGGCCGAGACCACTAGTCCCGAACCGCTACCTCCGCGGGCGCCAGGCGCCAAAAAAGCCAGGCTGACCGGGTTCCTGCCGTTGAGTTCCATCATATCGATCTGCTCACGCGTGACCAACGCTTTGACGGAAGCCGACTCCGTCTGCAGTGTCTGAGCCACCGCCGTTACCTCTATCGTTTCGGAGGCGGCGCCAACCGTAAGAGGTGCATCGACGGCTAGGGTAGCGCTAGGGTCGAGCTTGTTGTGCGTGGACTCGTATTTCTTGAAGCCCTTCGCTTCTATCGAAACACTGTAATAGCCGGCCGGAATGTTAGTGACGGTGTAAAAACCAGATTCGCTGGTCGTGGTGCGGCGCTCCGTCCCCGTGGCTTCGTTTTTGACGGTAACGGTGGCGTTCGGCACAGTTGCGCCCGTCGGATCCTTCACGAATCCGGTGATCGAACCCAGATCCGATTGCGCAAACAAGACAAGACATGCCACGACGGCGAGGAGCGTGGCCTTGAGAATACACGTGTTGTTCATGGTTTCCCCCAACGAAGCTATTGTAATCGATACACCAACCCTATGGACGTGGCGAGCAGCGCCGATCTTTTTGATCCGCATCAAGTTAACGAGACCCGTTGCAATATAAAAGCTTGGGAATTCCGGGTTTGTAGTGGGTCGGAACGAATGGTGAGGGCGGGATGCGAAACTTGGAGGGATGCAAGATTGTGAACTGTACCGGCAGATTTTAG